>Ga0194112_10002251_pt1 | contig 27761 bp, 23 predicted proteins | sample TA2MahC400mmetaG_FD_146191 | JGI IMG/M metagenome (GOLD analysis project Ga0194112, IMG submission 146191) | Freshwater microbial communities from Lake Tanganyika, Tanzania - TA2015016 Mahale Deep Cast 400m | ecosystem: Environmental > Aquatic > Freshwater > Lake | place: Tanzania: Lake... | reverse complement strand
CGAAGGCGGTCTGATCGTATTTGACTACGGTGCGTGGGAGGCAATCGGTGTGAATCTCGAAGCCCCGCGCATCATGTTCGATGAATTTATGCGGCTGCAAACGAATCAATAAACGGAGGAACCACCATGCAACAAACACGTCGTGACTTTTTGAAGACCACACTGGCCAGTGTCGGGGTGCTTGCATTTCCAAGCATCATCCCCGCACGCGTTCTCGGAGCCGACGCTCCAAGCAAGAAGATTAACATCCTGCAAATCGGTTGCGGACGCATCGCCCGCAGTTTGGATTTGCCGGGGTTTATGAAACACGACGCTGCCCGTGTGATGGCGGTGTGCGATCTCGATTCCGTCCGCCTGGCGGACACCGCGAAGTTTGTCGAGGCCTACTATGCCAAGAAGAATGTCTCGCTTTCGGTCGCCGCGTTCGGCGACTACCGCGAGGCGCTCCGACGCAAAGACGTTGACGCTGTTTCCATCAGCACGCCCGACCACTGGCACGCGCAACCGGTCATCGAGGCGGTCCTCGCCGGCAAAGATGTCTATGTTCAGAAGCCGCTCACGATGACGCTTGCTGAAGGGCGCGCCGTCAGCGATCTGTTCCGCAAACATCCGCGCATGTTCCAAATCGGCAGCCAGCGGCGCGCCAGCAGCGGCTTCCGCCAAGCCTGTGAAGTTGTCCGCAATGGTCGCATCGGCAAACTGCACACCGTCAAGGTCGGTCTTCCGACCGATCCCTCCGGCGGCGACACCCGCGAAATGCCGGTTCCTCCGAACCTCAACTACGACTGCTGGCTCGGCCCGACCCCGCTCGCGTCCTACAACGAGGATCGCGTTCATTCGCAGAATTCCGATCCGAAGAAACGTTTCGGTGATCGTCCCGGCTGGCTGCGCATGGAAGAATACTGCCTTGGGATGATCACGGGACACGGCGCGCACTACGGTGACATCGCGCAATGGGGCATGGGCACCGAATTGACCGGTCCGGTTGAGATCGAGGGACGCGCCGAGTTCCCGAAGCAGGGACTCTGGAACGTTCACGGTGCGTATCACGTCGAAGCCAAATATGCGAACGGATGCACGCTGATCATTGACAATACGTTTCCCAGTGGTGTCCGATTCGAAGGCGCAGACGGTTGGGTTTGGGTCACCGGCAGCGCGCAAAAGGTAACGGCCAGCGATCCCGTCGCAAAGAAAAGCAAGAACAAGCCGCTCGACGCGAGCAACCCTGAGATCTTGACGGCGCCGCTCGGCCCGAAAGACATCCGTTTGCATGTCAGTCCGAAGGATGACCATCATCTCGACTGGCTCACTAGTGTTCTCACACGCAAGCCTGCCGCGACGACGCCTGAGCAGGCGCACCGTTCCACCAGTGTGTGCATCGTGTCGTGGATTGCCATGAAGCTGGGCCGCAAGCTGCGCTGGGATCCGAAGGCCGAGCGTTTCCAAGGCGATGACGCCGCCAACGCGATGCTCACGCGTGCTGAACGCGCGCCGTACGGCGCATTGTCGTTCCTGAAGAAGATATCTCCATGAGTTCGATCAGTGAGAATCTGGAACGCATCCGCGCGCGCATTGGCAACGCGCAGTTGATTGCCGTCTCGAAGACCGTGCCGCCGGAAGGTATCGAGGAGGCGCTGGCGGCAGGACAACTTCTGTTCGGCGAGAGCAAGGTGCAGGAGGCGAAGGCGAAGATTCCCGTCGTGTCGAGCCGGGCACGCTGGCACATGGTCGGGCACCTGCAATCGAACAAGGCGCGCGATGCCGTCGCGTTGTTCGAGTTGATTCACTCCGTGGACAGCGTCTCGCTGGCGGCGGAGTTGAACAAGTGGGCCGACCGCGCCGGTAAGACGCAAGCGATTTTGTTGGAGGTCAACGTCAGCGGCGAAGTGAGCAAGTTCGGTCTGAAACCGGAAGACGTTGAAGGCGTCCTTACGCAGATCAACGCGCTGCCGCGCGTCGAGGTTCGTGGTTTGATGACGGTTCCACCGGCGGGCAAGGATGCGAGGCCGTTTTTCCGTCAGTTGCGCGAGATGCGCGACCGCCTCGGCTTGACGGAACTTTCGATGGGGATGAGCCACGATTTCGAGATTGCCATCGCCGAGGGCGCGACGATGGTGCGAATCGGCGCGGCGATCTTTGGAGAACGATCATATGAGTGAGAAGACGATTGCATTTATCGGTGCGGGCAACATGGCCGAGGCGTTGATCCGCGGACTGATAGCGGCAAAGACGGGACACATCATCGCGACGGATGTGCGCCCCGACCGGCTCGAACAACTTCGTAAAGCGTACGGCGTTGAAACCAGCACTGATAACGCAGTAGCAGCGGCAAAGGTCGACATTATCGTACTGGCCGTGAAACCGCAGCAGATGAGCGCGGTTCTAGCCGGCCTGAAATCGGTTGTAGGCCGCGTGACCTCACGCGGCGAGACTGACGGTTCCCACGCCGCGTCGGGTGACGCGGCCTACAAGAAATCGTCTCCGCTGATCCTCAGCATTGCCGCCGGCGTGACAACGTCGCGCATCGAGCGCGAGCTTGGCGGCGAGCCGCGTGTCGTGCGAACGATGCCGAACACACCCGCGTTGGTCGGCGCTAGCGCAGCGGCAATATGCAAGGGACGGTTCGCAACTGATGCAGACTTGGACACAGCCGAAACAATTCTGAAAGCAGTCGGCATCGTGGTGCGGACGGACGAGCAGCATCTCGACGCGGTGACGGCGCTCAGCGGCAGCGGCCCTGCGTACATTTTCTACATGGCCGAAGCGATGATCGCCGCGGGCATCGAGGCCGGGTTGCCGGCAGAGGTGGCGAAACGGTTGGCCGTCCAGACGGTGTTTGGCGCGGGCGCGCTGCTTGCGGCCAGCGGTGAGTCGCCGGAAGAACTGCGGAAGAAAGTCACGTCGCCCGGCGGCACAACGGAGGCTGCGCTGAAAGTGAAGATCGAGCGCGGGTTCGCAAAGATCGTGGCGGACGCGATGCATGCGGCGGCGCGACGCAGCCGGGAGTTGAGCGGGGGATAGAAGTTGGACAACTGTCCAATGTGGGGCAGGTTTGCAACCTGCCCAATTTGGAAATGATGGCAGGTTGCAAACCTGCCCCACATTTCTTGTCCTACACCTTCCAATTACGCAACGCGGTCTCGACAGCCTCGTGGATTTCGGTGAGGCGAATGCCGGTGGCTAGGAGCTTGCCAGAGTCGAGGACGCAATTGGCGCGCGGCGTCTTTGTTGCCTTTTGGAGGAACTCAGATTCGCTTTGGAAGAACTGGAACTGCTTGGTGCAGGCACCGGTCTTGTGCATCAGCGCGGCAACCTCGCGTGTCGTGATACTGCCGGGATTGGTCACGTTGTAGGTGCCGAACGGGACACGCTGCTCCCAACATTCGCAACAGGCGCGGACAAACTCGTCGAGTTGCGAGATTGAGTTGCGAACGTCCACGAGCTTGTCGTAGCGCATCAGCTTGGCGAGATAGTTACGGGGGTTGTTCTGCTCATTGAATGGGATGCGTAGCCGCCAGATGAAACAGTCCGCTGCGCCGGCGAGAACTTCTTCGCCGAGAGCTTTGCTGCCGCTGTAGAAACTGCAATTGTTCTGGCGAAAGGTGAAATTCGGCGGATCGTCCTCGCGGAAACCGGAACCGTCGGGACGCGCGCCGTTGTAGATGCAGCCGGTCGAGACGTGTCCCCACGGCAAGCCGATGCGCTGGCAAGCCTCGCGAATGACGCCTGGAAGGACGGCGTTGCCGAGGAGGCAATCGGCCTTGTGGGTTTCGCAGGCTTCGATGTTGGCGCCACCGGTGTAGCCGGCACAATTGATGAGAAATGTCGGGTGCTCGCGCTGAAGAAACGCGGTGAGAGCGTTGAGGTTGGTGCAGTCGAGTTCGTTGATGTCGAGGCCGCGCCACGTCAGGCTGCGAGCGGTGAAATACCGCTGGAACGCAGCGCCGACATAACCGGAAGCTCCAAGCAACAAGATCATGTGCTCTTGGTAGTCGCGTTGTCGGCCAGCGTCAAGCGCCGGTTTGCGCTTGCGGGTGTGCGGCGGCGCGGCTATTAGGAGGGCGTCATGCAAAACGTGCTTGTTACAGGCGGTGCTGGGTTCATCGGCGCCAACTTTGTCCGCTGGCTGCTGCGGGAGCGGCCATCTGTGAAGATCGTTACGCTCGACGCGCTGACGTATGCGGGGCGCCGGGAGAACGTTCCGGAACACAACCGGAACATTTTCGTTCACGGTGACATCCGCGACCGAGCGCTGGTCGAGAAGTTGTTGCGGGAACACGCGGTGGATACGCTGGTGCATTTCGCAGCGGAATCGCACGTGGACCGCTCGATCCTCGGGCCGGAGGCGTTTGTGCAGACCAATATCGTCGGGACGTTCCAGTTGTTGGAGGCGGCGCGGGCGACGGGGGTGAAACGGTTTCATCACGTCTCGACGGACGAGGTGTTCGGGTCACTCGGCCCGAACGACCCGGCGTTCACGGAAACGACGCCGTATGATCCTCGGTCGCCATACTCGGCGTCGAAGGCGGCGAGCGATCATCTCGTGCGCGCCTACGTCCACACGTTTGGTCTGCCGGCGACGATCAGTAATTGCACGAACAACTACGGGCCGTTCCAGTTCCCGGAGAAGCTGATACCGCTGATGATTGCGAATGCGCGGGCCGGTAAGCCGTTGCCGGTATACGGCGACGGGAAACAGGTGCGTGACTGGTTGTACGTGGAAGACCATTGCGAGGCGTTGGTGGCGGTGGTGGAGAAAGGCCGTGTTGGCGAGACGTACAACATCGGCGGCGGCGTGCAGCCGACGAATCTCGAAGTGGTGCAGCGGCTGTGCGCGATTCTGGATGAGTTGGAGCCGGAGCGGCGTCATGCGGAATTGATCAAGTTCGTGACCGACCGGCCGGGGCATGACCGCCGGTATGCGATGAACATCGAGAAGATCGAGCGCGAGTTGGGTTGGCGTCCGCGTTTTGGATTGGAGCAAGGTTTGCGATTGACGGTGCGTTGGTATCTGGACAACGCGGCGTGGGTGAAGAGCATTCAGGAGACGGGCGATTTTCAGAAGTGGATGAATCGAAACTACGAGAAACGCGGCGAGGTGAAACAATGAAAGGCATCATTTTGGCAGGCGGACGAGGGACACGGCTGCATCCGTTGACGCTGGCGGTGAGCAAACAGTTGTTGCCGGTGTTCGACAAGCCGATGATTTATTATCCGTTGACGACGCTGATGCTGGCGGGCATTCGGGAGATGCTGGTGATCAGCACGCCGGAAGATTTGCCGATCTTCCGTCGGCTGCTCGGCAACGGCGAGCAGTGGGGGCTGAAGCTGAGTTACGCCGAGCAGGACAAGCCGCGCGGGTTGGCGGACGCGTTTCTGGTCGGACGTGAGTTTGTGGGGCACGATCCGGTCTGTTTGATTCTCGGTGACAACATTTTCTTCGGGCACGGTTTGCCGGAGATATTGCGAGTGGCAGGTGAGCGGAAAGAGGGGGCGACCATCTTCGCGTATCCGGTGAGGAATCCACGCGCGTACGGCGTCGTGGAGTTCGACGCGAACGGCCGGGCGCTCAGCATCGAGGAGAAGCCGCAGCAGCCGAAGTCGAACTTTGCGGTGCCGGGCGTTTATTTCTACGATGGCAAGGTGGTGGAGGTCGCGTCGCGGTTGAAACCGTCGCCGCGCGGCGAGATTGAGATCACGGATTTGAATCGCGTCTATCTGGAGCGGAAGGAACTTCGCGTGGAAGTGCTGGGGCGCGGCATCGCGTGGCTGGACGCGGGGACGCACGAGTCGTTGTTGCAGGCGGCCAACTTTGTGCAGGCGGTGCAGGACCGGCAAGGGTTGATGATCGCGTCGCCGGAGGAGAGCGCGTATCGGATGGGGTTCATCAACGGGGAACAGTTGCGCGCGCTTGCGCGAAAAATTCCGAATGAATACGGCGAGTATCTGAATGCAATTCATTGACCTGAAAACACAGTATCAGGCGTACAAGGCGGAGATTGACGCGGCGATGGCCGAGGTCGTGATGTCCACGCAGTTCATCATGGGCCCGGCGGTTCACGAGTTCGAGAAGGAAATGGCGGCGTACATTGGCGTCAAGCACGCCATCGGCTGCACGAGCGGCACGGATGCGTTGTTGCTGGCGATGATGGCGCTCGGCGTGCGGCCGGGCGACGAGGTGTTGGTGCCGGATTTCACTTTCTTTGCGACGGCGGAGATGGTGTCGTTGCTGGGAGCGGTGCCGGTGTTTGTGGACGTGGACGAGCGGACCTACAACATGGATCCGTCGGACTTGAAACGGAAGATCACGGCAAGATCGAAAGGCGTGATTCCGGTGTCGTTGTACGGCCAGTGCGCGGATTGCGAAGAGATTCCGGGCCTGTGGATGATCGAGGACGCGGCGCAGTCGTTCGGGGCGATGCGCGGGCGAAACAAATCCGGAACATTGACGCGAGTAGCAACGACGTCGTTTTACCCGGCGAAGCCGTTGGGCTGTTACGGCGAGGGTGGGGCGGTGTTCACGAACGAGGATGCGCTGGCGTCGGAGATCCGGTGCCTGCTGAATCAAGGGCAGCGTCAGCAATACCAGCACGCGCGAATTGGGATCAATGGACGGCTCGATACGTTGCAGGCGGCGGTGTTGCGGGTGAAGTTGCGGCACTTGGATGCGGAGTTGGCGGCGCGTCAGCGCGTGGCGGAGCGCTACACGGCGAAGTTGGAAGGCGCCGTGGTGACGCCGTTCATCAAGCCGGGGAACCGGTCGGTCTGGGCGCAATACACGGTGCGGGTGGCGAATCGCGACGAGGTGCGCGAGCACTTGAAGTCGAAGGGGATTCCGACGGCGGTGCACTATCCGGTGCCGTTGCACCGGCAGGAGGTGTTCGCGTGCCTGGGAGTGAAAGACGAATCGTGCCCGGTGTCGAGCAAGGTGAGCGGCGAGGTGGTGTCGTTGCCGATGCACCCGTTCTTGACTGACGACGAGGTGGATCAGGTCGCGTCGGCGCTGCGCGACGTGGCGCGGATGCCTTGTTGAGCGGCCATTGCGGCAAAGATGCCGCCGCGCTGCAGCAATTTTTCATAGCCGCCTTCCTCGACGATTTTCCCCTGTCGCAGTACGACAATGCGGTCGCAGTTGGCAAGCGTCGAGAGCCGGTGAGCGATGCTGATGACGGTTCGGTTTTCCGCGAGGCAATCAATCGCGGCCTGAACTTCGGATTCGGCCTGTGAATCGAGGGAGGCAGTGGCTTCGTCGAGAATGAGGATGGGCGCGTTGCGGACGAAGGCGCGCGCGATGGCGAGACGCTGGCGCTGGCCGCCGCTGAGGGTGACGCCGCGTTCGCCGATGCGAGTCTCGAAACCCTTGGGAAGTTGTTGTATGAATTCGTATGCGAATGCGTGTCGGGCCGCGTCCTCGATTTCAGCGCGGGTCGCGCCCGGCTGGCCGAGGGCGATGTTCTCGCCAACCGTCTTGTCGAAGAGCACGACTTCCTGGCTGACGAGCGCCATCAACTTGCGGTGATCGGCAACCGCAAGGTCTCGCAAGTCAATTCCGTCGAGCAGAATGCGTCCCTCTGTCGGATCGTAAAACCGGAACAACAGATTGACGAGGGTGCTCTTGCCGGAGCCGCTTTCCCCGGCGACTCCCAGCTTTGTTCCGCGGGGGATGACGAGGTTGATGTGGTCGAGCACGATGCGGTCGCCGTAGGAGAAAACAACGTCATCGAACTGGATGTTGTTCTGGAAGGCCGCGAGCCGGGTGGGGGTGGGCGATTGCTTGACGGTTGGTTGTTCGGCGAAAATGTATTGGAGCCGCTCGATGCTGACGCTGGTGTTTTGGAAGGTCATGTGAAGCCCGGCGATGCGTTTGAGGGGGGGCTGCATCATCATGATGCCCGTCAGGAAAGCGAGCATGTCGGGCAACTGGCGCTGGGTGCCGACGATCCAGACGATGAGCACGCCGAAGCCGAACGTGGCGATGACCTCGATCATCGGGTTGATGAGGTGGATGGCCTGGACGTTTTTCATGCCGTGATGGATGAGCTGGCGGGCGAGTTCCCGGTAACGGACCAGTTGTTCCTCCTCGAGTCCGAACGCCTTGACGATGCGGATGCCGGAGAGCGCCTCGACCAACTGGCTGTGCTGGTTGATGCTGGCCTGCCACCCGCTCTTGGTGGCGCGACGGGCTTTGCGCCCCAGATACTGGATGGGGAAAAAACAAACGGGCAGGAATATGCCCGCGAGCAATGTCAGTTGCCAGTCCACCAGGCAAAGGCCGACAAACAAACTCAACAGCGTGACCGGTTCCTTGATGAGATCCAGGAAACCGGCGCGCAATCCCGTTTGCAGCATCGCCGTATCGCCCCCGATGCGCGTCAATAAATCACCCATCGTCGAGCGGTTGAAAAAGTCGAGCGAAAGGCTGTTGAGCTTGGCAAACACGTCGGCGCGCAGGTCGTTGACGACGCGTTCGCTCACCCAGCTCAGGCAATAACCGCTGAGGTACGTCAGGGCGCTACGGGTGAAGACCGGAAAGGTGATGAACAGAATTCCGCCGGCGATTTGCTGCCAGTCCAAGGATCGCCCCATCAGCGGCAGCCATGGGTCCAGCCATTGAAGCACATGATCTTGAATGGCCGCGACGTGTTGAATCAGCCCGGAGGCGTCGGAAGAAGTGGATGCCAGTTCGGAAGGCGCCAGCCGCGTGCCAATGACCTTGATCACCCAGACCATGATGGCGTTGGCAGGCCCGCACAGCACGGCCAAGAGCAGGCCCGGGAAAAAGCGCCGCCAGTACCGGCAGAGGTACGGCCAGCCAAATTTCAAGATGGAGGACAGATATCGCACGATGTTGGCAGATGTTTGTGCCGGTTCCGGGGCAGAGTCAAGCGCGCTGTCAAAAACGGTTGCATTTTCCCCGAACATTATTACTCTGTGTCGCCGTCGCGGTGCCAGGGTAGCTCAGCGGTAGAGCAGGGGACTCATAAGCCCTTGGTCGGGGGTTCAATTCCCTCCCCTGGCACCAATTTCTCAAATGTTTCGCCGCCGACTGCAGTTACGATGCTTTTGGCAAAAGGCGCGTGATGACGGCGATCAGGATCAAGACAACCACGGCAAGCGCGCCCCAGAACAGCCAGTGGCCCGTTCGCGAATGCTCTTGCGACGCTGCCCAGCCTGTCTTCTTCAGTGTCTCCAGTTCGCCGAGCGTGGCAGAAAGTTTCTCTTCCGCCAGGAGTTGCGGGGCGATCAGATCGAGGTCGTACTGCGGGTAACTTGCCTCGCGATTCCCAAAATAGAGCCACGTGGAAGGTTCCATGGGAGCCTTGAAGAGCGCGCGCGTCACCGGGTAGAACAACGCGAAGCCGGAAAGCTCAATGGCCGGGTTGTCGCCATTGTCGGTTTCCAGAAACATCGTGCCAGTCAACGGCGCTTGCGACAGCGACAATTCCAGTGTCGGCTTCGACGCCGGCGATGTGCGCACCCACGATGCGGAACCAAGTTGACGCCGGTAGGTGTCGCCGCGCCTGTCGACCGGTTCTTCATGGAGCAGCGCGTGCCGGCGAAACAACGGGGTTGGCGATGAGCATGTCAGGCGCGTGACCGGAAGATTTGGTTTCGGCAATTGCAATTGCCAACGGCTTACGCGTGGGCGTTTCGGGTCGTTCGCGGGTGTGACCTCCGGTGTGAGTTTTCGCAGGATGCTCGTTCGTTCCAGGAGGTACGGGCGCTGTTTGCCGTCGCTCACGAGACGCAAATCACGAAAGCCCGGCTCGGCTTTTGAGAGCACGTCGAGATCGAGATCGAGTTGCTGGACGCCGGGGCGTGTCAGTTGCAGCGGCTTGCGGTAGCCCCACGGCGTCACGTCGAGTGGAATGCCGAGGTCCTGAAGTTCCGGCAGCGGTTCGGCGGGTTGGTGCGACGGGTTTGGCGCGAGTGGGCCGGGTCGTTCAGGTGTCGTGAGCGCGAGCGATTGTCGCAAGGCGGCCAGGTCGTAACGCGGCGCGGCGCAACGCGGGTTGCCAGTCAGCAGGCGATAGGCGCCGGCTTGCGACGCGCGAAACACAACGTGCACCGGCCAGCGCGTCGCTGTGACCGCACTCACCGGCAACGGCGGGTTGTCTTCATTCTCGACGAGCAGCAACAGGTCGCGCGTCGCCACCGGCAAATCGAGCGGAAGCTCCAGGCGTGATACGGGAGTCTGGTTTTCGATGGCCACTTGATAAACGGTGTCGCGGGCGAGCGTTTTTTCAGTGATGGCGTTCTCCTGCACCTGTCGCACCGCCACGCTGACGTTGCGCGCAAACAATGGCTCGACGGTCTCAATTCGCAATGAGGCCAGCCGGACATTCGCACCGCCGAGATCAAGCGTCAGGCGCGTCTGGCTGCCGTTTTCCGTGCGGTCGGTGATTGTCACCGGCAACCGTTCCGGCGTGGCGGACTCGCCGCCGAGCGCGTGCAGTGTTGCGCCGGTGAACGGCACGGCTTCCGATCTCGCATCATCCACGGTGGCCCGCAAGAACCGCCAGTTGCCCTCGGCGAAGGTGACACGAAGATTGGCGACGCCGTTCGCCTGGCGAAACACGGGCTGGCCGGTCGCCAGCAGCGACCATGTGTGCTGGTCGTTGGAGCCTTCGATGGAGACGGCCTTGATGAAACCGGTGGACGGTGTCGCCAGCGTGATGGCGTCGAATGATTGAGTCGTGCCAGTTTCGATAAGAACGACGGTTTTCCGTCCCGTGAGGCTGGTGGTGAATTTCCCCGGCGAGATCGCCGTTGCGTGCCGTCGGGACGAACGGAGCAGGAGGAACGGCACCTCGCGGTCGGCATGATCAACAATCCGCACATCCTCCAGCCCGGCGCGCGCCGCGTTCAACGTCGCCGGCGGCAGGCTCACGGTGACGAGACCGGACTGCGTCACGTCGAGTCGCTGGATGTGCTTCCATTCCGTCGGCGCAACGAGCGCGAGGATCGCGAGCACAATCGTCGTCATGGCTGGTGAACCTCCTTGGCCAGGAACCGCTGGTAGGCGAACGACGCGAGCAGGAGCACCACGGCCACCACGGCAAACGCGCCGATGCGATACAGTTGGCTGAGCCGCGCGAGGTCGTGGAAGAACAGTTTTGCGAGCGTGACGACGAGCAGGCCGATGCTGGCCCAGCGCGCCGCGGGCAGTTTGCGCCAGATCCCGGCTGCGAGCAGGCCGAGCGCGAACAACGCCCACGCCATCGAGTAGGTCATGTCGCGCGCGAAGTTGCCGGAGAACTCGAAGGTCAGCGCGTGTTTTCCGGCGGGCGTGAAGTAATCGGCAATCTCGATGTTCAACAGCAGGAAGGCGAGAATGGTGCCCAGCGTCGCCAGCAACGCCGTTGCGCGGCGTTCGGTGGCCAGTTTCGCGCCGGCAAAGAGGCAGGCCGTCGCGATGCCGTACGTGTACAGGTACCAGTTGAAGATCGCCGTCTCGCTGCGCGGGTGATAGTCGAAGACCGCCGGGTTCAAGGCGAGACGCGCAAACGCCACGCACAGCAGCCCAATCCCAACACGCGTCAGTCCTTTGTGCGGAACGCGATGGTACAGCCACAGCAGCGCGGCGCCTTCGAGCGCCCAGCCGACGGTGATCCATTGTTTCTCGAACTGGATCGGGAAAATCAGCGTGATGAAGAACAACGCCGCGCCGCCCCACCATGCCAGCAGCGTCATCCGTTTCGGCGCGTCCGGCGGCAACGTCCGCGCCAGCCAGACGAGCGCTGCCAACGAGGGCAATGCAAACACCGCCGGCAGGAGTCCCATGTAGGGATTGCGATAGGCGGTGTCCACCACGCGATAGACCAGCCAGAAGTGCAGCGGCCCGGAGAGCGCGCCCACGGCCCACGGAGCGGCGCGGCGCGCAAAATCCCGGTGAAACAAAAACGGGAATACCGCGTACACGACTGCGAATGCGACGTGCCAGAGCAGCGGTGTGAAAGCCGCCTCCGGTTTGTAGCGGGCTTGGTGCCAGGCGAGTTCCAGCGCGAACGTTGCCACCAGCCCGACCAACGCCAGCGCGTCCACCCCCGTTGCGCGGGCCACGCCAAGCAACAACACCGCGAGCACCATCGCCATCCCGAACACCGGCGTCGGGTCCGCCAACGGCAGTCGCGCCACGACGAGGATCAACAGCAGAAACGGCAGCACCGCGGACAACGCGGAGACTTGCGCGCGGATGTCCAGCGGCAGATGGATGCCGTCTGGTTGGGACGGGAATTTGCGCGCCGCCAGAATGCCAACCAGAAAGAACAGCAGCGCAAAACCGCCGATGACAATGAGCATTTCCGGCAGCCCGCTCACCAGCGCCGGCGCGCGCACGATCCAGAGCGCCGTTGCTGTGACGGTCAACAACAGCGCGGCGATGATGGCGAGCACGGATGCCGTGAGCAGCGCGAGACCGAACACGAGCGCATTGAGCAACAACACGCAGACCCAGACGGCGAACGACAAGTCGGGCAGTTTCGCAATCGGGATCATCACGAGGACCAGCGCGATGGCCGGGAACAGATGCGCCCACCAGCCCGGAGACGGCCCGGGACGCAGCCGTTGCAGGACGACGGGGAAGACGGAGTGAAGCACGGCGAACACGAAGTAAAACAACAACGCCCAGTTCAATCGCTCAGCGGAAATGTGCTCCAGTGTCCACGCCGTGAGCAACAGGAACGACAAACCGCCGCCAACCAGGTTCGCCCAGTACAACCGCGTCCGTTGCCACGCCAGCGCCAGCAGTCCCAGGTCGGCCAGCAGGACGTACAGGAAGAGTTCGCCCGGTTTCCATGCCACGGCCTTATAGGAGATCATGTTGAACGCAAACAAGAGCGAGGCGACCGCCGGCAAAACCGTTCCGGCGGTGATCCACGAATCCGTCTCGCCCTTTTTCTGTGCCAGGAGGAAGCCGACGACAAATATCGCTTCCATGCTCAGGAAAATGCTCATGGCCGTGTGCGTCTTCAGGACGATGTAGAAGTTCTCCGCCCATGCGAACTCCATGAAGACCGTGCACAGCGCCGCGAGCAGGAATTGGTAGTTCCACTGACGGCGCGCGACGACCGCAATCAGCCCGGCGTTGAGCAGCGCAATGTAGCCAAACAGGCCGAGCGGATTGTCCTTGCCCGTTGAGAGAAGAATCGGCGTCAGAAAACCGCCCAGCAATCCAAGAATCGAGATGACCTGCGCCTCGTGCCGGACCGCCAAGAGGAATGCCGCGACAGTGACCAGCGCCATGACACCAAAGGTGACCGGCATCGGCGCCAGTTTGTAATATGCATGCATCGCGAACGTCACCGCGTACAGCGCGACGATACCGGTGGCGCACAACGTTTGCGCCAGCACCGCCAGCGCTTCGCGTTGGGTCAGGCGGAGTCCCACGAGGAGCACGCCGGCCGCGAGCGCATATTCGAGCGCGACCTGCAGCTGCGGGCTGATGAGGTGATTGTCAAAGGCGTACTTGAGGAAGAAAATCAACGCGAGGAACAACACGAATCCGCCAACCCACGCAAACATCTTCGCCCCCATGAACTGCTCCCAGTTGATTGCCGGCTGGGTGGGCTGTGGCGCGGGCGTCCGCCTCGGCAGGTCTTGGATCGTGGGGCCGGGACGTTGCACAACCGGGGGTGGGGGGCTGATGAGTGGTGGCGGAACGACGGCAGATGCGGCTGGAGGCGGAGGAGCTGTCGTGACCGGTTCGGGTGTGGGCATTGGCGCAGGTTGTTGTTGATCCACGTCGCGCCGCAGTTTCGCCCATGCCATCTCCTGGTAGTCATGGCGTTTCTCCAAGTCCTCCAGACGACGGCGCGTTCCGGTTGCCTTGACGAGCGCAACGATGGAAAGCGTAATCGGCGCGACAACGATCAGCAGAAGCAGCAGGATGATTCCGACGGCCATGATTGCCTCCTAGGTTGTGCCGTCATAATACCAAGAACCCCCTGTGAGACAAGGAACTAAATGTCGCACACGGACACCGGCGACGGAACTGCCAGCAAGCGATTCTGCCGCATCAAGCCGGTGTCAGCGGACGGATAGCAGAACGGGGCGTCTCACCCGTTCCACGATCGCCGTGAGTAGCGACGTAGTAGTCTATCTGTTGGCAAATGCGGTGGAGGACATTGACATCTCGTTTCTCCAACGGAGCACGGCCCATCACGCGGCGTAGGGAACGCAGAAACGAGTCGGGATCGCCTTGGTGCGGGCGGAAACCAACTTTCGCCAGCGATTCGCCAAGATGTTTCAAGAGCGACTCAAGTTCATGGATGGTCGCCAAGTTCTTCGGCTGCACCGGGACAACGCCCATGCTGGCGACAAAGACCTCGTAGGAGTAGAGCATCACAGCCTGCGAGAGATTCAACGCGGGATGCTCGGCGCCGCTCGGCACGGTGGTGAGTTCCTGACAGCGGCGAAGTTCGATGTCGCTGAGGCCGCTCTCCTCGCGTCCGAACACGAGGCCTACGCGGTTTTTCTGCGAGAGCGCGGCGATCTTCTGCGCGGCTTCGCGCGCGGGGAGCGTTTGAGGAAACTGCGCGCGACGTTTACGGTGGGTGGTGCCGATAAGCCAGTGAATGCCTTCGGTTGCTTGTTGCCAAGTCGAGACTTCACGAGCGCACTCCAGTAGATCCCAAGCGCCGTGGCCCATCTTGACTGCCTCCGACTCGCCTTTGAACTTCGGGCCATTCACCACGACCAAATCGCGCAGCCCCATCGTCTTCATCGCTCGCGCGCTGGAGCCGATGTTGCCCGGCACGGCCGGTTCAACGAGGATGACGGTGACGTTGGCGAGATTTGCCGGCGGATCGAATGTGAGCGCCGGTTCCGGATGTGTTTCGTGCGGTTTACGCATTGCGAGGCTCGTGGGACAACCGTCCCGGTTGTCCATTGTGGCATCGGTATTCGCCGCGTGCCAATCTCGCAGCGAGCGGATTCTGGTGAATATATTCCTCGAACTGCCTGAGTGCCTCTTCAGTTCGGATCAGATGATCAAAAGACTCATGTTGCCAGACGGGACCGGATTGGTTGATGAGTTTGTTGATTTCGTGCGCGGAGACTGATTGCCACGTGTGCAGAATATCCGGCAGGTTGTAATCACCCAATGGCGTGAGGATCAGATGAACATGATTGGGCATGATGACGTAGGCGCCGAGTTGGTAGCGTTGTCCATCAAAGTGCCGTATGGCGGATTCGACAAGGTCGGCAACGGCGGGTTGCCGCAAGAGACATGAGCCTTGTCCCTGGTCCAGCCAATGTTGGATTCGATTGGTGAAACGCTCGTGGAACTGGCGGCGATCAACTTCCGTCAGCGGGTTGGGGTGAGCGCGCAGCCAGGCATCCTGTTCATCCCGCCACTGTGCGAGTTTGGTTTGCGGGAGGGAGTCAGCAAGCCGAAACGTGACGAAGTAGGAACAACCGGCCTGCTGCCAATGCGGCAGGTGACGCTCGGATTTCTCCACGGGCGTGGATGGATCAAAGGGAACCAGTGGGACAACCGTCCCGGTTGTCCGTGGTGCAATGGTGGACAAGCGGGACGCTTGTCCCACGATTGGCAGAGACAACCGGGACGGTTGTCCCACAGTTTGTAGAACGATCGTGACCGGCCCATCATTCACAAGCTCCACATCCATCATCGCGGCGAACCGGCCTTCTTCGACGCGCAAGGTGGTGGCGGCTCGCAGTCGTTTCATGAATTCGTGATAGAACTTCTCTGCGTCCGCCGGTGGCATGGCGTCGCTGAAACTGGGACGCGTTCCTTTTTCCAGCACACCGTAGAGCGTGAACTGGCTGACGATGAGAAGTGCGCCGCCGGTATCAGTGACGCTGCGATTCATTTTGCCGGCATCGTCGGGGAAGATGCGGAGGGCGAGGAGTTTGGCGATCATCCAATCCATCTCAGCCTCGGTGTCGGTCTTGCCGATGCCGAGCAGCACGAGCAGGCCGCGGCCGATTTCGCCGATGGTCTGGCCGTCCACGCGGACGGCGGCGCGGGAGACACGCTGGACAACGGCCTTCATGGGATTACCCGAACTTGTAATGCTTGCGGACAGGCTTGATGACCTTCCATGTGCAGGACATGCCTTGCGGGAAGGTGACAAGGTCGCCTTTGCCGAAACGCACCGGCTCGCCGCCGTCGGGCATGACCTGCACATCGCCTTCGAGGAAGAGGCAAATCTCCTGTTCATCGTAGTACCACGGGAACTCGGACACTTCCTTCTCCCAGATCGGCCAGCCACGAGCGCCGAGGCCGTCAATGCGCTTGGCGTCTGGCGCATGTTCAACTGTAATCGTCTTCATGGGGCGGAGTGTAGCAGATTACTGTGTTCTGTCAGCTATGCAGTTGCGTTTCGTGCGCGGGCGTTGTAGAGAAGCGCATCCGTGTGATGAAAAGAATCACCGCCAGACAATTTGCGACATTCGTCAATGCCTGTCGTCGCACTGCCAAGGAACACGACCTTGTGCGTTGCAGCAGTGGCAACCTCTCCTGGCGTGTGGACGCGGAGCGGATGTTGGTGACTGGCACACGGACTTGGCTGGGAGAGCTTCGCAAAGAGCAAGTCGCCGTCGTGCGGATTCGTGATGGCGTTTTGCTGAGTGGATGCAAACCATCCGCCGAAACACCGTTTCACGCTGGGGTTTTACGCGTGCGGCCGGACATGGATGTCGTGCTGCATTTCCAGACGCCATTTGCCACAACGCTGGCTTGCTGCGACGGCGCAGAGAAGACGAACTTCTTTCTGATCCCGGAGATTCCATACTACATCGGCAAGATCGGATTTGTGCCGTTTCTCCAGCCCGGCAGCGAGGCGCTGGGTAACGCCGTGACCGACTCGTTAAGGACGCACGACATGGTTGTGCTCCGCAACCACGGCGCGGTGACAGTCGGCAAGACATTCGACGACGCCATCCAGAAAGCGATCTTCTTTGAGTTGGCCTGCCAGATCATCGTCCAAGCCGGCAAAAAGCTGCGGGCGATGCCGACGAAGGACAGCGACCTGCTTCAACGCGAGTCGGGCAGGGGAGTCTGAACGGCGGTCTTCTTGGCCGCTTCGCCTTGCTTGAAATTACCGGTGGCGAGCAGACAAACGCCGACAATCAAGACGCCGATTCCGGCAACAATCCAACGAACGCTCTGTTTGCTGGCGCCCTGCCATTCTTTCGTCAGGAAACCGTTCACGTTGCCGACAATGATCGCGAACGACATGAACGCCGCGTAGCCGACAGCGACGCCGAGCGAGCCGAGCTTCGATGCGCCGATGCCGAAAAACAAAATCGCGCCGTCGTGCAACAGCGACATGATGAGCGCGATCATCAGGACGCGTCCGATGCCCGGCGCGGTGAATGTGCCCCACGTCTTGTTCTTGCAGAGCTTGAACGCGCAATAGCCGCACGCCGAGAGCGCGCCGCCCCACAGGATCAACGCCGAGACCACGAACGCGGCCTGCCAACCGGGGTTGCCGTGCTGTTTCGTCGCCACGTCCATCACGCCGCCGCCGAAGCTGAACGCGATTGAGTAACATGCGCACAACACGCCCGACAAAAAGGCAAGCACCATTCCTTTGCCGACGGCCACGCCAGCAGGTGCGGGTTGATTTTGGCTTTGCGATTTCAAGTTGCCGGCACGACCGCAGACGATGACGCCACCGATGCACACCGCGACTCCGGCCATGATGATGAGGCCGTGTGGGGTAAGGAGTTGGTCGCGATGGTGAATGACGAACGGCCCCATGCCGCCGCAGGCGATTTGCGCGCCGTAGTTGATGGCGTACGCCAGCGACAACCCAATGAAGCTGAAGCTCAATCCGAGCGTCATCGAGCCGAGTCCCCAGAGGAAACCGAAGATCGCCGGCAATGCGATGAGTTTCCACCCGGCATCGCCCACGCTGGCAAAGAGATCTTTGGCCACCAACGGAAAGAGCGTGACCGGCAACAGGATCGTCACGAAGAAGAAGAACGCTCCCCACAACGTCTCCCATGGCGTCTCCTTCTTTACGAACTTGCTCGGCAGGCCGAACGACCCGCCGCAGAACGCACCGATCAACAGCAATAGAAAACCAAGCACGCTACTGGCATCCATGACACACCTCCATTATTGGTCGGCAGACTTGCACAAGGGCCGAGAAAATCCAAGAAAAATCTTGCATCGGAAGGCGAATGCAAATAACTTCGCAACCAATACGAAAGCAAAACGAAAATGACAGTGGGATTGTCACAGCGTCAAAAGAGTCTGCTCGATATGTTGGCGGAGGATGCATCTCGCTCGGTGGCCGAAATGAGCAAGGTGCTCGGGGTGTCTGCAGTGACGTTGCGGAGTGATTTGTCGGGGTTGGTGGAGCGCGGCCTGATTGTGAGGACGCACGGCGGTGCTTTCCCGGCGTTTCGCTCGAACATTCTCGAACGCCAGAAACACATGGTCGAGGCGAAAGAACGAATCGCCAAGGCCGCCGCCGGGCTTGTGGCTGATGGCGACACGATCATGGTCTGCGCGGGGACGACGACCTCGTTGGTGCCGCGCTACCTGCTTGGCAAGACGGACGTGAAACTGGTGACCAACTCCGTGTTGGTGTTGCCGTTTGCCCGCGTCAATCCCGCGCTCCACGTCACGCTGGCCGGGGGCGAGTACCGCGCGACAGAGGAGGCGATGGTCGGGCCGGACACGTTGCACGACTTGGCGCAGTTGCACGTGAAGACGGCGTTTCTGGGCACGGACGGTTTTTCGCTGGCTTCGGGCATCACGGCCAACACCGTCGAGATCGCCGAGGTGGTGAAAAAGATGGCGGAGAAAGCTTCCACGAAGATTTTGCTGGCGGATTCGTCGAAGTGTGGCAAGGCCGGCTTTGCGCGCATCATGGAACTGGAGCAGATTGATGTGTTGATCACGGACAACGGACTTGCCGAGGCGGATCGCCGGTGGTTGGAAGAAAATCAAATCAAGGTGATGATCGTATGAAAACGATTTTGTTTTTTGGTGGTCTGTGCGCGGCGTTGATGAGTGCCGCGGACGGGTTTCAGCCGTTCGACAGCGGCCCCGTGCGCGGCGATGGTCCCGCGCTGAAAATCTCCGTCAACGTCACCGGTGTGAAGGTGTTGCGGTTGGTGGCGACATGCGAGAAAAGTCCAGCCAACTGCAACATCTGGGCCGAACCGCGCCTCATCGCCAAGGACGGCACGGTGACGCCGTTGACGAATCTGAAACCGATTTCAGTCAAGGTTGGCTGGGGACAACTTCTCCTGAACACCAACTGGCAAAAGAATCCGTTGCGCATCGCCGACCAGACGTTCACGAACGGTTTCTGGGTCCACGCTGACAGCGAACTGCGGTTCAAACTCGACGGTCAGTACGAGCGGTTCGAGGCGTTCGCCGGCGAAGACAAGGATCGGGCCAGCGGTATTGCCCGGTTTCAAGTGCTTGCTGCTGACCCGCCGCGTCCAATGACCGCTGCCGAACTGCAAGCAGCGGAACTCGACAGCCAATTCACTTCGCTGGAACGCGACCTCCAGCAGCGGGCGGCCACGCGGAAAGCCACCGGGGAACGAATCTGGGCCGGCGAAGGCCGCGTCGAGACGGAGCGACCGGGTACTGACGAGATCGCGAAAGAGACTTTCAATAGCGCGTCGCTCGTGTTCGACAACGACCGCGATCCCGCTGACATCGTGCTGCGGCGCACGACGATGTTACTCACTGATCTGAAGTCGCCCGGTTTCGATGCGGCGCTATCAAAGATCCAGAAACTCTGTGCGGACACGCCCGTGACGGACAAGGAAGCTCGTCGCAGGTTATTCAACGACGCGTGCAAGCTGCGCCGCCAGATTGCCTTCTCGAATCCGTTGCTGAACTTCAACGAACTTCTTTTCATCAAGCGTCACCGCGCGATCTACAACCACATGTGCGACCAGTACTACGGCATCACGGCGCGCCCCGGCGGCGGCCTGTATGTGCTGAAGAGTCCTTTCAGCGAGAAGCCCGAAGTCCGCGACGTGCTCGCCAAGTCCGTCGTCGAGAAAGGCCGGCTCAAGGGACAGCGCCTCTTCGGCGGCAACGGCGCGGACGCTCAGTTGAAATGGGATGGACAGACATGGCTGACCGGTGACGAGACCGAGGGCGGCGCGTTCCTCTCGCCCGCGCTCTCGTACGACGCGAAGCACATTCTCTTCGCCTACGTCGAGTGCCGGGGTGACCGCGACCAGAAGTTTCACACCGACCCGACGCGCGGTCACTGGGACGCGGGACGCGCCTATCACATCTTCAAGGTCAACGTGGACGGCTCGCGTTTGGAGCAACTCACCGACGGCACGTGGAACGAGTTTGACCCCTGCTGGCTGCCGAACGACAAGATCGCGTTCATCAGCGAACGTCGCGGCGGTTACCTGCGTTGCGGACGGGCGTGTCCACTCTACAACCTTTACGACATGAATTCCGACGGCACCGCTATCAACCTGCTCAGCATCCACGACAGCAACGAGTGGCATCCGAGCGTCACGCACGACGGGCGCATCGTCTGGACGCGCTGGGATTACGTGGACCGTCACGGCTGCGTCGCGCACGTGCCGTGGATCACAAGGCTCGACGGCACCGACCCGCGTGCGTTGCACGGCAACTTCGCCGTGCGCCAACAACGCGCCGACATGGAACTCAACGTCCGAGCGATCCCGGGTTCGCCGAAATACGTCGCCACCGCCGCGCCGCACCACGGTCAGGCATTTGGCTCCCTGATCCTCATTGACCCGCGCGTCAGGGACGACGACGCGATGGGGCCGGTCAAACGGATCACACCGGATGTCGGTTTTCCGGAAAGCCAGGGCGGGCGCGAAGTGTACGGCACTCCGTGGCCGTTGAGTGAAAACTATTTCCTGTGCGTCTATGACGCCGCGATGATGGACAGCAAGGCAAGGAATGGGATTGGAAACTACGGCATTTATCTCGTGGATGCCTTCGGCAACAAAGAACTCATCTACCGGGACTCGCTGATCGGCTGTCTCAGCCCGATACCGTTGCGTCCGACGGTCAAGCCGCCGGTGACGGTCAACCCGCAATTGGTCGCCGATGCCCAGCCGATCAAGCCTGGCGACACCGGCGAAGGCACGATGGCCGTCATCAACATCTACGACACGATGCGCCCGTGGCCGGCGGAGATGAAGGCCAAGGAATTGCGCATTTACCAACTGCTGCCGTGCTCTGTTCCGTCTGGCGGCCTGCGGCCGCACGAGACCGGCAAACGCATCGCCGAGGCCGGCGACTCGGTCGTGCCGGCGCGCTGGGTGTTGGGCACCGTGCCCATCGAGGCTGATGGCAGCGCGTATTTCAAGGTCCCGGCGTATCGGGAACTGTTCTTCCAACTCGTTGACGAACGCGGCATGGCCATCCAATCCATGCGCTCCGGCACCGCCATCCGTCACGGCGAAAAACTCGTCTGCCAAGGTTGCCATGAACACAAATACAAAGCCGCGACCGCCGCCGAGAGAGTCGCGCTGGCGCTGCAGCGACCGCCGTCGGAGCCGAAACCGGATCTGGACGGCTCGAATCCGTTCAGCTACCCGCGCCTTGTCCAGCCGGTGCTCGACCGCAACTGCGTTCCGTGCCACGACAAGAACCCCGACAAGGCGCCGAACCTCAAGCGCGAGCCGATTGCGAACAAGTTCTACGCTTCCTACAACAACCTCGTGAAATACAGCTTCACCAGCTACGGCGACCATTACCGCACCGTGCCCGGCAAGTTCGGCGCGCACGCTTCCAAACTCATCGCGATGCTCGACAAGGGGCATCACGACGTGAAGCTTTCGCCAGAAGATTTCCACCGGCTCACGTTGTGGCAGGACACGGTCTCGATGTTCTACGGCGTCTTCGAGAAGGAGCCGGGAGAAGCCCAACTCCGCGGCGAGATCGCACAAGGAACTTTGTACTAATGAAACCCATCTCTCTTCTTGCGATCTTATTATCGCTGGTGAGCGCCGGGGCACTGAGCGCCCGCGGATTCGTCCTCGTCGAGGCGGAGAGTTTTTCCCAGCGCGGTGGCTGGGTTGTGGACCCGCAGTTCATGGATCAGATGGGATCGCCTTACCTGTTAGCTCATGGACTTGGTCGGCCCGTTGCCGATGCGACAACCGAGATCGAGTTTCCCGCGACCGGCTCGTATCGGGTCTGGGTCCGCACCAAGGACTGGGTGGCGAAGTGGAAAGCGCCGGGAACGCCGGGACGCTTTGAATTGCTCGTCAACGGACAGCCGCTCAAAACGGTGTTCGGCACCGAAGGCGCCCAGTGGCACTGGCAGGACGGCGGCAACATCAACATCACCGGGCGCAAGGTGCGGCTCGCGCTTCGCGACCTGACCGGCTTCGAAGGACGATGCGATGCAATTCTCTTTGCGCGCGACGCCAAGTTCGCGCCGCCGAATCGTGATACTGAAATGACGGCGTTTCGTCGGTCATGTCTCGGTTTGGATGAGCGGCCGGAACCGGCAGGGGAATATGATTTTGTCGTGACCGGCGGCGGCATCGCCGGGACGTGCGCGGCGCTGTCGGCGGCGCGGTTGGGTTTGAAGGTCGCGTTCATTCAAGACCGTCCCGTGCTCGGCGGCAACAACAGCTCCGAAGTGCGCGTCTGGCTCCAAGGCGCCCGCAACAAGGAACCGTGGCCGCGCGTCGGCGACATCGTGGCTGAACTCGAACAGCAAAAGAGCGCGCACTACGGGCCTGACAACACGGCGGAACTTTACGAGGACGAAAAGAAACTCGCGCTCGTTCGCGCCGAGCCGAACATCCGGTTGTTCCTCGAACACCGCGCCAACAAGGTCGAGACCGACGACGGCAAGATGCGCGCCGTGATTGCGCAGGAGATCAATACCGGACGCCGTGTACGGATTGGCGGGCGCTGGTTCGCCGATTGCACCGGCGACGGCGCTGTCGGCGCGCTGGCCGGCGCTGATTTCGATGTGCACCCCAAAGGCCGTATGGGGCCGTGCAATCTGTGGAACGTGATCGAGACGGAAACGCCGCAACTGTTCCCGCGTTGCCCGTGGGCGCTCGATCTCAGCGACAAGCCGTTCCCCGGTCGCAGCGCGACGAAGCCGAACACCAACCAACTTGGCGGCTGGTATTGGGAGAGCGGTTTCGACCGCGACCCGTTTCTCGAACTTGAATACGTCCGCGATTGGAATTTCCGCGCGATGTACGGCGCGTGGGATGCGATGAAGAACGTGGACAAGGTGCTCCCAAATCACCGGCTCAACTGGTCGGCTCACATCCTCGGTAAACGCGAGTCGCGCCGGTTGATGGGCGACGTGGTGCTGACGTTGGACGATCTCAAAGAGGGTCGCAAGTTCCCCGATGGCTGCGTGCCGACGGGATGGAAAGTGGATTTGCATCTGCCCGACCCCAAATTCGAGAAAGGTTTCGAGGGCGACGCGTTCATCTCGAAGGCGCACTTCACCGGCTACCCGATGCCGTTCTGGATTCCGTATCGTTGTCTCTACTCGCGCAACATCAAGAATCTTTTCATGGCCGGGCGCGACATCAGCGTCACGCATGAAGCCCTCGGCGCCGTCCGCGTGATGCGCACCGGCGGTTGCATGGGCGAGATTGTCGGCATGGCCGCGAGTCTCTGCAAGAAACACAACGCCGCGCCACGCAGCATCTACGAAGAGCACCTGACTGAACTCCAAGACCTCATGCGTCGGGGCGTCGGCAAACAACACGCTGCCGATGCGTCAACTCCTACCGTGCCGGCATTGCTGACACAAGCCGGCACAAACCTCGCGCGATTAGCGAAGATTTCTGTTCCGAATGGCAATCTGCTCAACGACGGCAAGGCCAACGTGACCGACAACAGCAGCCGTTGGCTTGGCACCGGTCAACTGCCGCATATCATCGAATTTGCGTGGGAGTCTCCCGTAACCATCCGCGCGGCGCGAATCATCTCTGGATATTTCACAAGAAAAGTGGCTGATCCAATCGCCGATTTCGTCCTCCAATGGCACGACGGCGCGGAGTGGAAAGACATTCCCGGCGCGTCAGCGCAAGACAATCTCGACCCTTGCTGGCACAGGGCCTTTTCTCCCGTGACAACCTCCAGGATTCGTCTTGTCATTACCAAAACGAAAATCAATGTCTCGCGCATTTGGGAGGTTGAGTTTTACGGCACTCCGAACGCGGTAGGGTCGCAATCCAGTCGCTCTGCGTCCGGGACGGACGCCACTACACCTATTGTAGCAGCCGCCGTCCCGGCGGCTCCTGCCGCCAACAACACTTGTAGCCGCAGGCTTTACGCCTGCGTTTCCCACGCAACCATGGGAAACCTTGAACAACCAAAGGGAAATTGAAATGCGAACTGCAATCGTAACCGGCGCCGCAGGCGCCATCGGCAAAGGCGTGGCCGAGGAACTGCGCCGCCAAGGCGTCAAGGTATTCGTCACCGACCTCCACGACGGCGACTGCGCTGCCGACGTGACCGACGAAGCGCAAGTGAAAGCCTGCGTCGAAGCCGCATTGAAGGCGCTTGGCGGGCGCGTGGACATTTTGGTGAACGTCGCCGGCATTGTGGGGCAGGGGTTGGTCGAGGACATCACCGTGGCCGATTGGGACAAGATGTTTGCTGTGAACTGCAAGGGGACATTCCTGTTCTGCAAGTACGTCGTCCCGGTGATGAAGAAGCAGAAGTCCGGCAAGATCGTCAACTACTCCTCCAAGTCCGGCAAGACCGGCTCGGCGTTGATGAGCCATTACTGCGCCGCCAAGGCCGCCATCATCGGCTTCACCCAAGCGCTTGCCTACGAACTCGCCGACTACCAGATCAACGTCAACTGTGTTTGCCCCGGCATCACCGAGAACACCGGCGTCTGGAGCAACGTCTCCGCCGGTTACATCCAGAATCTTGGCAAATCACGCGAGGAAGTCGTCAAGCAATTCACGTCAAAAATTCCGCTGAAACGGCTGGCGAAAGTCAGCGACGTCGTTGCCGTCACGACGTTCCTCTGTTCCGAAGGCGCCGACTACATGACCGGCCAAGCCATCAATATCACCGGCGGCCGGGAGATGCACTGAGACCGGCTGGGAATCGTTTTTCCAAGGGTTCCTTAGTCAAGGCTGATCTAACCTTCTTGCTCAACCTCGTTGCAGATTTGAGCCAGCAACGACAGTTTGATGAACAGCGTCGAGCGTGTCGGAATGGCTCGCAGAATCTCCAGTACCTGTTGTTTGGTGCGCTGCTGACGGCGGATCGCCCGGATCACCAAACCGACAGTCCCATGTACTCCGTAGCCCATTGACTCGGCCACAAGACGAGCGGCGGCATCATCACAGAGGAAGAGGTCTGCCGAAAAATGCTGCATCAAGCCCAACGCACTGACTTCACCCGCATCCAGGTCAAACGCCTCGGCCATTACCATCACCGCCGAGCCGACTGGCCACGCGGATCGCTCGATGCGTAATCCAGCAATCGCCACTGGCATCAGTGCGGGCCGGTGGCGCAACACCTCGCGCCAAACGTGCTCGGTGGTGTGAACGGTCGAGAAGTCAGCCAGTAAATCAAGGCAAGCCAGTTCGTCCAAATGAATCAGCGGTCCGGCATCGGCAACAACAATTGGACGCTCAAGCGGCGCCATGGAGTCCCCACTCCACGTCCTTGCGAAGTTGCTCCTCCATCAACTCCGGCCGATGCGACTCAAGGAAGCGGCGCAGCGCTTCCACGGCTGCCTGATTGGCATCCTTGACCCAGCCCGCTGTCACCAGTGTCTGCAACTGCTCATGCAACTGGTCCGGGCACTCAATCGTCATCGTCTTCATGGTGCCATTCTATCCTTGCGTCTGTGTTTGGTCAACCAACCAGTTCACCTGCCGCGCCCGGCGGGAATCAGCCACCACACCAATTTGTTGCCGTCACGGCGTTCCTATGTTCCGAAGGCGCCGACTACATGACCGGCCAAGCCATCAACATCACCGGCGGGGAAATGCACTCAGTCTGCGAGTCTGTGACAAACAAAAACAGTCGTTTGACATCACCCTGCTGACACAGCATACTGCCGCGCCGTTTATAAAGGAAAACACACCCCACTATGTACAACACCTCCATGATCCTGCGATTGTCCGTCGTCACGCTGGCCATCGCGAGCCTTTGTGCGTGCGGTCCGGCGAAAACCTCAGCGCCGCCTGCGGTTACCAGCACGGCAGCCACCAAGAATGCCCCGTCCAAGGGAACCCAAGTTTTCGGCAACCCTATCGCCGTCCCGACTACCCTTAATCCCACCAGCATCGTCGCAACGGTTAACGGCAAGGCCATCACCGGCGCCGAGCTTGAGGAGGAATCGCAAAACATGCAAATGCAGGCCGCTCGCCGCGTTCCGCCTGAGCAGCTCGCGCAGGTTCTGCCGTCCATTCGGAAACAGGCGATGGGTGGGCTGATCACCAAACATCTCCTCCTTCAGGCGGTCGAGGCAAATAAGATCACCGTCACCGATGACGAACTCAAAAAGAGCCTCGACGAGGTCATGAAGGGCGCTCCTCCGGGCCAGACACTCGAGAATGCGCTCAAGGACGCAGGCATCACGCTCGCGACCTTCACGGATCAGATGCGCAAACAGATTTCCGTTCAGAAACTGATCGAAAGCCAAACCAAGGGTGTCCCCCTCACGACGGAAGAAGAACTGAAGAAGTATTACACGGAGCACGCTGAGCAATTTCAACGTCCCGAGACCGCTTCCGCCCGCCACATTCTCATCAAGGCGGCAATCGCGGAAGCCGAAGAGACGCAGCCCGCTGCATCAGATGCCGCAACAGAAAACAAACGTCCGTCAACAACACTCAAGACGGAAGGAACAGACAAAGAGAAGAAGAAAGCGGAGGCTGTCCGCGAACGCCTCATCAAGGGTGAGGATTTCGCCAAGGTGTGTGCCGAGGTATCTGACGATCCCGGCAGCAAGGACAAGGGCGGTCTCTACGAGGATTTCCCGCGTGGCCAGATGGTTCCGCAGTTTGACAACGCAGTGTTCACACAGAAGATCGGCGAAATCGGCCCGCTGGTGGTAACGCAATTCGGTTACCATATCATCAAGGTCGAAAAACGCACCGAAGCCGGCGCAACGCCGCTTGCCGAGATTAAAACCGAACTAAAGGCATTCCTCGACAACCAGAAGAAAATGGAAGTCGCCCAGAAATTCGTCAAAGGCCTTCACGACAGCGCGAAGATCACCTACGCCGAGGGCTATGCTCCAGAACCCGGTAATCCCTCGGCATTGCCATAGCCTTCGATGCGGCTGCGATCACTCGGGAGTAGTGATCCGTCAAAGTTGAATGGAAGGGTGCGTTTGTAGTAACGCACGCAGTCCCGTGCCGTTTCGGGACGGAGTGCGGACCGGTTGGTCGGAACGATCTCCCGCAACGCCACTTCGCTTCGCTGCGTGGCTCACTACGAACTATCCTTTGAATGTGGTTTGACCAAGTACCAGTGTGTCGTGGATTCGCCGCCGACATCGCCCACAACCATTGGACGCTCAAGTGGCGCCATGGAGTCCCCACTCCACGTCCTTGCGAAGTTGCTCCTCCATCAACTCCGTCCGATGCGACTCCAATAAGCGGCGCAGCGCTTCCACGGTTGCCTGATTGGCATCCTTGCCCCGCCCGCTGCCACCAGCGTCTGCAACTGCCATGCAACTGGTCCGGGCACTCAATCGTCATCGTCTTCATGGTGCCACTCTATCCTTGCGTCCGTGGTTGGTCAGCCAACCAGTTCACCCAAGGGCAGTTCGAAGTGTTGGGGCAAGCTACGGTGT
>Ga0194112_10002249_pt1 | contig 27766 bp, 20 predicted proteins | sample TA2MahC400mmetaG_FD_146191 | JGI IMG/M metagenome (GOLD analysis project Ga0194112, IMG submission 146191) | Freshwater microbial communities from Lake Tanganyika, Tanzania - TA2015016 Mahale Deep Cast 400m | ecosystem: Environmental > Aquatic > Freshwater > Lake | place: Tanzania: Lake... | reverse complement strand
TCGCTATCCGATTGCGATCCCGACAGACCATCTGCAAAATCGGATCAAACCCCATCTCCCTGAGAATCAAACACGAAGAAAGGGATGACATCCTCACCACCGAAGTCTGATTGTCCGTCACATTGACCGCATCAATGATCCCCTTAAGCAAATTCCCCTTCTTCCGGATCACCTCCGGATCCGCACCCCTCGGAGGCCCACACTCAGAAGTCACCACAAAACCCCCAGACTCCAATATCCTCTCAATATTTGACTTAGTTTTCATCTCCTGTGCCTCTTAGTCCCCCAACTCAAATCCCAATAACCAAATTCCAAGCTCCAAATAATAACCAATCACCAAATTCCAATAAACAAAGAATCATAATTTGAATATTGGTAATTGGAATTTATTTGGTTATTGGTGCTTGGTGTTTGGTCATTCTTCACTATAGCCTCAGGTCTTCTCTGACCCTCTTCCTCGGCCCCCCATCCCTTGAAGTCGTCCAATCCTTGACCGGTATGATCTCCTCATAACGATCCATCTGACCAAGTTCTTTTAACCTGTCTATAATCAACTGCCAACCACAATCGAGCTCCTTGTCCACCTCACACTTCCCACCCGATGAACCCCCACAAGGACCATTGAGCAAACTCTTCGCACACCGAGCAATCGGACAGATCCCCCCAGTCATATGCAACACACACTCCCCACAACCCTGACAACGCTCACTCCATACCCCCTGCTCAAGGGTCACCCCCAAAAATGTAGTATTGACCGCAGGCAAAACAGGCTTCGTCCGATACCTCTCCGCCACATACTGTATCCCCGCCCCACATGCCATCGATAAGATCACCTCATAATCCCCCACATATGGCCTCACCTGATCAATATACTCATGATCACACTGACGCTCCAATACCTGCTCCCGTACCTCAATCTCCTCCCCATCCCTCGAACGAACCAACCTCAACTCCGATGCCAATACACCTACCTCCCTCTCACCCCCCACCGCACACACCGTCACACACTCATTACATCCCAATAACAATACCCTCTTATAAGGCTTGAGCATACTAAGTATCTCTTCCAATGACTTCCTGTTCGCTACAATCATCTTTTCCTCCAAAAGACGTAACTCGTGATTCGTGACTGGTGACTCGTGATTCGCTTTTTTAATCCGATTTCACCAATCACGATTCACGTTTCACGTTCCTTTTCACAGGCGATGGCCCTAATACCCTTATCCTCTCCGTCATCTCACGAGCCACCTCAGCAAACCTCTGACCCTGTGCAGAACTCATATTGTACATCTCCAATCGACCCGAACCTAATCCCACCTCATCCAATAATCCCTTCACATACTGAACCCTCTTCTTGGCCCTTAAATTACCCCTGAGGAAATGACACTCCCCCTCCAAACAACCCGCCAAATAAACCCCATCCACCCCAGACTCAAATGCCCTCAAGATCAATAAAATATCCACCCTCCCCGTACAAGGAACCTTCACCACCTTCACATTCGGAGGATAATTGAGCCTCATCGAACCCGCCAGGTCCGCCGCACTGTAAGCTCAATGCTCACAACAAAATGCCAATACCTCAGGCTCAAAGGCCGCCACCGACTCTTGTCCTGTGATTCGTACTTCTTGCTGAACCGCCTCTAACATCTCAACCCTCTCCAAATCCCCCCCAACCCCCCTTTACTAAAGGGGGGTTGGGGGGTTATTCCCTTTGGGCTATGCGCTTTGCGCCATGCTCTCTGCTAAAATTAAGGCTGAACACTTTGCCTGAAGCTGACGATCCCGAAAATGCATAAGCTCAATAGCCTTTGCCGGACACTCTGCCACACAACTGCCACACCCCTTACACTTAGCTAAATCTATCTCCGCCTCACCCTTGACATTAATCACCGGCACACTATATGGACAAACCCTCACACAAGTCAAACAAGCCGCACACCTCTCACCCTCCACCACCGCCACTACACCACCGACTAACATCTTCTCTTTTGAAAGGATGGTGCAAGCCCGAGCTGCTGCAGCACTCGCCTGAGAGATACTTTCGTTAATTAACTTTGGGCCATGTCCTGCTCCAGCCAGGTAGAGACCATCGGTAGCAAAATCGACTGGCCTCAGCTTCATATGCGCCTCTAAGAAAAAACCTTCTGCAGTTCGGGGAACCTTCAGCATGGTAGCTAATTCCTCATTCTCCCTTGGAATGGTAGCTACAGAGAGAACCAGGAGGTCAGGCTTTATTTCCATCTGTTCCTTTAAGATTCGATCCATGAAGGAAACAGAAAGACCCTCCCCATCCTTTTTGACAATAGGTTTTTCCTCAGGCTCATATTTAATAAACATGACTCCTTCATTTCGTGCCTTTGCATAGTAAGATTCCAAAAGTCCATAAGTCCTCATATCCCGATAAAGGATAGTTATTTTGGCACTTGGATTAAGTTCTTTTATCTTGAGTGCATTTTTCACGGCTGTAGCACAACAGGTTCGGCTGCAATAGGGTCGCTCCTCGTTTCTCGATCCCACGCATTGAATCATCACTACTTGATTGGCTCGAATCACTTCATCTGGATGATTTGCAATTCGATTTTCTAATTCAAGTTGTGTAACAATACGTAAGTCTTCACCATAGAGATATTCAGTAGGTTTCCATTCTTCAGCCCCTGTAGCTACGATGGTTATTCCATGTTCAATTTTTCGATAATACATGGTGGGTGCTACCATCACCCCGGTAGAAAAATTTCCTTTGGAACCACTGAAATCAACAATTAATGCGTTAGTGATGACATGGATAGAAGGATGGTTTGTCACCTGACTTATCAAACCCTTTAAAAAAGCCTGTACATCCTCACCTTCGAGGGTATAGTGAAGATTCCTCAGATTTCCTCCAAGCTGGGCCTCCTTTTCAAGGAGGAAGATTTCATACCCCTGTTCGGCCAGTTTGAGGGCAGCGGTCATACCGGCTACACCTCCACCGATGACCAATCCTTTCTGGATCACTGAGACTGTCAATTCACCAAGAGGCTGAATCATCCTGGCATTGGCTACGGCCATTCGGACAAGGTCTTTGGCCTTTTCTGTTGCTTCCTTCTTTTGACGCATGTGAACCCAGGAACATTGATCACGGATATTGGCCATCTCAAAAAGATATTTATTTAGGCCTGCATCACGGAGCGTCTCTCGAAACATGGGCTCATGTGTTCTTGGAGAGCAAGAGGCAACAATCACACGGTTCAGATGGTGCTCTTTTATTGCATTCTTAATCTTCTCTTGGGTATCTGTGGAGCAGGTATAGAGATTTTCATCGACATAGACGACGTTTTTCAACGTACGGGCATATTCCTTTACTCCAGGGACATTGACCACCCCTCCAATGTTGATTCCGCAATGGCAGACAAACACCCCGATCCGAGGTTCCTCCCCGGCCACATCCAATTCAATAGGGTATTCTTTCTTGGTAGCGATTGTCCCTCTTGATTGGGCGATGATGGTAGTGGCATCGGCCACCGCACCGCTCGCCTGCGAAACGGTCTCAGGAATGTCTTTTGGCCCCTGAAACGCCCCACACACATAGATACCAGGCTTTGAGGTGGTCGTGGGTGCAAAGGGTCTTGTCTTACACCACCCATAACCATCCAGTTCAACACCCATTCGTTTTGCCATCTCCATGGTCCCTTGAGAGGGAACCATCCCTACAGAGAGGACGACCAGTTCGAACTCCTCCTCCACAAAATTTCCTTCTTCGTTCAAATAGGTAAGCAGAAGATTCTTTGTCTTAAACTGTTCTCTCACTTTAGAAACCATACACTTGATAAATCGGACACCGTATTCAGACTTAGCCCTCTCATAATAAGCATCAAATCCTTTGCCATAGGCTCTGACATCCATATAAAAAATGGTGGGCTTGACGAAGTGAACATGCTCTTTGGCAATGATGGCTTCTTTCGTCGCATACATACAGCAGATGGAGGAGCAGTAATCCTTCCCGAAATTCGAATCCCTGGAGCCCACACATTGGATGAAGGCAATTCTTTCAGGAATCGTTCCATCTGATGGACGGAGGAGATGGCCTCGATGAGGCCCGGTTGCACTCAACAGCCGTTCAAACTCAATGCTTGAGACAACATTGGGATAGACCCCATAGCCGAATTCTTGCCGAAGTCGCGCATCAAAGACCTCATAACCCGGGGATAAGATGATCGACCCAACCTCAATCTTCTCCTCCGTTTGAGTGTCCCCATAATTGATTGCCTTTGCAAGGCAGACTCTCTCACATAATCCACATCCAATACACTTTTCCCTATCAATGAGAAAGACCTTGGGGATAGCCTGGGGATATTTGATATAGATAGCCGCTCTTGTACTCATTTTTTCGTTATAAGTATCAATTGCAGTAACAGGGCAATGTTTGGCACATTCCCCACAACCTGTACACCGGTCAAGATGGATATATCTCGGTTTTCGAGTAAGGGTTACACTGAATTTACCTGGTTCACCTGCAACACAATCTACTTCTGCATTAGCAATGATGCGGATATTCAAATGCCTTCCGCATTCGACAAGCTTTGGAGACATGATACACATTGAACAGTCATTGGTAGGGAAGGTTTTATCAAGCTGGGCCATCACCCCACCGATCGTAGGGGAGTTGTCAACGAGATAGACATAGAACCCCGAATCTGCAAGGTCCAGGGAGGCCTGCATCCCACCGATCCCGCCTCCCACCACCATGACCGCTCCGATGGGCTGAAGATTTTTAGCTTTTAGCTGATCTCTTGCTGCTTCCATCATTAAAAACTCAGAACTCCCCCTCACCCCGCCCTCTCCCCCTTGGGGGAGAGGGCGGGGTGAGGGGGAGAATTTACACATTACGAGTATACTTCGGGATTTTTCCTTCCTCTGAAGGATCGAATCCTATTTTACCTTCACCTACTAATGAGACCAGGTAGTTGAGGGTCTCATTCAATTTTAGATTCAATGTTTGACTGATCTCGGTCGCTGCTAATGGTTTCGATTCGACTAACCCTATAATTTGGTTTTTAATCAACTCATCCCGAATGGTTCCTTCAATGATTTCCTCCAGCTTCTCCTGAGAAAGACGTTCGTGATAAACATTTTCTTTTTCCATAAGTTCAGGCCCTTTTCCCACCATCCAACGAATCTCCTCTCCTTCCAGGGAGGCAAGGACTGCCTGAACTTTTCCTCTCTTTTGTTGATCGAGAGGGAAGGGGCCAAGATGATGGATTTTCTCAATGAATTGGCGAACGACTTGTGAGAAACGTTCTCCCTCCCCTGCAGAGACCCAATCCAAAAGAACTCTTTCCGACTCAATTCCTGCCATGTTCAACAGCTTTCGGGTCAAATTTATCTTACGCTCGGCTTGGATATTCCCGGTCAGGTAATGGCAGTCTCCTGGATGACATCCGAGAACCATTACACCATCGTATCCGGCAAGGAGAGCCTTCGGGATGAAGGCTGGATCAACTCTTCCAGAGCACATCACACGGATGACCCGTGTGTTGGGTGGATACTGAAACCTGGAAATGCCTGCAAGATCTGCCCCTGCATAGGCGCACCAATTACAAAGAAACGAGAGGATCTTTGGTTCAAAAGTCATCTTAATGACCTCTTAAATCCAAATGTCAAATTTCAAATGCCAAATGAATGACAAAGTTCAAAATCAATCAATAACCCCCCCTCGCCCCCCTTTAGTAAAGGGGGGCGAGGGGGATTTGATTTAAACTTTGAGCTTTGACATTTGACATTGTTTTATTCATCTATTAGGCTGCTTCCTTTTCCATTAAAGGAAGAAGGGCCTCGATTTGGGCCGTTACCTGTTCATCGGAGAAATGATGCACGGTAGCTGCCTTCTGAGGACAACTGGCACTGCAGACCCCGCAACCTTTGCAGGAAGCAGCAATCGTTTCGGCTTTGCTACCCTTTTCAGTTTCTACTACACGGATAGCGCTGAAGGGGCAGAGCAGTTCACAAAGGCCGCATCCCACACAACGTGTCTGATCCACTTCTGAGATGGTGGGAAGGACGCTCACATATCCTTTAGCAATGGCTGCAGTGGCACGAGCCACGGCAGCATCAGCCTGGGAGATAGATTCGGTAATGCTTTTTGGAAAATGGGCCATTCCAGCCAAGAAAATTCCATCCGTTGCAAAATCGACCGGCCGAAGCTTCATATGGGCCTCGAGGAAGAATCCGTCTGAAGTCAAAGGCACCTTGAGCATCTTTGCTAACGTCTCATTCTCATGGGAGATGATGGCACTCGAAAGAACGACGAGATCGGGTTGGAGAGTGACCTCCTCGCCAAGGATCCTGTCATTGACCTTAAGTTGGAGAAGACCTCTTTCAACCCTTAGATCAGGTTTTGAATCGAGTTCATATTGGATAAATTCAATCCCCTTATTTCTTGCTTGTGTGTAATATTGCTCCATCAATCCATAGGTTCGAATATCACGATATAATATCGTGACCTTGGTATCGGGATTCTTCTCTTTAATCTTCAAACCATTTTTAATAGCCATAGAACAACAGATTCGACTGCAATTTGGACGTTCTTGGGTTCGGGAACCCACACATTGGATCATCACTATATGTCGACATCGATTGACCTCGTCCCAGCGATGGAAAATCCTCTCCTCCAATTCTTTTTGGGTGATGACCCTCTCATCCTGGCCATAAAGATATTCGCTGGGTATGCTTTCTTTTGCCCCGATGGCCACGATGACCACCCCATGTTCAAATTCTTTTTCAGAACCATTAGCTGAAATGACCGATTTAAAATTACCAACATATCCATTGAGGTCTTTCAATGTTGCCTTTGTAAAGACCTGAATCTTGGGATGATCAACGACCTCCTGGATCGTCTTTCGAAGAAGGGCTTGGGGATCATTCCCCTCGATGGTGTGATAGATATGGCAAAGGTTTCCGCCCAGCAGAGCCTCCCTTTCTACAAGAGCACAATCGAATCCCTGTCGGGCCAATTCTAAGGCTGCTCTCATTCCTGAAAGGCCGCCTCCAATGACCAACCCCTTTTTGATAACTTCCACAAGGGGCTCTTTCAGAGGCTGTAGGAGTCGGGATTTTGCCACGGCCATTCGAAGAAGTTCTTTTGCTTTTTCAGTGGCCTCTCGGGGCTGACGCATATGAACCCAGGAACATTGATCTCGGATATTGGTCATCTCGAAGAGGTATTTATTCAGGCCCATCTCTCTGATGGTTTCCTGAAACATGGGTTCATGGGTTCTTGGCGAACAGGAGGCAACGACCACTCGGTTTAGCTGGTTCTCTTGAATGGCTTTCTTAATTTTCTCTTGGGTATCTTGAGAGCAGGTATAGAGGTTCTCCTCCACATAGACCACCCCAGGAAGTGTACGAGCGTATTCCTTTACTTCTGGGACATTGATGACTCCTCCGATATTGATCCCACAATGGCAGACGAAAACACCAATGCGGGGTATCTGGCCTTTGACATCAACTTCAGCAGGATAGTCTTTTTTCTTTGTCAGGGTTCCCCGGACATCAGAAAGAAGGGTTGATGCACTTGCCACCGCGGCGCTGGCTTGAGCCACGGTCTCGGGGATATCCTTTGGTCCCTGAAATGCGCCGCATACAAAGATTCCAGGTTGGCTGGTTTGAAGCGGTGAGAATTCCTCGGTCTTGCAGAAGCCATAGACATCCAGTTTAAGGCCAAGTTTCTGGGCAAGTTCCTTTGCACCCTGAGAAGGGGTCAATCCTACGGAGAGAACGACGAGATCAAACTCCTCCTCCTTTATTCGGCCTTCTGAATCCACGTAAGTGATCACCAGATTCTTCGTTTTCGGCCTTTCTGCCACCCGGGAGACCATGGAGCGTATAAATCGAACACCATATTCCCTCTTCGCTCTTTCATAATAGGCATCAAAATCCTTTCCATGGGCGCGGATATCCATATAGAAGATGGTGGGTTCCACATCGTGATGGTGCTCTTTGGCGATGACGGCCTCTTTGATGGCATACATACAGCAGACCGAACTGCAGTATTCGTTGCCATCATTGCCTGTCATATCCCGCGAACCCGCACATTGGATCCAGGCAACTTTCTTTGGTGGTTTTTGGTCTGATGGTCTCAATAGATTTCCCTGAAATGGACCCGAGGCACTGAGGATCCTTTCGAATTGAATGCTCGTGATGACATTGGAAAGACGACCATATCCATAAGCGGCCAATCGGTTGGCGTCAAATTCATCGAATCCAGGACTCAAGATGATAGAGCCAGCTCTGAACTTAATGATCTCCTCTTTCATCTGATGATTGACCGCTCCTGCTTTGCAGAGGGCCACGCACTGGAGACATTCGGAACAGAGGCCGCAGTTTAGACATCGAAGGGCTTCTCTTTTGGCCTGCTCTTCAGTGAAACCCTTCTTCACCTCTGAAAAGCTCTTCATCCTCTCATCGATGGAAAGCATCTCCATTCGCTCTCTTGGGGCTTTTGGCTGATCAGCATAGATCTCTTCAAATCGGGCCTTTTCGAGCTTAGGCTTTGGCCTCCCTTCATAAAGATTCTCCCCTCTTAGATATCTATCGATAGATACGGCTGCTTCTTTGCCTGAAGCCACTGCCTCAATGGCGATCCAAGGCCCAGTCGTGGCATCGCCTCCTGCGAAAATTCCTTCCTTAGAGGTCTGGAGTGTAATGGGATCGACCTTGATCGTTCCCTGAGAGGTCGTCTCTATCTCGATGCCTTTGAGGAAGGAGAGATCAGGAGTCTGGCCAATGGCAGGGATGATCGTGTCCACATCGACTAAGAAATCTGACCCCAGAATAGGAATAGGGCGCCTTCTTCCAGAAGCATCGGGTTCACCCAATTCCATTCGAATACATCGGAGAGAAGCGATCTTTCCATCCTTCAATACGATCTCGGTCGGAGCAGCGAGAAATTGGAATTTCACCCCTTCTCCGTCTGCCTCTTCGACATCCTCCTCATAGGCTGGCATCTCATTTCGAGATCGCCGATAAATGATTGTGACCTCTTTTGCGCCCAATCGAAGGGCTGTTCGTGCTGCATCAACGGCTACATTTCCCCCTCCTATCACTGCAACCCGTTGTCCCAAATCGAACTTCTGGCCGAGGTTAGCCTTTCGGAGAAAAACAACACCAGGAAACACATTAGGGTTCTCTTCACCAGGGATACCGAGTTTTTGATCCTGATGAGCGCCCACTGCAAGGAAGATAGCTCCATATCCCTGTCGGAAAAGGTCGTCGAGAGTAAGGTTAGGGCCGATAGGAGAGTTGGTCTTGATCTCCACGCCGAGTGACTGAATCGTCTTGATCTCTTCCTCTAAAATCTCTCTGGGAAGACGATAAGAGGGAATACCTGTATAAAGCATTCCTCCTATGACTGGAAGTGCTTCAAAAATAGTGACTTGATATCCTTTCTGAGCTAAAAATGTAGAAGCAGTGAGTCCTGCCGGTCCAGAACCAACAATAGCCACTTTTTCTTCTTTCGCTTCCTCCTTTTGAATCGAAATACCTGTTTTTACCTGGTCTGAAACAAAACGTTTCAATTCGCAGATAGCAATGGGATCATCCAAATCTTTGCGATTGCATTCCTTTTCGCAGGGATGTGGACAGATACGCCCCAACACCCCGGGAAGCGGGAGATTCTCACGGATTAAAGATAGGGCCTCACTATATTTTCCAGCTCCGATCAGGGCCACATAGCCTTGAACATTGATATGGGCAGGGCAGGTGAGGCCGCAAGGTGCTCGATCGCCTTTTTCAATAGTGAAGATATTTGGAAAGGCTTGTGCATAAGGTCTGTAGATTGCCTTTCGATCTATGAGACCTTCATCGAATTGGCTCTTTATCAGGACTGGACAGACCTCGGGACATTCTCCACATCCTGTACACTTTAAAGGATCGATGTAACGAGATTTTTTTCTAACTGTAACCTCAAAATTTCCAGGCTCTCCCTTCACATCGATGACCTCGGAGTAGGTGAGGGGCATAATATTGAGGTGACGGCCTGCCTCAACTAATTTGGGAGAGAGGATGCACATGGAGCAATCGTTGGTCGGAAAGGTCTTATCCAATTGGGCCATCACCCCACCAATCACAGGTGAGGCCTCGACGAGGTAGACATAGTAACCGGATTCTGCTAAGTCAAGGGAGGCCTGGATTCCAGCAATTCCACCCCCTACGACCATCACTGCTCCAACTTTTATTGCCATAACCTTGACCCCTAAAAATCAAAAATTCGAAGTTGTTTAAACTCTAAACACTAAACTCTAAATCCTAAACAAATCCAAAATAAAAAACTCAAAGTGTAATTTTGACTTCTCTATGACCGGTTTACAGTTTAGTCCTTTGAACATTTGAGTTTGTTTAGAGTTTAGCCTGCCTGCGCGAAGCCGCTTCGGCGAAGGCAGGGATTTCGAGTTTAGGGTTTAACATATTTGTTTCGAATTTCGTGCTTCGAATTTAAAGTTTTTCTTATACCAATCCTTTTGCAGTCAGCATTTTAATAGGATTTGTGATATGACGGCCCAACCATTTCTTTATATCTTTATGCCCTAAAGCCAATCCCATTAATTCTGTAAAATAGAGGATGGGAAGATGAAATTTTTCCCCTGTCTCTTTCTCTAACTCGTCCTGACGGGTATCGAGATTGGCCTGGCACATCGGACAGCCTGTGACCAAACAATCAGCCTCTGCTTCCTTTGCCATGGAGAGGATTTTCCCGCTCAATTTCCTGACGATATCTGTACGCGTCATTACAAGGCTGGCTCCGCAGCAGTCGGTCTTATAGGACCAGGGAATGGGCTCGGCACCCAATAATTCCATAAGGCGATCCATATGTTGAGGGTTTTCATACTCCTGAATTCCCGTCATCTTCGGAGGCCGAACAGTCAGGCATCCATAATAACAGACGACTTTAAGTCCGGAGAGAAGTTTAGTCCGTTTCTTCTTCACCTCCTCTAATATCGATTCCTCACAGAAGAAGTCCAAAGAATATCGGATAGGGACATCTCCTTGATAAGGGAAACGGGGTTTCTTTGAATGTTCTTTTAATTCTTTTTCGACTGTTTTGAAACGGCTGTAACAGGCCACACAGGGAACCAGGAGGTCCCGATTGCTCTTCTCTGCAATGGCAAGATTTCTTGCGGCAAGGTCGAGTGCCAGTTCTTCATCTGTGCAGTGAGCAGAACTGGCACCACAACAGGTCCAATCCTCCAATTCATGGAGTTGGATATCGAGGATATATGATACGCCTCGAATCGAATCGTCATATTCCCTGGCTGTCCCATGGAGGGAACAGCCAGGGTAATAGGAAACCTCGATCATTTTTAACTCCTTCTAACCGTCAGCGTTTTATTATCAACACGCTAAACATCATTTGGAATTGAAAATTGTAAATTGATAATTGCTCATTGTTAATTGATTGTTTACCTCTCCCCTTTCTCAAAAGCGCTGAAAATTTCCTTGATCTCTTTTCCCCCTCCGAATTTGGATGGGAAGAGTTTGATCTTTCCTTTACGGTACATCTTCCATCCTAAGGAAGCATCTTTGAAAAAATCCCTGGTCTTAGACTTAAATTGAAGAATGAGGCTAAGTTCGTGGATCCGACCTTTCGATTTGATGGTATCTAAGAAAACGGAGTGGAATAGAGGGATATCTTTTTCTCCTGGTTTGATCCCAGAGCGAATGGCAAGGCTTCTCAAGGTATCCATAATCTTAGCAATGTTGATATTATTCGGGCAGCGAACACTACAGGTATAGCAGGAAGCGCAGATCCAGATGGTTTTTGAAGAGAGGACTCTTTCTCGGTGGTCATATTGAATGTGTCGCAGGATCTGATTTGGAAGGATGTCCATGGCATAAGCGACTGGGCACCCTGCGGAACACTTTTGGCATTGATAACAGCCCTGTAGGGTTTCACCACTCGCCTGAACGACTTCTGAGAGAAAAGAATTTGGGTTCATCATCTACCTCGCATCATTGTTGGAGTTGTGTCTCTGTGATGATTTGTATCTCCGCATGAACGGGAAGTTCAATCGTGAAAGTGGTTCCTTCACCGACTTTGCTCTTTACGCTGATCTTTCCTCCATGGCTTTCAATAATGCCGTAGGAGGTGCTGAGGCCCAATCCGGTACCTTTCCCTACATCCTTTGTGGTAAAAAATGGATCGAAGATGCGAGTGAGGTTCTTTTCGGAAATCCCTTCACCCGTATCGGTGAACTCAAGGAATACCGTTCTCCGATCCGAAGAGGGGTAGGAAGTGATGGTAAGCGTTCCATTGCCATGCATCGCCTCTGCGGCATTGACAATGATGTTAATGAGGACCTGCTTCAGTTGACTCGCATTTCCTCTGATGAATGGCAGAAAGGGATCGAGTTTCTTGACAATCTGGATATTGTGAAAGAGGGCTTGATTTTCGAGAAAGAAGAGGCCATCGGTAATGGCCCGATTGATATCCGTGGGCTCCATCTTCGGTTCGGTCTGACGGGCGAATTCAAGCAGGCTCTTGACAATCTCTTTACATCGGCTGGCCTCTTGAACGATTCGTGCCAGATCTTGGCGCCGAGGATCATCATCAGGGATGTCTTCCATAACCAAACTGGAATAGATTAGAATGCCACCCAGTGGATTATTAATCTCGTGAGCAATGCCAGCCGCCAGTTTTCCAAGAGAAGCCATCTTTTCTGAACTGACCAATTGGAGATGGGTTTTCTGAAGCTTTTTCTCCATATTCAGGCGAGGCCTCAGGTCGGTGAAGATGCCAACGCTGGCAACCTCCTTGCCCTCCACGTCGTAGATGAGAGCTGCCGAAAGCTGTACCGGGATCTCCTCCCCGGCCTTATTCATCACATTGAATTGAGTAGGGAGGAGTTTACCCACCCCACCAAATTCTGGGCTTCGGAGTCTCCTCATCACCTCTTTGGCAATCCCCTCCGGGTAGATCTGTGTGATATGAATTTTCCCAATCGCCTCTTCAGCGGAGTATTCGGTCAAGGCTTCAGCCCCTTTGTTGAAGATAAAAATACGGCCTTTCATATCTGCAGCGATGATCCCATCCACTGAGCTTTCAATCAGGTTCATGAAGAATTCATTGGCTTCCCGGAGTTCGTCTACGATCCGTTTCCTCTCTGTGACATCTAAATTGATTCCTTGATAGCCAATAATCTCTCCCCTCTCATTTTTGATGGGATGACCGGTTAATAAGACGGTTATTTTCTCTCCATTTTTCTTCTTGAATTCCACCTCCATGTCTTTGACATAGCCATCTCTCTCGATCCTTTCTTGAAAGGTCTTTCGGTCTTCAGGGTTTACATAGAGATCGCGCGCGATATCGATTTTGAGAAATTCCTGTTTGGTGGGATAGTCCAGCATATCGAGAAGGGCTTGATTGCAGTCCAAAAACTTTCCCTCTTTCGAACTGATAAAAAGACCATGTCTCACCCTCTCAAATAGGGTTCGTAGTTTCTCCTCAGAATCTTTGAGGTCCCTCTCGAATTTTTTTCGGGCCGTGATATCCCGAATATAAGCATAAGTTTTGACTTCACCCGTATCAGACTTGGCCAAGGCGATGCAAACCTCTGCATCCTTGATCTGGCCCCCTGGGGTCCGTATCGCCATTTCCGTACAAAGTTTCTCGCCAATTCCCACCCCTCGGGTAACTGTTCCCTCGAGGAATTCCTTGTCCTCAATTCCAATCACCGTGAAGAAATTCCTTCCGATTAGATCTTCCTTTGGAATCCCGGTTATTTCAGAAGCCATCTGATTTCCAAAAATAATCTTGAAGTCTTGATCGAAGACGACAATCCCGTCTTCGCCCATCTCTGCAATCTTCTCGAACTGTTGAGTAGCCTCCCGGATCTTTCGTTCCATTCGTTTGGATTCAGTGATTTCTCGGAGGTAGGCATAGCCCTTTCTAGTCCCGGAGGGTGTTTTAGCTAAGGCAATGCAGATTTCAGCCTCTTTGACCTCTCCCTTGCAGGTGAGAAGCTCGATTTCGGTACAAGTTTTTTCCCCATAGCGGTCGAAATGAACAAAGAGGTCTTCGAGAATGGATTTATTGGCTTGGCCTAATAGAGAAAGGACCGTCATATTCAACAACTCTTCATTTGAATATCCAGTGATCTCTGAGGCCATACAATTCGCAAATTCAATACGATGGCTTTCATCAAATACAAGAATCCCATCATTTCCCAACTCGGCAATGGCCTGAAACATCTCCGCATCCACCCTTTTGTTGAGAGGGGTGATCGGCTCGGTCATCTTCCTTCTTTTCGTGAGTGGAGAAGGTTTTTTAGTTCTCATCCCTTTCTCAAAATAACCTATCTCCCTTGGGTTGACAAGGGAACCGGCATTGCACAAATCAATATCAAATGTCAAAGCTCAAATTCCAAATATCAATTTTTTGGCATTGAGTCATTTGTCATTCATTTGGCATTTGAAATTTGACATTTGGACTTTACTCTTTTTAGAGCCCTGCATAATCCAGAAGAGCAGGGATCAGATTCTCCCACCCAATGGGGATGATCTGAATGCCCTGACAAAGCGGCTTCATTCCTCGAATTAGATCTCCAGCGATCTCGACACTTGCTTTCTGTTTATCTGAGGCTTTCATCAATCGGTCGATGATCGAGTCCGGGATGAAGGCTCCTTCTACATGTTTATTGACATATCGGGCCATGCCGACCGATTTGAGCAGGGTGATGGCCACGATGATAGGCACTTTGAAATGGGCCACTTGTTTGATAAAGTTCTCGAGGAGACTCACATCGTAGATGGAGTTGGTGAAGAAGAAATTGGACCCAAGGCGAATCTTCTTTTCCATCTCCATGACCTCCAAATCGAGGACATGACCTTTCACTGCTGCATTGACCTGGGTGCCTACAAAGAACGTGGGTTTCCCTTTGAGATCGTTACCCATTAGGTCATATCCCTCTTGGAGGCGTTTTATCGCTCCGAGCAAACCCAATGCATCAAGATCAAATACTGGTTGGGCTTCAAAGTGATCCCCAATCGATGGATGGTCTCCCTGTAGGATCAAGACGTTCTTTAAACCCAAGGCAGAGGCGCTCAGGAGGTCGGATTGAAGTGCCAATCTATTTCGATCACTACAGGAGAGATTGTAAATCACTTCTACTCCTTTTGACTTTAAAAGGGTACATACAGAGAGAGACCCTATCCTCATGATCGCATTTTGGAGGTCCGGAATATTGACCGCATCTACACGGCCCCTCAATCTTTCTGCATTTTCATAAATCTCAGAGAGGTCGATTCCCTTTGGTGGCTGAAGTTCAGCAACCACTGCAAACTTTCCTGATTCCAATTGGTCCTTTAATGTCATAGGTTTTCTCCTGTGTTCATAACGTTCATTAAGCTCTCCAGTTAATGGAAATAACCAATCACCAAACACCAACATCCAAATAATAACCAATATCCAATATCCGAAACCGAGTGGGTACGTTTTTGGTGATTGGAATTTGAAGTTTATTTGGAGCTTGAAATTTGGTTATTGGTTATTTTTTGTTAGTCTACCTTGGGACGGGGTAATAACCCGGCCATCTCAGTGATTTTACTGGTCATCTGCTCCCATTCAATAGCCATGATATGGACCCCATGAATCCCTTCGATCTCTCTCAATTCCTGGATCTGTTCCACACAGAGCTTAACCCCTTCTTCCGCCGGTTTTTTTGCTTTCACTATTCGATCGATGATTTCATCGGGGATGATGATACCCGAGACATTCTTTGCCATATATCGTGCCATACCTCCTGATTTGAGAGGAGTGACGCCCGCCAGGATGTGTACTTTTTCATGAAGCCCTCGATCCCGAACCATCTTCATCCATTCCTTGAAGCGATTCATATCGTAAATACATTGGGTCTGGATGAAATCGACCCCTGCTGCCACCTTCTTTGCTAATCGAATGGCTCGAAATTCAAAGGGGTCAGCAAAAGGATTCTCTGCTGCACCGATGAAGAGTTTGATCTCCCCTTCGATCTTCTCCTCCCCGCCCAGGAGCGTTCCATTATCCCGCATCATCCGAACACAGTCGATCAATTGAATGGAGTCCAGGTCATGGACGTTCTTCGAGTCGACCTGATTACCGAAGGTATGGTGATCCCCAGTGAGACAGAGCATATTCTTAATGCCCAGAGCCGTTGCGCCAAAGATGTCGCTTTGCATAGCGATGCGATTTCGGTCACGGGTAGTCATTTGCATCACCGGCTCCAGTCCCATCTGAATGAGGAGACTTGAGGCAGCAATGCTTGACATTCGAACGATGGCCGTCTGATTATCAGTAATGTTGACCGCATCCACATATCCCCTCAGGAGGTCTGCCTTCCGTTTGACGACGCTCACATCATTACCCTTTGGAGGACCCAGTTCACCAGTGACCGCAAAAAGTCCTTTAGTTAAGATCTTTTCAAGATTGCTCCCCGTTTTCATACCTTGAGATCCTCCCTCACGATCCTTCTCGGTCCACTATCCCTCGATTCCACACCCCATCGCCTTGCCGGGATGATTTCCTCTATTTTGTAAAGTTGGCCCAAGGCTTTGAGCCGATCATATATAAGTTGCCAGGCGCAATCTGCCTCTTTTTTGATCTCACATTTTCCTTTCGAAGAACCCCCACAGGGTCCATTGAAAAGTTGCTTGGCGCAACGAGAGATCGGGCAGATCCCCCCGGTTTTTTCAAGGACGCAGTTTCCACAAGCCTGACAGCGCTCCTCCCAGAACCCGTGCGTTACGGTTTCGCCCAAGAAGGTGGTATTGATACCTGGAAAGATAGGTGTCTTGGAAAAATGGCGGACCAGCGTCTGAACACCCACTCCGCATGCAATGGAGAGGACAGCCTCAACCTTTTCAATGGTTTCGGTCAACTCTAAGGCAAACTCGGGTTCGCACTGACGAGCAGGTGTGGCTTCCAGAACCTCCAATGGCTTCCCGATTTTCTTCCTGGCCATTCTGAGGCCAGAAGCTAACAAGCCAACTTCCTTTCCTCCTCCGGCATGGCAAACCGTAACGCATGCCCCACAACCAGATAACAAGATTTTATTGTAAGGAACGAGATATTTTAGAATTTCATCCATTGGTTTCTGTTCGGCCTTGATCATCTATGCCTCCTACCCCCTCACCCCCTCCGTTCGGCTGAGCTCACGACGAAGCCCTCTCCCCCTGCCTACCGCAGGCAGGCACTGGGGAGAGGGGAAAAGTGAGGGGTATTTCGTACTTCGAATTTATGTTCTTTCACTACATGGATTTGGTCCTAGTTTTTTTAACTGCTCTGATTTTCGCTGAAGAGCCTCTGCCAATTTCACACCGCTATTTGTGGCAAGGTGACAGATTTCAAGACGCTCCTTTTCCAAGCCGATCTTCTCCAACATTCGATGGGCATAGGAAAGGCGGCCTCTCGCGCGAAGGTTTCCCCGAAGAAATTGACAGTTTTCTTCATAGCAGGCAAAGATCAGAACACCATCCGCACCTTTCTCCAAGGCCTTTAAGAGATAGATCGTCTCGATTCGGCCAGCACAAGGGACTCTGACGATCTCGAAATTTTTAGGAAGTTTCAATTTCAGACTCGCCGCCATATCCGCTGCCGGGCATCCGGACTGATCGCAAAAAAAGGCAACAATCTTGGGATCAAAATCTGGCATGAGAATTCTCCATGGAATAATGTAATACTGGAATGGTGGAATATTGGGTCAAAGACATATACAGCAGCATAGGTCTTGTGCGGTTCGTCATTCCGGGCTTGACTGAGCCTGCCCCGTACACGATACGGGGGAATCCAGCCTTAGACTTTCTGGATTCCTGCATTCGCAGGAATGACGTTTTTTCCTGCGAATAAAGTCGCTCTGTGTAAAAACCCAACATTCCATCATTCCAGTTCATTATTCCATAAGGCCCATCTGGGCATAGACCTGTTCATCTGATTCATGATGAAGAGAGATCGCCTTTGCAGGACATTCAGCCACACAGATGCCACATCCAAAGCAAGCGGCCGGGTCAACTTTGGCCGCTTGCCATAGGGTTTCCCCTCCTCCTCCAGGAGGGGCATAAATATTTCTCTCTCCATATTTCTCCACAGTGATGGCAGAGTGAGGGCAGAGTCTCGGGCAGGTATAGCATAGCGCACATTTTTCAGGATCCACCTCTGCAACGGAAAGGTCGTAAGTATAGATACCTCTTGCGAGAAGGGTCATCACCTCTTGTGCCACTGCCCTTGCCTCAATCAGTGTTTCTGAGAGCTCTTGAGGAAATCGGCATCCGCCCGCAATGAAAATCCCCCTTCGGTTCGATCGTATTCGAAGGAGTTGAGGATTATCTTCCATGAAAAACCCTCGGCTTCCCAAATGGAGTTTGAGAAGCCTGCATAAATTTTCGGTTTCTGGATTGGGGATGAAGGCCTCGCTGACGACAATAAGATCAGAAAGAATGGAGACGGACCATTGTTCTTCTCTCTGAATAGCCGATGTATCCTTCACATCGACTTGGATATGACTGTTGACAATGGAGAATCTTGGAGGTTCTTCGTATTTGAAGAAGAGCACACCCCTCTCTCTTGCCTTCCGATAGAGACGTTCCATTCCATCCGCAGAAATCTTCAGGTCTTTACAGAGAATAGTGGCCTGACATTGGAAATTGTCTTGAAGGAGGAGACTTTGTTTGACTGCATTGATCGAGTCGACTTTGATATCCTCATTAAACCCATCCAGAAGGAATGTCACCGTCTCTACCTTCTTTCCATCCCAGAGAGGAAAGGGGTCTTCAGTCTCCGAAAGGAGTTTCTCCATTTCGGAAAAGGTGATCACTCTCTTATAACCGTAAATTCCTCTTGTTTCTCGTAGTCCTGAGTACCCTGTGGCCACGACAATTGCTGAAGAAGAGAGAATGGTTTCCGTCCCATCGGATGCTCGAATTTTTGCTTGGAATCGGCCCAGGTGTCCATCGAGGTACTTCAATTCAGACTGAGTCATAACGGTAATGTTGGGATTTTGGTAAACTTCGGAGATTCTCTCCTTTATCCATTTTTGGACTTCTCCATGACGGTTATAAAACTTTCGAAGTTCCAATGCCTTCCCCCCAAGGGTTTTCCCCTTCTCTAAAAGAACGGCATGAATTCCTGACTCAGCCAATGCTAAGGCGATAGCGATTCCGGCAATCCCACCTCCGATGATCAAAACTTCAGGTTTCAATGAAAGAGATTGAGTCTCAATGGGCTTGGAAGAGGAGACTATGCGAATTGCTTTGTAAATTGTTTTTCTGGCTTTTTCTAAGGCTTCGTCTTCTTTAAGCATTGCCCAGAGGGCCTGTTCCCTGACATTGGCCACAACAAAGAGATATGGGTTTAAAGGAAGAGGGTATCCGAATTTATGGAATGAAGTTTCATAGATTTTTGGACTTCCACCAATAATGACAACCCTATCTACCCCTGCTGCTTCAAGACTTTTGGAAATTCTTTTCAATGTATCAGGAGAGGTAAGGTTTTCTTCCTCAGAGTAAAAGGTAATATTTGGGATTCCCTGGACGATAGCGATTATCTTCTCTCGGAAAGAGAAAGGGATTGATCCTTCCAAGGCGTCTATGATGATCCCAATCTGAGCCATTTAGTCCCTCTCTTTCAGATATTGTTGGACATAAAAAGCTGTTGATTTCGCATGGAGGATCGAGCGGTCGATGTCTTTTGGTCCACTGCAAGCACCGGCGATGAAAACACCGGTTTGGGGTGAAGGGGAAGCATAGAAGCCATCCTCTGTGAGACTCAAACCGAAGAGTTGGATAAGGGGTTTTGCATCCTTACTCAGTACCATACCGACAGAGAGAACGATCAGATCAAAATATTCTTCCACGACCTCCCCTCTCTGAGGGTCGATAAATCTCACTCTCAATGTATCGAAGATGGGAGAGTGGTAAACCTTTGAGGGAAGACTCCGGATGAATTGGATTCCCTTATCCTCTCGACAAGAACTGAGGAATTCATGGAAGGAGGCTCCAGCAGGTTGGATGTCCATATAGAGAAAAGTTGCCTTTACCTCAGGATGCTGGTGTCGGATCGCTTTGATCAAGCGGAGTGCATAGGCGCAACAGACCTGAGAACAATAGAGGTTTCCGATCGATTCATCCCGGCTCCCCACGCATTGGAAGAAGGCTACAGTCTTTGGAAGTTTTCCATCGGAGGGACGGAAAAGTTTCCCCTGGTATCGAAGCATTTCATCGAGATCTTTGGCCGTGATCACATTTTTAAAACGACCATATCCATATTCGACCTTTTGAGAGGCATCGTAAGGATCAATGCCCGTAGCGATCACAATGGCTGAGGCCTTTAAATCGATCCTCTCTTTTCCTTTTTTTAAGTTAATATGATATCCGCCTGAATTTTTCTTGGCACCTATTAAATGGGTTTGGGTAAGGATGGAGATGTCCTGATGTTGGTGAATCTCAGTGACCCTTTTGTCTACCACACAGGCAAAACATTTATTACAAGACTCTGAAGCCTTGCAACAAAATGAGGCGGAGAGGCCACCCAAGAAAGTCTCCTTTTCGATGAGGGTTACAGGGATTCCAAACTGAGCTAATTCTAATGCTACGGTGATACCGGAGATCCCCCCACCGATGATCAAAGTGTCTTTCTTTTCCATCAAATACTTACCCAAAGCATAGATGAAATAAATTTTTAAATCATGAGAAATTATTCACAAAAATTTTTAAATTATTTCCTATATTTTGTCAAGGAAAATATAACATCCCTTTCATCCAATTTTTCTATCTTAACCATTACCCATTTACTCCTATTAGCAAATAAAAAATATTATAAGGATATCGAGCTATTATGAAATTTCCTCTTAAAATGTAAATTTTTAATAAGCAATTCTTTGACAAAAGATGGATTTAATTTGATTAGTGATGAAAAAATTCACATGTAATAAATTTCTTAGTCAATGGTTGAAAAGTTTCTTAAAGAGGTGTAGATTCCAAATACAAGTGTACTTGTAAGCCATACGATACTTTGCTTGCAAGGGATGTTCGCTAATTCGAGAGGAATTGAATGACTACATGGGTGGGCACTAAGCCAGAGAAATGTGATTTATATAAGGAACCTTTCTTGATTTTCACATAAAATAATCTTCTATACTTGGCCAAAGAGTTCTCTTGCCAATTTTTTCCCTGTTACGGTTTTAAAGTTCTTTTCAATGACTTGTTCTAATTTCTTCAGATCCTTAGAAAACCCATTTTCTTCCATATTGACCAATAAGTCTCCCTCAAAAAGGATTTGAAAATTAAGCGTCTCTCTTTCCCTAGGGTGGTGATGGTGTCCAATGATATCGCAGATTTCATCTATGATTCCCCTCTGGACATTCAATTTACCTAAAATATCCCTTGCGATGATTGGACCCTCTTTCTCCTGATCCTCCACAGAAGCATTTCCCTTTTTCTTCTCCGCCTCCTTAATCCCAATATCGTGAAGATAAGCGGCTCCGAGAACAACAAGGGGATGGCCGCCTTCTATCTTTAGAATCTCCTCCGCATATTGGGCCACTCTGAGGGCGTGATTCACACGCTTTAAATCTGGAGAGAAATACCTCCTCATTTCTGATGAAATCCTTTCCCTCAACCGATTATTCTTTTCTTCTTTTTGTTTTGCCTTCATTTCCTCTGGTAATCCCTCAATACAACTATCGCCATATGGGCACCACTCAGCACATCCAAAGTTGATCTTTGGGTTGATTATTTCATGACCACACCGGCATCTCCTCTTCACATCAAATTTAAAAAACTCCACCTGGTAGCCACATTTTGGACACATAATCTCGAAAACATCATCCGGCTTCCAGAATATCGGATCTTGACCAGGGCATCTCATCATTAATACTCCTTTATGCTATCTATATTTAATCTGAATTAAAACTAACATTTCCTCCAAGATTTTACTTTGACCTAAGTCAAAATCTCTATTTCTCACCTAAGATCCTCTGTATAATTGAATAGTATTTTTGGATGGATTATGTTAAAAATTGAATGAAACGAAGGGTGAGGAGGACCTATGGGAAGATATAAAATCATTTTTACCCCTAACCCCATAGAAGTTGAGGTCGAAGAGGGGGTATCCTTACTCGAAGCAGCGGCAAAGGCAGGAGTCTATCTCAACAGTCTTTGTGGAGGGGAAGGCGTTTGTGGGAAATGTCGTGTCCAAGTAATTAAAGGGGAAGTAAAGGTGGATAAAAACTCGATTCCCTTTTTTACAAAAGAGGAGATAGAAAAAGGTTATGCACTTGCCTGTCAGACTCGAATAAAAGAGGATCTTCAAATTTTCATCCCTCCTGAGGCCCGTATCGAGGAGGAGCAGATTTTAAAAGAGCCTATGGAGGGTAAACAAAAAGATTGGAGGGAAAGTCACCCTCTCCGTTATAGTGAACCCGATTGGGTATCCCTTCATAAAAGACCCAGTGATCCGGCATCCCTTTTTGAACCCTTGGCAAGCAAGTTATACCTTGAATTACCAGAGCCAACGACCGACGATAATATTCCCGACACTGGCCGGATTGTAAGGGAGCTTAGAAAAAAACTTAAATATTCTTCCTATGAAATATCCTTATCCTGTCTGAAGGATTTATTTATCAAGCTCCGTCGCTCCGATTGGAAGATTTCGGTTACGCTCTCAGGGCAAAATAATGTCGGCAAAATTTTGCAAATAGAAGAGGGTAATACGGCGGATAGGAATTACGGGGTGGCAGTGGATGTGGGCACAACAACAGTGGTTGCGCAGTTAGTGGATCTTAAAACGGGTAAAGTGATGGGAGTGGAAGGCAACCACAATCTTCAGGCCCGCTATGGAGAGGATGTTTTATCGCGCATTGCCTATGTCTGCGGTAAAGGTTCCCTTTATCGTCTTCAAAAGGCAGTTACCGAAAACATCAACATCCTCATCGAAACCTTAGCTCGAACGAAAGGCATAAAATTAGAAGATATTACCTGTATTGTCGCAGCCGGCAATACAACTATGAGTCATATCCTCATAGGTTTGATGCCGTGCTCCATCCGAGATGATCCTTATGTCCCTACAGTTGACCTCTATCCTCAAATTTTAGCAAAAGAGATAGGGATTGGCATCAATTCTCAGGGAATCTTTCAAGTCTTGCCAAATATCTCGAGCTATATTGGCGGCGATACCGTAGCCGGGATTTTGGCTTGCAATATGGCCGATAGACCGGAGACGAGCTGTTTGATCGATATTGGAACTAATGGGGAGATTGTCATTGGAAACAATGAATGGTTACTTTCCTGCTCCGCCTCTGCTGGTCCTGCCTTTGAGGGAGGAGATACAAAATGGGGCATGCGGGCGACAAGAGGAGCGATACAGAAGATCAAAATCAATGATGGCAAAGTGTTCTATGAAACGATTGGGGGAGTCAAATCGAGGGGGATCTGTGGTTCCGGACTGATTGACTTAATTTATGAATTAGCGAAAAATAGAATTATAGATATCGATGCTAAATTTCATACCTCTCTTCATGACAGACGGCTTATCCAGGGAGAGAATGGAATGGAATATGTCGTGGCATTTCCAGAAGAAACGGAGAAAGGTGAGGCATTGACCATCGCTCAAACCGATATTGACAATATCATGCGCTCTAAAGCAGCCATCTTTGCTGCCATCAAATCCCTGATCGATTATGTGGGGCTTAGTTTCAACCAGCTTGAAAAGATTTATGTGGCCGGGGGTTTTGGTAACTATCTCGATATTGAAAAGGCCGTCGGTATTGGATTGCTTCCGGATATACCGAGGGAGAGGATAGAATTTGTAGGAAATAGCTCCTTGATGGGAGCCAGGATGGTCCTCCTTTCGTTCCATGTCTTTGAGAAGGCCATCAACATCTCCCAATCGATTACCAATATCGAACTTTCTAAATTTGCTCTCTTTGCCGATGAATATATGGCGGCCCTCTATTTGCCTCACATCGATCGGGAACGCCTTTTCCCTTCTGTAAGGTATTAGATGGGGAGAAGATGATAAATGTCGAGAAAGGATAAGATATGGTGAGCCCAAAAGTAGAACTCCTATTTATTACCCCAGATGCTGAAAGATTGATAGAGACAGTTGGGAGAACATCTTATCTGTCTTTTTCAAAACAGGAAGAGAATTCAGAAAAGAATTTTATAAGAATGCTAATTAAGAACGGGCATCTCTCGGTATTGGAACATGCCTATGCAACTTTTAGAATCTCAGGAGTTTCAAGGGCATTCACACATCAGTTGGTGAGGCACAGGTTATGTTCTTTTGTCCAGCAGTCCCAGAGGTATGTTGACGAAAGAAATTTTAAATATATTGAACCCGATTCAATAAGAGATAATCCTGAGGCCCACTCTATCTTCACTGAATTCATTGAGAGTGCAAGGGATGTCTATGCAAAGCTTCAGGGAATGAAGATTAGAAAAGAGGATGCAAGGTTTGTCTTACCAAATGCGGTAGAAGGCCAGATTGTGGTCAGTGCAAATTTTCGCGAGTGGCGTCATATCATAGACCTGAGAGGTACCCCCCGGGCCCAATGGGAGATAAGACAGGTTGCCATCGAGTTTTTAAAGATCTTAAGAAATCATGCACCTACTGTATTTGGAGATTTTGAGATCGATGAAGAAAGAAAGTTAGTCAAGAAAATTTGAGACCGTGAAAATTCCCTCTCAGTGAGGCATTATGCCCCCAGTAGAAAATCTGCTTTACATTCGTAATCGAATCTGCTATTTTTAGAAGGAGAATGATTCAAGGGGAAATTAGTTATTTCTTTCCTTCTTATTTTAGGAATTGAAGCATTAAGGGTATTATCTGATGTACCTCGATTTTTTTGGTTTTCGGGAAATGCCTTTTAGTCTCACCCCTGACCCCCGTTTTGTCTTTTTGAGTAATAACCACAAGGAAGCTTTTGCACACCTTCTTTACGGTATTAACAATCGTTCGGGATTCATTGTCCTCACAGGAGAAGTTGGGTCAGGGAAAACAACGGTATTGCGTGCTCTTTTAAGCCAGCTTGATGTGGATCACTACCGAACAGCCTTGATCTTCAATCCCTGCCTTTCACCAACCGAACTTCTTCAAAACATAAACCGGGAGTTCGGTATTCCAACCGACACTTCTAATAGTTCAAACCCCTTGGATACCCTCAACCTATTTCTTCTACAGCAGAATGGAGAGGGTCGCATCGTTGTTCTCGCCATAGATGAGGTACAAGATTTAGAAACTTCAGTGCTCGAGCAGATCCGGCTGATATCTAACTTAGAGACAGATAGGCAAAAACTTATACAGATTGTCCTCTCCGGACAGCCTGAGTTCATGCGTATTTTGAATAGGAATGAAATGCGGCAGCTCAACCAGCGGGTTACAGTGCGCTATCACCTTCAACCCATGGATTTTCAGAACACTGTCCATTACATCAACCACAGGCTTGAAGTGGCAGGAGGAAGGGCTGGGTTCATTTTTTCAAAGAGGGCATTTAAAAGAATATACAAGTATTCAGGTGGGCTTCCAAGACTAATCAATGCTGCTTGTGATAGAGCGCTCCTTGCTGGATATACAAGAGACACAATAATGATAAGCTCTCGGATTGCTAAGGCAGGTATCAAAGATTTGAAAAAGAATACTGTGGTTCCTTATGGCAAGAAAAGACGCCTTATTCTGGTCCCAACGATTGCAATCCTTACAGCGCTCTCTGTAGCAGTTATCTATTTTTCGTGGCATGATCTCATCGATCGATTCAATACTCCCAAACACATTGAGGCAATTGAAGAGAAGGCGAAAGAAGGCATTGTCCTCGAAGAGCAAGCAAAAGGGGATTCTATCATCACTGGTGAAGAATTCTTGCGCCTAATGAGTGCTGAACTCTGGAAAGTTTCGGAATCAGAAAGTGCCCGAAAGGCCTTCAATTCTTTAGCAAGCTTCTGGAATGTCTCACCATTTAGCGAAAGCTTTAATTTAAACCAATTTAATGAAATGGAGCGTTCTCTACAGGAGCGAAACCTCCGCCTTTATAGATTTTCAGGGAACTTAGGTCTATTGCTTCGCATAGATTATCTGGCTGTTCTTGAAATGACCATGCCCGGGTTGCCAGGAAGACGCTTCATTTCACTGGTGGGTATGGAGAACGAAAAGCTCCTTATCGATCCACCAATTGCAGGAAGGAATTTTCTTTCGTTTAGCGAACTCGAGAATTACTGGTCAGGGAATGGCTTCCTTTTCTGGAAAGATCCTTTGGACCTTTTGATGAAAAATATATCGCCTGAGACAAAAGGAAGCCATGTCAAACGGCTTCAGGGCCTTCTTAGAGAGATAGAAGCGTATAGTGGACCTTTGACAGGTATTTATGACAACGATACCATGTTGGCAGTAAAGAGGTTTCAGTCTTTAAAAGGAATTGCACAGGATGGTATTGTAGGAGGTCAAACACTGATGCTTTTATATCGATCCATCGATCGATTCGAAGTGCCGAAACTTTCGGGTAAAAGATAATGAGCTTGATACTCGATGCACTAAAAAAACTTGATCACGAAAAGTCATCCCGACGTATTAGGATGGCCAATATCGCCGTAGATATTCTTAGATCCGATTTTTACCGTCCAAAGAAAAAGGTTCTCCGATATTTTATTGCTGTGTCCATCACTGCTGTTGCCACTGCTGCCATCACTTACGCTTTAATAGGACAGTTTGGCTTCCAATCGAAATCATTACCTCCTGTCAGTATGGATGTTCCTCCACAGAGTAAGATGGTAGAGCCTCTTCCCCCTTCTCCTGAACCAGTTCCTAAGAGTCAAGGTGAAATAAGCCAAATTCCCCCGAAAATCCAGATCCCTTCTGAAAGCAAATATCCTTTAGCCTCGCTGAGTGAAGAAAAGGCAACCCAGAATCTTATCCCAAAAAAAGTGGATCTGGTTCCTAAAAATTCAAAAAAGACCATAGAGAAGCCAACCATTCCCCCGCCATCGCTAACCTTATCGGCAATCGCTTGGTCTGAAGAACCCTCAAAGCGTATCGCCATGGTCAATGACACGATCGTGAGGGAGGGGTCTAAAATCTTAGGAGTTAAGGTATTAGAAATATTTCCCCACCGTGTAAGATTTTTTTACAATGGTCAGACCTTCGAAATCTCTATGTCTCAGTGATGAAATCATAATGTTGTTAAAGTGCTAAATGGTTTTTGAAATAGTCTTCAGGGATAATACTGTGATCGAAGCCAATCTCTGAATAGAGGTTTGATTAATTAATGTCGAGGAGCATGTTATATCACCCCTTTAGAGGGGGTTAGGAGCATCTCATTTCACCCCCAGGAGCATCTTAATTCACCCCCCTTGCCTTAGATGTCGGATAGAGGGTTGTGGAGAATCAGACCGTGTATCTTTTACCTTTAAAGTCAAAAAAGACTTTAAAGGAGGGTACAGGTGGCAAGGAGGCAAGTGACAATGAATGAGATTGTTGAAATGATTTATCAGTGGCATCAGGGGGCCGGTTTTAAGAGCATCCGGCGTTCTCTGGGATTTGATCGAAAAACGATCCGGAAGTATATAGCTCTGGCCCAGTCGGTTGGTGTTTCTCGGGAAGTGCCATTTCCTGGAGAGGCGGAGTTGGTTGAGAAGCTCAGGGGGCTGCCTCATCAAGGACTGCTTCGGGAGACTCCGGTAAAGGATCTGATCACGCCTTATCGGGATTGGGTCGAAGGATTGCTTGGCCATTCGGAGATGACCGCCAAGCAGGTTTGGCGTCTCTTTCGGGAACGGACGGAGC
>Ga0194112_10002245_pt1 | contig 27781 bp, 12 predicted proteins | sample TA2MahC400mmetaG_FD_146191 | JGI IMG/M metagenome (GOLD analysis project Ga0194112, IMG submission 146191) | Freshwater microbial communities from Lake Tanganyika, Tanzania - TA2015016 Mahale Deep Cast 400m | ecosystem: Environmental > Aquatic > Freshwater > Lake | place: Tanzania: Lake... | reverse complement strand
TCCCCTCGTCCTCGTCCTCGTCCCTCGTCCTCGTCCTCGACTCTTCCCGGAACGAATGCAGAGCATCGAGGACGAGGGACGAGGGACGAGGACGAGGACGATGGGGAGTCCAGGCCATAGGCGCCGAGGTGGATGCCGGTGAGGACGACCTCCAGGAAGCCGTTGGCGGCGAGGCGGGCGACCTCGGCGGCAACCTCGTCGGGCGGCCGGCTGCGCACGCGGCCACGCACGAGGGGCACGACGCAATAGGAGCAGAAGTCGTCGCAGCCGTCCTCGATCTTCACGAAGGCGCGGCTGTGGCCGGCGAAGGAGCTGATGGGGGGCCAGGGGGGATTTCGGATTGCGGATTTCGGATTGCGGATTGGCAAGCCGGCCTGTGAATGGGGCGCCTCAATGGACTCGGCCAGAAGCTGAGCAAGGAGAGGTTTGGCGGCGTTGCCGGCGACGAGAGTGACCGACGGCAGCGAGCGGAAGGCGTCGGGGTCGGCGTCGGCGCTACAGCCTGTGACGACGATTCGGGCGTTGGGGTGCTCGCGCGCGATGCGGCGGACGGCCTGGAGCCCCTTGGCGTGGCTCTCGCGCGTCACGCAGCAGGTGTTGACGAGGTAGAGGCCGGCCTCTGCCTCTGCTGGCGCCTCCTGGCATCCGAGGCGCGCGAGGGCCTCGCGGAGGGCCTGGGTGTCGTACTGGTTCACCTTGCAGCCCAGGGTAACGAACGCGCACCGCAGCATCGCTGGCAGGCTCCTGTGAACGGAAGACCTCATGGTACTCTACAGGAAAGCGGGGGGAAAGGAAAGAGGATTGATCCTGGTGACCCTCTGCTCGCCCCTCTTCTCGTGCTCGTCGTCGTCCTCGTCGTCGTCGTCGAGTATTGCCTTTTCTGTGCGTCGCATTCGAGGACGAGGACGACGACGACAACGAGGACGATTGGGCGGCGCGAAATGGCCTTTACTTTTCGGATGGGGTTTTGCTACAATAATGCAGGCGACGGCGATGCCCCGTGGTGTAATCGGTAACACACGAGAATTTGGGTCTCGGTTTCCAGGTTCGAGTCCTGGCGGGGCAGCCAGGGAGTTCCGGGTTCGTAGTGCGGGCTTTAGCCCGTGGGGCTACGGCCTGAAGGCCGCACTACGAACAAGAGAGGAGAAGGATGGCCTATGGCTCGCCGGCGTGAACTGGTCGAGGTTCAGGAGCCACAGCTCCTGGAGGACATGTTCCCCTACCACCTCCCCCCGCACATCGTCTTCGAGGGGAAGGTCTACGAGGAGATTGACGGACAGGTGGTGGAGTTCGACCCTGGGTCGCTGCGGACGCGCGACATCAGGATAACGGACACGACGTTCCGGGACGGGCAGCAATCGCGCCCGCCCTACACTGTGGAGCAGACGCGGCGCCTGTATGAGTACCTGGCGCGGATCAGCGGGCCGAACGGCGTGGTGCGCCAGACGGAGTTCTTCCTCTACACCACGAAGGACCGCGCGGCGTGCGAGGCCTGCATGGGCGTGGGCGCGCGATACCCGGAGATCACGGGGTGGATTCGCGCCGACGTCGGCGACCTCTCGAACGTCGAGAAGGTCGGCCTCAAGGAGACCGGCATCCTGGCCTCCTGCTCCGACTACCATATCTTCCACAAGATGCGGAAGACGCGGCGGCAGACCATGGACCAGTACCTCGGCGTGGTCAAGGCGGCGCTCGAGGCCGGCATCAGGCCGCGGTGCCACCTCGAAGACATCACGCGGGCCGACATCGGCGGCTTCGTGGTGCCGTTCGTTGCGAAGCTCAGCGAGATTTCGGAGGGCCTGCCCGAGCACCTGAGGGTGAAGGTGCGGCTGTGCGACACGTTGGGCTTCGGCCTCAGCTACCCAGGGGTCGCCCTCCCACGGAGCATCCCCAAGCTCGTCTACAGGATGACCCACGACGCCGGCGTGCCGCCCGACCGCCTGGAGTGGCACGGGCACGACGACTTCCACAAGGTCCACATCAACGCCGCGAGCGCCTGGCTCTACGGGGTGGACGCTGTGAACGCGACGCTGTTCGGGATCGGGGAGCGGACGGGGAACCCGCCGCTGGAGGGCGCCGTGTTCGAATACATCGGCATCAAGGGCGCGCTGAACGGGATGGACACGCGCGCGATCACGGAGGCCGCGCAGTACTACGAGCACGAGGTCGGCACGCGGCTGCCCGACAACCAGCCCTTTGTTGGGAAGCACTTCAACACCACGCGTGCCGGCATCCACGCCGACGGCCTCTGGCGCGACGAGCGCATCTACAACATCTTCGACACCCAGGCCCTCCTGGGCCGCGGGCCGAATGTGGCCATCACCGACAAGTCGGGCGCCGACGGCGTGGCGCTCTGGGTCAACCAGTTCCTCGGCCTCGAGGGGGACCAGCGCCTCTCGAAGGTCAAGCTCCACAAAATCTGCCGCTGGGTGGCCGACCAGTACAGCGACGGCCGCACCACGGTCATCTCCGACGAGGAGATGATCGAGCAGGTCCGCATCCACTTCCTCGAGTACTTCGAGGCGCGGCACCACGGCCACGCCCGGGGGCGATAGGGGGCAAAGGATGCCCGACGCAAGCGCAGCCGACTCCAAGGAAATCCACAAGCTCTTCCGGCTCATGGGCAAGTACGGGGCCTCCGACCTTCATCTGAAGGCCGGCGCGCCGCCCATCTTCCGCATCAGGGGCGACCTTCGGAACCTCGACCTCCCGCCGCTTAGCGACGCCCAGGTGCGCCGCCTCATCTACGAAATCCTCTCCGAAGAACAGGTCCGAACCCTCGAGCGGGCGGGCGACGTTGACCTGGCCTACAGCGTGGATGCGAAGACTCGCCTGCGGATCAACGCCTACCACCAGCGCGGCTGCCTGAGCATGGCCGGCCGCCTCGTCAACTTCCGAATCCCGACCTTCGAAGAGCTCCACCTCCCCCAGGCCACGATGGAGCAGATCGCCGCGCTCGACCAGGGCTTCGTCATCGTCTCGGGCGTCACAGGCAGCGGAAAGTCCACCAGCCTCGCCGCCATCATCGAGTACATCAACACCACCCGCCGACTCCACATCGTCACCGTGGAGGACCCCATCGAATACGTCTACCAGGACAACCGCTCCGTCATCAACCAGCGCGAGGTGGGCATCGACGTGCCGTCGTTCCGCGACGCGCTCCGCTACGTGGTGCGGCAGGACCCCGACATCATCCTGCTGGGCGAGATGCGCGACACGGAGACCGTGCAGAGCGGCATCACCGCGGCCGAGACCGGCCACCTGGTCTTCGGCACGCTCCACAGCTCCACGGTCGCACAGACCTTCTCGCGCCTCCTTGAGTTCTTCGAGACCGCGCGCCAGAAGATGATCCGCCTCAGCCTACAGTTCAACCTCAAGGCCATCATCTGCCAGAAGCTCCTCCCCTCCATCAAGCCCGGCGTCGCGCGAATCCCCGCACTCGAAATCATGATCGTCAACCCCCCCATCGCCAAGCTCATCGAGCAGGGGGACGACGTCCGTATCCAGGACGTGATGAAGCAGTCCAAGGCGGAGGGCATGATCGACTTCAACCGCTCGCTCTACGAGCTGATCAAGGAGGGCTACATCGAGGAGAGCGTGGGGATGGAGACCTCGCCGAGTCCCCAGGGGCTCCGCGGCATGCTCGAGGGCGTCTTCGTCAGCGAGGGCGCGCTCGCCGGCGGCATCCGAGCCACGGAGTAGCGCCCGCATTCCTAGCGGAATGCGGGAAATCCCAAATCCGAAATCCGAAATCCGAAACAAACCCGAAATCCAAAATCATAATGACGAAACAAGAGGGACACGGTGCACTGGGTTCTCTGGGTTCTTGTTTGGGGATTGGCGCTTTGAGCTTCGATGTTCTTTCGGATTTCGGATTTCGGGTTTCGGATTTCCGGGGGGCGTGTGCCGCGAATGAGTGAAACCCCCGGTGCCCAGCCCTCGCCCGCCTCATTTCCCCTCACCCCCTTCCTCATCTGGTCCCTCGCAGTCCTGGCCTATCCCGCCTGCCTGCTGGTGGACATGCTGGGCGAGGGCGTGCGCGTGCAGGCCGCGGTCTACGCGCTGCCCACTCTTCTCGCCCAGGGCGTCCTGCTGCTCCCTATGGCGCTGCTCAGTGCTGCATTCTGGGCCGTGGCCGCGGGGGCCGGCATGGCGGTCCTGCGTCTGGCCGGCTACGACCGCCTCAGCTCCGCCGAGCGCGCCGTCTTCGGCAGCGGACTCGGCATGGGCATCTTGTCCGTCGCCACGTTCCTCCTGGGCAGCGTGAGCGGGCAGCCCGACTGGCTCTTCACGCTGCTCTGCTGGGGCCTGCTCCTCGCCCTGGCCGCCCTGGGCGCGCGAGACCTGTGGCGCGCGCTGGCCGACGGCGCGCGCGCCCTGAACGCCTGGCGCCACCGGGCGGGCGCCTACGGCATCCTCCTCGCGGCGCTCGGCGCCGCCATCGTCTTCGTCGCACTCACGCGGGTGAACGTGCCTGTCTTCGCCGACTACGACTCCCTCGAGTACCACCTTGCGGCGCCCGCCGCCTGGTGGCGCGAGGGGCGCATCACCTTCCTGCGCGACATGGTCTACGCGAACTTCCCGCTGAACGCCGAGATGCTCTTCCTGCTGGCGATGAACGTGGCTGGCGGGCCGGTCACTGGCGCCACAATCGGCCTCCAGATGGGCATCGGCTTCGTCGTCCTCACCGCGGCGGCGGTGGCAGCGTGCGGCCGACGCCTCGGCAGCCCGGAGGGGGGCAAGGCCGGCGCCGCCATCCTCCTCACGACCCCCCTCCTCGCCGAGCTCGCCACACTCAACTCCTACGTCACCGAGCTGCCGCTGGCGGCCTACGGCTTCCTGGCGCTCTTCGCCTTCTTCCTGCTCCGCAGGGCGGAGACGGCGCGCGAGCGCTGGCGCTACGCAGCCCTCTGCGGGGCGATGGCCGGCCTCGCCATCGGCTGCAAGTACCCCGCGGTGGCGTTCGTGCTGGCGCCGCTCCTGGCCTTCATCCTCGGCTGTGGAGTTGCGCGGCCCTCCACGCTTCGGGCCGCCATCGTCTCGTGCGCCATCGCCCTCGCGGTCGCGATTGCCGCCGCCAGCCCCTGGCTCATCCGCAACGCCGTGAACACCGGGAATCCCACCTACCCGCTCCTCTACGACGCCTTCGGCGGCTCGAACTGGACTCCTGAGCAGCAGGCCAAGTTCCACAGATACCACACCCCCGACGACCTTCATTTCTTCGGCCTGGCGCGGCGCTTCTGGAAGTTCGCCATCTGGCGCGACCAGCCGACGCCGCCCGCGTCGCCCGTCCTGCTCCTCTTCGCGCTCGTGCCCATCGCGCTGGCCGAGCGCCGCTCGGCCTGGGCAATCCTCCTCGGCGCCACAGTCTTCCTGCTCGCCGCGGCCGCCGGGCGCTTCTTCCCAGACCTGCTCGCAACGAAGCCGGATGTCCAGGTGGGCTGCGACGTCCTCCTCTCGATGTTCATCCTGGCCCTTGCCACGGCCCCGGCCTTCCTCGTCCACGCCGGCGACGTCCTCTTCCTTCCCATCCACGCAGTCCTGTGCGTGATGGCCTGGTACGTGATGACACACCGGCTCGACCGCTTCCTCGACCCGGTGTCGCCCGCGATAGCCCTGCTGGGCGGCTTCGGGCTGGCGGCCCTCGGCGCGGGCTGGGCGCGGCGCCTCGCGCGCGGCTTCCTTTCGGGCGCCCTCGCCTACGCTCTAGTGACGACACTCCTCATCCACTCCCCCGTCATTTGGCCATTCGGGGGCCTCACGGAGGCGCAAGCGGCCTTTCTGCGGAGGGTGTCCGACGGCTCCACCTACTCGCCCGACGCCATCGAGGCGATCAACAGGGAGCTGCCGGAGAGCGCGGTGGTGCTCTTCGTGGGCGAGAGCCGCACCTTCTACTGCCAGCGGCGCTGCCTGGCGGCCAGCGTGTTCGACCGCGGCCCCATCGAGCGCATCCTGGACGCCGGCGTGGCCCGCGTCTCCGAGGCGGACTCCTCCGGCTCGCCGGGCAACCCCGCGCGGCGGGTCCGCGACGGGCTCCGCGCGCTCGGCGTCACGCACCTCTACGTCAACTGGGCCGAAGTCGAACGCCTCGCAAGCACCTACCGCTACCGCTACGACGGCCGCGAGCGCGAGGGCATCCCAAGGCAGGCCTACAGCAACCTCATTCCCGCGATGGTCCGCGACGGACACCTTCAATCCATTGGCGCCTTCCCCACCGACCCCCAGGGCCGCCGCCAGAGCTTCTTCCTCTTCGCACTCCGCTGAACCGCCTTGATCTTCCCGCGTCCCTGTGGTTTACTGATAGCCGGGAGGTGAGCTGGGCTTGTCCCAGCATGGCAGGAGGAAGACCCGTGGTCCCCCGCGTCCGGCACGTCGTCATCCGCAACTACAAGAGCATCAGCCTGGTCTCCGTGGGCCTTGAACCCTTCACCGCAATCGTGGGTCCCAACGGCGCCGGAAAGAGCAACTTCATTGACTCGCTGGCCTTCGTGCAGGAATGCCTCTCCGAGTCCATCGAGCTCGCCTTCAAGAACCGTGGGGGCATCGGCGCCGTGCGGCGCCGCTCCGCCGGCCACCCCACCCACATTGGGATCCGCCTGCTCGTGGAGTTGGCGGACAGCCTGACGGCAGACTACGCCTTCCAGATCGCCGCCAAACCCACTGAGCGCTTCACCGTCGCCTGGGAGCGGTGCGCCGTCCAGCGCTTCATGCGCCGGGAAGTGGAGTTCGAGGTCAGAAACGGCAAGTTCACCAAGCCCATCCCAGGCATCCGCCCCAGGGTGTCCGAGGACCGCCTTGCGCTCTTCGCCGCCTCTGCGACCGACGAGTTCCGCCCTGTCTACGACTTCCTCACGGCCATGCGCTTCTACTCGGTCGTTCCCACCCGCTTGCGCGAGCCCCAGGAGCCGGACCCCGGCCTGTTCCTGAAACGGCACGGGGGCAATGCTGCTGCTGTCCTGAAGCGCTTGGTGGACGACGGGGATGGCGGCGAGCGCTACGAACGCCTCTGCCGCCTCCTCTCCCGCGTGGTGGACGGGCTGAAGAAGGTCGAGTACCGCCCCTTCGGGCAGAAGGAGACGCTCCAGTTCAGGCAGGACGTGGGGCTCAAGCACCCCTGGACCTTCGATGCGCTGAACATGTCCGACGGCACGTTGAGGGTGCTCGGCTTGCTGCTGGCGGTTTACCAGCCGGGCCGTCCGTCCGTGGTCGCCATCGAGGAGCCCGAGGCCACGGTCCACCCAGCCGTCGCCGAGCTCGTGGTGCAAGTGCTCCTGGACGCGGCGCTTGAGCGCCAGGTGCTCCTCACCACCCAAAGCGCTGACTTTCTGGACTGCAAGGGCGTGAAGGAGTCCCACCTCCGTATCGCGACAACGGAGCAGGGCAGTACTTTGGTATGTCCCGTCGCCGGGTCGAGCCGTGAGGCAATCCTTCAGCGAGTCTACACGCCCGGGGAGCTCCTCCGTGCCGATGAACTGGTCCCCGATGTGTCCGCGGCATTCAAGGCATCCGAGCAGGCAGGCTCGCCCGCGCTATCCAGGACCTGATCTCCAAGAAGGAAAGGGCTCAGTGATGAGTTCCTGTCTCGGAACACACGCCCAAGCACAGCTTGGGCGTGGCACCCCATGTTTTCTCAGGACAAGCGCGGGTGCCACGCCCAAACTTGTTTGGGCGTGCGGGAAGGGGGACGCGCCAAGAGAGAAGCCCATTGCCCACAGGGCTAGAGCGTGCCCATTGGTCCCGCTCCTCGCCCTGACCGCCGCGTGTGCAATGGCGGGCTCCAACCTCCGCCAGGCGCCGGGGGGCGGAGAGGCGAGCTTCGATGCCAAGAGCTTCATCGTGGGCGACCAGCGGACACTCATCCTGTGCGGAGGGCTCCATTACTTCAGAATCCCGCAGGAGGAATGGCGCGACCGCCTCCTCCAGACCCGCCTCGCGGGGTTCAACATGGTCGAGGCGCCGGTGCCGTGGAACCTGCATCAGCCGGCGCGCGGCGCGGCGCTCCGCCTCGACGGGCCGGCAGATATCGCCCGCTTCCTCGACCTCTGCCGCGAGATGAAGCTGCTCGTCTTCCTCCGCATCGGCCCCTACGTCAATGCCACAGTGTCCGCCGGCGGGCTCCCCGCCTGGCTCGCCGACGATCCCAGGGTGCTCATTCGCGCCGCGAACGACCGCTTCCTCGACGCGGTCCGCCAGTACTGGGCCAAGCTCCTCCCGCTCGTCGCCGTACGCCAGGTGCCCAAAGGCCCGGTGGCGCTCATCCAGATCGAAGACCACTACCAGGGAACCGACGAGCGCTACCTCCCGCGCCTCTTCGACGAACTGCGGAACCACGCTATCAAGGTCCCAGTCGTGCTCTCCGGCCTCAATCCCACCAGGGATTTCCAGCGGATCGAGCGGACCGAGGCGGCATTCTTCGCCACGACCGAGCTGATGCCGGCCCCCGTGCTCCAATGGGGCGAGCGCGCCAGCCCGTTCAGGGGCTTCGCCGACATCCTCTTCGAGGGCCTCGCCAAGGGCGCAGGCGGCTACAACCACTCGCTGTGGGCCGCAGGCACCAACCTGGCGCTCCTCCCAGCCTGCGGCTTCCCCACCCGCTTCGAGGCCGCCTCCTCAGGGCTCCTAGAGTGCGGCGGCCACGGCCCCGCCTTCGCCGAGGCCGCGCAGGCCAACTGGTTCGCCCGCGCCTTCGAGGACGTGCTCACCCAGGCCACGAGCTCCACCCTCCCCCCCTTCTTCGCCTCGGCGGCTGCCACCGACCTCGTGGCCAAGGCCCGCGGCAACGGCACCACCACCCTCCTCTTCGTCAAGCGCCGCTATGGCGAGGGCGAACTGAGATACCAGGACCCCACGACGGGCGAGCCGACCGCCTTCCGCATCGGCTCCGCACGCTTCCGCCACATGGTCTTTGGCTTCCCTCTCGCGCCCGAAACCGGTATCATCTTCTCCACCGCTCAGGTGCTCGCAATCCAGCGTCTCCCGGATAGGCTCCTCTTCGTCGTCTACACGTCGGAGAACTCCGAGGCCATCATGGTCTTTCGCGCCCCGAAGCAGCCCACGGTCCGCGCGGGCGACGCCGCCTTCTCCTGGAACGAGAAGGCCCACCAGCTCACCCTCCGCTGGAAGTGCGCCGCCAAGGGGGAACGCAAGGACTTCGCCTTCGACGTTGTGGGCGGGGCCTCCGTGCCCCGCGTCTCCGTCCAGGTCATCGCCCTCGAAGAGAGCCAGCTCGCGCAGACCTGGCTGCTGGACGGGGCGGGCGTCCTCGTCGGCGCGCCCGCCGTCGGAGAGTGGACGACTGGCGGCGAGCCCGCCGTCGAGCTCCGCCTCCCAGCGCGCCGAGTCCGCCTCTCCCCAACCTTCTATCCCGTCGGGCCGCAGGCCGGCCTCAAGCCGGCCACGGGCCTCAGCGACGTCAAGCACGACCCCGCCGCCCGCCGCATTGACTTCAAGCTCGACGTCGAGATCATGGAGCCCCTCACCGTCTTCCTGCGGAAGTGGGAGACGGCGGATGCCCTCGCGGAGGCGGCGCCCGCCTTCGACGACGCCGCCTGGCGCGAGGCCCCGCGCCCCGAGCCACTCGGCGAGGACCATCACGGCTGGTATCGCTGCCACGTCAAGGCCGCCAAGGCCGCCACACGCAAGCTCATCCTCGAGAACGTCGCCGACGCCGCCACAGTCTTCCTCAACGGCCGATACGTCGGCCAAAGCCCAACCAAGCGCCTCGCGGACGGCCCCCGCAGCTTTGCCAACCCCGCCCATTTCGACCTCCCGCTCCAGGCCGGCGACAACGTCCTGGCCATCCTCGCCAAGAACTGGGGCTGCTACAGCAACGCCTCGTCCTACGGCGTCGCGCCCGCCGCCGCCTCCGGCTGGGGCATCCTGGGCGCCGTCACGGTTGACGGCCAGCCCCCAGGCCGCTGGCGCCAGTCCGACGGGTTGGCCCCCCAGGGCCGCTCCCTCGCCTGGTCCCCCCTCGATCTGAAATCCGAAATCCGAAATCCGAAATCCGAAATGAGGAAGCTGCCCGTTCGCTGGTTCCGCACATCCTTCTCGCCCCGCAAGCATCCGGCTCATCTTGCCGCGCGCCTTCACGTCAAGGGCCTCAGCCACGGGGCCGTCTGGCTCAACGGCCACTTCTGCGGGCTCTACAGCCTGACCGGCGGCGAGGTCGGCCAGGGCCTTCGCCTCCCGAACCCCTGGCTCCGCGAGACCAACGAGCTCATCTTCCTCGAAGAGGGCGGCCAGCAGCCCACCGAGGCCGAAGTCCGCTTCGACCGCGACGAGACCTACGTCCCACTCCGCCTCGAGTTCACCGCCACACCCACCCCGTCGGAGGACCCGACCAAGAAGCCAAAGGCCCGCCCCAAGGCCACCCCCAAGGCCACCCCCAAGCCCGGCCCGAAGGGCGGCGCGGCCTCGGGGACGTGACTCTGCGCTCTGTTATCGGGGGATTGCCATGAACTCATCGGAATGGCTTGCCACGTTCCTGGTTCCGGCATGCGCCTTGGCTGGGGGGGAAGACCTGAAGTCGCTCTGGCGCGTCCGGGGCGCACACGACTTCCACGCCGCGCTGCGGCCAGGGGCAGGCTTCTCCTTCAGCCTGGACGGGAAGGAAGCCGGGCGGTTGGAGGCCGCAGCCCAATCCGGGGGCGCCGAGACCACGTTCCGCCACCCGTCGGGCCTGGCCGTCATCCGCCGGGCCAGGGCGTTCCCCGACTCCGACGCCGTCGAGTTCACGCTGCGGTTCAAGAACGAGAGCCAGGCCGAGCTCCCGGCCCTCGCCAACGTGAATGCCCTGGACGTCACGTTCGCAGGCGACATCGTGAAGGGGCTGTCCGTGGTCACAAGCGGGGGCGGGGGCGCCGACGCCGCCTTCCCGCCCAAGGACTTCGCCGTGGCCAGGACGCCCCTCGGCTCAACCGCCCCTGCCAGAGAGGAGGTCACGCTCACCAGCGAGGGAGGCTTCCCCTCGAAGGTCAACCTCCCCTTCTTCCTCGTCGAGAACGAGACCAAGGCAGTCGGGCTCTACATCGGCATCGGCTGGACGGGGGCCTGGCGCGCGAGCATCAGGGCGAACGCCAGCGATGGCACCCTGCGCATCCAGAGCGGCGTGCCGGACATCAGCCTCAAGCTGCGGCCGGGAGAGGAGATTTCCGGCCCGAGCATCCTCATCGGCGCCTTCCGCGGGCCGCTCGCCTGCGGCTCCAACGCCCTCCGCCGCCTGATCCGCGACCACTACGCGCCGTCCGTGGGCGGAAAGCCGCTCGTCCCACCTGTCCTCTACACCACCTGGTTCGACATCTGTGCGGAGCTCGACGAGAAGCTCTTCCGCACCCTCGTTGACCAGGCCGCGGCCATCGGCATCGAGGTTTTCCTCCTCGACGCGGGTTGGTACAAGGGAACCCCCACCCGCCCCGCCACGGACATGGGCGCAACCTGGGTCGCAATCAGCAGCTCCCTCGGAAACTGGGAGCAGGGCGAGGACCTCGCCCGATTCCCCTCAGGCCTCAAGGCCCTCGCCGACCTCGTCCGCTCAAAGGGCATGCAATTCGGCCTCTGGTTCGAGCCCGAGCGCTCCGGTCCAGAATCCCTCCTCGCCAAGGCCCACCCCGACTGGGTCATCTTCGCCCCCAAGGCCAAGTGGGGCCTCGTGGACTTCGGCAAGCGAGAGGTCCAGGACTATTTCTGCCGAATCCTCGACCGCTACATCAAGGACCTTGGCCTGCGGTACATCCGCTGGGACGCGAACCATCACGACCTGTTGCGCTTCTGGGCGACGCGCGACGCTCCCGACCGCCAGGGCCTCAGCCAGATCCGCCACATCGAGGGCCTTCACCGCGTGGAGGACTGGCTCATCAAGAACCACCCCGACGTGGTCTTGGAGAGCTGTGCGGGCGGCGGCCGGCGCATTGACCTGGCGACCCTCCAGCGCCGCCACACCATCTGGATCAGCGACCAGACGATGGACCCGCAGAGCGTCCGCTTCCACCTCGAAGGACTCAACCAGTTCATCCCGGGGAGCGGCCAGGGGGTCGCCTTCTCGCCGCGCCCCAACACCTACCGGCAGCCGGGCTTCGCGTTCCCCGACATCGCCTACCAGTGCTGCTTCGGGGGCGCATTCGGCGCCGCCGGCAGGCTCCACGAGTGGCCCCAGGCGATGAAGGACCAGGCGCGGCGGCACTTCGACGCCTTCAAGAAGCTCCGCAGGTTCCTCTCCGAGGACTTCTACCCCCTCACGCCCCAGCCGCGCACCCTCGATGCCTGGTCCGGCTGGCAGTTCCACGACCCCAGGACGGGCGAGGGCTTCGTCCAGGCATTCCGCCTTCGCTCCCCCGAGCCGGCCAGGCGATTCCCCCTCAGTGCCCTCGACCCCAAAAGCCGCTACCAGTTCGCCAACCCATACACTGGCGAGACGTTCGACGCCCCTGGCGCGGCTCTGTGCTCGGAAGGCATGCCCTTCCGCCTCCCGGAGATGTCCTCCCAGGTCTTCACCTATCGGAGGACGCAAGGCGTGGGTCGGAGAGGTCCAGGCGGTACATGACCTGGTTGTAGTCGTAGCGCGGGGTCGGCGAGGGGGCGCCGGAGAAGGCGGCGGTGTAGGTGCCCTCGAAGTAGATGATGCGCCCGCCGTCCTGGTCGAAGAAGGCGTGGTGGACCGGGTTGTAGAAGCTGTAGCGGTCGTGGGTGACGATCTTGGTGGCCTGGCGCCACGGGCCTTCGGGGGCGTCGGCCTCGCTGTGCCAGATTTCGCCGAGAAGCGATGTCCCGCCAATCTCGCAGACGATCATCACCCACCGCTTGCGGAAGGGGTTCCAGCGGACGGAGCCGCGATGGGCCTTCACCGGCTTGCCGCTCGCGGCGTCGGCGAGCCGAATCCAGGCCTCCTGGGGCTTGATGCGTCCGGCGTCGAGAAGCTCCTGCTGGCGGGCGGTGTCCACGGCTGCGGTGTCGGCCTTCCAGCCCCAGATGAGGCGGCCGTCCGGGGCGCGGTCGAGCGGGGGGGCCGCCTTGTCGTAGTCGCGGCCGGCCGCCAGACAGGTCCAGGCCTCATGCGCCGCGGGGTCCGCCACCTTGCCCCATTCGGCCTTCACCCGCACGAAGGGGTACGGGTTGGCGAAGTAAAGGTATGCCTGGCCGCCCACCTTCACCGGCTCGGCGTGGCCCTGGGGGTGGAGGCGGGCGTCGTCCCTGAACTGCACCAGCTTCTCGAAGACGTCCTTCTCGTCGTTGTAGGCCATCAGGCCGTGCTCGAGGCGGGTGCCGAGGTCCTTCATGCGTTGGTAGTGGGCGATGAGGCGCTCGCGGCCCGTGGCGTCGGCGATGGTGAAGAGGCCGTCGAGCCACACTGGGCCGGGGTCGGGCAGCGGGGCCATCTTGCGGCTGAAGCCCCTCGCGTCCACGAAGTACGTCAGGTCAACCCCCACGCTGGGGTCGAGGCCCCCCTTGCCCGGCAGCTCGGATGCCGCGCCCGACGTGGCGAACTGCCCGAGGGGATACGACTCGCAATTCGTGTCGCCCCAGAACCAGAAGAGCTTTCCGCGATAGGGGATTGCGAGCGCGGAGTCCTGGCCGACCACGCGGGCGTTGAGGAGCGGCTGGCGGATGGGCGCCGTGCGGCCCGCAAGGAGCGTGTCGCGGTAGATGCCCTGGCCCGTGATGCGGTAGAGGCGTTCCGCGATGTTGATGCGCTTGAGCTTCAGGCGCGCCGCCGTGGCGGGCGTCGTGCGCAGCCGCGCGCCGCGGAACCCGAAGCCGTCCTTGGGGAACTCGTAGCCGTGGCTGGCGACGTGGAAGAAGACCTCGCGGTCCATCAGCCCCGGCTCCCGGAAGGCCACCACGCCGGCCGAGTCGGTGTAGCAGCGCACCTCGCCAGTGGTCCGCAGCTCCACGAGGGGCACTCCGCGCCCAGTCTGCTCGTCCACCACCTCGATGATGAAGGGCGCCTCCGCCGCACGCCCGACGCCCGATAGGATGAGGACGAGAACGGCGCTGGCGAAGCGGGTGGGAAGTCTCTCCTGGAGGCTCATGCTTCAATCGCCCCTGTTCTCAGCCCCCAGCAGGAAGTCCTCGAGGGTGATGCCGCGGAGGTTGTCCGTCTGGTACTTCGCCTGGCTCACAATGGTCAGCTTCGCGTGCGGAAACGCTCGGGCGAACCAGGCGAACTCGAGCGGCGTGGTCTTGCCCACCTTCACTTCGAGGAAGTGGCCTGGGTCGAGCACGAAGTTGGTTTCATGGACGCCGCTCTGCCAGTGGGCCATTTCCTCTGGGAGCTCCTCCCCGCGGATAGCGGCGCGGCGCCAGAGCTCCTGTGCCACCGCCCACTCGTACCAGGCCCCCTTGGCCTCCGCGGGCAGCCCCGCGAAGTCCGCCACCGTGCGCAGCACGGCCGGGTGCCAGGCCAGCGCCGCCAGGGTGTTGGAGAAGTGGTACTTGCAGGGCTTCCGGCGGACCTTCACCTTGCGCGAGGGGTCCCAGGCGAAGCTGGATGCCACGCACATCAGGTCGGAGAGCAGGCCCACGTAGCCCTGGGCCACAGTGTTGTTCGCCAGCCCCGCTTCGCGGGCGAGCTTGGCCTGGCCGAGGGGCGTCCCGCCGTGGCGCAGGAGGCACTCCATCACGGCGAGGAGCGAGGCGCGGTCGCGCCCCGAATAGGCGCACTCCCCGTAGACCCAGTCCTTCACCGTCTCCACCACGTACTCCGGCAGGCGGCCCTTGGCGATCTGCGCGCAGGCCACTGGCGAGCCGCCGGTCAGGAGGTAGGCGTGGAGCGCGCTCGCGCCCAAGGCGGAGCCGCAGACGCGGCGGAACTCGCGGTACGGCACGGGGGTGAAGAGGTAGGCGGTGCGGCTGAGGCGCCCCTTGCGCCCCGGCAGCCGCTCGCTGCCGTGGCGCAGGTCCGCCGCCTTCGAGCCCGTGGTGACGACGAGCACGCTCCTCAGCTCCCCGGCATCGGCCAGGGCCTTCAGCGCGCGCTGCCAGTCGCGCACGGCGGTGATCTCGTCAATGAGGAGCCGCCGAACCGGCGCGCGGGCGGCGAAGAGCGGGAGAAGGCCCCGAACCGCCTCGCGGAGCGCCGCGGTGTCCGCAATCTCATCCCCATTGAGGTAGAAGGCCGTGCCCGGGCCGAACTGCCGGACCGTCTGGACAAGTTGCCCCTCCAGCCACGTGCTCTTGCCGTACTGCCGCGGGCCTCGGATCAGGATGACGCCCGGCTCACGCGGCAGTTCCCGCAGACCGAAGTCCACCTCGAACCGGTAGGGAGCGCTCTTGAGGTCCTCGAGGTGTGGGAACAGCCCCTCCCCGTCCGTCGCGCCACTGCTCAGAAGGCGATTCACCTCGATAACGTTCATGACGTTAGTATACCTAACGCTGTCAACGTTAGCAAGTGGAGACCTCTGCGATTCAGACGTAAGCACAAGCCATGTTCCGCTCCGCTGCCGTCCAAAGCGGCATCTGCGATGCCGCACTCCACATTCCTCGCCCATCTGAGCGCCGGCGACTATGGAGTGCGGCGACGTGTCGCCGCTTCAGTTCCAAGCGGAGCGGGTGAACAGGAGGGACGCTCCGCGGGACCGGCCGCGGCCCTGGAAGCCGCCGGCGGGCGCGATGGTGCCAACCCGGGTCTTACGTCTGAATCGCAGAGCGGGGACCTCGGCTGGCGCCAGGCCTTCAGCTCCGGCGGGCGTGCTCCGCTCCCCTCGCCTCGTAGGGGGCGTCAGCCTATGCGCCGGGGCCTGAGGCTGCGGAAGCGCATGCCCACGACGCCGCCGTGGGCGTCGCGTAGCTCGTTGAAGCCCTGGCGCAGGAAGGCGTGGAGCTCGGGCCGCTGGGTGCGCCCGAGATAAGCGCGGGCGATGCCGAGCATCAGGGCGTGGTAGCGCTCGCGGCTCCCCGCGTGGTAGGGCCGCCCGCCGTCGAAGCGCCGAAGGGTGCCGTCGAACTTCGGGCTGACGTGGTACATCTCGTGGACCACGGTCGCCATCCGCTCCTCGAAGGGGAGGCAGAGGAAGCGCGGGAGGCGGAACTCGATGACGTAGAGGGCCTCGACGCCGCGGACGACGACACGCGGCATCGCCCAGGTGCCCCGAGGGCCGCTCTGCGTCCGCGAGCCGCCTGGGAACCGCAGCGGGCGAATCATGGCCTGCACGCCGTCGAGGCGCGACTGGCGGGCCTGCGAGAAGGCCACCGCGACGCGCGTCATGTCCACGTGCCGCAGCTCGGAGCACGTGGCAGCGACGTCGCTCATCAGCTCGTGAACGTGGCCGGTGAAGTCAAAGGGCATACTGGTAGCTCATTTCCCCATGGAAGCTCTTGGCGCAACCAGAGGGGATGATTGGATGGGTGGATGAATGGATGTATGGATGAATGGATGAATGGATGAATGAAAGAGGCGGTCTTTCGGACATTCATCCACCCATCCATTCATCCATTCATCCCCGGCTGTTGTTGCACCCTCACTTCCCCTTGGGCGCCGGCGGACGAGGAGGAAGCAGCTTGACGCCGAGCTCCTCGATGGCCACTGAGGCGTCGGGCGCGGCGAGGAGCACGCGGCCCGCGGCCAGGCCGCCGGGGTCGCTCGCGGCCAGGCTCGGCCCGTCCTCGGCCTCCGCCGTGAGGTCCGGCCCGGCCAGGCTGAACGTCAGCCGCTGCTTGCCGGGGCGCGCGGTGAACGGCTTGGCCGCGAGGACCTTGTCGCCCGCGGCGTCGCGCCGGCCGAGCGCCAACTGGCCGTCGCCCACCCGCACGTAGTAGAAGATGAAGACGCCGGGCTTGGGCTCGGCCAGGCGCGCCCCGAGCAGGAGCACCGCGGCTGGCTCCGCCGTCCAGCGCAGCGAGAGGGCGCAGTCGCGCCAGGTCTCCAGCCCCAGGCGTTGCGGGCCGCTCCGCTGGAGCGCGGGCGCCCCCAGGTGGGCGTCCAGCGGGTTCGCCGGCGGGAACGGGCTGAGGCGTGTCTCAGGCAACAGGACAAGCCATTGCGCGCGCTCCGGGAGCGGCGGCAGCGGGGCCGGCTGGGGGTCCGGCGGCTCGCCGAGCTTCAGCAGGCAGTCGGAGAGGGCATTCCAGAGCGCCCTGTGGCTGAGGATGACGGGCGACGTTGTGGCGTAGCGGTCGAGCGCGCTTTCGAGGAGCTTGCGCGCCTCGGCCCACTGGCCCTGCCGGTGAGCGGTCAGCGCCGCGGTGACCAGCGTTCCCGCGTCGAGCTCCTCGAGGCACCAGGCGACGTCTTCGCCCGCCTTCTCGGCTTCCTGGAGCTTCTGCCGTGCCTGGGCCGGGGCGCCCTCGCCGCCCTCGGTGAGGTAGAGGAGGCCCAGCTTGAGTGCAGCGGCCCCAGGCGGGCTCTTCTGTGCCGCCCACTCGGCGAGCTTGCCCAACTGGGGGCCTGGGAGACGCCAGATGGGCTGCCGCAAGGTGACTCCTGCGCGGTTGCGGAGGAGCATCTGCACGTTCAGCCCGGCGCCCGCGAAGCCGTCAATGACCCACTCGGCCCCGTGGAGTGCAAAGGGCTTGCCGACCGCCGCGGGCGGCCCCTTGAGGGTGGTCTCCCAGAGGTCGGCGAGGAGTTCCATGCGGCGCTCGAGGGCGGCCAGGGCCTTGCCGCGCTCGCCCTCGCGGAGCGCGGCGGGGACCGCCCTGCACAGCTCGAGGGCCTTCGCGTAGTCGCGCTTCTTGATCTCCTCGTGGACGGCTGCGAAGTCGCGGGTGAGGCCGCCGAGTGCCTTGCGGCGCTCGATCACGGCGCGGCGCGCGGCAAGCTCCTTCGCGCGCGCCTTGTCCGCCTCCACGCACGCGGCCACGGCGCCCGCAAGCGGCTCCACGGCACGCGCCATCCACGGAATCCCCATGTCCCCCACCCCCCTGAGCACGGCCGCGGCTTCGTCGGGCTTCTGGCCATCGAGCGCGGCCATCGCCTTGGCGAGGGTGCCGAGGTAGTGGCGTTCGGCCTCCTCGCCGGCCTCGGCCAGCCGCGCCGCCACAAGCTCCGCCCAAGGCCCGTAGCGCAGGGAGGCTGGGAACGCGGCGCAGCAGGCGAGCGCCGGGCCGAACCGCCCCTGGGCACGCAGCTTGGCAACCTGGTCGCTCAGCTCGCCGAAGGCGCTGTTCGCCTCGCTGTTGAGGGCCTGCTGGCGGAGCGCGAGCCGCGCCGCAAGCCGCGTGGTGGCGGCAGACTCCCCGACGGCCAGGAGTGCGCGCCGCAGCCGCAGCAACGCCTCCGCGTGGCCCTCGGGGTTCGCCTTGTCAAAGGCGAGAGCATCCTCTACGATAGCGGGCAGCGGCTCGACTGGCGGGGGCTCCGGCGGCTTGGGGGGAGGCGGGGTGGGCTTCACCTCTTTCGCCGGCTCCGGCTTCTGCTTGCCGGCCCTGCCGTCCCGCGGCTGGGCCGGCGCCGTGGCCGGGGGCCGCGCCGCGCGCCCGCCACGCCGCCACACCGTCGCCCAGAGGCTCGCACCCACCAGGGCGGCAGCGGCGAGGGCGAAGGCCACCGCCCACGCAAGGCTCACAGGCCGGAGGCCTGTGCCACCGCGGCCGGGCGCGGGGGGCGCGGCAATCGTCGGGAGGGGAACGGCCTCAGGCACTTGGGACGCAGCCGGGAGCTCGCCGCCGGCCGCGGGCGCAACCGCCGGCGGCGCGATCTCCGGCAGCGAAGCCACCACGGCCCCAGGCGCCGCGACGGCCCCCACCGCACCCTCGGCCTCCGCGATGGCACGCAACAGCTCGGCGGGATTCTGGAATCGCTCGGCGGGCTCAGCCGCCGTCATCCGGCACACAAGGTCGCTCACCCGCGGCGGCACGCCGGGCCGCACGACGGCGGGCGGGAGCACCGGGCCGGCGTCGGCCCGCCCGGGCCGGTGCCCGGTGAGCGCGTGGTAGAGGACGGCGCCGAGGGAGTAGACGTCGGAGCGGATATCGCAGCGCGGGTTGGCGCCGAGGAGCTCGGGCGCGCTGTAGCCGGGCGTGCCCACGGGGATGCCGGTGCGTGCGGCCGACGGGTCGCCGGGCAGGCGTGAGGCGCCCACGTTGCGGAGCCGCGCGGCGCCGTCGCTGCCCAGCAGGATGCTCGCGGGCGCAACGTCGCGGTGGGTGAGGCCGAGGCCGTGGATGTGCTTGAGGGCCTCGGCCATCTCACGTGCGATGCGGAGCGCCTGGGCAGCGGGCATCGGCCCGCCGGGAAGGGCCTCGCGCAGGCTCTGGCCCTCCACCAGCTCCGTGGCATAGAACCAGTAGTCGCCCGAGCGCCCCATGTCCAGCGCGCCCACGATGTTCGGGTGGCTCACCTGCGCGGCGGCGCGGGCCTCGGCGAGGAAGCGCTCGCGGAGGTCGGCCTCGCGGCCCGGCCCGGGCGCCAGCACCTTGAGCGCGACCTGCCGCTCCATCGAGACCTGTAGCGCCCGCACCACGGCGCCCAGCCCCCACGGCTCGAGCTCGCCCCACACCCGATAGCCGGCGATGGCCTCAGCGTGCTCGGGGCCGGCGAGGTGCGCGAGGCCCACCTCACGCTCCAGCTCGTGAAGCTCGCGTTCGCCCAGGAGGCCCTTCTGCACGAGCACCTGGAGGAGGTCCTGCGCGAGGTCCAGCGTGCGAGCCGCCTCGCAGATTTCCACCGCGCGGCGGAGTCTCCCCGCGTCCAGCCAGCCCCGCCTCAGCAACAGCTCGGCCAACAGCGCGTCGTCCTCTGGCCGCATCACGCACGCTCCACGTCGGCTCCCATACTAAACCAAGTATATGAAAGGCCCGGAGGTTAGTCAACGCACCCGGCCCCAATCGTCCTCGGCTCTGCGGCCGGCTGTGAAGAACGGAATCGAGGACGAGGCGCTGGTGCGGTTCAGGAAGGAGAAGAAGGTGCGATAGTGGGGACCCGCACACCGCGGATCACCTCCGCCGAGTTCGCCTCGGGGGCGCGATCACTGGCCGCTCCTGCGCGGCGGCGACCAGAACTCGGCACCCCTCCGTACACGAGGGCGTGGGATAGTCAAACATTCTATAGAATGTTTGACTATCCCCCGGCACCAAGAGCGCGCCGATGGCGCTTGCGTGCGGCACGGCACGATGCTCAAACATTCTATAGAATGTTTGAGCATCGCTCGCACAACGCCATCGCCCCATGCCGGGCCATCGGCTCCCTCGGGCGGCCCGCATTCCTGCGCCGCGAGAGGGCCATACCGAGACGAGCTCAGTGGGTCCGGCCAGAGGGACCCCCTGGTGCGGGAACTCGCTGTCGCACCCAAGACGTAATCCTTCAACGGGTAAGTGTCAGAGCTTGTCAGACACTTTCTGTTGGGGGATGGCGACCGAACGATCTGCCTGTGGGGCCGTGGACGTTTTCTCCCAAGTCCCCACAGCCACAGGTGATGGGAACTTGGGAGAAAACGTCCACGGTGCCTTGAGCCATCGCCGTTCCACCGTCGCAAAGTGTCTGAGAGGTTGTGACACTTGGCCATTCAACTGTGGGTGGTGTGGCGAGCTCTCCGGCGGGTTCCCTGACCCGCGGGAGGTTGCCGCGGGCATAGCCTCCCGCGGGCGCGGAAGCCCGCGGGAGGAGTGCCCCTCGGAACTGAGGCATTGCCCCACGACGAGATCCGCGCTGGACTCCTGCGGGCACCCGCGCTATCCTCTTGTCTTTCACAGGCACAGCATCACGGAGCGAAGAAGCCATGAAGCAGCCAGTCCAAGCCAAGCCCGCGGCCAAGGCCAAGCCGCGCAAGCTCTCCCGAACTCACAGGCCCGACGGGATGTCGGTGGAGGAGTGGCAGATCGCCCTCCGCCGGCAGTTCGGACGCGAGCAGAACTACGACCTTCAGAACCTCGGAACCGACCCCCTCTTCTCCGAGTTCGCAGTCACGAACCCCCAGACCGAGCGGACGTATCGCGTGGCGGTTCGCGGCGAGGCGCTGGGGGTGAACTTCTGCTCCTGCCCCGACTTCGCGGTGAACACCCTCGGCACCTGCAAGCACATCGAGTTCACGCTGGCCCGCCTGGGGCGGACGCGTCGGAGGCGCGCGCTCCTTCAGGCAGGCTACTCGCCCCCCTTCTCGGAGGTCTACGTCCGCTATGGCGCCCAGCGCCGCGTGGCGCTCTCGGTCGGCAGCGAGGCTCCGCCGGCGTTCCGCAGCGTGGCCGCGGGCCACTTCGACCCTCACGGCCTCCTGCGCCCCGAGGCCTTCGCCACCTTCGAGCGCTTCCTGGGCGACACGGCCGGCCTGGGCCACGAGGTGCGCTGCTACGACGACGCCCTCTCGCTCATCGCGGAGGTCCGCGACGCGGCCCGCCGCCAGGCCGCAATCGGCGAGCGCTACGGGGACGGCCAGGGCGAGAGGCGCCTCGCCGAGCTCCTCAAGGTGCCCCTCTACCCCTACCAGCGTGACGGGGCACTCTTCGTCGCGCGCGCGGGCCGCGCGCTCCTCGCCGACGAGATGGGCCTCGGAAAGACCGTCCAGGCCATCGCCGCCGTCGAGGTCCTCGCGTCCGACTTCGGCGCGCAGCGCGCCCTCATCGTCTGCCCAGCCTCGCTCAAGTACCAGTGGAAGAGCGAGATCGAGAAGTTCTGCGGCCGCTCCGCCACGGTGGTCGAGGGACTCTCCCACACCCGCCGCGCGCTCTACGCTGGGGATTCGTTCTACAAGATCGTGAACTACGACGTTGTGCACCGCGACCTGAAGGCGCTCGAGGAGCTGGCGCCCGACGTGGTGATCCTGGACGAGGCGCAGCGGATCAAGAACTGGCGCACCCGCCGCGCACAGAGCGTCAAACGCATCGCCGCCCCCTACGCCATCGTCCTCACCGGCACCCCCCTCGAAAACCGCCTCGAAGAGCTCCACTCCATCGTGGAGTTCGTTGACCGCTACCGCCTCGGGCCGCTCTTCAGCTTCCTCCAGGCGCACCAGGTCACTGACGGCGAGACGAGCCGCGTGGTCGGCTACAAGGACCTCAGCTCCATCGGCACCACCCTTGCCCCCATCCTCCTGCGCCGCACGAAGAAGGACGTCCTCCTCCAGCTCCCCGAGCGTATGGACAAGAACTTCTTCGTGCCGATGACCGAGCAGCAGATGGAGATTCACCAGGAGAACCACGAGATCGTGGTCAGGATCGTCAACAAGTGGCGCCGCTACGGCTTCCTCACCGAGGCCGACCAGAACCGCCTCACCATCGCACTCCAGCGCATGCGCATGGCCTGCGACAACACCTACCTCGTGGACCACCAGACCCGTTTCGGGCCCAAGGTGGACGAGCTGGCCGTCCTCCTCGGCGAGATCTTCGAGCGCCCCGAAAACAAAGTCGTCATCTTCAGCCAGTGGACCCGCATGAACGACCTCGTGGCCGAGCGGCTCGAGGACCGCTCCGTCGGCTTCGAGTACCTCCACGGCGGCGTGCCCGCCAAGCAGCGCCGCGACCTCCTCATCTCGTTCCGCGAGGACCCCGACAAGCGGGTGTTCCTCTCCACCGACGCCGGCGGCACCGGCCTCAACCTCCAGGCCGCCTCCACCATCATCAACCTCGACCTTCCCTGGAACCCCGCCGTCCTGGAGCAGCGCATCGGCCGCGTCCACCGCATTGGCCAGCACCGCCCGGTCCGCGTCGTCAACTTCGTCTCCGAGGGCACCATCGAGCACGGCATGCTCAACGTCCTCGCCTTCAAGAGCTCGCTCTTCGCAGGCGTCCTCGACGGCGGCGAGGACAGCATCTTCATGGGCGAGGACCGCCTCAAGCGCTTCATGAAGCAGGTCGAGAGCATCACCCAGGCGGTGCCCCCCGCGGTCCGCGAGGCCCCCGAGCCGCCCGAGGAGGCCGAGGAAGAGCCCGAAGAGGAAGCGGCCGTGGTTACCCGTGGAAAGCGAGAGCCGGCCGCCCCCTCCCCTGCCCCGTCGCCCTTCCAGCCCCTCATCGAGGCCGGCGCAGCCTTCCTGCGCCAACTCGGCGACACCCTGGCCGGCGGACGCGAGCGCGGCGCCTCCCCCGCCGCCTCCCTCATCGAAACTGACCAGAGAACCGGCCGCTCCTATCTCAGAATCCCCGTCCCCGACCCCAAGCTCATCCAGACCGCCGTCTCCGCCCTCGCCCCCCTTGCCGAGTTCCTCAAAGGCTTCACCTCTGGCGCTCCGAGACGGGACTGAATGGTTTTCTGCTGGGGAACGTGGTGAGAATCATCGTGCGGACGTAGCCCGCCTCTCCGAGGCGGAATCCTGCCGCCCCGGAGGGGCGGGCTACGTCACACAAGGCAACGCATGCACTTGCCGCACGCGGGGTGGCACCCTCAGGGCGACGGGGTCACGCCCAGTTCCTGAGCGCCGGGCCGAGGAGGGGGTCGCTCGACTGGGCTTCGAGGAGGTTGGCCAGGGTGGCGCTCAGCTCCTTCATCTCGGGCAGGGCGTCGGCGGCGGTCTCGGCGTCGAGGAGGCCCCGCTCCTGGAGGAAGCTCAGCCATGCCGGCACGACCTCCATGGCCGCCGCGGCCTTGTGGCACTGGGGATTGATGAAGTGGAGGAGGTGCCCCAGGAACACGTCGAGGGTCTCGCTGTCCGGGCAAAGGACGTTGTCGGGCAGGTGCAGGGCGTATCGGGGCTTTGGCCTGCCCGCGCGCGCGCGCGCGACGGACTCCAGCATGCTCTCCCGCTCGCGCAGCTCTCCCGCGAGCCGCATGGGGACGTAGTTGTGGAGCTCGCTCGCGCCCAGGTCGGCCCTCGTGTAGGACATGCCCCGCCCATGAAGGTACGCCACGAACTGGTTGCAGAGGGCGTTGAGGTTTTCCTGAGCGGCCCTGGTGAGCTTCCACCCGGGCCGTTCGTCGCCGTACTCGTCCCGGCACCTCGAAACCTTGAAGTCGTCCAGGGTCCAGACCCTCGTGGCTCTGCCCGACAGGTCATCGAGCGCCGTGGGCAGATTGCCCGGCTCGAAGTCTTCGTCGAACTCCAGGCGGCGCAAGAGCTCGGGATCGCTCGCGTCGGGCGACGCGGTGTGCTCCAGGTAGTCGAGGACCTCATAGAGGCGGAGCATAGCGGCGAACTCGGGCACGACCCAGGACATCAGACCCGGGGCCTCCTGCACCTTCGGCCACGCCAGGCGCATGAGGTCCAGGATGGCGGGCAACTGCCCGTGATAGGCGAGGAGGCTGATCGCGTTGTAGGTCGTGTCAACGTCCTTGCCCCCCCTTTCACCCAGGTCGCGCGCGCAGGCGCGTAGGCGCTCGGCGTCCCCAGCGGCCAGCGCCGTGATCATCATCCAGCGCAGGTAGAAGGGCGCGTCCACCTCGAACACCGCGGGCTGACGCTCGCGGAGGGCTCCTACGAGGGAGTTGATCCTGTCCCAATCCCTTCGGCCCATCGCCTCCCCGGTGATCGCCGCGAGCATCTCGTAGGCCGTCCCCTGGGCCATCTTCTCCCTGTCGCCCACGTTCTCCAGGAAGAGCTCGATCCGGCCCTCATAGGTTCTCCCCTCGAACTCTCTCCAGAAGGGGTCCGCCGCGCTGCGTTCTTTGCCGAAAGCGCGGTTCGCGGCGGCCCAGACCTCTTCGGGCGTGATTCCCTCCGGGGGAGGCGGCGCCGCCTGTTCCTTCTTCATGCAGCACTTCTTGTACTTCTTCCTGCTGCCGCACGGGCAGGGGTCGTTGCGGCCGACGGCCATTGCGTATCTCCCTTCTCCTTCATAGGGCCAGCATCGGCTTCACGATCGAGTCGATCTCGGCCAGTTCATCGGCCAGCATCTCGCGCACCTTGCGCCGCAGCAGGCCCGTGCTGCGGGTCTCGCCCGGCCCGCCTGAGCGCACCCAGGCCGCCACGCGCTCCGCGCATCCCGCCCCCAGTTCCGCCAGCCGCACGTGGGCCTTCCGCCCCTCCTCGAACCGCGGAATCGGCAGGTCGAGGACCTTGGTGTGGATGTGCCGCGCGCCCCACAAACCGCGGGCCTGCGCGTCCTTGATGGCTTCGTCAACCGAGCGGGCGTTGAGGACGGCGGCCAGGTAGTGTGCTTCGTCCGCGGACTCGGGCTCCATATAGTACGTCGTGTGGTCAACTGCGAAGCCCCGGGCCTTCAGTCCAGGCTCGAGCTTGAGCGCGGCGCTGGACTGCGAGAAGACGCACGCGCAAAGGTGCGTCCCCGACTTCGCATAGAGAAGGCGAATCGGCGCGTGCGGGCGCTGGCTGGAGAGCTTGCGGCGATAGTCGAGCCATTGGAGCGCGCTGGCCCTGATTTTCGGGCCGCGGCGCGCAGCCCATTCCGCTTCCACCTTTCTAACCCATTTGGCCAAGTCAACGTGGTGCTCGCGCACCGCTCGCTCCTCGTCCAGCACGGCGAAGGTGCCCTGCCGAACGAGTGCGGGAAGGACAATCTGGCGCAGTCGTAGATGACCAAATGGGAGCATGTCCACAGGGAGCAAAGTGGCGTAGACGAACCGGCTCTCGACAGGTCCCTGGACCACACACCCCTGATAGGCAGTCTTTGCCTCCTCCTGTGCGCGCTGGGACGACGTGAGGAAGGGAGAGGTCCTGGCGAAGCCGAACACCGGGTGCCGCCACAGGTCGGTGAACCAGAAGCATCGAGGATAGATATTGGCCCCATTCTCAAACAGCTCTTTGTAGAGGCTGCCCGCGGTTCTTCGGGCCGGCCCCGTAGACCAGAATGACCTTTCGCCCATCGTGGAAAGCCGAATCGTCACCCGATGTGCCGCGAGCGCGTCGTCTGCTGCTGGCAGGGCGGCATTCCGGATGGGAACGAGTCCCTTGATGACCTCGCCGGGTATCGGCGCGTCGGGCGGTGCGCCGCCTGCCTTGGCGGCGAAGAGGACGGCGGCGGACGTGTTGAAGAGCGGAGAGACGCCTTCAAGGTCCCAGAGGCCGGTGACTGTGAACGGCTTCGGCCTCCTGAAGCAGCGTCGGCGGAGGGTGTCGTGCTGGTCCGCGGAGAAGATGCTCTTGGGCAGGACAAAGGCCAGGCCGCCGCCTTCCCTGAGATAGAGGTCGGCGCATCGGAGCATAAAGAGCGAGCCGAGCTCCAACTGAGTGACCAGGTGCGCCTTCTCACGCAGCAGGCCGTATCCGCGGGTGATCTGCGCCTTCAGGAACTCTTGATATTCGGACCTTTCGACGTACCGGTAAGAGAGCCACGGCGGATTGCCCAGAAGAAGGTCGAAGCGCCCGGCCATGAGCAAGGGGCGGTAGATGTTCTTCAGGACGAAGACCCAAATGCTGTCGCGCTTCTCGCGAATGAGTTCATGAAGGCTCTGAGCCACGGAGAACAGGATGAGGGAAGCAGCCCTGTCGCACAGGCCTGGGTGACGGGTCTCCAGGTATTCGGCAAAAGCTCCCTCGCTCACGCGCCCCTCAGCGGGTGAGAGAGCAAAGCCGTGGGCTGCCTCGATGGCCTGGTCGCACCTCTGGGGGTCCTCAATCAGTTCCTTGGGGATGTGTACCACGCGGTCAGCCATCTCGGCTCGATAGCAGTCCACTTGGTGCCATAGTTCCCGCCGCACCTCGTGCTCGGGGGGGCGAATGCTGTTGGCCATGTAGATGGGGATCGAGACTCGGCGCTTGCAGTGCGCCATCAATTCCCCGAGGCCGAGGACGTAGTTGGCCTTTGCAACGATGGCTGCCAACGGATGAATGTCCATGCCGACGACGGAGCCGACAATGTGCTCGGTGAGGGCCGCGGGCTTCATGTGGGCAAGAAGCCGCCGCTTCTCGCGGATGGCCATGTAGAGGAAAGTGCCCGAGCCACAGGCCGGGTCCAACACCGATGCCTCCGGGTTCGGCTCCAGCGCCCTCCGCACGATGCGGTGCGCCAGCCAGTCGGGGGTGTAGTATTCCCCCAGGTCGTGGCGGGTGGCAGGGTCCACAAGCCCCTCGTACAAAGCCTTCAGTACGTCCTCCGAGAGCTCACTCAGGTTGTAGTTGGCGAGCAAGGCGACGATGTCGCGCGACACGGCTTGGCCCGTGGCCACCGCCTCCTCACGGGCAACCCACGAGAAGAAGTCCTCCTCCAGGAAGTTCTCCACGCTGAGTCGTTCCCTGAAATGGGTGCCCTCGAGGACCGCCTGGACGGTCCCCTTGTCGGGCGGCTCCTCTGGGGGCGTCATGCGCCGCCAGACCATGAGCTTGGCCACGGTGGCGAGGTAGGTGTGGCGGATGAAGAGGGCGTCGTCGGCGACGGCCGAGCCGTAGACGATGCGGAGGTACTTCTCCCAGGTGTCGTAGCGGACGGCGTACTCGGGGTGCGGCTTGAGGCGGCACCATTCACGCAGGAGGGCGGCCTCGGCCACCTGGAAGGCGTGGCTCCTGGGGCCGAAGTCCTTCACCACGTGCTCGCTGGTGGGCGGAAGCACCTCTTTGCGGAGGAGGTAGCGGTCGAGGAAGAAGTAGAGGTTGGCCCAGGGGAAGTCGGGCTTTCCAGCGTCGAGCTCTTCGAGGAGGGCGAGGCGGACGTCGGCCGGGTCGCAGGCGGGGTCGTCGGGCCGCTGCGGGATGGGAGCGAAGGCGCGGAAGCGCCGCCCGTCGGTCGCAAGGCAGACGTAGCGGGTGCGGTGGGCGGGCGGCTCCTGGGACCAGGCGCAAGCCGTGTAGCGCCTGAGCTGCTCCTCGGCCTGCGCCGCGCGGTCCTTCTTGCCAAGGTCGGTCTCGAACTCGATGATCAGGTTGCCGGAGAGCTGGTCGGCGCGGCCACGGAGAATTCGGTCCTGCCCCTTAGCCTTCAGATATTGCTCGATGCCCTGGACGTATTCCTCGATGAAGCCGGGCTGGGCGCCAAAGAGCGCGTCGAGGAGCACGGTGAACCTGTGGGAGCGGGCCGCCTCGCCGGG
>Ga0194112_10002231_pt1 | contig 27943 bp, 24 predicted proteins | sample TA2MahC400mmetaG_FD_146191 | JGI IMG/M metagenome (GOLD analysis project Ga0194112, IMG submission 146191) | Freshwater microbial communities from Lake Tanganyika, Tanzania - TA2015016 Mahale Deep Cast 400m | ecosystem: Environmental > Aquatic > Freshwater > Lake | place: Tanzania: Lake... | reverse complement strand
ATCGATCAGGATTTTGCGCATCTTCTGGCCTCGTGGTTCAACCGTGGCTTTCTGGAAATGCGCCGCATCGACTGGAACGCGCCGGCTGCCATCCTGGAGCGGATCATGGCCTATGAAAGCGTCCACAAGATGCAGGGCTGGCCCGACCTCAAGCGCCGCCTGGCCGACAGCGACCGCCGCCTTTACGCCTTTTTCCACCCCGCCACCGGGGACGAGCCGCTGATCTTTGTCGAGGTGGCGCTGACCCAGGGTATTCCCGACGCGATCGGCCCGATCCTGAACGCACCCGAAAGCCGCGACCCGGCGCCAGCGGACACGGCGGTCTTTTATTCGATCAACAACAGCCTGGCGGGGCTGAAGGGCGTATCGTTCGGCAATTTCCTGATCAAGCAGGTGGTGGCGGTGCTGTCGCAGGAACTGCCCGACCTGAACTGCTTTGTGACGCTGTCGCCGGTGCCGGGCTTTTCCCGATGGCTGGCAGCCCAGGAGGAGCCCCGCGCCCTTGCCTTGTCCGAGGCGCTTGTCCGCGGAGACTGGCAGACGGACGAGGCCGAGGCGGCACGCCTGCACCCCGAGGTCGAGACCTTTGCCGCCCGCTACATCGTCGCCGAAAAGGGCCGGGGTGGGCAACCGGCCGATCCGGTCGCCCGCTTTCACCTGGGCAATGGCGCCAGTGCGCAGCGCCTGAACTGGCCGGCCGATTTCGCGCCCCAGGCGGTCAAGGCCGCCCACGGGCTGATGATCAACTATCTTTACGAGCTGGACCGGATCGAATCCCGGCACGAGGCTTTCGTGCGCGACGGCACCGTGGCCCATGGGCCGCAACTGGCCGACGCGCTGACACGTCAAGGGTAAGGGAGGACCCCCATGCAGACCATCCACGAACAATTCGTCCAGACCGCAGAGGTGATGCAGGGCAAGACCCTGTTCGAGCGTCCGGGGCAGGCGGACATCAGCTTTCTGCAGATGCGCGAAACAGTCGAGCGTCTGGCCGGCGCGTTGACAGCGCTTGGCGTCAGCCCCGGCGACCGCGTGGCCGTGCAGGTCGAAAAGTCACCCGAAGCCATCGCGCTTTATCTGGCGACGCTGCAGGTTGGCGGGATCTTCCTGCCGCTGAACACGGCCTATACCGGAGCCGAAATCGACTATTTCATCGGCGATGCCGCGCCGCGCCTGTTTGTCTGCGACCCTGCGCAGGCCGAGGCGCATTCCCATCGCGCAGGCGATGCGCTGGCGGTCGAGACACTTGGCGCGCAGGCCGAAGGTTCGCTGATGGCACGGGCGGCCGAGGCCACCCCGCGCGAGGATCGGCACCCTTGCGGGCCGGATGACCGCGCGGCGATCCTTTACACATCCGGCACCACGGGCCGGTCCAAGGGGGCGGTCCTGACGCACGGCAACCTGGCCTCGAATACCGAGGCGCTGCTGGACTGCTGGCGTTTCACCGCCGAGGACCGGCTGATCCACGCCTTGCCGATCTTTCACACTCACGGCCTGTTCGTGGCCGCCAACATGGCGCTGGTGGCCGGATCGACGATGATCTTTCTGACCAAGTTCGATGCCGAACAGGCGATCGACCTGATGGAGCGGGCGACAGTCCTGATGGGCGTGCCGACCTTTTACACCCGCCTAATGAAGTCGGAACGCCTGAGCCGTGAAACGACAGGCGGCATGCGGCTGTTCGTGTCGGGCTCGGCCCCGCTGCTGGCCGAGGATCACCGCGCCTTCACCGACCGTACCGGCCACAAGATCCTGGAGCGTTACGGCATGACCGAAACCTGCATGATCGCCTCGAATCTTTATGAAGGAGATCGGATCGCGGGTGCGGTGGGCATGGCATTGCCGGGCATCAGCATCCGCATCACCGACCGCGAGACCGGCGCCGAACTGCCGCAGTGCGAGATCGGCCTGATCGAGGTCAAGGGCCCGAACGTCTTTGAAGGTTATTGGAACATGCCTGAAAAGACCGCGGCCGAGTTCCGTCCGGACGGGTTCTTCATCACCGGCGACCTGGGGATGATCGGCGAGGACGGCTACCTCCGCATCGTGGGGCGCGACAAGGACCTGGTGATCTCGGGCGGCTACAACGTCTATCCGAAAGAGGTAGAGGAGGCGATCGACGCGCTGCCGGGCGTTCTGGAAAGCGCGGTGATCGGCCTGCCGCATCCCGACTTGGGCGAGGCGGTGACGGCCGTTGTCGTTCCGAAAGGCGACGGACTGGAGGCTGACAGCATCCGGGCCGCGCTGGAAGGAACGCTTGCCCGCTTCAAGCAGCCCAAGCGCGTGATCCTGGCAGAAGCCTTGCCCCGCAACGTGATGGGCAAGGTCCAGAAGGCCGAGCTGCGCAAGACCCATGCCGATCTTTATGCCAAGACCATGGCCTGACAACTGACCGCCCGGCTGCGTCGGAGGAGGGCGCGCCGGGATTGCTGGTCCAAACAAGGGAGGAACAACATGATCATTTACGGAGTCGCGGCCCTGGCCGCCTGCCATCTGGCGGGCGTGATCCTGGGCGACCTGCTGGGCATCATCCTGGGGGTCGAATCCAATGTCGGCGGCGTGGGCTTTGCGATGCTGCTGCTGATCTTTGCCACCGACTGGATGCGCCGCACCGGCCGCCTGCCGCCCGTGTCCGAGCAGGGCATCCTGTTCTGGAGCGCGATGTACATCCCCATCGTGGTCGCAATGGCCGCGCAGCAGAACGTGGTCGCGGCATTGGCAGGGGGGCCTGTCGCGATCCTGGTCGGGCTGGCCGCCACGGTGGCCTGCTGGGCGCTGGTTCCAGTGGTCGCCCGCATCGGCGGGCAGGACGCGCCGCTGCCACCCCTTGTGGCGCAGGAGGGCTGAGCGGATGCAGATGATCCTGGATCTTCTGGCCAAGAACGGCCTGGTCTTTGCCTTTGTCACGATCGGGGTGGTGATGTGGATCTCGTACCAGCTGTCGGACCGGCTGACGGCGGGGCGGCTGCATGGGTCGGCCGTGGCCATCATCATCGGGCTGCTGCTGGCCTGGATCGGCGGCACGATGACCGGCGGCTCCAAGGGGCTGGCGGACGTGCCGCTGTTTGCGGGCATCGGCCTGATGGGAGGCGCGATGCTGCGCGATCTGGCCATCGTCTCGACCGCCTATGGCGTCGACATCCGCGAGATCCGCAAGGCGGGTGTGGCGGGTGCGGCCGCCCTTGCCTTGGGCATCGTGGTGTCCTTCGTCGTCGGTGCCGTGATCGCCGCCGCCTTCGGCTATACCGACGCGGTCAGCATGGCAACGATCGGCGGAGGCGCGGCGACCTATATCGTCGGTCCCGTGACCGGCACCGCCCTTGGCGCCAGTTCCGACGTGATCGCGCTGTCGGTCGCGGCCGGGCTGCTGAAGGCGGTGCTGGTCATGATCGGGACCCCACTTGTCGCGCCGCTGATCGGGCTGAACAATCCGAAGTCGGCCATGGCATATGGCGGGTTGATGGGAACGACCAGCGGTGTCGCAGGCGGACTGGCCGCCACCGACAAGAGGCTGGTCCCCTATGGGGCGATGACGGCCACCTTCTACACGGGGCTTGGCTGCCTTCTGGGGCCGTCGGTGCTGTACCTGGCGCTGCTGGCCGTGACGGGCGGCTGAGGCCAGCGACCCTGTATACCCCCGTCCGCGTAAGGCCCGGGCGTTTCCGGACGGGAGAAGCGGCAGGTGCGGGCAGGCGCGGCCGTCCGTCGGTCGCGGACCCGCGACCTCAGCCGCGTTCTCAAGCCCAAGGACCGGCGCAAGCTGTCACAGCCCTGGGTCGCAACTTCAGGCACCTGCGACAGTGTTTGGGCGAACATACGGAGCCAGCCGACGGGCCACCCCGGTCATGAATCGCACAAGGGGCAGGATCAGCGCCCGCACCTGCGCGGCCAGGCGGCCAGGCTGCGGGACGTCATCCGACAGGAGCTGGATTGTGTCGCGATCCGGCGGCAGTCGTTGACGATGCCTTGCATCCCGGCGCCGCCTCCGATCAACCTTCAGCCTGAAGGGAGCGTCCACCATGTCATCCTCCGGTCCACCACTTGCCTCGGCCTCGGCCGCCAGCCTCCGGGGAGGCTTTCTTGCGGCGATCTTCCTGATGGCGACCTCGGCCATCGGTCCGGGCTTCATCACGCAGACGGCCAGCTTCACCGCCCGCATGGGTTCGGCCTTTGCCTTCGCGATCCTGGCCTCGATCCTGATCGACTTCGTGGTGCAGCTGAACATCTGGCGCATCACGGCCCTGACCGGGCGGCGCGCGTCGGAAACCGCGAATGCGGCCATTCCAGGCGCGGGCTATCTGCTGACCTTTCTGGTGGTCATCGGCGGGCTGGCCTTCAACGTGGGCAACATCGCGGGCGGGGGCCTGGGATTGAACGCCATGATGGGGCTGGACCCCCGGATCGGCGGAACAATCACCGCCGCCCTGGCCATAGGCATCTTTCTGTCGCAACGGGCCGGCGTGCTGCTGGACCGCATGATCATCGGGCTGGGCATCGTCATGATCGTGCTGACGGTCTTTGTGGCCACCCAATCCAATCCGCCCGTGGGCGACGCGCTGCGTCAGTCCGTCTTTCCCGACTTCATCGACTTTGCCGCGATCACCACCATCGTGGGCGGCACGGTCGGTGGTTACATCACCTATTCGGGGGCGCACCGGCTGCTGGACAAGGGGCTGACGGGCCCCCGGAACCTGCGCGCCGTGACGCGCGCCGCACTGACCGGCATTGCCGTGACCGGGGTCATGCGCTTCATCCTGTTCCTGGCCATCCTGGGGGTCGTCGCCTCGGGCGTGACGCTGGATCTGTCCAGCCAGGGCGCGAACCCGGCCGCGCAGGCCTTCCAGGCGGCGGCGGGTCAATGGGGCATGCGGGTCTTTGGCGTGGTGCTGTGGGCGGCGGCGCTGACTTCGGTCATCGGGGCGGCCTATACCTCGGTCAGCTTTCTTGACGTCCTGGGCATCCGTCACGACAAGGGTCGTAGCCGTGCAACGGTGGCGTTCATCGCCTTTTCGCTGGCGATCTTTCTGACGCTCGGGGCCGCGCCTGCGGCCATTCTGGTCTTTGTCGGCGGCTTCAATGGGCTGATCCTGCCGATCGGCCTGACGATCTTTACCTGGATCGGCTTTGCGCGGTCGGACCTGATGGGCGGGCACCGCTACAACCGCGTGCTTCTGGGGCTGGGGGCGGTGGTCTGCGCGTTGACCTGGTACATGGGCGCGCGATCAGTCGGCACCATCTTTGCCTTTCTTGGACAATAAGGAGATCCGATGCAGATCGACCTGAACAGCGACCTGGGCGAGGGTTATGGCGCCTGGCGCATGGGAGATGACGCGGCCATGCTGGACATCGTCAGCTCCGCCAACGTGGCCTGCGGCTTTCACGCCGGCGATCCAAGGGGGCTGCTGGAAACCCTGCAACAGGCGGCGCGGCGGGGCGTGGCCGTGGGGGCGCATGTCAGCTATCCCGACCGCGTGGGATTTGGCCGCCGCCCGATGGATGTCGCAGCCCAGGAACTGACCGCCGACGTCATCTATCAGATCGGCGCGCTGCAGGGGCTGGCGCGGGCGGCGGGAACAAGGGTGACCTATGTCAAGCCGCATGGTGCGCTTTACAACACCATCGCAGAGGATGCCCGCCAGGGTGACGCCGTGATTGCGGGCATTGTCGCGGTCGATCCCGCGCTGGTGCTGATGGGGCTGGCCGGTGCGCCGATCCTGGATCGTGCCCGCGCGGCCGGCTTGCGTGTCGTGGCCGAGGCCTTTGCCGATCGGGCTTATACGCCCTCGGGGGCGCTGGTGTCGCGCCGTCTGCCGGGGGCCGTGCTGCATGACCCTGACCTGGTGGCGGACCGGATGGTGCGGCTGGCGGCCGAGGGCGTGATCGAGGCCGCGGATGGCAGCACGCTGCAGCTGCAGGCCGACAGCATCTGCGTGCATGGCGACAGCCCCGGCGCGGTGCAGATGGCGGCGCGTACGCGACAGGCGCTGCGGGACAGGAGAATCGCGATTGTCCCCTTTGCCCCATGATGCGGTTCCTGCCTGTCAGCCCCCGCTGCCTGCTGATCGAGCTGCGCGATCTTGAGGCGACACTGGCGCTGTTCGACGCGCTGGCCGATGATCCCGTGGCGGGCGTGTCCGAAACCGTCCCTGCGGCCCGGACGCTGATGATCCGCACCGCGCCGGGTGTGTCCGCAGACAGGGATCTGGCGCTGGCGATCCTGAACCGGCAGCCCCCGCCGGGCACACGGCCCGCATCGCGCGCGGTCGAGACGGTCGAGCTGCCGGTGACCTATGACGGACAGGACCTCGACGACGTGGCGCGCCACATGGACCTGACGGTGGCCGAAGTCGCGGCGGCGCATCAGGCGGTGACTTGGCAGGTCGCCTTTTGCGGCTTTGCCCCCGGCTTTGCCTACATGACCTGCGAGGACGCGCGGTTCGACCTGCCGCGCAGGCCCGCGCCCCGGACCAGGATTCCGGCGGGTTCGGTCGCGCTGGCCGGGCGGTTCTGCGGCATCTATCCGCAGGAAACGCCGGGCGGCTGGCAACTGATCGGGCACACCCGCGTGCCGATGTGGGACCTGTCGCGCGACCCGCCGGCGCTGCTGCGTCCCGGCGCCAGGGTGCACTTCGCAAAGGGAGGCGGGGCCGTTCATCCGGTCGCGGTCGTTCCCCGGTCACCCGCACGGGGACTGCGGGTGCTGGCGTCCGCCTTTCCGATCCTGCTGCAGGATCGCGGACGAAGCGGGCAGGCAGGGCAGGGGGTTTCGGCCTCGGGCGCGCTGGACCAGGGAGCGCTGAGCCGTGCGAACCGGGCGGTCGGGAACCCGGCAGGCGCGGCCGCGATGGAGATCACGCTTGGGCCGACCCGGCTGCTGGCCGAGGTGCCGCTGACGCTGGCCCTGTCGGGGGCGGCGCAGGCCGTCGTGGTGCATCCGGACGGCTGTACGGCCATTCCCCTCGGTGCGGCCTTTGCGCTGGACGCGGGCGACCAGGTCGAGATCGCGCCGCCCGCCCGCGGGATGCGCAGCTATCTGGCGCTAAGGGGCGGTTTCGACGTGGCGCCGGTGCTGGGATCGGCCTCAACCGACACCCTGGCCCATGTGGGGCCGCCTGCCCTGGCGGTGGGCGACGCACTGGCCCCGGCCCACCGTCCCGCCACCGCCGTCACTGAACCCGCCCCGGCGCCTGCGCTGCCCGCGCCGGGCGACGTTGTGACGCTGCCCGTGACACTGGGTCCGCGCACCGACTGGTTCACGGACGAGATGGTCGCGCAGTTCCTGTCGCAGGAATGGCAAGTCACGGCGCAATCCTCGCGCGTGGGCATCCGCCTGGCGGGAGAGCCTGTCACGCGCACCGATGCGACCGAACTGCCTTCGGAAGGCACGGAAACTGGTGCGATCCAGATCCCGCATTCAGGCCAGCCGGTGCTGTTTCTGGCCGATCATCCGCTGACGGGGGGCTATCCCGTCATCGCCACCCTGGATCCGTCCGCGCTGGATCTTGCCGGACAGATCCCGCCCGGCGCGCGCATCCGCTTTGCCGCTGCTGCCCCCTTTGCCCCCATTCTTCCGGAAGGCCGACATGACGCTCTTTCTTGACGCGCCCCTGCGACCGCTGAACCGCCTGCTGATCGCCAACCGGGGCGAGATCGCCCTGCGCATCATCCGGGCCTGCCGGGACGAAGGGATCGAATCCGTTGCCGTTTACGCCGACCCCGACCGGGACGCTCCGTTCGTACGGCTGGCCGATCATGCCTATGCGCTGCAGGGCAGCTCGCCTTCCGAGACCTATCTGGATGCTGCCAAGATCCTGCGCATCGCGGAGCGTTCAGGCGCGCAGGCCATCCATCCCGGCTATGGGTTTCTGTCCGAAAATGCCGGCTTCGCCAAGGCCGTGCAGGAGGCGGGCCTGATCTGGATCGGCCCCGACTCCCGGGTGATCCAGGCGCTTGGCGACAAGATCGAGGCGCGTCGCATCGCCGAGGCCGTGGGCGCGCCGCTTGTCGCGGGAAGCCACGGCCCAGTGGCCAGCGGCGTGGAAGCCTTGGCCTTTGCCCGCGATCACGGCCTGCCCATCGCGATCAAGGCGGCCTTTGGCGGGGGCGGGCGCGGGATGAAGGTCGCATGGTCGCTGGACGAGGTCGAGGACCTGTTCGACAGCGCCACGCGCGAGGCGGTGACCGCCTTTGGCCGCGGCGAGTGCTTTGTCGAGCAATTCCTGGACCGCCCGCGGCATGTCGAGGCGCAGGTGCTGGCGGACCAGCATGGCACGGTCAAGGTGCTGGGCACGCGCGACTGTTCCCTGCAGCGCCGCAACCAGAAGCTGGTCGAAGAAGCGCCCGCACCCTTTCTGTCCGATGACCAGCGCGCCCGCATCCACCAGGCGGCCCGTGCCATATGCGCCCATGCCGGCTATAGCGGCGCCGGCACGGTTGAGTTCCTGCTGTCCGCCAACGGGACGATCTCGTTCCTGGAGGTGAACACGCGGCTTCAGGTCGAACATCCCGTGACCGAGGAAACCACCGGCATCGACATCGTCCGCGCCATGATCCGCGTCGCCCGCGGCGGGCGACTGGCCGACGAGGACGTGCCCGATCCCCAGGGCCATGCGATCGAGTTCCGGATCAATGCCGAAGATCCTGGCCGAGGATTCCTGCCGACGCCGGGCCCGATCACGCTGTGGCAGCCGCCGGGGGGACCGGGGGTGCGGCTGGACAGCGGGGTCGAACAGGACGGGCAGGTGCCGGGCCAGTACGACTCGATGATGGCCAAGCTGATCGTGACGGGTGCCACCCGGACCGAGGCGCTGACACGCGCCGCCCGCGCACTGGCCGAGTTCCGCATCAAGGGCGTGGCCTCGGTTCTGCCTTTCCATCGCGCGGTGCTGGAGGCCCCGGAGTTTCGGGCCGAGGATGGCGCCTTTTCCGTCCACACCCGTTGGATCGAGACGGACTTCGCCGAACGTCTGGCGGCCGCCGTGGCTCCGGCGGGCAGGGTGACGCCCGTGGCGGATGCTCCGCTGCTGCATGTCGCGATCGAGATCGACGGCAAGCGGCATGACCTGGCGCTGCCACAGGGCCTGCTGGCCCTTGGCGCCCCGATGCCCGGCGCGGCGCCTCCGGCAGTCGATGCCGATGTGCTGACGGCCCCCGTGGCCGGGACGCTGACCTTGTGGCAGGCCGAGGATGGCGCGCAGGTCGAGGCGGGGCAGGTCATCGCCGTGATGGAAGCCATGAAGATGGAAACGCGCATCGAGGCGCAACGGGCGGGCCGATTGACCCGTCTGACCCCGGCCGGCGCAGCCTTGGCCCAAGGCGATCCACTGGCCCGGATCGACGGCTAGATCAGTCGGTTGCGGATCGCACGCACCACCGTGTGCATCGTGTTGCGCCCGCCCAGCTTCTTCTGGGCGCTGGCCAGGCGAAGCTTGATGGTGGAGGCGCTGACTTCCAGGCTTTCGCCCGCCTCGGCCAGCGACAGCCCGTCACTGACCGCGCGCAGGGCCGAGCGTTCCCGCTCGGACAGGGCGGACGAGGAGCCGGGGTAAAGCTGGGCCCAGATCTCCAGCTTGGTCTGGATCTGCGCCATTTCCGCATCCGTCAGCTCGCGGTCGGGGCGGGCGACGGACAAGAACGAGCGCTTGTGCCCCACCACCGCGACGAAACTGGCGCCATAGCGCAGCCCCTGCCGTGCCGCATGATTCATGACGCCGAAGGGGTCCGGCAGCCGCACCTCGGACCAGCGGGTGGCGCCGGACCGGGACATGATCCAGTAGGCCACGGGGTCTTTCACGACATAGTTCTCGATTTCGTAGGTCCGGCACCAGGCGTCCGGCAGGCAGTTCAGAATCACATCCGGCTGTCCGAAATGCAGTCCGAAGCCCAGGACGAAGCCAGATGGCGCAAGGGTGCCGATCCATGCCAGCTCGCGTTCGTGGTTCGGAATGATCTGTGTCAGCATCGGGTTCTGCCTGCCCCTGTCCAATCGGACAATCCAATCAGACAGGGCTATAGTTTGTCCCCAACCACCCTGCTAGCGATTCTCCATTCGATGTATAGATTTTCGGAGTCACGATGAATTCGCCTTGGAGCCTTGCCCTGCAAGCCGATCTGCCGCTTGTGGCACGAACGCAGTTTACCCGTGAAATGCTGGAGAACCTGAAGGTCGTCTTCGAGGCAGCCTCCGAAGACAAGCCCGTGACGGTGGAAATGCGGAACAAGGGCATCTGGGCGGTGACCTTTGACGGCACGCCGCTGCTGCTGGGACCGACGCAGGGTCCGGCGCCTTATCCGCGCTGACCGGCGGGAAATGAACTCCCGCATGCGACAAGGGCACCGGAGGCAATGATGTGCTTTTTGTCAGATGCACGGAACGGTGGTGCGGGCGACGTCATTTAACCTGCGACAAGCAGGAGAGCCAAGGAATGACGCGTAACTTCTGGGGGCCAACCCGCACGGACGGGATCTGGACGCTGCGACTGTGGGCACCGGCGGCAGGGCAGGTGGACCTGTTGCTGAATGACAAGGTCCTGCCGATGGCGCGGGACGACCAAGGCCTCTGGACAGCCGAGGCCGAGGCCGAGGCAGGCAGCACCTACCTGTTCCGCGTGGACGGGCAGGACATGCCGGACCCGGCAAGCCGTCTTCAGGCGGGGGGCGTGTCCGATGCCTCGGTGCTTGTGGGGGCGGGGAACCACGACTGGCGCTGCGACTGGCAGGGCCGGGACTGGGCCGAGGCAGTCATCTATGAAATGCATGTCGGCACCTTTACCCCTGCCGGAACCTTTGCCGCCGCGGCCGAACGCATGGCAGGGCTTGCGGATCTGGGCTTCACTGCGATCGAGTTGATGCCCCTGGGCCAGTGGTCGGGGCAGCGAGGCTGGGGCTATGACGGCGTGCTGCCCTATGCGCCCCACCCCGCCTATGGGTCGCCCGACGAGCTGAAGGCGCTGGTCGAGGCGGCGCACGAGGCAGGACTGATGGTAATCCTGGACCTGGTGATGAACCATTTCGGCCCCGAAGGCGCGTGGCTGCATCATTCGTCGCCTGATTTCTTCAATCCGGACCGCCACACGCCCTGGGGCGCATCCATTGATTTCGCCCAACCGGCGGTGCGCGACTATTGGACGGGCTGTGCGTTGCACTGGCTGAACGAGTACCGCATGGACGGGCTGCGGCTGGATGCGGTGCACCAGATCGCCGGCCCCGGGGCCGATGCCTTCATGGTCGACTTTGCGCAGCAGGTCCATGCACTGTCCCCGCGCCGGCACCTGATCACCGAGGATGACCGCAACATTCCCGACCTGCGTGAAGGTGCGGGCTATGACGCAAGCTGGAATGACGACTTTCACCATTCGATCCATGTCGCGCTGACGGGCGAGGATGACAGCTACTACGCCACCTTTGCCAAGGACCCCGTCGGCGATCTGGCCCTGGCGCTGTCGCGAGGCCATGTCGAGGAGGGCCAGCCGCGCGAAGGCCGCGACAGCCCGCGCGGCCAGCCCTGCGGCCATCTGCAGCCGACCGCGTTCGTCAACGCGACCCAGACCCATGACCAGGTCGGCAATCGCGCTCATGGCGATCGGCTGCTGACGCTGGCCGATCCCGAAGGCGTCGCCGTGGCCTATGCGCTGCTGCTGGTCGCGCCCTTTGTCCCGATGGTCTTCATGGGCGAAGAGCGGGGCGAAACTAATCCGTTCCAGTTCTTTGCCGACTATACGGGCGACCTGGCCGAGGCGGTGCGCAAAGGCCGCGCGGCGGAATTCGCGGGGATCGCCGCACTGGGCGATACGGTGCCCGATCCCCTGTCGCCCGAAACCTTCCAGCGCTCGCAGCTGGGATGGCGCGAAGATGCGCAGGCGCAGTCCTGGCTGACCCTGACGCGCGAGGCACTGGGCTTTCGCGCCCGCCACGTCGTTCCCCTGCTGAAAAGCGGGCTGACCGGCGCGGATGTGACGCGTCCCGAACCCGGCCTGATCCGCGCCCGCTGGCAGTTCGGGACCGGCACGCTGGCCCTGTCGCTGGCCTTCGGGCAGCCCGATCCCGATCCCCTGGCCGATCCGCATCTGCGTGCCGGACGCGCCGACGGACCCTATTCTCTGACCGTGAAGGCCATGTTATGATCTCAGCCATCCCGACCTCGACCTATCGCGTCCAGATGCGCGAAGGCGTCGATTTTGCCGCGCTGGAGGCGCAACTGGACTATATCGCCGGGCTGGGGATCTCGCATCTCTACCTGTCGCCGATCTTTCAGGCCTCCGAAGGATCGACGCACGGCTATGACATCACGGACCCCGCCGAAATCGAGCCAAGCCTGGGCGGGCGCCAAGGGTTCGACAGCCTGGCAAGCGCCGCTCGCGACCGCGGGCTTGGCATCATCCTGGACATCGTGCCGAACCACACGGCCTTTACCCCGCAAAATCCCTGGCTTGCCGATGTCATGGCTCATGGGCGCGCCAGCCGCTATGCGCGCCATTTCGACATCGACTGGCAGGCTGGACCGCTGGTCCTGCCCTTCCTCGCGGAGCCCTTCGAGAAGATGCTGACCGACGGTGCCTTTCGTGTGGCTGACGGCAAGTGGTGGATCGGGGATCTGGCGCTGCCGCTGGCACCGGGCTCGGACGTGACGGATGATCTGCGTACCCTGCACGCCGCCCAGAACTGGAAGCTGGTTCATTACGAGCTGGAACGCGATGGCATTACCCATCGCCGTTTCTTCAACGTCACGGGCCTGATCGGGATGCGCGTCGAGGATCCCCGCGTCTTTGAGGACACCCATGCGCTGATCTTTGAACTTGTTCGCTCGGGCCAGGTGCAGGGGCTGCGGGTGGATCACATCGACGGGCTGGCCGATCCCGCGGACTACCTGAACCGTCTTGCCGCCGCCCTTCCGGACACGCCGGTCTGGGTGGAAAAGATCCTGGTGGGCGACGAAACTCTGCCTGCCGGGTGGAAAACCGTCGGAACCACCGGCTATGAGGCCGGCCGGCTGATCGCGCGGCTGCTGACCCCCGAGCAGGGGCTGAAGGCGCTGGACGGGCAGTGGCGCGAGGCGACGGGCGTGGACGAGGATTTCGCGGCTGCCCTGGCACGCGCCAAGGCCGAGATCCTTGACAACGAACTGGCGGCCGAGCGGCGGCAACTGGTCGAACTGGCGGCCGCAGCCTCGTCCGGTTCTGCCATGGCCGAGGCGGGACCCGAGTCCCTGCGCGAGGCGGTGACGGCGCTTCTGATCGCGATGCCCCGGTATCGCAGCTATGTGGATGCCCGTGGGGCCAGTGAAGAGGACCGGGCGCTGATCGGGCGAGTGGCGGATCAGGCGGCGCAGGGAGTGCGCTCGGACCAGGTCCTGCGGATGGTGGCGTCCATCTGGCAAAATCCCGGCACCTGGGAGGAGCATGCCTTTGTGGCGCGACTTCAGCAGGTGTCGGGCGCATTGCTGGCAAAGGCGCAGGAGGACACGGCCGGCTTTCGCTGGACCCGCTATCTGCCGGCCAACGAGGTGGGCGCAGAGCCCGACGAGGCCACGATCACGGACGAGGAGGCCAATCACACCCTGGCCACGCGCCGCGCGTCGGACATGGTGCTGACCTCCTCCCATGACACCAAGCGGTCCGAGGATTCCCGGATGCGGATGGTGGCCATCAGCCACCTGCCCGAGGATTTCGCCTCCCTGCACGAGGCGTCATTGCAGCTGCCCCAAGCGGAGGCCGTGGAACCGTTGTGGCGCTGGTATGTCCTGCAATCGTGCCTGGGCCTGCAGGGCGCGGATGATGCGCCCGCGCGCCTGGCCGCGCATCTGGAAAAAGCCATGCGCGAGGCCAAGCTGACCAGCTTCTGGACCGCGCCCGATGAAGCGTCGGAAAAGGCGGCGGCGGATTTCGGTGCGGCTGTTTTCGCCGGGTGGGACAAGGACCAACCCGCAGCCCTGCAGCGCCTTGTGGCGCGGGCCGAGGCGCTGTCGCTGGCACAGCTGCTGTTCAAGTCGCTGATGCCGGGCTTTCCCGACATCTATCGCGGCACCGAGGATCTGGCGCTGGCGCTGACGGATCCGGACAACCGTCGTGCCGTGGATTGGTCGGCGATGGCTGTGCTGCCCGAGGCAGGCGGCTTTGGCGGCGAAAAGGCCCGTTGGACCCGTACGCTGCTGGCCCTGCGGCGCGACCGGCGCGATTTCCTGGACAGCGCAGCGGCCGAGGTGAACAGCAGCGACCGGGGCATCGGTCTGGCACGGACGCATCAGGCGCGGCAGCTTGTGGCGCGGCTGGCCCTGCCCCAGGGCGCGGCCGACCTTCCCTCCGGTGACATCCTGCTGGACTGGAAGGCGTCTGACGGGACCCGTGTCTGCCTGATCGATGCGCATTTCGGCAGCGAGGCAATTAACATTTGACTTCTTCTGGAACAACTACCGCTTGAACTGGTTCAGGCATGACTCGTCGCGCACTGGGCCATGTTCCGATGCGCGACCCTCAACTCAAGGCCGAGGATTGCATCTGTGTCAGCCCATTCCCATCTTCGCGGACTTGCCGTGACCCCCAAGGCCCCGGCACTTGATTTGGCGACCATTCTTCTGGCGGGTGGAAAGGGCACGCGCCTGCACGAACTGACCGCGCAGGACAGCAAGCCGGCGGTCCACTTTGCCGGGTCCAACCGCATCGTCGATTTCGCGATGGCCAACGCGGCACGTTCGGGGCTGGAGCGGATGCTGATCGCCACGCAATACGCCCCCCGCACCCTGCACGACCACCTGCCCATGCGATGGGGCCAGCAGTTCGCGCGCGGCGGGCTGATGATGCGCGACGGGCGTGATCGTTACCTGGGCACGGCTGACGCGCTGCGCCACAACTGGAATGATGTGACGGACTGGGGCGGCCCCGAGATTCTGGTTCTGGCCGCTGACCACGTCTATGACATGGACTATGCCGCCCTGCTGGCGGCGCATCGCGCCTCGGGCGCAGGCGTGACGGTGGCGGTGGACGTGGTGCCGGTGGCCGAGGCCAGCGGCTTTGGCGTCATGCAGGCCGATGCTTCGGGCCGGATCCTGTCGTTTCTGGAGAAACCCGAGGAGCCTCCTGCGATCATCGGAGAGCCCGACAAGGCCATGGTGTCGATGGGCATCTATGTCTTTTCCAAGGCCTGGCTCAGGGAGGTGCTGTTCGATCGCCCGGTCGAGGCGATGGACTTTGGCCACGATGTCATCCCGCAGGCAGTCGAACAGGGCGTCGCAGCCGCCTGGAGGCTGCCGCCCGGTCCGTCCGGCGTGGCCTATTGGCGCGATGTCGGCACCCTGGATTCGCTGCGCACCACCCAGTTGGACTTTCTGACTGCCGAGCCGGCGCGCCTGCCGCGCGGCGGTCGGGTGTCCGACTGGTATCTGGGGCGCGGCAGTATCGCCATGCCCGGCGCAATTGTTCCTGAAACGGCCCGCCTGACCAACACCATCGTGGCACCGGGGGCTCATGTGCCTCCGGGCCTGGTTGCCGGCGAGGATCCGCAAGAGGACGCCCGCTGGTTCACCCGCAGTTCCGGCGGCACGGTGCTGATCACCGCAGCCATGCTGCACCGCCGGGCCGAGATCCGTCTGGATCTTGCGCAACCCCGTCCCGTGGCCCGTCGCGCCACCCCTTTGCAGGCGAAGCAAAATCTCCATGCATGATATGAACAGCGCTCCCGCCTTTAATCTGTCCCAGGGACGGTCGGATATTCTGGGTGCAGAATTTATGGGAGAAGGAACGAACTTCGCCCTTTTCTCCGAAAACGCGACATCGGTCGAACTTTGCCTGTTCGACGACAGCGGCGAGCAGGAGCTGCATCGCCTGACCCTGCCCGAGATGGAGGGCGGGATCTGGTTCGGCTATCTTCCGGGAGTGATGGCGGGCCAGGTCTATGGCTATCGCGTCCACGGCCCTTATGCACCGGCCGAGGGACATCGCTTCAACCCCAACAAGCTGCTGCTCGACCCTTATGCCCGTCAGCTGCGCGGCGAGATCGTCTGGGACGATGCGCTGCACGGTTACACGATCGGCGAGGACGATCTCAGCTTTGACGAACGCGACAGCGCGCCCTTCATGCCGAAGGCCGTTGTGGTCGATGTGGACTTCGATTGGGACAGCGACCGCGCCCTGCGGACCCCGTGGAACCAGACCACGATCTACGAGTGCCACGTGAAGGGACTGACGCAACTGCATCCCGGCGTTCCCGAAGATGTCCGGGGCACCGTCGCGGGGCTTGCCAGCGACGCGATGATCGAGCATCTGCAGAAGATCGGCGTCACTGCCGTCGAATTGCTGCCGATCCACGCCTTTGCCAACGACCGCTATCTGGGCGAGAAGGGCCTTTCGAACTATTGGGGCTATTCGACCCTTTCGTTCTTTGCGCCCCATGCGCCTTATCTGAAGTCGGGCAGGCGGCGCGAGGTCAAGGAGGCGATCCGCCGGTTCCACAAGGCCGGGATCGAGGTGATCCTGGACGTGGTGTTCAACCACACCTGCGAAGGAAATGAACTGGGCCAGACACTTTCGTTCCGTGGGATCGACAATGCGGCCTATTACCTTCTGTCGCCCGAAAACCCGCGTCACAGCTTTGACACGACAGGCACCGGGAACACGCTGAACGTGTCGCATCCCATGGTGCTGCGGATGGTTCTGGACAGCCTGCGATATTGGGTGCAGGTGATGCATGTGGACGGGTTCCGCTTTGACCTGGCCTCGACCCTCGGGCGCGAGGCCGAAGGGTTCGAAAGGGACGGCAGCTTCTTCAACGCGATCCGTCAGGACCCGGTCTTGTCGGGCATCAAGCTGATCGCGGAACCCTGGGACGTGGGCGACGGCGGCTATCAGGTCGGCGGCTATCGCTGGCCCTTCCGGGAATGGAACGACAAGTTCCGCGACGACACCCGTGCCTTCTGGCGTCGCGATCCGGGGATGCTGGGCGCGATTTCCGAACGCTTGTCCGGCTCGCCCGTGCAGTTCAACCACAGCGACCGTCCCGCGACCTCGAGCGTGAATTTTGTCGCCGCCCATGACGGTTTTACTCTGTGGGACACCGTCAGCTACAACGAAAAGCACAACGAGGCCAATGGCGAGGACAACCGCGACGGCCACGACCACAATATCTCGGACAATCTGGGCGCCGAGGGTCCTTCGGAGGATGAAGGCATCGACACCGCCCGCCTGCGCCGGGTCCGCGGCATGCTGGCGACGGTTTACCTGTCCCAGGGCGTGCCGATGATCCTGGCAGGCGACGAGATGGGCCACAGCCAAGGCGGCAACAACAACGCCTATTGCCAGGACAACGAGATCACGTGGCTGGACTGGACAAAGAGCCGGGCCGATGTGCAAACGGCAGTCGAGGCATTGGCGGCCTTTCGTCAGGAAACGGGCCTCAGCCTGTCGCGCTTTGCCACGACCCCCGACGAGGCGCAGGAAGGTCACCCGGTCAGCATGTGGCTGCACCCCCGCGGCGACGCGATGACGACCGAGGATTGGAGCGCCGAGGACGCCCGCACGTTCGGGATGCTGTTGCAGCAACCCACGGGCGAAGAGGTGCTGATCCTGATGAACGCCGGCGAGGACGTGGATTTCGTCCTGCCCGAAGGCGACTGGAGGCTGCGCATCGACACCGCCCGCCCCGAAACCGCCTGCGACGAACCTGTCTCGGGATCTGTGGCCTTGGAATGGCAAAGCGTGATGGCGCTGACCCGTTGATGTTCTTTCCGCGACCGGGAACCGGCCGCCTGACTGCAGGAGGATGACATGGACAGAACCGAGCAGATCCGGGCCCGCGCCCATCAGATCTGGGAAAGCGAAGGCTGCCCCGAAGGCCGCGAGGCCGATCATTGGGCCGAGGCCGAGCGTCAGTTGCAGGACAAGGGTATGCTGAGCGATGATCAGGATCTGCTGACCCAGGGCGATCGCAGCCCGGACCTGAACGAGGAGCGGCCCGACGACATGGGTCTGGACACGCAGGCTCCCGGCACGGCCGGGATCGGTGGCTCGGACGTCTGGGGTGGTGATCTGGATCAGGCCGAGAACGCGGGCGCATTGCCCGATGCCCAGGAGGTTGAACTGATCAAGCCGCGGCGCGGCCGCCGCAAGACCACCTGATCCATTGCGTGCGGCGGGTTTTCCGGGATCCGCCCTGCGCCCCGGCGCGTTCTGTCGGAAAATCTGCTAGGGGGACATCATGATCGAGCTGATCGTCAACGGCCAGCCGCATCGCTTCGAGGGCGATCCGGACATGCCGCTTTTGTGGTTTCTGCGGGATGAGCTGGGGCTGACGGGCACCAAGTTCGGCTGCGGCGCGGCGTTGTGCGGGGCGTGCGTAGTGCATATCGACGGCACGCCCAGCTTTGCCTGCATCACCCCGTTGTCCGTGGCCGAAGGCGCCGAAGTGACAACGATCGAGGGCCTGTCCCCTGATGGAAATCACCCGGTCCAGGTCGCCTGGCGCGACCTGAATGTCGCGCAATGCGGCTATTGTCAGTCTGGCCAGATGATGCAGGCGGCGGCCCTTCTGGCGGAAACGCCAGAACCCACCGACGAGGACATCGACGCGGTCATGAGCCAGAACCTCTGCCGCTGCGGAACCTATCCACGCATCCGTGCCGCAATCAAGCGCGCCGCCGGACAGGAGGCGCAGTGATGGCCAGCTTGCAGAATGTCAGCCGTCGTGCGGTTCTTCTGGGAATAGGGGCGGGGGCGCTGGTCCTGTCCCTTGGCCTGCCGGGTGCCGCACAGGAAGAGCCTCAGCAGTTCGGCGCCGACGCCATGCCGCATGGGTGGCGCGACAACCCCGAACTGTTCGTCTCGATCGATGCCGACGGCACGGTGACCGTGACGGTCCATCGTTCGGAAATGGGGCAGGGGGTCCGCGTCTCGATGGCCATGGTCGTGGCCGACGAGCTTGAAGCCGACTGGAGCCGCGTTCGCGTGGCGCAGGCGCCCGGCGACGAGCCGCGCTTTGGCAACCAGGACACCGACGGATCGCGCAGCCTGCGGCATTTCTTTGACCCGATGCGCCGCGCAGGCTCTGCCGCGCGCCAGATGCTGCGGGAGGCGGCCGCCGATGAATGGGGCGTGCCGTTGGACGAGGTCGAGGCGCAGAACCATGTCCTGCGCCACGCGGCCTCGGACCGCAGCGCCGATTACGGCGAGATGGCGGCGCGGGCCGCCGCAGGCGAGGTTCCCGACCGCGAGACGCTGCAGCTCAAGACCCCCGACCAGTTCCGCTATATCGGCCGCGACGACATCGGGCTGATCGACAATCCCGACATCACCGCCGGCACGACCCGTTACGGCATCGATGCCAAGGCGGACGGCATGCTTTACGCCGTGATCGCCCGGCCGCCGGTTCTGGGGGGACGCGTGGCCAGTCACGACGCCAGCGCCGCGATGGAGATCGCGGGTGTGCGCCGCGTGGTTGTCATCGACGCTCCCGGTCAGCCGTCCGAGTTTCAGCCCTTGGGCGGCGTCGCCGTCATTGCCGACAACACCTGGGCTGCCATGCAGGGTCGCGAGGCGCTGCAGATCGAGTGGGAGAACGGCGAGCACGGCAGCTACGACTCCGAGGCGTTCCGCGCCGAGCTGGAAGAGGCGGCGCGCAACGGTGATGGCGTGCAGGTCCGCAACCAGGGAGACACGCCCACTGCCTTGGCCGATGCGGCATCCCGCTTTGAGGCGGAATATTACATCCCCCACCTGGCTCAGGCTCCGATGGAGCCCCCTGCCGCCCTGGCCCAAGTCCGCGACGGCAAATGCGAGGTCTGGGCCTGCGTCCAGGCGCCTCAGGTCACGCGCGTCCGGGTGGCCGAAAAGCTGGGCTTGGCCCCCGAGGATGTCACGGTCAACGTGACGCTGCTGGGCGGCGGGTTCGGCCGCAAGTCCAAGCCCGATTTTGTGCTGGAGGCAGCCCTGCTGTCACGCGAAATGGACGGCGCCCCTGTCAAGGTCACCTGGACGCGCGAAGATGACCTGCATCACAGCTTCTTCCACACGGTGTCGCTGGAACGGCTGGAGGCGGGGCTGGACGACCAGGGGCGGCCGGTCGCCTGGCTGCACCGGACGGCGGCACCGACCATCGGCTCGATCTTTGCGCCTGACCCACAGCAGAAGTTGCCGTTCGAACTGGGAATGGGCTTGACCAACATGCCTCTGGATATTCCGAACGTCCGCGCGGAAAACCCGCAGGCACAGGCGCATGCGCGGATCGGTTGGTACCGTTCGGTGTCAAACATCCCGCATGCTTTCGCAATCCAGTCATTTATCGCCGAACTGGCGCATGAGGCGGGGCGCGATCCGCGCGGCTACCTGCTGGAGGTGATCGGCCCTGCGCGTGAAATCGACCCGACCGAGATCGGTGATGTCTGGAACTATGGCGAGGACCCTGCCCGCTATCCGCTGGATACGGGTCGCCTGCGCCGCGTGATCGAGGTGGCAACCGAAGCCGCGGGCTGGGGCCGCGAGATGCCCGACCGCCGTGGTCTGGGCCTGGCCGCGCATTACAGCTTTCTGACGCACGTGGCCGTCGTGGCCGAAGTCGAGGTCACCGATGCGGGCGATGTCGTCATTCCCCGCGTTGACATCGCGGTCGATTGCGGCGCCCATGTGAACCCCGACCGCATCCGGTCCCAGATGGAGGGCGCGGTGGTCATGGGCACCGGGCAGGCCCTGATGTCGCAGATCACCTTCGCCGACGGGCGCGTGCAGCAGGACAACTTCGACACCTATCTTGTGCCCCGCATGGAAAGCGCGCCGCGTGAAATCCATGTCCATCTTGTCGGGGGCGACAGCTACGACCGTCCGCTCGGGGGGGTGGGGGAACCCGGCCTGCCACCGGTTCCACCTGCCATCATCAACGCCATCTTTGCCGCCACGGGCCAGCGCATCCGGCATCTGCCGGTGGGCGACCAGTTGCGCGCCTGACGGAGGATCCCATGCGCCTGAAACAGTCCCTGACCGCAATTTGCCTGACGATCGCAGGGGCCGGCGCGGCCGCTGCCGACTGCGCCGCCCAGCTGGATTTCCTGGAGGGCGTGGCGGACGAGGCCGCGCGCGTCTCGATCTCGACATCGACCGGCGGGCAGGGCGTGGCGGGTGCCCGGGAGGCGCGCGCCCTGACGGGCGAAGAAGCCCCGGCCGAGCCCGAGAATGGTCAAGCCTCGACCGACACGGGTCCGGCCGATGGCGAGACAGGCCCGATGGATGACATGGGATCCGAAGAAAGTCAGGCTCCGGGTCATGCGGCCCCGGCCGAGGCGGGAACCCGTGTCCAGGTCCTGAGGGCCGGGCTGGAGGAAGCGCGTGCGCTGGCTGGCCAGGACGATGCCGCCTGCACCGACCGCCTGCGCGACGTGATGCTGGAGGTCCTGACCCGGGAGGACGCGCCCGCCTGACCAGGCGCACGGGCCGAGGGGCGGGAACAATGCTCCGCCCCATCGGTTGGGGGTTTCCAGAAACAAGAACTTGGCCTCTTCATGCCCGCTGTCCGCCCGCGCGAGACCGGCTGGTCGCTGATGCTTGCCGCGACCGCTGCCTCCCTGCTGTCCCTGATGGTTCTGGGGCTGCTGGCGGTTTCGGTTGGCCATCATCCCTGGCAGGTGCTGAACGTGTCCAGCCAGTGGTGGCATGGTCCGACGGATGCGATGTCGCCTGCTGTCGATGCCGCTCGTACGGGGCTGGGCGGCGTCACCCATGTGGGCGCCTGCCTGTTCTGGTCCCTCGTCGCCCTGATCCTGCAGCGCCGCCTGCAGGTCCGGACCCTTGGCGGCGTCTGGCTGATTGCCGTGGCCACGGCAGCGGCCGCTTTCGCCGTGGATTACGGGCTGCTGTCGCGGCGCCTGTCGCCTGGGTGGCACCTGCTGCTGCCGTGGGGGCCGGTCGCCGCGGGCTTTGCCGCCATGGGGCTGGGGATCGGTCTGGGACTGGCCGCCAGCCATGTGCTGTTTCGAGAAATGCGCCCGCCTGTGCGCCCCAAAGGATGATTGCCATGACCGACCCCCGCCCTTCAAACAGCCCTGCCTCTTCCAAACATTCGTCGGAACCGGAAACCGGCCCCCTGAACCCGCTGCACGGAACCGAGCATCCTGGACCCCGCGGAGGGGCCTATGACAGCCGTGGCCCCGTGGATTCCGTGGGCGACCCGGTGACGCCTGGCGAGGCACAGGTCGCCGAAACCCGCAGCGATGACAGTTCGGCCGGCGAGGCCGGCGCGCCTGCCGACATGGATTACTACCGCACCAGCCAGAAGACCGGCAACTGGCTGGCGCTTGGCACGCTGGCGGTGCCGCTGGTGTTGATCCTGCTGGTCATCGTGGCAGCGGTCTGGTTCTACGCGTGATCCCCAAGCGCTGAACCCCGATCCTTGATCCTTGGGCTAAAGATCACCGGCGGCAGCCGGATGTGCGCGCTGTTCCTGAATGGTCCCTGCCTGTCCGGCGGGCACCACGATATTGCCGTCTGCCGATCGGGGAACAGCCCCTTTGCCCAGATCGTTGCCTGTCCGGCACCCGCCGTTCCGGCGGTCCTGTTGTCCGAACCTTGAACACCTGCGGAGGCCCGATGACCCGTTGGACCGAAACAACCCTTGTCTTTCTGCTGGCCCTTGCGGTTGCGTGGGGGGCATGCCTGCTGATCTATCGCCTGATCCTGGCCCGTCTCGTGCGCGACGAGACCTTTTGGAGGCCGCTGCTGGCACGGACCCGAGGGCCCGTCCAACTTGGCCTAATGATCGTGGCCATGTCCTTTGCCGCCAATGCCGTGCGCCTGCCGGTCGCGGAAGGGCAGGCGCTGCGCCATCTGCTGCTGATCGCCTTCATTGCCTGTGTGACGTGGTTCCTGAAGACTGCGCTGGAAATCTGGATGACACTGCATCTTCGCCGGTACCGGGTGGATGTCGAGGACAATCTGCTGGCGCGCAAGCATGTGACCCAGACCCGAATCCTGCAGCGTGTGGGGTCGATCCTGATCGTCGCGGTGGGGGTTAGCGCGGCCCTGATGACGATCGACGGCGTGCGGCAATATGGCGTCAGCCTGTTGGCTTCGGCCGGGGCCGCGGGCATCGTGGTCGGCCTTGCACTGCAGCCGGTGCTGCGCAATCTCTTGGCGGGCATCCAGCTGGCGTTGACCCAGCCCATCCGCATCGATGACGCGGTAATCGTCGAGGGCGAATGGGGCAACATCGAGGAGATCACCGCCACCTATGTCGTCGTGCGGATCTGGGACAAGCGCCGCCTGATCGTGCCGCTGAACCATTTCATGGAGCAACCCTTCCAGAACTGGACCCGCAGCGACTCCACGCTGATCGGCGTGGTCATGATCTATCTGGACTTTTCGGTTGACATCCCGGCCCTGCGGGCCGAGGCCGAGCGCATCGTGCGCGGTTCTCGCCTGTGGAACGGCGATGTGTTTGCCCTGCAGGTGACGGATTATACCGCGCGCGAGGCCGAGATCCGCATCCTGGCCAGCGCCAGCAACGCAGGCCGTGCCTTTGACCTGCGCTGCGAGATCCGCGAGGCGCTGCTGGCCTATCTGCAGCGCGAGCAGCCCCAGGCCCTGCCACGGACCCGCACCAACCTGCTGACGGAACCTGACGACCAGCCGGCCACCCCGCGCGTGCTGCGCGCTTCGGCCTAAGGCGCCGCGAGGACGTCTGTACGCAGCGCTTGTGCGCGACGACAGGCGTGGTCTCGGCAGGGCTTCCGGAGCCAGTTGACCGTGAAAACCTCCGGACGGCCTTGGGACCATCGGGAGTTGCGTCAGAAACGCCGACGGAGGAGATGGTGTTCAACAAACTTGCCGATTGTTGAACATTCCTTTATTCAACATTTGCCACGGTTGTTGAACATCATGCCCCCACGTCATTCCGCCCTTGCCCATGCCGCCTATCACGACCTGTTGCGATCCTTGCGCGACGAAGGTCTTCGTGATCTGCGCGGCACGCCCACGCGGGTCGAGCGGAACGGGCGCGGCTACTGGTATGACAGCTTTCGCGTCGGTTCAGAGGTGCGCAAGCGCTACATCGGTGAGGATGGTCCGGACCTCGCCGCCCGGATGGAGGCCCTGCGCCAGGACCGCGCCCCGGCCGAGCAGCGCCGCCGCGAACGCTCGCGCCTGGTGCGCCTCCTGCGGGCCGAGGGGTTTCTGGGACTTGACCCCACCAGCGGCAGCCTGATGGCGGCGCTGTCGGCGGCGGGGGTGTTCCGCCTTGGCGGAACGGTGGTCGGCACGCATGCCTTTCGCCTGTACGAGGGCGAGTTGAACCTGCGCCTGTCGCTGGAACAGACGGCGCAGACCGACGATCTGGACATCGCCAGTTTCGAGCGGCTGTCACTTGCCTTGGAGGATGCGGCCGCGCCTCCGGTCCAGCAGGTTCTGGCCGATTTCGACTTTGCCCCTGCGCCCAGCCTTGAACCGGGCCGCGCCTGGCGCTGGCGGCAGACGCAAGGCAATGCGCTGGTCGAGTTCCTGACGCCCGCCTTTGGCGAGGAAGGGTTGCGCGACCTGCCCGCGCTTGGGGTGCAGGCGCAGGCGCTGCACCACCTGAACTATCTGATCGCCGAGCCGATCCTTGCGGCGATACCCTACCGCAGCGGCGTGCTGGTGCAGGTGCCACGTCCCGAACGATTTGCCATCCACAAGCTGATCGTGGCCGACCGCCGCCGGTCCGACGACCGGATGAAATCCGCCAAGGATCGCGCGCAGGCGGCATTCCTGATCGCAACTCTTGTGCAGGATCGGCCGGACGACCTGGCCGAGGCGCTGGAGGATGCCCGCAGCCGGGGCCCCCGCTGGCGGGACCGGATCGAGGCCAGCCTGTCGCGGATGCCCGACACGGCCGCACAGCTGGCGTCGCTGTAACGTCACCCCAACGTCACGCCCCTGTCATCCGGCCCGCCTATCCGGCCCGGGATAGCAACAGGAGCCAACATCATGAAAAAGCTGACCCTTGCCGCCCTTCTTTTGTCGTCGGGCATGGCCCATGCGCAGATGCAGCATCCTTTCAGCTATCCCCAGCCCGAGGAGGACGGCGAATTTCTGGTCGTCATCGAGATCCCGGCCGGCAGCTTCACCAAATACGAAATCGACGAGGAACACGGCTATGTCATGGTGGACCGCTACCAGTCGATGCCAGTGGTTTATCCGGCCAACTACGGATCGGTCCCGTCCAGCATCGCGGGTGACGGCGATCCGCTGGACGCGCTGGTTCTGACGCGCGAACCCATCGTGCCCGGCGCGGTGATCCGGGTTCGCCCGATCGGCGTGCTGAACATGATCGACGGCGGCGAAGAGGATGACAAGATCATCGCCGTTCCCACCTCGCGCATCGACCCGACCTTTGACCCGATCCAGGACATTGCCGATCTGCCCGACATCGAGCGCCAGCGGATCGAGGCGTTCTTTCGCGTCTACAAGCAACTGCCGGAAGGCCGGAAGGTGGTCGAACTGAACGGCTTTGATGGCGCCGACGTGGCCGCGCAGCTGGTCACGGATGCCATCCAGGCCCATCGCAACCGCTAGCGGCCCGGGCGCCGGAACGCGGCCAGCCATCGCTGGGGATCGGCATCCGCAGCCGACGGGTCATAGATCCAGCGCTCCAGCTGTCGCAGCAGATCATGCTGCCGGCCGATAGGCTGTCCCTGCCATGACAGCTGGTCCTGCGCCGCCGCGCGCAGGGCCAGCAAGTTCCCCGAAGCGGCTGCCTGTTCCAGCGCCGCCGCATGGGGACTGCGCCGCAACCGGCGCAACGAAGCCAGCCGCATGGGCACCCGCCCCCACAACCCGATCAGCAGGCCCGTCGCTGCCCCAAGCGCCAGTGCCGCGACACCGGCCAAATGTCCGCCTTGGGCATCCCGGGCGCCGAAGCTGGCACCAAAGCCCGCAAAGCCGAAGGGGATCGGTTTCATGGCCGCAACCTCGACCCGACGCGTTTCCGTGTCGAACCACGGAAAGGCCACGGCCGGCAGGACGCCCGGCTCGCCCGTACGCGGCCGCAACTGCCATTCCCAGACCACGCGCGACACCGGCCCCTGCGGCGCGGCGATCGTTTCGCGGGTCTCGGGCTGGGTAAAGCTGATCAGCCACGGCTTCTGCAGGTCAGGACGGGGGGGCAGGTGATGGGCCAGCGTGCCCAAGGCCTCGATCGTGACGCGGCGGGTCAGCACCTCGTCCTGCTGCAGGCGGCCGGGCTGTGCCGACAATTCGTCCGTCAGGACCAGCGCGGCGGCGGCCAGCGGCCGCCCGTTCCCCGGAAACGGGCGCACGGTCAGCCGCCCGGGACCCGAGGTGACCTGCACCTCTTCCCGCGCGCCGCTGGCGGTGACATGGGTCAGGCGATGCGTGACCGGAGGAATAGTAAGGGTCCCGGCCTCGCGCGCAAAGAGCGCGATGTCGCGTTCAAAGATCTGGATCATGCGGCCGCCGATCCGCTCCTTGAACCATCGGTCACGGTCGATCTGCATCCAGTCGTACCGGTCGCTGTCGGGAAAGCGCAGGTCTTCCAGCGACACCGTCAGGTCATACTCGCCCCGCAGGGTCAGGCGGACCATCTCGGACACGACGGGGTTGCCGTGGTCGTGCAGGATCATCAGCCGCGCGCCACCGGGTGCCAGGGCGGTCTGCGCCCAAACCGGCCCGCCCCACAGCAGCGCCAGCAGCAGGACCAGGCGCATCACCATGGATCGGCCTCCGTCGGGCGGATCAGGCCCATGCGCGCGCGACGTTCGTGCTCGGTCCGCAGGCGCAGGCGCAGGAACTCTCCGGGATCATCGATGATGGTTTCCAGCCAGGCGTCGCTTGCCGCCAGACCCCGCGCATCAAGGGGACGGCGCCAGCTGTCCGCCGCCGCACTGGTCAGCGCGGCCTCGATCTGATCCTCGGGGACGGGGCGGCCTCCGGCAGCGGCAATGCGGCCCGGCGCGGTGCTGTCGCCACGATGAGGGGGCTGCATCGCCGCCACAAGGTCGCGGTTCGCCCGCGCCTGCGCATCGGCGGGATTGGCAAAAAGCACCGCGTCGAAATAGGCGACCGACAAGGCGTAATCGCCCGTGGCGGCCAGGCTGAGGCCCCGGTTGAAGGTCTGGCTGCGCCCGGCTTCGGCAAAGGCCGCATCGGCCGCATCGAACCGCCCCTGACGGAACAGTGCCACGCCCCGCGCGGCGGGATCGTCCAGCAGCCGCAGCGCCAGATCGTTCCAGCCCGCCCGCAACGCCAGCGCCCCCAGGCCCCCCGATCCCGCCACAGTCAGCAGCGCCAGCGCCGCAAGCAGTGTCAGCACCATCCTCATTGCGCCCGCCCCAAGGCCATCAGCAGCGGCAGCGCCGCCAGCGCGGCCAGAAACGGCCCCAGATCGCGATAGCCCATCGCCGCCAGCGCCGGATCGCGCAGGGCATCACCACCCTGCCGCAGCCGCGCCGCCAGCAGATCGGCCCGGGCGGCCTCCATCACCTGACCCCCGCCGCGTGTCAGCCGCCCCAAGGCGGCCGCTGGTGGTGCGGGCGCGCCCGGCGCCAGCCCTTCCAGCCGCAGGCCCCAGATGCGCGTGCCCAGTTCCTCAAGGCGATCGGCCTCGGCCAGCGCCTGCCGGTCAACGCCGCCCCCGTCCGAGATCAGCACCAGGTCGGCCCGCGCCGGATCCGACAACATCTGCGCCGCCTGCCCGATGGCCGCCGCGGGCCGGCTGCCGCTGCCAGGCAGCGTGTCTGCATCCAGAACCGCCACAAGCGTCTGCAGCGTCCGGGGGTCGGTGCTGGGGGCGGCGGCGGCATAAGCTTCGCCCCGATAGACGATCAGCCCGACCGGCCGTCCCGCCAGATCCTGCAGCAGCGCGGCGGCGGCCTGCTGTGCGGCCGACAGGGCCGGCCCCTCGGCGACCGAGCGGGACATGTCAATGGCCAGGATCACGCTGTCCGTGCGCGCCAGCACCGGCAGGTCGGCGCGAGGCAGGGCCA
>Ga0194112_10002228_pt1 | contig 27959 bp, 19 predicted proteins | sample TA2MahC400mmetaG_FD_146191 | JGI IMG/M metagenome (GOLD analysis project Ga0194112, IMG submission 146191) | Freshwater microbial communities from Lake Tanganyika, Tanzania - TA2015016 Mahale Deep Cast 400m | ecosystem: Environmental > Aquatic > Freshwater > Lake | place: Tanzania: Lake... | reverse complement strand
CACAAGCACGTCCGCCCCGGCGGCGATGGCCGGGCCCGCCGTGGCCTCTCCCAGGCCTCCGTCGACCTCGAGCCTGCACGTCCAGCCTCGCCGGCGGCGCAGCTCGTCCACCGCCGCCACCCGCGCCAGCTGCCCCCCCAGGAAGGCCTGCCCCCCGAATCCGGGCTCCACGGTCATGATCAGGACGAGGTCGAGCGCCCCGCCGACTTCGCCCAGAAGGGCCAGGGGATCCGTCGCCGGCCGGAACGAGATCCCCAACCGGCAGCGAAACGGCTCGAGCCGCCGGCGTGCCTCGGCCAGGCCGGCGGCGATCGCCCCCCGGCCTGCCGGCGAGCCCGGGTCGCCGAACGCCTCGGCATGGAGCGTCAGCAGGTCAGCCCCGGCGCGGGCGAAGGGTTCCAGGAAGGTCAGCGGGTCGCGGATCATGAGGTGCGTGTCGAGGAAGAGCTCGGTCGTCCGGCGCACGGCGGCCACGAGTGGAGGGCCGAAGGTTATGTTGGGCACGAAGTGGCCGTCCATCACGTCGAGGTGCAGCAGGGCGACGCCGGCCGACTCGACGGAGCGGATCTCCTCTCCCAGGCGGGCGAAGTCGGCCGCCAGGAGCGAGGGGGCGACCTGGATGCCTGCGGGTATGCTGCGAGCGGCTTCGGCCACGCCGGCTTCTCCTTCCCTGGCTCGGGCCGAGGCGCGGATGGGTCCCGGGCGAAGACCCCGCGCGGACCCGCCGCGGCCGCCCGCACGGCGGGCGGAGCGCCCCGCCGATCAGCGCGCCACGGCCAGTTCGATCTCCTCGCCCGGCGACACGGGCTGGCCCGGCGCGGGCCGCTGGCCCTGCACGCTGCCGGCGGGCCCCGAACCGCGCCCCGCGCCGGTGCGGGTGACGGCGAAGCCGACCCGGCGCAGCATCGCCTCGGCCGCCTCGGCCGCCGCGCCGCGCAGATCGGGCATGATGTAGCGGCGCGGCGGAGCGCCCCGGCTGACGAGGAGATCGACGCTTCCGCGCCCCCCCAGCCCCGTCTCGGCGGGGGGACTCGTGGCCATCACCTGCTCGTCGGCCACATCGGCGCAGGGCACGGCGCGCACCCTCCCGACGGCGAGCCTCTCGCGCTGGAGCAGGAAGCGGGCGTGGGTCAACCCCTGGCCCTCGAGATCGGGCACCCGCCTCGTCTCCGCGCCCATGCTGACGGCCAGGTCGACAGCGCGTCCCCGCTTGACGCGCATGCCCGCCGCCGGGCTCTGGCGCGCTACCGCGCCCGGTTCGATCTCCTCGTCGTGGTGGCGGACGATCTGCCCTACGCGCAGCCCCCGCTCGGCGAGCACCGCTTCGGCCCGCTCCGCGGACCGGCCCCGCAGATCGGGCACCTCCGTATCCTCGCCGCTGCGCACGAACCTGGGCATGACCAGTCGATCGAAGACCAGCACGCCGCAGACCACGCCCAGGAAGGCGAGGTAGATCCCCGGATGAATCCGGAATCGCCGGCGGCGTGTCATCGTCCCTCGATCTCCCCCGGCGCGAGCCGCCGGTGTCCCGCCGCGGACCACTCCGCCCGCGTCGCGCCCACCCGGGGCGCTCAGGCCTTGCGGCGCAGGAGCGCGGCGAAGAGCCCCTCCATCTCCAGCGTGCCGGGCAGGACGCGCACGATCCCCGGGCGATCGCGCAGCGCCTCGGGCACGATCGCCGGCAGTTGCGCCGGCTCGAACCCGGGATGGCGTTCCAGAAACGCGTCCACCTGCTCGTCGCTCTCCTCCGATTCGAGCGTGCAGAGACTGTACAGCAGGAAGCCCCCCGGCACGAGCAGGTCGGCCGCCGCGTCGAGGAGCAGCGCCTGCCGCCGCGCCGCGTCGTGGATCTCTCCCGGCGACCGCAGCCAGCGGGCATCGGGGCGCCGCTGCAGCACGCCCAGCGCGCTGCAGGGGGCGTCGACGAGCACGCGAGCCAGCCCCGGGCGCAGCGGCGGCCTCAGGCCGTCGCCGACGAAGCAGGAGACGTTCCCGAGCCGCAGCCGCCGCGCCGCATCCCTCACCCGCTCGAGCCGCCGGGGGGCGGCGTCGGCGGCGAAGACGGCCGTCTCCGGCTCCAGTTCCGCCAGGTGGCAGCTCTTCGTCCCGGGAGCCGCGCACAGGTCGAGCACCGGCCCCGTCGCTTCGGGAGGCCACAGGCGCCCGACGAGCATCTGGCTCTCGTCCTGGACCGACACCCTTCCCTCGGCGAGCAGCGGGTGTCCGTACAGATCGAGCGTTGCGCAGAGGCGCAGCGCCTCGGGCAGCAGCCGCCCGGGGACCGCGTCGATGCCCTCCGCGCCGAGGCGCGCGGCGACCTCGGCGGCCGCCGCCGCCCCGCCGGCGACGCGCAGGTGGAAGCGGGGCGGCCGGTTGTTCCACTCGCAGATCCGCTCCGTCTCGCTCCGGCCCCAGCGGGCCAGCCAGCGCTCGAGCAGCCAGGCCGGATGGGAGAGCTCGCCCTCCAGCACGATCGCCGCCCCCACGGAGGAGCCCCGCGGCGCGCGCCACTCCTCCGGACCGGGCGGGTGCGCGAGCAGCCCGCGCAGGATCCTGTTCACCAGGCGCGCCTTGCCCTCGCCGCCCGCGCGCCGGGCGAGATCGACGGCGGTGTGGACGACCGCGTGGGGCGGGAGCTGATCCAGGTGGAAGAGCTGCACGTAGGCGAGGCGCAGGATGTTCAGCGTGCGCGCCTCGAGCGAGCGGACGCCGCGCTCGAGCCGGTGGTCGAGGATCCGGTCGGCGCGCCCCCGCCAGCGGTGCGTCGTCTGGACGAGCGTCGTCGCCAGCCTCCGGTCGCGGGCGTCGAGGCCGCTGCGGGCGAGCGTCGGCGCGAGCAGCGGCTCGGTCGGGATGCGCCTGCTCTGGGCCTCGGTGAGGATCCGCAGCGCCACGGCGCGGGCGTCGAGCCCGGCGCGCATCATCCGGCCCCGGCGTCCGGTCCGCCCGGACGCCTCGCCCTTGCCGCGGGCGCGCCAGCCATCCCGCGCGGCGGCTCCGCGGTCCCGGCCCGGCCGAAGGGACCCTCCGCCGCGGCCGCGCCGAGGCCGGCAGCGGGCCCCGACCCCTCCCCGAGAGGCAGGGCCGGGGCAGGCTCCCCGGTCAGTCGATGTCCCGGCCGCAGGCGTCGGCCGCAGCAGAAGGCGATCCCCTCCTGGGGACGGCAATTCTCCGGCTGGACGACGCGCAGCGCCACGGCGCCCGGAAGCGCGGCCACGCAGGGGGTCATGCCCCGCCCTCCCGCGAGGATCGTCCCCGGGGGCACGCGGCGCGGGATCTCGTCCAGGGCCTCCACCTCGATCAGCTTGACGCGAGTCGCCCGGCAGTAGGTGTAGGCGCCCGGCCAGGCCGAGAAGGCGCGCACCAGCCGCTCGACCTGCTGCGCCGGCAGGCGCCAGTCGATGCGCCCGTCGGCGCGATCGAGGCGCGGGGCGAAGCTCGCCCGCTCCTCGTCCTGCGGCCGCTCCGGCAGCTCTCCCGAGGCCCAGGCTTCCAGGCGGGTCACGGCCAGCTCCGCGGCCAGCAGCGCCAGCCTCTGGGTGAGCTGCCCACCCGTCTCCTGCGCACCGATCGGCGTCTCGACCTGGGCCACGACGGGGCCGGCGTCGACATCGCCGGTCATCCGGTAGAGCGTCACGCCGGTCGTCGCCTCGCCGCGCAGGATCGCCCTCTGGATCGGCGAGAGGCCCCGATGGAGCGGCAGCAGCGAGGGGTGGAGATTGAGGCAGCCGCGCCGGGGCAACCCCAGCAGCGACGGGCGGAAGATCTTGCCGTAGGCGGCGGTGAGGATGACGTCGGGGGCCAGCTCCCGCAGGAAGGCGAGCTCGGCGCGCGTCTGCAGCGTCTCGGGCTGGCGCAGCGGCAGGCCCAGCGCGAGCGCCTTCTGGGCGACGGGCGGCTGGGCGGTCTGCAGTCCGCGCCCCGTCGGCCGCGCCGGCTGCGAGTAGACGGCCAGCGGAGCGAGCCCCGCCGCGCACAGTCGCGCCAGCGCCGGCACGGCGAAGAGCGGTGTGCCCATGTAGACGAGCCGCATGCCGACCTCCGCCCGCGGCGCGACGGGCCCTGCCGCCGGGCGCGGCCTCGGGGGCCCGGACCGCGGATGTCCGGCACCCCCGCCCCGGAGCGGCGCGATCCGCGGAGGGCGGCTCCCGGGCCCGGCAGGCCGTGCCGCGCGGCGCCCGGCGCGGGCGCGCCGCGCGCGCGCCTACCGCTGTCGCACCAGCACCTGCTGGATGTTCCCGCGCGCCACCTCGACCTTCGTGTTCTCGGCGATCTTCAGCACCACGATCTGCACGCCGTTCTCCTCTTTGGTGCTGTCGACGTTGCCGATCAGGCCGCCCACCGTGACGACGCGGTCGCCGCGCTGGATGCCCTCGATCATCTGGCGGTGCTCCCGGGCGCGCTTCTGCTGCGGCCGGATGATGAGCAGGTAGAAGATGAGGAAGATGGCGACGAAGAAGAACAGCATCGAGAGCGGGTTCCCCCCGCCCTGGGCTCCGTCCGCCGGCGCCCCTCCGGCCATCAGCATCCATGCGAGAATCATTCGCCCTCCTTCGTGTCACGCCGCCTGCCGCGCGGACGGCATCCCCGTCCGCGCCCTCGTCGCCGCCGGCGCCCTAGGCGCCCCCGGTCTCCATTCGCGCCCGCGCCTCACGGGCGAAGTCCGCGAAGCGATCGGCGGCGATCGCCTCGCGGATGCCGGCCATCCACTGCTGGTAGAAGGCCAGGCTGTGGATCGTCGCCAGGCGCCCGGCGAGCTGCTCACCCACCTGGAAGAGGTGCCGCAGGTAGGCGCGCGAGTAGCGCCGGCAGGCCGGGCAGTCGCACCGCGGATCGATCGGCCCGCCGTCGTCGGCGCAGGCCCGGTTCTTGACGATCAGCTTCCCCCGCCAGGTGAAGAGCGTGCCCTTGCGCGCGTTGCGGGTCGGCAGCACGCAGTCGAAGAGGTCCACGCCGCGCGCCACCGCGTCCAGGATCTCGAGCGGCGTCCCGACTCCCATCAGGTACCGGGGCCGCCCGGCCGGCAGTGCGGCCAGCGCCGCCTCCATGCCCGGCACGCGCTCCTCGGCCCGCTCGCCGACCGAGAAGCCGCCGAGAGCATACCCGTCGAACCCGAGGTCCACAAGGCGCTCGGCGCTCTCGCGGCGCAGGTCCGGGAAGGTGCCTCCCTGGACGATGCCGAAGAGCGCCGCCGGCGCGCGGTCTCCGTCTCCCCCTGCCCGGCGCCCGCCGGCACGCAGTCCCTCCTCGTCCCGGATCCCGGCAGCCTCCTCGTCGGGCGCCGCCGAGAGGGCGCGGTCCCAGGCCTCCCGCGAACGGGCCGCCCAGCGCAGCGTGAGCGCCAGTTCCTCGGCCGTCCGGGCGCGATCGGCCGGCTGAGGCGTGCAGACGTCGAGCACCATGCGGATGTCGCTGTCGAGCCGCGCCTGGATGTCGAGCACGCCTTCCGGGGTGAGCAGGTGGCGCGAGCCGTCGAGGTGGGAGCGGAACTCGATCCCCTCCTCGCGGATGCTGCGCAACCGCGCCAGGCTGAAGGCCTGGAACCCGCCGCTGTCGGTCAGGATCCCGCCGTTCCAGGCCATGAAGCGATGCAGTCCCCCGAGGCGGGCGATCAGCTCGGCCCCGGGCCGCAGGTAGAGGTGATACGTGTTGGCCAGGATCAGGCGCGCGCCGAGAGCCTCGAGGTCCTCGGAGCCGAGGGTCTTGACGCTCGCGCGCGTGCCCACCGGCATGAAGGCCGGCGTGGGGATCTCGAGACCGCGGATGCGCAGCCGGCCCAGCCGCGGGCCGCGGCCGGAGCCGCGCAGGAGATCGAACTCCACTCGTCGACTCGGATTCACGACGGCCTTCATCTCCCCGGCGATTCGCCTCCCCCGCGCCCTGCGGGCGACCGCATCGTCCGCGGCGTCGCAGGAACGCGGCCGCGGGCAAGGCAGTATAGCAGGCCTTCTCCCGCGGTGCCGCGGCCCGCTAGGCGATCAGCATCGCGTCCCCGTAGCTGTAGAAGCGATAGCCGCGCCGCAGCGCCTCGGCGTAGGCGGCGAGCAGCCGCTCGCGGCCGGCGAAGGCGGCGACGAGCATGAACAGGCTGCTGCGCGGCAGGTGGAAGTTGGTCAGCAGGGCGTCGACCACTCGCGGCTCGTAGGGGGGGCGGATGAAGAGCCGCGTCTCGCCCCGCCCCGGGCGCACGGCGCGGGCCGGGAAGGCGCCCGGCGCAGGCTCCGCTGGAGCGCCCCCGCCCGCCGCGGGCGGGGGGGGCGCATCGCCTTCCGGCAAGGCCCCCCCGGCGGCCGGCGCGGCGCAGCTCTCCAGCACCCGCGCGGTCGTCGTCCCGACGGCGACCAGTCGCCCGCCGCGCGCGCGCAGGGCGGCGATCGCATCGGCCGTCTCCCCGGGCAGCTCGTAGGTCTCGGGATGGAGCTCTCCCCGCGCGACCTGCTCGGGAGAGAGCGGCTCGAAGGTGCCGGCGCCGACATGCAGCGTGACGCGGGCGATCTCGACGCCCGCCCCCGCCAGGGCGGCCAGCAGCCCGGGCGTGAAGTGGAGCCCCGCCGTGGGCGCCGCGACCGCGCCGGGACGGGCGGCGTAGATCGTCTGGTAGCGCTCGCCGTCGGTCTCGTCGTCGGGGCGCCGGATGTACGGGGGCAGCGGCACATGGCCGCAGCGCTCGAGGAACGGCAGCACCGGGCCGGGGCCCTCGATCTCGACCTCCCAGTGGATGCCCTCGGCCGGCGCCACCAGACGCGCGGCGAAGCCCCCCTCAAGATCGATCGCCAGCCCCGGGCGGAGCCTGCCCGAGGCCTGCAGCAGCGTCTCCCAGCGCTCGCCCGCGGCCGCGCCGCGGCTCCCCTCCGCATCCGCCCCCGCCGGCCCCGTCAGCGCCCCGCGCTCGCGGCCCGGTCGGCTCCCGCCCGCTCTCCCCGCTCCGCCGATCGGCCGCAGCAGCAGGATCTCGGCTCGCCCGCCGCTTCCCCGCTTGCGTCCGCACAGCCGCGCGCGCAGCACGCGCGTGTCGTTGACGACGAGGAGGTCTCCCGGCGAGAGCAGGCGATGCAGGTCCCTCACCCTCGCCTCGCGCAGCTCCGCGCGCGCGCGGCCGAGGATGAGCAGCCGCGCGGCGTCGCGCGGCTCGACGGGTCGCTGGGCGATCGCCGTCTCGGGCAGCGCGTAGTCGTAGTCGGCGAGCAGCCGGTCGAAGTCCTGCGCTGCGCGATCCACGGCAACCCCCATCGCCGGCGCTCCTCGCGGGTCGCCCCGCGACGCCGCGGCCGCCCGTTGGTCAGAGCAGCCGCTCTTGCGCCCTGCCCGGATCGACGCCCAGCGCCTCGAAGGCGAGCCGCGTCGCCGCGCGCCCGCGCCGGGTCCTCTCGAGGTAGCCCTGCTGCATGAGGTAGGGCTCGAGCAGGTCCTCGAGCGTGTCCTCCTCCTCCCCCAGCACCGCCGCCAGCGTCCCCAGCCCGACCGGGCCGCCGTTGAACTTGAGCACGAGGGCCTCGAGCAACCGCCGGTCCATCTCGTGCAGCCCCCGCTCGTCGATCCGCAGCATGGCCAGCGCCGCGCGGGTGATCTCCGGCGTGACCCGCGCCGCGCCCTGGACATCGGCGAGATCGCGCACGCGCCGCAGCAGGCGGTTGGCGATGCGCGGCGTGCCGCGGGCGCGCCCGGCGATCAGCGCAGCGCTCTCCTCGTCGAGCACGACGCGCAGGACGCCGGCGGCACGCTCGACGATCGCCCGCAGCTCTTCCGGCGGGTAGAAGTCGAGGTGCCCCGTGTAGCCGAAGCGCCCGCGCAGCGGCGCCGTCAGGAGGCCCACTCTCGTCGTCGCGCCGACCAGCGTGAAGGGGACCAGATTCAGCCGCACGGAGCGCGCCGCCGGGCCGCGGTCGAGGACGATGTCGAGCCGGCCGTCCTCCATCGCGCTGTAGAGGTACTCTTCGACCACGCGGGGGATGCGGTGGATCTCGTCGACGAAGAGGATCCCGCGGGGGGTGAGGCTCGTCAGCAGCCCCACCAGGTCTCCGGCGCGCTCGAGCGCCGGCCCGCTGGTGGCGACGAGCGGAACGTCCATCTCGTGGGCGAGAAGGTGCGCCAGCGTCGTCTTGCCGAGCCCGGGCGGTCCGTAGAAGAGCAAATGCTCGAGCGGGTCGCCGCGCTTGCGCGCCGCGCCGATCAGGATGGCCAGGTTGTCCTTGAGCGAGGCCTGTCCGATGAAGTCCGCCAGCGATCCCGGCCTGAGCGACCGCTCCTGCGGGGGCTCGTCGGGAAGGCGCTGCGGATCGAGCGTGGAGGCCTCGGGACCGAGAGGCGGATCGTGTCCGGAGGCGCCGGGACCGAGACGCGGATCGTGTCCGGGGGCGCCGGGACCGAGACGGGAGCCGCCCTCTTCCTCGCGCCCGGGTCGCTTCGCCATACCCCCGCGCTCCTATCCCCGCGCCCGGCGCACGCGCAGCGCCGCGGCGACGAGGTCCCCCGTCTCGGCGGGCTGCGGATCGGCCCTCAGCGCGGCCCGCACCAGCGCCGAGGCCTCCGCCGGGGCCACGCCGAGCGCGAGCAGGGCGTCGATCGCGTCCTCGCCGACACTCCGCCTGCCGCCCGGGGCCGGGCCCGGCCCGGCCGGGGCGAGCTTGCCCGCCAGCTCGACCGCGATCCTCTCGGCGGTGCGCTTGCCGACGCCCGGCACGCGCTGGAAGGCGCGCGCGTCGCGCGCCTCGGCCGCCGCGGCGATCTCCTCCCGGCTCAGGTGCGAAAGCAGGCTCAGGGCCAGCCGGGGGCCGATCCCGGTGACGCCCAGCAGCGTCCGGAAGAGGTCGCGCTGCTCCTCCCCGGCGAAGCCGAAGAGCTGCCAGCTCTCGGGCCGCACGAGCATGTGCGTCGCCAGCGAAACAGCCGGCGGCGCGCCCGTGCCCTCGCTCAGGCTGGCCATGTCGGCGAGGACGCCGCGCGGCACGAGGAGCCTGAGCGAGAGCCCGCCCAGCTCGACCACCAGGCCCTCGGCGTCGACGCCGACCAGCCGCCCGCGCACCCGCTCGATCACCGCCAGCCTCCCGCGCCGGGCCAGCCTCGGACCGCTCTCCGCGAATCCGGCGCGCCGCTCCCCGCTCCCGCCTGCGCCCGCGCGCCGCCCGCCGATCGCCTCCCGCGCGACGCGCCCCCGCCCCGCCCTGCGCCGGCCAGCAGCGCGCCTGCCTGCGGCTGCGAACGGTGCGCGTGGCAGATCGCGACCGCCAGCGCGTCGGTCTCGTCGTGGGACAGCCCCTCGGGCGCCCCCTCCAGCAATCGACCGACCATGTGCAGCACCTGCTCCTTGCGCGCCCCGCCGGCTCCCGTCACGGCCAGCTTGACCAGCCGCGGCGCGTACTCGACCACCGGCACTCCGGCGGCGAGCGCGGCGACGATCAGCGCTCCGCGAGCGTGGCCCAGGACGAGCGCGGTGCGGGCGTGGCGGCCGACGAAGGAATCCTCCAGGGCGACGACGTCCGGGCGCTGCGCCTGCAGCACCGCGGTCAGACCCTGGTGGAGCGCCTGCAGCCGCGCGGCGAGGGCTTCGCCCCGCGGCGGGCGGATCAACCCGCTCGCTCGCCAGCAGAGCCGCCCCGGCTCGGCGGCGATGAGCCCGTAGCCGGTGGTCAGCGAGCCGGGATCGAGTCCGAGGATGCGCATGCCGCTCCTTCGGGCGGGGTCAGCGGGACGCCTCGCCTCCCGCCTGCGCCGCGGGGAGTTCCCGGGCCGGCGACGGCGAGGGCCGGGTCGCCCCGACCCGGCCCATCCTAGCCGCGGACACCGCCCGGCTCAACCGCGCCGGCGAGCCCGATCCGCGCGTCGAGCGGCCTCCCCGTGGTGGGCCGAACGGACGCGCCTCTACTCCGCCTTCAGCTTGTTCATCGTGTCGGTCGAGACGTCGAAGTTGGCGTAGACCTTCTGGATGTCGTCGTGCTCCTCGAGCGCTTCGAGCAGCTTCATCAGCTTGACCGCCTCCTCCTCGCCGAGCAGGACCGTGTTCTGCGGCACGCGCGAGGGCTCCGCGGACATCAGCGGGATCCCGGCGTCGGTCAGCGCCTGCGCCACCCGGGCGAGGTCGGGGATCGTCGCGTAGACCTCGAAGGCGTCGTCGCTGTCGCCGCTGACGTCGTCGGCGCCGGCATCCAGGGCCACTTCCAGCAGGCGCTCCTCGCCGATCGCCCCGCGGGCGATCGTGATGATCCCCTTGGGCTCGAACATCCAGGCGACACAGCCGTCCTGGCCGAGGTTGCCGCCGTACTTGCCGAAGAGGTGCCGGATCTCGGCCGTCGTGCGGTTGCGGTTGTCGGAGAGCACTTCGAGAAAGATCGCCACCCCGCCGTGGCCGTAGCCCTCGTAGGTGTATTCCTCGTAGCTCGCCCCGGGCAGCTCGCCCGTGCCCTTCTTGATCGCCCGCTCGATGTTGGCCGCCGGCATGTTGGCCGCCTTGGCCGCCGTCACCGCCGCGCGCAGGCGGGCGTTCCCGCTCGGATCGCCTCCGCCTTCCCGGGCGGCGATGATGATCTCCTTGATGCAGCGGGTGAAGATCTTGCCCCGCTGGGCGTCGAGCTTGCCCTTCTTGCGCTTGATCGTGCTCCACTTGGAGTGGCCGCTCATCCCTCACCCCCACGCGGTCGGCGCCTCGACGGCGCGCTCCTCCAGGCCCCGACGCGCGGGAGCCGCCGCCCGCGCGCCGCGCGCTCGCCGCCACGGCGGCCCAGCCTCAGGCCTTCGTCTCGTCCATCTCCTTGCGCAAGGACTCGACCAGCTTGTCCTGGACCTCGCGCGGGACTTCCTCGTAGTGGGACATCTCCATGCGGAACCGCCCCCGCCCCTGGGTCATCGAACGCAGGTTGGCGTTGTAGCCGAACAGCTCTCCCAGCGGGGCGATCGCCTGGACCTTCTGGCGGCGCCCGGCGCGCTCCATGCCGAGGATCCGGCCGCGGCGGCTGCTCATGTCGCCCATGATGTCGCCCGTGTGCGCTTCGGGCACGAAGATCTCCAGCTTCATGATCGGCTCGAGCAGGATCGGCTGGCACTTGAGGAAGCCCTCCTTGAAGCCGATCGAGGCGGCGGTCTTGAAGGCCTGCTCGGAGGAGTCGACATCGTGGTAGGAGCCGTAGTGGAGCGTGGCCCTGACGTCGACCACGGGACAGCCGACGAGGACCCCCCGCTCCAGGCACTCGCGGATGCCCTTCTCGACCGCGGGAATGAACTTGCCGGGCACGACCCCGCCGACGATCGCGTCGACGAACTCGAAGCCGCCGCCACGAGGCAGCGGCTCGATCTTCAGGTGGACGTCGCCGTACTGGCCGCGGCCGCCGGTCTGCTTCTTGTGCTTGCCCTGGATGTCGTCGATCGTCTTCTGGATCGTCTCGCGGTAGGGAATGCGCGGCTTGCGCGTCTCCAGGTCGATCTTGCTGCGCGCCTTGAAGCGCTCGATCATCACGTCCAGGTGCTGGTCCCCCATCCCGCTGACGAGCGTCTGGCGCAGCGCCGAGTCGACGCGCATGCGGAAGGTCGGGTCCAGGTCGGCCAGGCGCACGAACCCGCTGGCGACCTTCTCCTCCTCGCCGCGCACGGCGGGCACGACCGCCACGGTGTGCAGCGGCTCCGAGAATCCGATCGGCTCGACCAGCACCCGGTTGTCCTTGGCCGCCAGCGTGTCGTTCGTGGCGACATTCTTGATCCGCGGCGTCACGCCGATGTCGCCGCAGGGCAGGCTGTCGAGATCGATGCGCTCCCTGCCGCGCAGGGCATAGAGCGAGCCGACGCGCACACCGGTCTCCTTGCGGACGTTGTAGTAGTCGCCCGGCGCCAGCACGCCCGAGTAGACGCGCAGGACGGTGTACTCGCCCAGCCGCTCGTCGAAGTGGGTCTTGAAGACGAAGGCCACGGGGGCGCCGTCCGTGCGGCCCGACAGCGGCGCCGGCTCCGCCTGCCCCTCGCGGCGGGCCAACGCCGGAGGCGCGTCGAGCGGGCTGGGCGCCCACTCGCGGAGGAACTCCAGCAGCCGGTCGATGCCGGTCATCGTCTCGGCCGAGACGGCCAGCACCGGGAACAGCTTGCCCTTGTGGAAGCCTTCGCGCAGGCCCCGCTGGATCTCCTCCGGCGCGAGCGCTCCCGCCTCGAGGTACTTCTCCAACAGCCCGTCGTCGGTCTCCGCGGCCGCCTCCGCGAGCCGGCCGCGGATCTCGTCGAGCTGACCCTGCAGCGCCCCCGGGACCTCGTCCGGCTTGCTGCGGCCCTTGCCCGCGTCCGCGTAGGCCTTGCCCGCGACCAGGTCGATCAGCCCCTGGAATGCGGGGCCCGCGCCTGTCGGCAGCATGAAGGGCACGGCGCGCTCGGAAAGCTCGCCCTGCACCGCCTGAAGGCTGCGCGCGAAGTCGGCCTGCTCGCGATCGAGCTGGTTGACGACGAAGCAGACCGGCTTGCCCGCCTCCTGGGCCATCTCGAAGAAGCGATCGGTGTCAACCTCGACTCCGGCCGTGCCGTTGACCAGGATCAGCGCCAGATCCGCCGCGTGCAGGCCCGCCTCCGCCTCGCCGACGAAGTCGCCGCTGCCCGGGGCGTCCAGGAAGTTGATCTTGCAGCCCTCCCACTCGACCGGCGCCAGCGCCAGGCTGAGCGACATCTTGCGCTTGATCTCCTCGGGGCTGCCGTCGAGCGTCGAGGTGCCGTCGGCGGGGTTGCCGCGCCGGCTGGCGGCCCCGGTGGCGAAGAGGATCGACTCCGCCAGCAGCGTCTTGCCCGAGGCGCCGTGTCCGAGGAGGACCACGTTGCGAATCTTGGCCGTGTCGTACTGCTTCACCTGCATCCCCTTTCCGCCGGATGGGTCGACCCCGCGCCGTCGTCGTCGCCCTGCGTCGCGCGGCCCCGCGACCGGCGCCTGGCCGCCGCGTCGAGACAAACGGCGAGATTACCAGAGCGCCGCGCCCCGTTCAACGAGACGAGCACTCAGCCGGAAGCAGAAAGGGCGCTGGAGACCCAGCGCCCTTTCGCGAGAGATCCCGGCGGCGACCTACTCTCCCACGCAGTCTCCCACGCAGTACCATCGGCGCTGGAGGGCTTAACGACCGTGTTCGGAATGGGAACGGGTGTTTCCCCTCCGCCATTGCCACCGGAAAACCGGGAAGACCTCGGACCGGGCCCGAGGTCCAGACAACTGGAGAGAGACGAAACGCAGCCTACCGAGTCGTGCAATAGGAGTCCGACCAAGCCGCACGGCCGATTAGTACCACTCGGCTGAACGCATTACTGCGCTTACACCTGTGGCCTATTAACCTCCTAGTCTAGGAGGGGCCTTCAGGGACTTGCGTCCGGGAGACCTCATCTTGGGGTTGACTTCGCGCTTAGATGCTTTCAGCGCTTATCCATGCCCAACATAGCTACCCGGCGATGCCGCTGGCGCGACAACCGGTACACTAGAGGTTGGTCCATCCCAGTCCTCTCGTACGAGGGATAGCTCCCCTCAAGTCTCCTCCGCCCACGATGGATAGGGACCGAACTGTCTCACGACGTTCTAAACCCAGCTCACGTACCGCTTTAATTGGCGAACAGCCAAACCCTTGGGACCTTCTCCAGCCCCAGGATGCGATGAGCCGACATCGAGGTGCCAAACCCCCCCGTCGATGTGGACTCTCGAGGGGGATCAGCCTGTTATCCCCGGGGTACCTTTTATCCGTTGAGCAACGGCCCTTCCACTCGGAGCCGCCGGATCACTAAGGCCTGCTTTCGCACCTGCTCGACCCGTCGGTCTCGCAGTCAAGCTCCCTTCTGCCTTTACACTCCGCGCGCGATTACCAACCGCGCTGAGGGAACCTTTGCGCGCCTCCGTTACTTTTTTGGAGGCGACCGCCCCAGTCAAACTGCCCACCAGACACTGTCCCTGCGCCGGATTCACGGCGCGAGGTTAGAATCCCAACGACTCAAGGGTGGTATTTCAAGGTTGGCTCCACGCAGGCTAGCGCCCACGCTTCAAAGCCTCCCACCTATCCTACACATGAGACGCCAAGACCCAATATCAAGCTGCAGTAAAGGTCCACGGGGTCTTTCTGTCCAGTCGCGGGTAGACGGTATCTTCACCGCCGCTTCAATTTCGCCGAGCTTCTCGGGGAGACAGCGCCCAAATCGTTACACCATTCGTGCAGGTCGGAACTTACCCGACAAGGAATTTCGCTACCTTAGGACCGTTATAGTTACGGCCGCCGTTTACCGGGGCTTCGGCTCAGGGCTTCGCCTTGCGGCTAACCCCTCCCCTTAACCTTCCGGCACCGGGCAGGTGTCAGACCCTATACATCGCCTCATCGGCTTAGCAGAGTCCTGTGTTTTTAGTAAACAGTCGCTTGGGCCGATTCTCTGCGGCCTCCATACTTTCGCCCGCGAGGAGCTATCCTCTGGAGGCACCCCTTCTTCCGAAGTTACGGGGTAATTTTGCCGAGTTCCTTCCCGAGAACTCACTCGAGCACCTTAGGTTTCTCACCCCACCTACCTGTGTCGGTTTGCGGTACGGACACCGACAAGACTCGCATAGAGGTTTTTCTCGGCAGCTTGCCTGGGGCCACTTCGCCCCCCGAAGGGGACTCACCATCGCCTCTCGGGGTTGATGAGGCTCCGGATTTGCCTGGAACCTCCCCCTACGGGCTTAGACGCACATCCGATAGTGCGCGGACCTTGAGCTCCTGCGTCACCCCATAGCTCAAACGTCTTGCCAGTGGTACAGGAATGTTGACCTGTTTCCCATCGCCTACGCCGTTCGGCCTGGGCTTAGGATCCGACTGACCCTGAGCGGATTAGCCTTCCTCAGGAAACCTTAGGTTTACGGTGAACGGGTTTCTCACCCGTTTTATCGCTACTCATGCCGGCATTCTCACTTCCGGTTCGTCGACGGAATCTTGTCGATTCCGCTTCAACCTACAACGGAACGCTCCCCTACCAGTCCCTTACGGGAATTCACAGCTTCGGCGTCAGGCTTGAGTCCCGATAATTATCGGCGCAGGGTCATTAGACCAGTGAGCAATTACGCACTCTTTAAATGATGGCTGCTTCTAAGCCAACATCCTGGCTGTTTGAACAACCCCACATCCTTAACCACACTTAGCCTGAACTTAGGGGCCTTAGCTGGTGATCTGGGTTCTTACCCTCTCGGTCACGGACCTTATCGCCCGTAGCCTCACTCCCGGGGTAGGTGTGTACGGCATTCGGAGTTTGAATGGGTTTGGTAGCCTGGTAGGGCCCCTAGTCCAATCAGTGCTCTACCTCCGTCACACAATCTCCCGAGGCTGCTCCTAAAAGCATTTCGGGGAGAACCAGCTATTTCCGAGTTTGATTGGCCTTTCACCCCCATCCACAGCTCATCCCCTAGATTTTCAACTCTAGTGGGTTCGGGCCTTCACGCGCTTTTACACGCGCTTCACCCTGGCCATGGATAGATCACTCGGCTTCGGGTCTACTTAGTGCAACTCAACGCCCTGTTCAGACTCGCTTTCGCTACGGCTCCACGTCTTAGACGCTTAACCTTGCTGCACTCAGTAACTCGCCGGCTCATTATGCAAAAGGCACGCCGTCAGCTCGCCTGGAGCCGAAGCTCCAGGTCCGCCTCCGACCGCTTGTAGGCAAGTGGTTTCAGGTTCTATTTCACTCCCCGCCAGGGGTTCTTTTCACCTTTCCCTCACGGTACTTGTCCGCTATCGGTCGTCGGGAAGTATTTAGCCTTAGGGAGTGGTCTCCCCGGATTCGCACAGGATTTCACGTGTCCCGCACTACTTGGGTACCTGCCAGAAGGGAGAGAGGATCCTTTCGCTTACAGGGCTATCACCTTCTATGGCCAGCCTTTCCAGAGCTGTTCTGCTAGGATCCACTCCGAGCCCCCACTTGGGCCGCGCCCCAGTGAAGACAGGCCCCTCTACCCCGCCGGCACAACGCTCGCGGGCTTGGCATGCCGACGGTTTGGGCTGTTCCGCTTTCGCTCGCCGCTACTTGCGGAATCGCATTCGCTTTCTCTTCCTCGAGGTACTGAGATGTTTCAGTTCCCTCGGTTCGCTCTGACCGGCCTATGGATTCAGCCGGCAGTGACGGGGCATGACCCCCGCCGGGTTTCCCCATTCGGACATCTCCGGGTCACGGGTTGTTTGCACCTCACCGGAGCTTATCGCAGCTTACCACGTCCTTCATCGCCTCCCGACGCCAAGGCATCCACCACCTGCCCTTAGTAGCTTGGTCGAACACTTAGGTGCACGATGAATGAATGATCATTCGATCGGCTCGAAGAGCCGATCCTCGGCGATCGACTGCGTTTCGATCTCTCTTCAGTTGTCAAAGAACATCCGTGGGCCGAACCCCGGCCTTCCCGGAAAACCATTGTCTGCGGACAGCCGGCTCCCGTGCGGGACCTGGAGACAACCGGGCTCGAACCGGCAACCTCCGCCGTGCAAAGGCGGCGCTCTCCCAGTTGAGCTATGTCCCCGGAAGGCGATGTGCCAGGCGTTCGAGCGGAACGAGCGTCCCCGCGGGCCCGCGCCCGAGAGGCTATCGCGGCGCCGCCGACGCGGTGGGCCTAGCTGGAGTTGAACCAGCCACCTCACGCTTATCAGGCGTGCGCTCTAACCAACTGAGCTATAGGCCCGCTTGAACTGCAGGCGGAAGCAACGGCTTCCGTCCGGCTCGCGCAGACGCAAACTCAGAAAACGGACGGCGAAGGTCGCTCGCTCTTGTGGACCGACCTGGAGTGGACGGCCGCCGGCACGAAGCCGACGGTCGTCAAGCTCCTTAGAAAGGAGGTGATCCAGCCGCACCTTCCGGTACGGCTACCTTGTTACGACTTAGCCCCAATCACCAGCCTTACCTTCGGCGCCTCCCTCCTTGCGGTTGGGTCAGCGACTTCGGGTACTGCCGACTTTCGTGGCTTGACGGGCGGTGTGTACAAGGCCCGGGAACATATTCACCGCTGCCTGCTGATCAGCGATTACTAGCGATTCCAACTTCATGCAGTCGAGTTGCAGACTGCAATCCGAACTGAGACCGGCTTTTTGGGATTAGCTCCACCTCGCGGTCTTGCGACCCTTTGTACCGGCCATTGTAGCACGTGTGTAGCCCTGGACATAAGGACCATGAGGACTTGACGTCATCCCCACCTTCCTCCGCCTCATCGGCGGCAGTCTCCCTAGAGTGCCCACCCGAAGTGCTGGCAACTAGGGACAAGGGTTGCGCTCGTTGCGGGACTTAACCCAACATCTCACGACACGAGCTGACGACAGCCATGCAGCACCTGTGCACCGACCCCGAAGGGAGAGTGTGTTTCCACACCTGTCCGGTGCATGTCAAGCCCAGGTAAGGTTCTTCGCGTTGCATCGAATTGAACCACATGCTCCACCGCTTGTGCGGGCCCCCGTCAATTCCTTTGAGTTTCAACCTTGCGGTCGTACTCCCCAGGCGGGGCACTTAATGCGTTAGCTGCGGCACGGAAGGGGTCGATGCCTCCCACACCTAGTGCCCACCGTTTACAGCTGGGACTACCAGGGTCTCTAATCCTGTTTGCTCCCCCAGCTTTCGCGCCTGAGCGTCAGGTTCGGGCCAGAAACGCGCCTTCGCCACTGGTGTTCTTCCCGATATCAGTGCATTTCACCGCTACACCGAGAATTCCCGTTTCCTCTCCCGACCTCAAGCCCGGCAGTCTGGGATGCAGTTCTCTGGTTGAGCCAGAGGCTTTCACATCCCACTTACCGGGCCGCCTGCGCGCCCTTTACGCCCAGTGATTCCGAACAACGTTTGCTCCCCCCGTGTTACCGCGGCTGCTGGCACGGAGTTAGCCGGAGCTTTCTCTGCGGGTAACGTCAAACCGACATGTTGTTCGCATGCCGGCATTTCTTCCCCGCCAACAGAGCTTTACGACCTTACGGCCTTCATCGCTCACGCGGCGTCGCTCGTTCAGGGTTTCCCCCATTGACGAAGCCTCTCGACTGCTGCCTCCCGTAGGAGTCTGGGCCGTATCTCAGTCCCAGTGTGGCTGACCATCCTCTCAGACCAGCTACCCATCGTCGCCTTGGTAGGCCGTTACCCTACCAACAAGCTAATGGGGCGCGGGACCATCCTCAAGCGCCAGCATGTAAACAGAGGCCAGCTTTGACGGCCGGGCCAGGCGACCCAGCCGTATCATTCGGTATTAGCACTCCGTTAGGAGTGTTATCCCCAACTCGAGGGCAGGTTTCCCACGTGTTACTCACCCGTTTGCCGCTTTACTAGCCACCCGAAGGTGACGTTCTCGCTCGACTTGCATGCCTAATCCACGCCGCCAACGTTCGTTCTGAGCCAGGATCAAACCCTCCGTGGTAGAAGATCATGGTGATCCTCTCCCTTGGAGAGGGTCCTTGACTGATGTCAAAGGGATCCGGCGCCATGACGCCGAACCCATCCGACAAGGGCTCGCGATCCTTCGCCGTTCCGTTTTCAAAGACCAACCTGAGCGCGCTCTCGCGCAGTGCGATCAAGGCGAACGGGGAAGATATCCCCCCAATGTCGCGCCGTCAAGGGTGATTTGCGCGTTGCCCCGGCCGGAGCCGCTCGCAGATCGCAGCCACAGAATCTAATCGGCCCGGGGTCCGGGATCAACACTTATTTGCCCGCCCGGGCCGAAATCGCAATCTTTCTTCTAACCTGTTCCTCGCCCTTGAGTTACAGTCGATCCACGGGTCCCTCGGCGGACCCATGCCCCCCCGGGGGGAACCGATTCGGTTGCAACCGGCGGCTGGCGGGGGTATCGAAGTTCGTCGATCCGCCGCCGTCCCAGGGAGGAGTCCGGCGCGCCTCGCGGCGCGCCGCCCGAGAGCCGTGAAGCACTTTGTTCTCGCATTCCTGCTCGTCATCCTGCTGCTCGCGGGCGGGCTCTATGGCCTGATTCGCTTCTTCGGACACAACCTGCCCTCGCCGGCGACGCCGCGCGAGATGGAGGCCAGCCTCTCCACGCGCCTGCTCGACGCCCAGGGGCGCCCGTTCGACGAGTTCTACGTCGAGGATCGCGTGCCACTGAGACTCGGCGACGTGCCGCCCGCGTTCCTCCAGGCGATCCTGGCCACGGAGGATCGCCAGTTCTACCGCCACTGGGGCATCAACTCGACGAGCGTCCTGCGCGCGATCCGGTCGAACGTGCTCGAGGGGCGGATCGCCGAGGGGGCCTCGACGATCACGCAGCAGCTGGCCTGGAACCTCTTCCTCGACCACCGCCGCACGCTGGGGCGCAAGATCCGCGAGGCGATCCTGGCGTTGCGCATCGAGCGCTCGTTCTCGAAGGACGAGATCCTGGAGATGTACGTCAATCAGATCTACTTCGGCGAGGGGGCCTACGGGCTCGAGGCGGCGGCGCGCCGCTTCTGCGGAGTGCCCGCCGCGGCGCTGTCGCTGGAGCAGTGCGCGCTGCTGGCCGGACTGCCCGGCAATCCCGCCGCCTTCTCGCCGCGCCGGCATCCCGAGGCCGCGAAGAGGCGCCGCAGCATCGTCCTGCGCTCGATGCTCGAGACGGGAGCGATCGACGAGCAGACCTGCGAGCGCGCCATGGCCGCTCCGATCGTCGTGCGCGAGGCGGGCGGGCGCGGCCGCCTGGGCGCCTACTTCACCGAGGCGGTGCGCCGCGAGCTGGCCGGGCGATACGGCACCGAGCGCATCTACCATGGCGGGCTGGTGGTCGAGACGACGCTCGACATCGATCTCCAGCGCGTCGCCGAGGAGGCGCTGGAGAGCCAGTTGAGCAAGATCGAGGGGTTGATCCTGTATCCCTACCTCTTCGGGCGGGGCGACGAGATGCTCGCTTCATACGGCCTGCCGCCGCAGGAACGGCTCGCCTCGCCGCTGCGCCTGCAGGGGGCCGTCATCGCCGTCGACATCGCCACCGGGGCCGTGCGCGCCATGGTCGGCGGGCGCGACTTCGCCGAGAGCCCCTTCAACCGGGCCACCCAGGCTCCCCGGCAGTCCGCCTCGACCTTCAAACCCTTCATCTACGCCGAGGCGATCCGCCAGGGCTACCGATCGAACGACATCCTGGTCGACGAGCCGACCACCTTCCGCTTGAACGACGGCCGCGGCACGATCTACGAGATCCGCAACTTCGACACCCGGGAGGACTACGGCCCGGTAACGCTGCGCTTCGCGCTGGCCAAGTCGATCAACAGGCCGACCGCCCGCCTCCTGGACGCGGTCGGCATTCGCCGCGTCGTCGCGTTGACCCGGGCGATGGGGCTGCGCGGGCGCGTTCCCGCCGTCATCTCCCTGGCCGCCGGCACGGCCGAGGCGACGCTGATCGATCTCACCTCCGCCTTCGGCGCCTTCGGCAATCACGGCATCCTCGTGCAGCCCTATCTGATCGAGAGGGTCAGCGACCGCTACGGTCACGAGCTCGAGCGCCACGCCCTGCAGTCGGAGCAGGTCCTCGACGAACGCACGGCGGCGATCGTCACCAGCATGCTCGAGACGGTCTTCGATTTCGGCACCGGCTACGAGGCCCGCTCCGCGCTCGGCCTCACCGGCGCCGCGGCGGGGAAGACCGGGACGATGGACGACTACACCGACGCCTGGTTCGTCGGCTACACGCCCGAGATCGCCGTCGGCGTCTGGGTCGGATTCGACTGGAAGATCCGCATCGGCGGCAGTACGACGGCCACGGGGGCCAAGGCCGCCCTGCCGATCTGGGTGTCCGTGGTCCGCGCCGCCCAGGCCGGGGCCCGGCTCCAGGACTTCGAGATCCCGCTCGGGCTTGTGCCGGCGCGCACCTGCCTGCACTCCGGCGCGCTGGCCGGGCCCCACTGTCCCTCTCCCGTCGAGGACCTCTTCATCCCGGGTACCGAGCCGGGCGAGATCTGCCGGCGGCACTGAGCCGCGTGTTCCAGGGGTCGTCCGACACGCCTCCGGCGTGCACGAGGGCGACGATCCGCGGACCCGCCGCGGGCGCCTCGGGGGCGATGCGCACGAGCTCGCGCTCCTCTGGCCAGATCTGCCCTTCCGGGGCCTCCTCCGGCAGATAGAGCCGGACCAGGGGATCGCCCGCCGCCACGCGGTCCCCCCGCCGGCGAAGGAACTCCAGACCGACGCTCGGGTCGACGGCGTCGCCCGCGTAGCGCCGGCCGCCGCCCAGACCCACGCAGAGCTCCCCCGCCGCGAGCGCATCGACCTCGGCGACCCGGCCGCCGGCCTCGGCTCGCAGCAGGCGCTGGCGTCCGGAGACGCGCAGGCGCCGCGGCTCGCGCACGACGCGAGGATCCCCGCCCTGGGCGGCGATCCAGCGCTGGGCGAACTCCGCCGCGCGCCCGTCGCCCAGCGCCCTCTCGAGGACTCGCGCGCCCTCGGCCATCGTCGGCGTGCGCCCGGCCAACGCCACCATCAACCCGCCGAGGGCGAGCGTCAGCTCGCGCAGATCCTCCGGCCCGCGCCCTCCGTCGAGGAAGGCGAAGCTCTCGCGAGCCTCGAGGGCGTTGCCGACGGTGTCGCCGATGGGCTCATCCATGCGGGTCAGCAGCGCGACCGCCGGCAGGCCCAGCGCCCCCGCCGTCTCGACGAGCAGGCGCGCGAGCCGCTCCGCCCTGGCGCGGTCGGCCATGAAGGCCCCCCGCCCGAACTTGACGTCGAGCACCAATCCGGTCAGCCCCGCGGCGAGCTTCTTGCTGAGGATGCTGCTGACGATGAGCGGCTCCGAGGCGACGGTCGCCGAGACGTCGCGCAGGGCGTACATGATCCGGTCGGCCGGCACGAGTTCCGCCGTCTGGCCGGCGATGAAGCCCCCCGGATCACCGACGAGCTCCCGCAGGCGCTCGATCGGCAGCGTCGCCCGGTACCCGGGGATCGACTCCAGCTTGTCGAGCGTGCCGCCGGTGTGGCCCAGCCCGCGTCCGGAGATCATCGGCACGCGCAGGCCCGCGGCGAGCGCCAGCGGCAGGAGCGGAAGCGAGATCTTGTCCCCCACGCCACCGGTCGAGTGCTTGTCGATGCGCGGCCCGGGCAGCGCGCTCAGATCGAGGCGCTCCCCCGAGGCGAGCATGGCCGAGGTCAGGTCCCGGGTCTCCTCCGCCGTCATGCCGCGCAGGTAGACGGCCATCATGAAGGCGCTGATCTGATGCTCCTCGACCTCTCCCGCGGCCAGCCCGCCGACGAGCGCGGCGATCTCGGCCGCGGCCAAGGCCCCCCCGTCGCGCTTGCGCGCGATGAGCGCGCGCGGGTCGAGCACGCCGCCGCGCGCCTGCCGCCGGGTCCCCGGCAGCAGGGCGCCGGGCGGCCAGCGCCTCGCCCGGCCGCCTCGCGCCACCGCCAGCACCTCCATCTTCGGGGCCAGCTCGCGCAGCGCCTCGCGGCATCCGCCGCAGGGGGGCGTCGGGATCTCGGCGTCCGTGGCCAGGACGAGCAGGCCGGCGGGGTGCAGCCCCCGGGACAGCGCGGAGAAGAGCGCCACGCGCTCGGCGCACAGGCCGAGATTGTGGGCGGAGTTCTCGACATTGCCGCCGGTGACGATCTCCCCCTCGGCCGTGTCCAGGGCGGCCCCCACGGCGAAGCCCGAATAGGGCGCGTAGGCGCGCCCGCGGGCGGCTTGCGCGGCGGCGCACAGCGCCCCCTCGCGCGACCCCATCGGCCCGACGGACTCGTCTCGATTCACGGCACCCTCGTCGCGCGGCTCAGCGCCTTCTCGTCGCGGATCCCACGGCGCCCGCAGCCTCCGGCGGCCGCCGCGACCCGCTCATCCCGGCGACGCGGTCCCGGACCGTCTCCCGGTCCGCGGCCGGAGAGCGCCGCGGCGCGCGCCGGCGCAGCGCCCCGCGCATCGCCCCCGCGCGGCTCCCCCGCGCGGCGCGAGCGCCTTGCCTGTGTCTCGGCGCCCATGCTAGCGTGCCGGCATGGATGCGCAAGTCTCACCCGACTGGGATGGTCTGCGCGCGCTCTGCCGCCGCTTGCGAGCCCCCGCGGGGTGCGGCTGGGACCGCGCGCAGACGCTCGCCAGCCTCTCTCCCTACCTGCTCGAGGAGACCCACGAGGTCCTCGAGGCGCTCGCCGAGAACGACGGCGCCCGCCTGATGGAGGAGATCGGGGACCTCCTCTTCCTGCTCGCCTTCCTGGTCACGATCGCCGAGGAGGAGGGACGCTTCACCTTCGCCGAGCTCGCCCGGGCCACGGCGTCCAAGATGATCCGCCGCCACCCGCATGTCTTCGGCGAGCCCTCCGGCGGCGACCCGCGGAGTGCCGGCCGCGAGTGGGAGCGCGCCAAGCTCGCCGAACGGCGGGAGCGGGGCTCGCCGCGGGATCGGCTGGCCAGCGGCGCCGCCGGGCTGCCGGCGCTGCTCGAAGCCTACCGCGTGCAGGAGAAGGCCGCGGGCGCGGGCTTCGACTGGCCCGGCACGGCAGGAGTGCTGGAGAAGCTCGACGAGGAGCGCGCCGAGCTGGCGCGCGCCCTGGGGGCCGCGGACGCCGCTCGGGCGCCCGCCGCGCCCGCCGCCGCGCAGCCGCCCCCGAGGCCAGCGAGCCCGCCGCCCCCCACCGCGCCCGCCCCGGCGGAGGCCGGCGGAGGGCAGGCCTCCGCGCCGGCGCTCGAGGAAGTCGGCGACCTGCTCTTCACGCTCGTCAATCTGGCGCGCCACATGGGCGCCGACCCCGAGCAGCTGCTCAAGCGGACGACGCGCAAGTTCCGCACGCGATTCGCCGGCATGGAGGCACACCTGGTGTCGGCGGGCATCGCTCTCGAGGACGCCGACCTGGAAACGATGGAGCGCGCCTGGCAGCGCAGCAAGGCCGACGAGACGCGCGCCGCCCCGGGGCCCGATCGCCGGCCCGGCGCAGGCCCGGCCGCGCAGGGGCCCGGCGCGGGGCCGACGGCGCAAGATCCCGGCGCGGGCCCGGCCGCCTAGGAGCCCGATCGCCGGCCCGGCGCCAGTCCGGCCACCGGTTGAGCGACGACGAAGAGCTCCATCGGGCCCTCCTCCACCGACAGGATGGGAGCCTCGGCGCAGCGCAGGTGCAGGCTCTCCTGCGGCCCCAGCGTGAACTCCTCGTCCCCCGCCTGGAGGCGAACGCTGCCGGCGAGCGCGTAGAGGCAGGTGTCGCAGCCGCAGAGGTCCTCGAGAGGCTTCTCGACCGGACCCTCGCTGCGCGCCAGGTAGGCGCGCAGGCGGCCGCCGAGGATCCCCGTCGAGAGCGGCGCCATCCAGGGGGCCTCGCGCGCGCCGGAGGGGCGGCCGCCCGCGGTTCCGGAAACGAGGGAGACGTCGTCCAACTCGCGGCTCTCGACGAAGAAGCAGGGGTCCTTGGCCAGCGCCTCGGCGATGCGCACGAGCGCCTTCACCGTGGGGCTCGTCCGCCCCCGCTCGATCTCGCTGATGTGCGTCGAGGAGAAGCCCGACAGCCGCTCGACCTCCTTGAGGGTCATGCGCCGCCGATGGCGCGTGTCGCGCAGCCGCTTGGCCAGGGTCTGCTTGGCGGTCATCGCCAGCCCTCCTACAGCCCGAGGCGCGGCCGCGCGACCCAGATCAGGCGCGCGACGGCCTGCGTGGCGTTGCGGATCTCATGAACGCGCCGGGGGCGGAAGTGCAGCGACTCCCCCCGGCGCACGATGTGGGGCACGCCGTCGATGCGCACCTCCGCGGCCCCGTCGAGCACGAAGCAGAGCTCCTCGCCCTCGTGGGGCCGATCGCTGAAGCCTCCCCCCGGCTCCAGCGTCAGCAGATGCACCGACAGTTCCGAGGGACCATGAGGGAGGGTGAGGCCTTCCACCTCCGCCCGGCCCTCCGGCCGAGTGAAGCGCCGTCTCTGCAGCGCCGTCTGGTGCAACGGGCTCATCTCTGGGGGGGCGTCGAGGAGCTCGGCGGAGCTGACCCCCAGCGCGGCGGCGATGCGCCGCACGACGCCCACGGTCGGCGACGTCTTGCCCCGCTCGATCTCGCTGATGTGCGTGGCGCTGACCCGGGCCCGCTGTTCGACGGCCCTCAGGGTCAGCCCCTTCTGCTGCCGGATCCTGCGCACCCGCTCCCCGATCAGATTCTCCACGATCGCGCGCGCCATGTTGATCCTCGGCCTCCTCTCTGGTTGGCTAGCCCCCTCCCTGGTGTCGACGATGGAAGACGTAGCTGATCACCTTGAGCACCAGACGCGCGGCCAGGAAGTCAGGGGCGATGAAGCCCGGGATCGGGCTGAGCTCCGTCACGTCGCAGCCGACGACGTGCCGGCTCTCCGCCACCCGGCGAAGGAGATGGGTCAGCGTGAACCAGCGCAGGCCCCCCGGCTCGGGCGTGCCGGTGGCCGGGAGGATCGACGGATCGAGTCCGTCGAGATCGATCGTCAGGTAGACCGGATCGCCGAGCACGCTCAGCAGCCGCTCGGCCGCCGCCTCGGGATCCTCCTCGGCCTCCCGGGCCAGGATCACCCGCTCCGGCCTCTCCCACAGAGCGGCGTCCTCCTCGGCGCTCCAGCTTCTCACGCCCACCTGCACGCAGGGGAAGGACTCCCTCGCGCGGGCCATGACGCAGGCGTGGCTGAACGGGCTGCCCTGGTACTCCTCGCGCAGGTCGGCGTGGGCGTCGATCTGCAGGACCCAGGGATTCTCCCAGCGCCGGGCGAGCGCCTCGAGGGCCCCGATCGACACCGAGTGGTCGCCGCCCAGGACGATCGGGAACTTGCCCGCCAGGAAGATCTCCTCCACCTGCTCGCGGATCAACGGCACCATGGCCTGCGGGCCGACGGCGAGCGGCTCGAGCGGCTCGAGCGTGTGGATGCCGACACGGCTTGGATCCCAGCGCAGCTCCTCGTCGAAGAGCTCGACGTTCAGCGAGGCGGTCAGGAGGGCCCGCGGGCCGAAGCGCGCACCGGGCTGGTAGGTCGTCGTCAGGTCGTAGGGCACGGGAAGGACCACGACCGCGGCGCGCTCGATCGGCTCCTGAACGCCGAGGAAGGAGAGCGCTGCGGGCAGATCGGACATCTGGTCACCTTCGCGCGTGTGAACGGTGTCCCGAACCGTCACCTGGACGATGCGACTGAACCGGAGCCTACCGGGAGATCATAGCGCCGCGCCCCCCGCCTGGCAACAGCGGCCTGGCGCTCACCCCCCGGGCCCGCCGCGCCCGGCGGGCGCCTTCAGGGCCAGCAGATCCTCCAGGACGCGCCCATACCCCGCGTGGCGGGCCGCCGCGATCTCCCCCGCCTCCACGGCCGCCCCGATCCCGCAGCCCGGCTCGCCGCGGTGGAGGCAGTCCCTGAACCGGCAGCGCCCGAGATGGGGACGCAACTCGGGGAAGAGGCCCGCCAGGGACTCGGGAGCGACTCCCCAGAGGTGGATCACCCGCATCCCGGGCGTGTCGAGGAGGACGCCGCCGCCGGGCATGTCGAAGAGGTCGACGCGCGAGGTCGTGTGCACGCCCCTTCCGCTGGCGCGACTGATCGCCTCCGTGCGCTGTGCAGCGTCGGGCACGAGCCGGTTGATCAGGGAGGACTTGCCTACCCCGCTCGTCCCGACCATGACCGTCGTCCGCTCCCGCAGGAAGGAGGCCAGCTCGGCCAGGCCCTCTCCCTGTCGGGCGCTGACGGCGAAGACCGGATACCCGGCGCGCGCGTAGGGCGCGAGCAGCTCCACGGCGCGATCGACGGAGCCCAGATCGGTCTTGTTCAGGCAGACCGCCCCGGGCACTCCGCCCGCCTCGCCCAGCAGGAGCAGCCGGTCGAGGATCGCCGGCGAAAAGGCCGGCTCGTCGAGCGCCTGGACGGCGAGCAGCCGATCGACATTGGCGGCGATGACCTGTTCGCGGGGCGGCCGCAGCGAGCCGAGGCGCGAGACCTTGTTCCGCCGAGGGAGGATCTCGACGACGACGGCCATGCCTGCGGCCCTGCGCTCGACCCGGACGCGATCGCCGATGGCCAGAGGCGCGCGCCGGGCTCTCGAGCCGCGCAGCAGTCCCCTGGGCACGGCGGCCTCGTGCTCCCCCCCCGCGTTCCGCACCAGGACCGATCCGGGGCGCACGGCGGTGATGGCGCCGCTATCGGCGTCCGACGGCATCTCGTCCCTCCTCCGCTCCGGCCGGCGGCCGGGAATGATGGGCCGGGTTCGGATGACCCGCGCAGCGGCCTCGCGCCATGACGCCCGCGCAGCAACCTCACGCCATGACGCCCGCGCAGCGGCCTCGCGCCATGACGCCCGCGGCGCTCCCGCCCGGCAGCGGGCCGGGGGCGGATTCGCCGCCGGGGGGGATTCCGCCGCTGGCGGCGGCGGCCGGACGCGGATAGTGTCTCGCGCCGGAGCGCCCTCCCCGATCACGGGATCGTCCGGGCGCAGGCCCGGGCCGCCCACGCGGTTGCACCGGCCCACGGGGGCGAGACGAGGTTGCCGAATGGAGCGAGACGAGTCTCGAGGAGCTCGCGGGGAGAAGCTGCGCTCCTGGGTGCGCATGGGGCGCACGCGCATCGAGGCCGAGCAGGCGGGCGCCCGCCTCGACGGCTACCTGGCCCGCCGCTTCACCTACCGCTCCCGGACGCAGTGGGGGCGCCTGATCCGCGAGGGGCGCCTGACTGTCAACGGCCGGGCCGTGCGGCCCTCCAGGCGGCTGCGCGCCGGGGATCGGATCGACTACGTGCCCCGGCGGCGCGCCGAACCGCCCGTCGACCGGCTCTGCCCCCTCCTCCACGCGGACGACTGGCTCGTGGCCGTGGCCAAGAGCGGCAACCTGCCGATGCACCCCTCGGGGCGCTACTTCCGCCACACGCTGCTGCACGCGCTTCTCGACGAGCACCCGGAGTGGGCCCCCCTGCTCATCGTTCATCGGCTCGATCGCGAGACCAGCGGCGTGGTCGTCCTCGGCCGCACGAGGGAAGCGACCGCCAAGCTCGCTGCCCAGTTCCGCGACCGGATCGCGCAGAAGATCTACCTGGCGCTGGTCGAGGGCCGGCCCGCCGAGGACCGCTTCGCGATCGATCTGCCGCTCGGGCGCGCCGGGGACAGCCTGGTGCGCAAGGCGGTC
>Ga0194112_10002225_pt1 | contig 27967 bp, 24 predicted proteins | sample TA2MahC400mmetaG_FD_146191 | JGI IMG/M metagenome (GOLD analysis project Ga0194112, IMG submission 146191) | Freshwater microbial communities from Lake Tanganyika, Tanzania - TA2015016 Mahale Deep Cast 400m | ecosystem: Environmental > Aquatic > Freshwater > Lake | place: Tanzania: Lake... | reverse complement strand
AATAATAAACGAGGATTTGAAGGAAGCCCTAAGCAGAATAGAAGAATTCTCCCATCTCATCGTCATCTACTGGATGCACAAACTAGCCCCATCGCAACGTTCAGTAACAAAAGTCCATCCCAAAGGCAATCAGAACCTGCCTCTGGTCGGCGTCTTCGCTAGCCGTAGCCCAGCACGCCCTAATCCAATAGGAATAACCACCGTCAAGTTGTTGGAACATCGAGACAATGTTCTCAAGGTAATTGGTCTCGATGCCATAGACGGAACACCGGTACTAGACATCAAGCCCCACATACCCGGGTCTGACTCACCTGTTAAGGCCAAGACGCCTCGCTGGATAAAAACATGATTTTCTCAATAAGGGACATCTTGTAAGGAGAATATTTAGCAACATTGTAGCCTGTCGGGTAGGTGAGAGCAGATGCTCTCGCCTGGCGAAAGATTTCAATTTTATGGCTGAAGACACCGAGTTAAAAGTACAAAGTCTCATTTCGCTGGTGAAAGAATAGCTGGTATACCCAGGCAAGAAGTTACTTACTACAATGTAGCTGCGTGGCTTTAGCCCCGCCAAAGGGTGGTCGGGTAAATAGATGCCAAAGGTCGCCTGAAGAAAAGCCTGAACGGATGATAGACTATCAACAAGCCTTCCACGACGGTAAACTATGATATAATTGTGAACAGGAAGCTAATAATGGATAGGATTTTAACTAAAGCTAAAAATGACCCTGAAATAGTGGCAGTCTTTCTCTTCGGCAGCCAGGCGAGAAGTGAATCCGCCGCCAGTTCAGACGTTGATATATGCCTCATGCTTCGGCCCAACAAACATGATGCTTCAGCCTTGTTCCAGAAAAGACTGAATTATCTTAAAGAAAGTAACGCCGATGTCCACATTTTCTCCCAGTTGCCGCTATATGTCAGGCACAGAGTATTGAAAGAAGGCAAAGTCCTTCTCTGCATGGATGAAGACCTGCTGTATGAAATCGCCTTTCGAACCGCACAAGCCTTCGAGGACTTTAAGCATATTTACTACGGATACTTAGAAGAGGTTGCTCGTGCTTGACCGCGACCGGATTCTAATCAAGATTGACCAGCTTGAGAGATACCTTAAAGAACTCCGTGAGATTTTGCCTGCGGATTTCACCGGCTATCAGAAGATTGAGAAGCGGAGAGCTTGTGAAAGATTGCTTCAGGTCTCAATAGAAGCGGTTATTGATATATGTCACCTGCTGGTAGCCGGACTTCGATTAGGCATCGCTGCCGAAGAGGATGACTTGTTTGAAAAGCTAAAAGAAGCTGGCATCATTTCACTGAAGACGACCGAGGTGCTAAAAGAGATGAAAGGCTTCAGAAATATTCTAGTCCACGAATATGCCCGAATAGATGACAAGATAGTTTATGAGATAGCCAGGACAAGATTAGCCGACTTTGAGGCATTCAAGCAACAGATACTCCAATACCTGAAGGAGAGCATTTAGCAATATCAAAATGTCATTCTGAAGGAGTCCCGATTTTATCCCGATTTATCGGGAAGAATCTCGCTCAGGGTAAACTCCGTGAAGAGTCTACTTATAATGTTGCTCCGACTAAGGCAAGATTCTCCCTTTGCTTTGTAGCAGCAGAAATGCCACTGAGAAAAGGCGCGCTGTCAGTCTTTGAATTACAGCATTTCTCCCTGATATAATTATTTTTGCTAAGGGCAGACGAGGTTGCCAGATGAAATACACGGTCATCATTGAAAAAGGCAATGAATCCGGCTACATAGCCTACGAATGTATTGGAATCCGGTTGCTATCAGTGGCAGCCCAAATGCATTATAATTGAATAGCGTAAGGAACAACGGCATATGGTTAGCCGTAAGGCATGCCATCGCTTTTACAATGGGCTGATACAATAATATAATATCAGTGAGTATAAAGGATAACGGGTGGGCTAATTTTAGAGAAAATACTATCTGGGCTTTCCGATACAAACATCAGGTTCAGTGCGCTAAGAAATCTTTTGTTAGAATTAGGTTTTAATGAGCGCATTAAAGGGGACCATCACATTTTGACCAAGCCCGGTATTGCTGAAATCATAAATTTGCAGCCTCTGAAAGATGGTAGGGCCAAAGTTTATCAAGTTAAGCAGGTAAGGGGTATAATTTTAAAATATACGCTTCATAAGGAGAGCGAAGGTGTATAGATACGAAGTAATTGTTTATTGGAGTGACGAAGATAAAGCTTACATAGCCGAGATTCCTGAACTTCCAGGCTGTATGGCTGATGGCGCAACGTATGAAGAGGCAGTAAAGAATGTTCAGGTGATTATCTATGAATGGATAGAAACAGCAAGAGCCTCAGGACGGGAAATACCAACTCCGAAGGGAAGACTAATGCACGCGTGACTGGTGATTAGTTATTCCCCAAAGAAATCCTTATACCATCCAATTGTACGCTCCAGCCCCTCATCCAGCGTAACCAGGGGTTTCCGCTTCAGTATCTATCACTCACAAGGTTCGCGCCTCAACTCTGTTTCGCATGGCCTTGGTGTGGCTTTCAGCGTCATCAAACACCGCCTGATGAGCTATGGCCCAGGTAAAAGACTAAACAGGACTGCCTCGACAGGCCAAAGGCAGGGTATCGAACGAAACATTGACATAGCGCCATTAGCTTTAAGCGATAGATTAATCACGAATAAGTTGTGGTAATGGCAAAGGGATGATAAAACTGCCGCGGAACCCTTTGTTCCGGAGTTTGGGCATCAGTTCATCTGCGATATGCCAGGAAAGCAAGAGTGCATACTCCGGTTGGTCAGTAAAGAGACATGACTCCTCTACCACAGGTATCAGCGTGCCAGGTATATATTTGCCGATTTTATGTGACCCTTTAACTTCCAGCACATAGTCAAGCATCCCATCATCTATGCCGACGTAATTGATAAGTGTGCTGGCACGCGAGGGTGCGCTAATGCCATAGATGTGTTGCCCCTTCTCCTTGATAGCTAGAAGTAGGGCGTGCAGGCGCAGTTTAGAGAGAACTACTCGCTCTTTGAATTTGAGCAAATTATCTTTGTTCAACACAACCGGAGCTTCTTCCTTCAGAAGTTCTGCCACTATCGGCTGGACAGCATAATCTCCTGCCCTCGCGGCATAGACACGAATAGAGCCGCCATGGGTAGGAATTCGTTTGGCATAGAAAATTTCCAGTCCATGTTTTTCTAAAAGATACTTCAGACTATGTAACGAATAGTATCGCAAATGTTCGTGATAAATCGTGTCGTATTGTAGCGTTTCAATAAGTGGCAACAAATAATGCGATTCGGAAATAAATACACCGCCGGGTTTTAGTAATTGCATGATCAACTCCACCACGCCATTGACATTTTCGATATGCGCGAACACATTGGTAGCAGTAACCAGTTTTGCCTGCCCATGCTGCACAATAACCGTGGAAACAACCTCCGGAGTGAAATAGTCAATTATCGTCGGAATGCCACGCTCTATTGCGATTCTGCCAATTTCCTCGGGCGTGATTCCCAAAACTCGATGATTGTCTTTGAAATTGCTTAAAAGATTGCCATCGTTAGAACCGATGTCCACAACTAGGTCTTGCGGACCTAAATCCATTTTCGTCCTGACTTCGCGATAGAGTTCAGCGAAGTTCTCACGAAGGATTTTTGTGGTGCTGCTGGTATAAGGATATTCCGGTGGAAAGATAACTTTCGGGTCAACCACCAGGCCCAGTTGCACCAGGTGGCATTGGGGGCAATAAAGCAATTGCGCAGGATAGCTGGGCTGCTGACACGGCTTCTCACCGATAGGATTCATTCGATTGACCGGCGGCAGATAGCCCAAAAAAAGTATCGGCTCAAGACTGGGATTATCGCACACCTGGCAACATTCAACAACAACACTGGAGCCAGTTCCAGCTGCAATTTTTGGTGGATTTGACATTAATGGACCTCCTTCTATTTGTTATTTCCTTGTCGGTATGCGCCAGAAGAATCTACTCAGCCGGCTTAAGATGGGCATTCTCATCATACCAACGTAGCGCAATCGGTAGTCCGCTATGTAAATTATATTGCGGCTTATATCCCAATGCAGTCAGTTTGGCGATATCAGGGCAGCGCCGTGGCGTACCACCTCCTGCCGGTTCGCCCGGCACAACCTTTACCTTCCAACCAAAGTAATCACCCACGAGATGCGCTAGTTTCTCTATGGTTACTTCTTCCATCGTCCCGATGTGATAAATGCCCAGGTGTTCGCCGTGCTCCAAGACCAAACCTAGCCCGGCGATGAAGTCTTCAATGAAGACAAAGGCGCGTGTCTCTTTGCCGCTACCCTGGATTGGGAAACGAACAGGGCCTCCTGCTGTCCGGCATAGTTGTTTCATGCGCAGCGCAAACTGCGGGATGACATGCTCCCATCCCATATCTGGACCATAAACATTGTGCGGGCGGAAAATAACCACACGCTGAAAATGCTTCCGCCCATAGTTAAGCGTCATCGCCTCACCAATGATCTTCCCCGCTGCATAAGAATAGCGCGGATTGAGAATATCAGGAATAGATAGGGGAACTGTCTCGTTGGTCGGCACAGTCGGCGGAGTCTGATACACCTCAGAGCTGGAAGCCAAAATTAACTCGCCAACTCCGTGTTTTAGACAGGCGTCAATAACGTTTACTGTACCTTTGACTCCCACATCCAGGACAAACTCAGGCTGGGTATAAAAGAACTTTGTACCGTTCACAAATGCCAGGTGACAGATGCTATCTACACCCTCTGTCGCTTTGGTCACTGCCTCAGCGTCACGGATATCGGCAGCAACAAATTCAAATTCGGATTGTATATCTTTCAGACGTCTGATGGTGCCGCGCCAATCGTTATCTAATACGCGCACGCGATGTCCTCGCTGAAGCAGATGTCGCACCAGTGCGCTTCCTAGAAAGCCTGTTCCCCCAGTTACCAAATAGAATCTTGACATCATTGGCACCCTTCATGTTGCCATCGCAACTGGAATGCGGACCATCACCTGTGTATGCTTGCACCCCGAAGCACGCCGCAACTGGATAGCGCCCCACCAAAACCACCGCAGATATTCCACGAACCATGGCCCCAGGCGGAATGTAGACTTGCCTCCGTAGAGACGGTCAATAGAAGTTACAGGCACCTCACCAAGTTTCAAACCCAGGAGTTGCGCTTTGATAGACATCTCGAAAGCAACTGCCCACCCAACGGGCCTGGCTTCCAAGTGCAAGCGTTCGAAGATAGGGCGGCGGAACATTTTGAGGCCTGTAGTAGAATCGCTTAATGCTGAACCCACCAAAGAATGAAGAAGCCAATTGGCAATACGCGAGAGCATTCCACCCACCACTGTGCCCCCCAAACGCCGCCCGCCATAGGCATATCGGGTGCCGGTCACGAAATCACACCCCTCATCAAGCAAAGCCATCATATCTTCAAGTGCTAAGATGGGTGCAATTTCGTCTACTGCGTAAATTAGAATATATTCGCCCACCGAGGCCTCGACTCCAGCGCGAATGGCATTTATAACCCCACGTCCAAGTGTATTGAGCACAAGCCGCAGATTGGGATACTCAGGCTGTATTGCATTGACAACAGGAATGCTGGTATCCTCCGGAAAATCGCATATTACCAAGACTTCATGAGGTACCTCAGTCACCGCTTTTAGAATCCTGAGCATAACCTTTAAGTTGGCACTCTCGTTTCGCACGGGCAGTAGAATGGACAGTTTGATATCCTTTTCATTTGTTTGTATAGCAGTTGACTTATCAGGTTCTGCTCGAGCAATTTCAGTCATTTTTTCCCTCAGTAAATTTCCGTATATGTTGGCACACTAGATGAACATCTTCGTCTGTAAGCGTGAAGGCTGAAGGAAGCCAGATAGCCTTTGGCATTAGCCGCGTACTATTTGGGAAAGCAGCATCAGGTTGAAAATACGGTAGTTGAGTATGAACCGGATGCCAAAAACGGCGGCAATGAATCCCTTTCCCTAGGAGATAACGGTCTAAATCATTCCTGCGCTCAATAATTGCATCCGTCCATTGAGGAATTTCACCACCTTCTAGGTTGAACCCAGGAAGTCGGGTTCCAGGTAAGCCACCCAATTCCTCGGTATAAATGCTGTAAATATGTTTCTGCCGTTCAAGGCGGGCCTCGAGTGCTGTAAGTTGTGCCAACCCCACTGCTGCCTGCAAATTGGTTAACTTGAAATTATACCCAATTGAGCGATGGATATCATCTCCTCCTGTACCACGGACTGGACGTCCCTGGTCCTTCAATTCACGCAAGCGTATGTGCAGGGCATCATCGCTTGTTAGCACCATTCCACCCTGTCCTGTCGAAATGGTTTTGTTTGGAGAAAATGAAAGGCAGCCAGCGACACCCCACGTACCCATATATTTGCCATTCGTTGCCGACATAAAGGCTTCTGCGGCATCTTCGATTATCATCAGGCCATATTCACGCGAAATTTCCATTATCGACGTCATATCTGCTGCTCGCCCACTGACATGCACCGGTACAACAGCCTTTGTATGTGGTGTAATTGCAGCCCGGACCAAATCAGGGCTGATGTTCAAATTCAATGGGTCAATATCTACCAATACTGGCTTCGCCCCGGTCAATGTAACAGCATTGGCAGTTGCAATAAAAGTGACATCTGGCACAATCACCTCGTCACCCGGCCCAATTCCAACTCCGGTCAACGCAAGGAAAATAGCTGCTGTACCGCTGGTGACAGCAACAGCATGTTTAACTCCGACACGCTGTGCTATTTCCTGCTCGAATTTGGTTGTTATAGCTCCATCGTTCAGAAAGTTACTGTCCAGAACCTCTTTTATTAGCTGGTATTCCTGGCCCGTAATTTTCGGTGACCACCACGGGATTGTTTTAGACATGTCGGTTCCTAAGAGACTTGTTCAGTTTTTCTACTTGCGCCAGTACGTTTTCCCGGTTGCGCCAGCGTATGAATCTGATGGGAATGCCCGCATAAACCGACCACGGCTCAAATGCAAACGCTGGCAGAACAAAACTCAGTGCTCCAATTACTGTGCCGACTGGGATATGATTATTCGGCATAACGATGGAATTAGAACCCACAGCGGTATAGTTGTCCATAATAACATTACCAGCGATAACATTCGTCTTTATCGAACCAATGCCCTCTGGCAAGATAGTCACAATATCATTAACAAAATCATCAGAGGCACACCAGACTTTCACACCTGCGGATAAACTACTGTAGTCACCCATTTGAAACAGAAATTTGACTCCCCCGGCTACGCTGCAACCTGATGCAATATGTGAACAAATACCAATTCGCACCCGTGTGGAGAAGTAACAGTAATCATCAACAATGGAATCCTCTCCGATCTCAAAGAATTCGGGATGTCGGATTCTAGAATTGGCTGATATGATAGGTTTCACGATCTCGCCTCAGATGGGATTACATTCCACAAATCCACCACATCAACTCCCTGTGGTATTTTTAGTTGTTTATAGGCTGAGTGTGGAACGCCAATTATCACTACATCGCTCGATGCAACCAATTCTTCCTTGCTTATAAAAGTTGGATCATATGCAAACTCATCTGAATACAGGACAGTCGCACCATGAAAGCGCAGTATCTTGCCCAGCTTGTATGAAAGAGAGTCGCGTGTATCATCGATATCCGCCTTGAACGCCATGCCCAGGATACCTACCCGTGTGCAGGTGAGGTTATACTTCCGCCGCAGGTGCTCGACAATAAAACCAGGTAAGCCCTCATTGACAGTCATAGCAGCTTGTCCTAGAGGAAAGCGGTTGATGTCAAACGCGAGAAGCTGCATCGTATCCTTTAGCAGACATGGGCCAGCGGCAAAGCCAGCGCTAGCCAGCCCAGAAGCCCGGCAATATCCCTCCACCATCACCCGTCGCACGCAATTAAAATCCACGTCAAAGTCCTGTGCTATCATATAAAACTGATTAGCAGCAGCAAATTGGATATAGCGCCAGGCATTCGTGAACAGCTTGACCAGCTCGGCTTCTGCAATTCCAACTTGAATAACCCGGGGGGAAATGATTGAAAATAGCTCAGTAGCATCCACAACGGCCTTTTGGCTCAAGCCAGCCACTAGCTGCGGTAATTCAGCAAGCTCCCTTATAGCATAGCCCTGGGCAATTCGCTCCGGGCAGTAGGCAATATTCCAGGGACCACCTCCCATTTTCTCCAATAACCGCAATACCTGCTGGCACGTCCGTGGAAAAACCGTGCTGCGTATGATGATGGTCTGACTATTACTTAATTGGGGATGCAGCTCTATAAATAAATCCAGCAAAACCCGCAATTTGGGATTGAGATACTCGTCAACTGGTGTGCCGATTGCAATGATAACAAAACGCGCCGCAGATATCGATTGGATATCTGTGGACAAAAATAGTCTCTTATTGATTACCTCCTTCAAAATCGGCTCGGCGTCATACTCAATGAATGGCATCTGCCCTTTTTGTATCAATTTCATGGCTTGTGTATTAACGTCATGCAAGATAACCTTCTGGCCTTTTGAGGCAAAAATCAGTCCCAGAGGCAATCCGACATGCCCAGCACCGCCGACAATGCAGATATCAAAATCGTACATCACTCTACCCTCTCTTCTTGAAAATCACGGTGTCATAAGCAACAAAATTGAACGCAGCGGCTAATGCCATCCCAATAGCTGCATTTATGATATAGAACACACCCAAAAACTGCAACAACGCAAACAAAGCCAATCTACCTACTAGACTTATGCCTAACGCAAGGTGAAATTTAAGCATTTGAATAACCAAACTACCTCCACTTTCTTTATATCTGTCTCGCCATGTTACTCCACGCATCATGAAAAAGTTGTATATCGTGCCCAGTTCCATACTGATCGCGTTAGCTATGTTTTCTCCCAGTCGTGTATTGAATCCCAGGTAGCTCACCAGTATATATAGCATTAATAGAACCAGTAGGGCTGTAGAACCGCCAACGACCAGAAACATGCCTATCTTCGATATTCTTTGATAGACATAAGCGACTATCTTCCATTTTTTAATGGACGAGAGCACAGTATTACTGGATATGGCTGCATATAAATTATGATAAATCCTATTTTTCATTTCTCAAATAAGTGCCAGTACGTATATACGCATATTTACCTGATATTGTACTAGTAATGAACGTGTTGGCAAAGGGGAACGGGTTTTAATATCAGGGACAAAAGAGCTACTAATACAAAGGTAATGCTTTACAATCACTACCTGACCTCCAGGATAACTATCTGTTCTGGTACGTAGTATCCGCTTATGTCTGCCGTTACAATCTTGAGTGAAAGAGTATGTTGTCCTTCACTAAGTGTTGATGTGGGAAAGGAGGCTAAAAAGCCTGAATACCTGTAGTGGTCGTTTTTAAGTGCGGCAGCCACGTCAGGCCTGTCCACTCCATAATAGGCAAGTATATCTTTCTGGCCGTCAATGTTGATAAAGACACCACTAGCAGCCTGTCCAGCCTTCTGGTCAACCGCCCAGCCTGAAACAGTGATAGTTTTTTCCTGCTGACCATCAATAATAATGTGATAGCCCTGTTGCGCTGACTGACGACCATCGATGGTGTCTATGTAGAAAAGTGTGGTGCCCTCCACCAAGGGCAGTTTCTCGAGCTCGAATCGAGGGGAGGCAAAAACATTGAGCTTGTATTTTCTTAAAGTCTCCGCTCGTTCTCTCACCACCTGGTGGTTGGAGAAAAGTAGTGCCAGATGTTCATCACTCTGGAATTCAAAGGTGGACAAATAATATGCAGCCTGGCTCCGATAGGCTCTTATTGATTTACCGTCTGACATTATTGCATGGCCATATGAGGCAATTATACCCAGGGTCATCAATGACAGCACAAAACCAAACAAGAATGGCTTTAAGTTCTGGTACTTGACTTTTAATTGCAGAATTGCCAGATAAAGCCCAACTATACCTGGGATAATCAGCGTCGTATATCGAGATGAAAATGCTTGTTCCACACCGAATCCAGCCCGCGTCAGAACCAATATAGCTGCAGTGAGCAGACTAAATGATATCAAGCAAAGGGGAAATGTCATAACTGACTGAGTCTGTGAGTCTCTTTTGATTGCGTATACAAGAACATAAATATATGAAGCCAGAAGCAATATACCCATTGCCGCCGCTGTATATGTATCGACGGCGAGTGGACTTCCTATACTTACCATGAGGAAGCTCAGGGAGGAAAAGGGATGATGCATAAAGTATAATAAACTCGGATGGTACGATGGTTTTGTGTAGCCAACAAAATAGGCAATATAGATAAAAATCCCTATCAGACACCATATAGATACTATCTTCAGGTATAACCACTTAGACCCCTTTCCCTGCGACCACCAGGTCCACAGAATTTGGATGAACCCTACGGGCCATATAAGCAGTCCGTTAGCAAATGTAAATGAGCATATCACGCCACTGACAATCGAAAGTCCAAACCATCCCCCTACATTTCTGCTTTTCTCTAAAAAATAAACGGATAATAAGAAAAATAAAATCATCATAAAAATAGATAATGTAATACCCCAAAGTAGACTCTCCCATTGGCGAAGGCTGAATATCAGCCAGACCACAGGGATGAATTTTGCCAGTGTTCCTTGTGAGGTGCCGAAATTCCGAACATAAACAGTGAGAAGCACGCAGCTAATGAGACACAGAAGGAACCATGAAAAATACATTTCGGCGACATTGTTGTAATGAGTGATGGCACCAAGTACTAGCATGATTAGCCATGCAAATGGCACACGGTGCTCGTTGTGCTGGGCAAAGAGGTCAGCGAACGATAGCTGTCCGCTGAACATTTTGTCCAACAAGGGGATGAAATGGAACTGGTCCCAGAAAGGTACGTTTACGCCATACGCTCTTATGAATAGCAAACTGATAACGGCGGGGGTTATCATAAGCACGATTATAATAACCCACTTTGCTAAAACACATCGGCCTACTTTCATCTCCAATGCTTATCTCGAGTCGGAATTATAGCGGAGTTATAAAAAATCGCCTTCAGTCTTTTTTAGAATTATTATGACTTCCTTTATTTCTTCATTGTAATAAATGATCTCGACCCCAAAAGGCAGCCGTCTCTTTTTCTTTAAGTGGACTATTAATTCTATCATCTCTATCGGTGTCCATACGTGATAATGGATTGAATACTTCATCTTCAGTAGCTCGGTGACACGCCTTCTCGCCTCAGCACCCTTGCGATTCTCACATTCAACCCACTCTTGAAAATGTACACGGCGGAACCATCGGGCTCCGAGGGCGTGTTCCAGTTCAAGATGCGTTATCGATGTCACAGGACGGTCCTTGTCCCGAATGTAGCGTTTATCGGGGAGTGCAATAAAAAGGATGCCGTCGGACCGCAAGACCCTCAGCATATTTTGAATTGCCTTTATGGGATTTTCACAATGTTCGAGAAAATGACAGGCAATAACGAAGTCAAGGGTGTTATCTTTGATTTTGGATAATTCTTCGCCGTTATCGATTATATCTGGCTCGATAAGTTTATGGTCCTTTAGCTCAGGATAGTGCTTTCTGAGCTCCTCGATGGGAAGTCTATCGATATATTGTACCTTAGCACTATCCGGAACATTTAAAGGTCGCTGGAGGGGGCCTATTTCAATTCCGTTTCCGGCAAGATATTGGCGGGCTATCATGTCTCGGTCGATTTTCATCTATACCGCTCCCTTTATATCAAACCAATCAATTAGGCTATTACTCTGTGTTACAAGTTACAACGTCTTCTTTCATAATAATCGTATAAGTTTGCGTCAACCGTCTGTCAAAAAGATGCCTGCACCATCTTCCTTTGCTAACTCTCTGATTTCCATAGCTACGTCGTCTGGCAATTTGGGCCTGCCACCGAGTGTTGCTTGATAAGCTTCCTTGTAAACCTCCAGCGTCTTCTCTATCATCTCTACCGTGGAGAAAAGCTTGATTCTCTTTTTGCCTCTTTCCACAAGTTCGCTTCTTATCCCGGCGTCATTTAGCACCGAATACATTGCATCGGCTAGTTGCTTCGGCTGAGTGCAATCAACGAGAACCGCTGCATCGCCGACAACTTCAGGTATAGACGTGGCATCTGAGGCAACGACGGGCACCTCGCAAGCCATCGCTTCCAACAGAGGTAGCCCAAACCCCTCGTAAAGAGACGGGAAGACAAACAAAGAGGCGCAGCTATAAAAAAGCGGCATGTCCTCATCTGGTACATAATCCAGAAGCTGAACCTTGTCTTTAATTTTAGCTAGCTTGGATTCTATAATTCTCCTTCTATTCAAGTGTGTGTCCGGGGCTATCAAGATGAGGTCAGGCACGGAAGCTCGGTCACCTCCAAAGCTGTTTAATAGGCACTCGTATGCCGAAATCAGACCCTCATGGTTCTTGTGGGGGAAAGTTGTACCAATGTACAAAATGTATGGATTGTCGAGCTTGTATTTGGCTTTGAAGTCGGCCAGGAGACTTGGGTCTTCGGTCTTCTTGAACTTGCTGGTATCAAGCAACGCTGGATAAACAACAGTGATTTTCTCAGGGGGCACTTGAAGATTCTTTACCATATCCCTCTTGGAGTGTTCGCTAATTGCTATAATCCGGTCTGCAATTTTGGCAGCCAGTCCCATTATTTTCTGGTAGCGCTTATAATCCTGCGCACTTAGAAAATAGTCGGGATGGTGATATGATATTAAGTCTAATATAGTTATTACGCTAGCCTTGGCATTAAGAAGAAGCAGCAGGTCAAAGGCTGAGTAGCACTGAAAAGGTCGGTGAAACACGTCAGTGGCGAAGAAGTCTGAGTCCCAAAGTATGTCTGTGGAGTCCAGAGCGTATTTCCTCGTAAATTTACCGTTCTGCCGATAGTACCTGTCCAAACTACCATCTGCTGTAAAGATGGTGTAGCGATTTTGGCTGTCTAGGCTGACTAATCCATCTATCAGCCTCATCATATAGCGTTCTGACCCAGTCCACCTGTTCCTTACTAAGAGCTGGGCATCAATACCAACACGTAGGGATTCAATCGGACGCACTTCTATGCTCTTACGTATGGCTATTTGAATATCCGACAATGGATTTCTGGCGGTAAAATCTGTCACCATCTGCGGATAATAGGGATGTTTCTTTACCAAGATATTCCAGTTCTTGGCCTCGAGTAGTTGGGCTTGTTCTGTATTGGTCGAGGCTGTTCCTGCGTGGTAAACAAACACATGTGGGCAAGCAACGTGGCAATATCCTTTCTCTGAAGCACGTAGGCAGAAATCCACCTCCTCCTCATATCCCCTACCGAACTCTTCACTATAAAGCCCTATCTCAGAGATGACTTTCCTCTTTACATACATGCAAAAACCAATGCCGACCGGTAATTCATAGAAGGAAATCCCGATTCTTTGAGAAGCCTTCTCCACTAGCTCCCCAAATTCTTGCACGCTATAACCCGGTGGGATTTGGTTGTTTTTGCAAAACTCTGGAACCGAGCATACTGTAGCATTGTTTGAAATAGGTGTAACCGTAGCAATTCTATCGTCGCTATAAGCACAAGCTCGTAGTTTACTAAGCCAGTCGTATGTAACAATGGCATCAGTATTTAGAAGCACGACATCATTATTTGAAAAGCTCATCCCCCTATTGACGCTTTCAAGAAAGCCAACATTTTTCCTATTGCGTAGCACGATTACATTGCTATTCCTAGATTCTAGATAGGCTAGATATTCCAGCAACCTCTGGTCAGTACTCCCATCGTCGACCACTATTAGCCTGTAAGGGATACCAACTGTAAACGAGAGCACGGCGCTGAGGCACCTTCTGGTCCAGTCAAATGCGTTGTAAACTGGCACAACTATGTCTACCTGTTGACCATGGTTGAGCGGCAGTTCTGTCAGGTAGACTGACCGGTCAGAAGCTGCAGCGTACTTAACCTTTTTGACTCGTAACCAGAGTTTTGCTTTTCTCCAAAAACTATGCCAGCCTTCATTCAAAATAACTCTTATACCAGCTAATCCAAGCTCGTAATAATAGCGTCGCCGTGTGCCAGGGCGCAGCAGTTTTTCGATGACTCTCTGGTATCTGCTCAAAAGCTGCACCACTATACCTCGATGAATCTGCTGTATTTGAGCTTCAAGGGAGCTTATTTGAGACACCTTCTCCTCCAGGCTTGCCTCAAGGGAGCTTATTTGAGACACCTTCTCCTCCAGGCTTGCCTCAAGGGAGCTTATTTGAGACACCTTCTCCTCCAGGCTTGCCTCAAGGGAGCTTATCTGGGCATCTTTAGTGGTCAAAGAGCTACCGAGTTCGGTAATCAAAGTAGCTACCTTTGGGTCTTTATCTGCTGCAGCACTTAGCATGGCCTCTAATATATCCGGCCCTTTTAGGGTGGTATTGAAGTAAGAGACCTGCGAGGTTGCCTTGTGTTTTAAGTTTCTCAGCAGTTTGTATACTTTTCCTCCAAATTTGCTCCTGGTAAAGGTCTTCTTGGCAAACTTGTAGCCGTTTTCTGCTAATTCATTAGCTTCATCTTTGTGCTCAATAAGATATTCTACTTTGTCTGCAAGCTGCTCATAGTTGCCAGGTTCATACAGCAGACCGTTGAGCCCATCCTTAATTAGCTCCAGGGTACCACCTGTACTTGTGCCTATGACAGGCTTCTTCAGAAGCATTCCTTCCACTGTAACTCGACCAAAGGCTTCGTTCCTAGAACAGACCAGTACTATATCCGCCTGGTTCATAATCAAATATGGGTTTTCTTTGAAATCAATGAACTTAACGTGTTCTCCTAGCTTTTCCTCCCTTGCTATAGTCTTCAAATGCTCTGCGTAGTCTGTACTACAATCACCCATTATTATGAGCTCGACATCCCTGCCCCTTGGGACAAGCTCTCTAACCGCCAGAATGGCATCCTTCTGCCCTTTTCCTTCATGCACCGACGCGCTCATTATCAGCCTGGTTGAATTTGCCCTGGCAAAGTAATTGCCTTCGTCCTGATGCAGAGCAGTTGAGGGAATGTTTACGTACGGGTAGACAGTCAAGACCTTCTTGCTACTCATATTGGGGAAGAGCGCTTTCCGCACAGCATCAGAGTTGGTTACTATCAGGGCGGAGAGTTTCTTAATAACATTCAAGGTGGTATCAATCGGTAGAAAGGGTTTCAGGCTGTGGTCTTTTTCACCGAACTCACGGACGAACCAGACATGGGGCTTGCCCAGGAATGAGGCAGTAATCGCACCCCAGGGGATGACCATTGTATTGGTAACGATTACATCAGGGTTGATTTTGGCTATCACCTGTTTGATATTGTGAAGGAGGCTCCTGGAACTATTAGTGCACAGGGCATTTACCTGCTCCTCCGGCAGAATCTTTGGGTCCCACCACCAGGAATAGCCAGCGACGTGAGTTGAGACTCCCACTTCCTCAAGCCTTTCTTTCAGCGGACCATCGTTGGGCAAGATTACAGAGCAAACTACTCCATGGTCTTTAACCAGCTCAGTCGTCAGCTCCAGGAGGCTCCTCTCTGCTCCATCAAGCTGGGCAGAATGGGAAAAAAAGCATGCGCTGAGAGATTCCTGTTTCTTAATACAAAGCAAATTTGTGACTCGATTTTCATCCCCTTCAGGCAAGTAATCGCGCCACTTTTCAAAGCTATCTTGAGTCAGCTTGTAGGTCATCCTTTTGTTGTCATCTATAACATAGATGTCAAAGCCCAACTGGGAGACCTCTTCCAAGAAGTCCTCGGCTTCACAACCTGCGTTTCTCAGACACCTAGGGTTGAATTCGATAATTAGCTTTATATCTTCAGAATCCTTAAGGAGTTTCTTCATCCCATGGAGGATATACGGTTCATGCCCCTCTGCGTCTATCTTTATGATGGTTGAAGCTTTTGGGGTTTTCTTCAAGAGGTTATCGAGGCATATCGTTTGCACCTCAATCTCTTTTTGTGTCTTTTCGTGCAGCCGATCGTAGAAGCTGCTGCGGCTTGATAATTCCATTACCTTGAACTCTCTCAGCCTATCGCTATCTGAAACCGCTACGTTGTGAAGTTCCGTGTTCTTCAGTTGATTGAGGACTACATTCTGTTTCAGTATTTCAAAGTTCTCGGGGACCGGTTCAAAGGCTATAATCCTGCAATCGGGATATTTTGTGCCGACCAGAAGCGTGTAATAACCATAATGAGCCCCGATGTCTATAAAGAGCATGTCATCCTTTGCAAAGCTGAGCAGTAGGTCGGAAGTGAAGTCTTCATAACTCCCATCACGATATTGCGGCACATACCTGGAAGTAACCAGCATTTTGAAATCACGTTTTTTAGGTGTTATTACCTGTAGTTTTCCAATATCATTTCCGTATTTGAGTTTTTCTGTTTCTAAGGGGGGCCTTAATAGCCACTTGCCCGCCGCTTCCATGCGCAGATATATACTACATGTGGCACAAGGGATATCTTCCCTTGCAGGTTCTTTGCCCAGAAGCATATCCCTGGCATAGTTAATCTTTTCGTTGTTGATGCTTTTTAAGAACCCATCTCTAAACGCATTTCCTCCAAAATCACCCCAAAAATTGCGGCAACAGCCTAGCACCTTTCCATCCCAATTTATCTGAGGCTCATCCCACAGCTGATTACAGGTTTCATGCAAGTACTCAATGCCATACTTCTGTTTGTATTCCTCTCGCGAAGCGACACCAACTAGTTTTCTAATGTAGTCGGGATTTCGTAATGGCGAAAATTTGTCATCCCACGTGAGCTTTACATAAAAATCCATGCCCAATTCACTTGCCATCTTTTGTGCCAGTGGTATCTCGTGCTCATTATGTCCAAAGGCTACAACTTGCCACACCAACCGCGGATATTCCGATTGATACTGGTGCTTGAACTCATTAATCTTCTTTATATTCTCGATCACAGTCTCGAAGTTTCCTTTTACTCTATAGACCTTGTAGGTTTCATCGCTGGCGCCGTCTATGGAGCAAGTCATGCTTCGAAACCTATACCTAACCAAACCTTCGAGCACATCCTCTCTGATGTTGTTAAGATTTACTCCGTTATCCGCTTTTAAGGCTACATCACGTTCGTATCCATATTTAATTATTTCCAGTAGTTGAGGATTGAGAAGTATCTCCCCGTAACTCGATAGTTCAACCTCTTCAATCCAGGGGTTTTCATCAATGAGCCGCTTGAAATCACTGAACTTCAGGAAACCATTCCCTACAACTGACCTGAATGACTCTGTGCTACGAGGACAGGAGGGACATTTCAATTGACACATAGAACACGATTCAAGGCGTATCTTAGCTGGCTTTATGTATGGCATGCTATCCTCTAATTTTTCACCCTCAGTGGCCCATATTTCTTATGCCACCTGCCAAATGTCAGCAGCAAGAACAGGATATCCGTGTAATCCGCCTCGCGGTTAAGGTGTTTATTGTAAATAGATATAGCAGTATCTATATTAAACAAACGGTCATTCAAACACTCAGCATCTTCTATTGTATGCTTGATTAAATGGTTTAGATTCTGGCTATGGCGGATTAGCTCTCCATAATCGGGCCACGACCCATTGGTAAATACAGGATGAGGTAGAGAATCCAGCTTGTGAAAGAGTTTCTTGAATCTTGGTTCCTGCGACAGCAAAACCAACTCTGGCCACACCGGTATAGCCGCTGGCAATCCTATATTGCTATTGGTAATCAGGGCAATTTTCAGAGATAACCTCGGTAAAATACTTTTTATCATCCATCCCTTTATCTTTAGGTAGGTTGGCATTGAAAGTGCTAGCTCGATAAGGTCGTTATCAAAAGCTATGGTTCTCTCATCGATATATGCTCTGTTATGAAGAACGTATAAATATGTATAAAACTGATGCGCATCGAGTAAATTAAAAGTATAGGTAGGCAGTTTATCAGCTTCCGGGAATATCAGGCTTATAGAAGATGCCCGAAGCAGTGATCCAACGGAAACTCTCAATCGCTCCTCTGTTTCAGATTTCGGAATATTGAATAAGCCTTGACTAAGTGCAATCAAGCTATTTTGCAGAATACGGGAGACGATTTCGCCCTCAGAGACGATATCTAAGGTCTCGATTACAGGTATTGCAGTATTCTGCCCAAGTAGGTTGATTTGTTTGAGGGGGACATAGCACGCCTTGAAAAGACGGTCAAATCCATAGCCGTGGAGCAAGACGTCAGCTTCGGGACGGATCTGGTCAAAAAAGCCGATGTTATGGGCATCCCAAAACCTATATAGACCGTCACCAATATCAATCGCCTCTTCCACCAGCCGGTAATAGTGGTCCATATCGCGCTGGAGAAAAACATGCCGGCATCCTTTGGTAGCGGCGATTTTGCGACTGATTTGCACCTCGCGGTTATCGAAATCAGCCAGGGTAAAAGCGACTGAAATTTCTCCTTTCTTATCAGCAGCGAGCACCGTTCTTGAATCCAATCCGCCACTTAAAAGAAGGCCAAAACGATGGTTTCCTTTTAATCTTCGTTCAACAGCTTTTTCCATAGCTGTCGTAAAAGCTTCGACATAGTAGTTTTTAGATTTGTATTCACCTTTAAATTCCCATTTCCAATATTGGTCTATGGAAAGTTCCCCATCGCGAATATGCAAGATGCTCGCTGCAGGGAGTACCTTTACATCTTGATAAAACGTTTTGTCCATCAGGACACGGCTGAATGTAAAAAACTCTAAGATGGCCTGTTCATCCAGACTGCGGGGAAAATCAGGGCATTTAAGAAGAGGACGGACCTGGCTACCAAAAACCAGTTGCTTACCATCCCAAAAATAGAAAAGTGGACGAGAAGAGATGCGGTCACTTATGAGCAGGAAATCCCCAGTGTGGATGTGATAAATGACAATAATGTATGAACCATTTAGCTTAACGAATGCCTTTGTGCCATGTTCTTCGTACAAATGCAGGCAATATTCTGCATCATTATTATCCATTTTGAAAACATGCCCGTCTCTTATCAACTGCCGCTTTTCTGACGCATAGTCAAAAACCTCACCATCCATAAATATACAGATGGAATTATCCTCATTGAAAATTGGCTGCTTCTCAGGATTTATGATTCCGAGATGAACGCGTGCAATGGACAGTTTTTCTCTACCCCACTGGTCAACCATATCATAGGAAGTATAAGAAATTTCGTTGGCCATCTCCCCAACCAGCTTACTGTGACACACATCATCAAGAATATTCGTCGTATATATCCCTATTAACCCTGCCATGTGCCTACAACCTTTTTGGTATGGAAGATACATCTGGCCTTCTGCCTATCCCCACATATCTAAAACCGATGCCAACCAGCTTCCCTCTGGGCAGGGCGTTGCGACCGTCAACAATAACATAAGGTTTGACCATCGCTTTTTTGATTCTGTTCCAATTAGCCTGGATAAACTCAGGCCATTCAGTAGCCAGGATTACAGCACACGCCCCTGCCGTGGCTGAGTAAATGTCCTGAGTGAAGACAACTTTATCTGGGAGCAGCAGCTTGGCATTCTCCATAGCCATAGGGTCATAGACGCGTAAATTAGCCCCTTCGGCGATGAGCAGACGAGCGATGTCCAGAGCCGGAGCTTCGGTAACATCGTCTGTGCCCGGCTTGAAGGCTAACCCAAGCAGTGCAATTTCCTTGCCACGAAGAGAGCCTATAATTTGCTTAAGACTGTGGACTATCAGCTCCCGCTGCCGGGCATTTACCTCAATGGCAGCCTTGAGAAGCTTGAAATCGTAGCCTTCGTTTGAAGCCAAAAATTCTAATGCCCTGGCATCCTTGGGCAGGCAGGGGCCGCCATAGCCCGCTCCAGGCTGGAGAAAGGCAGTCCCGATGCGAGGGTCAAGCCCCAACCCCTGAACCACATCGCCAATATCAGCTCCCAGAATCTGGCACATGTTGGCAATTTCATTGATAAAGGAAATTTTTGTGGTCAAAAAAGCATTGGCGGCATGCTTAATCATCTCAGCAGAGGTGATATCCGTTACTACTACCGGGGCCTTGATGTCCAAATAGAGACGGCGTATTGTATCGGCTGCTTGGTGGTTATCGGCCCCGATCACAATGCGGCTGGGATGATACCAGTCATCAATAGCTTGCCCGGCACGCAAGAACTCAGGATTGGCGACATAAGTAATCGACGTCCCCTGCAAATAGTCGCTGATAAGCCTGGCGCCTGTTCCCGGCGGGACGGTGCTTTTCATCACCAGAACCAGAGGTTCTCTGGCTACCTCACGCACCTGCGCTACAGCAGCATGTACGTCTGAGAGGTCAACCTTACCGTCCGGTGATGAAGGGGTATTCACAGCTATCATGGCGATATCAGCCTTAAGCGAGACCGGAAGAGAAGAAACGAAGGTCAATTTGCTCGAAGCCAAGCCTTGCTCAAGCAGGGATTGAAGACCTTTCTCATAAATGGGCTTTCCCCCGTGGTTTAGGAACTTTAGCTTGGCTTGGTCTGCCTCAATGCCAGTAAGACGGTGGCCTGAGTTTGCCAGGCAGCAGGCTGCCACCAGACCAACGCGACCGATACCTATGACGATGACTTTCACTCCTTACCTTTCAAAGCAGGATTCGCCCGCTATTTCGGTTCCAATATCCTTAGTCAATCAGCTATCACTTTTTCAGTATCACCTATGGGGATGCTCATGCCCTCACCGAGCAACAACGACTTCTGACACAGGCGACATACCTCTAGACTCTATAAATCTCACTTCTATGCCCTACAAAGTGGATTATTAAGGGGTTGTTTAGCAACCTCACCCCCTTAATCCCCCTCTCCTTTGTAAGGAGAGGGGGAAGAATAATTTCTGAAGGGGCCCAGCCCCTTCAGACTTCCTCTGCTGAACGGTCTTTCAAGGTCTTTGAGCGCTCTTTCAGTCCAGTAGACCTTAACCAAATCTCTTGAGCACCTCTTCCTGCGGCGTTTTCCTGTAGCGACCTGCCAAGCGCTGCCTTAATTCCACTTTGAATTCTTCCTTGAGTTCCAGCCCGGAATCAGGGTCTCCCAGCATCTCCATAACTTTCTGCTCTATCAATAGCTCAAGCTCCTCGACGGTCAAATCTTTAACACTCGCCATCTCAACCTCCTAAATGAATCAGCGCAACACCGTATTTTCATCGTTTTTATTATACCATACCTCTTCTTTGATAGCATGTTATTCATTCAGGCTCCTTTTTGAGAAATACCCAAGGCTTCATTCTGCGCCCACCCTCACCTAACCTCTCCCATCAAGGGAAAGGTGAAGAGCTTCACTCCCCCCGCAACAATGCCAGATAATCGTTGACTACACTTTCAGTGTCACCCAGAGAAACAATCCTGCCCTCGCTCAATAACAATGTCCTCTGGCACAGGTTTTTCACCGTGTTCAAGGCGTGGGAGACGAAGACTATAGTCTTGCCCTGCTCTTTGAACTCGTTTATCTTGGCGATACATTTTTTCTGGAAAGCTTCGTCGCCCACGGCAAATGCTTCGTCTATGAGCAGGGTATCCGGGACGGCATTGATGGCTGTGGAAAATGCCAGCCGCAGGTACATGCCAGAGGAGAAATTCTTGAGCTTCATGTTTTCAAATTTCTTAAGCTCGGCAAAGTCGAATATATCGTTGTATTTTTTATCGGTTTCTTTGCGGCTGAGTCCCAGTACAGAGGAGTAGATATAGACGTTTTCCTGGGCTGTCAGCTCTGGCTGAAAACCAACGCCCAGTTCAAGAAAGGATGCGATTTTGCCATTGATTGCTACAGAGCCGCTATCAGGATACAATACCTTTGCCAGTATTTTGAGCAGGGTGGTCTTACCGGACCCGTTTCTGCCGATGATGCCGAATGCCTCCCCCTTCTTTATTTCAAAGCTGACGTCTCTTAAAGCCCAGAATTCTTCGTAGTCGAATTGCCTCTTTATTACGCCGACAATGTTCTGGAAGAGAGTCGTCTTTTTTTCGTGGGGGATGCGGAATTTTTTGGAGACATTGTTTACAATTATGGCGCTCATTATATCTCCTCGGCAAAGCGGCGCTGCAATTTATTAAAGGCAAAGTTGCCAATAAAATAGGCAGCGATGCCAACGACGATGACCCCAACGACACTGCCCACTGAAGGTAAATCGCCAGCAACCATCACATGGCGGTATATGATGAGATACTGAGTTATCGGGTTGAGTATATAATAGGGCATCAGGTAAGCCGGAACTATGGAGAGGGGATAGAAAATGGGTGTGCAGAAGAAGAGAATGTTGACCAGAACCTCCCATATCTGGTTCAGGTCACGGAAGTAAACGTAAAGGGCAGACAGTAGCAATCCGGCACCGAAAATAAGCCAGAAATATAACAGATGAACTAACGGGAACAGGAGCACCGTGACAGGCAGGTGGCCAAGCAGTATAAATATCAGGGGCAGCAAGACTACGAACTCGAGCAGCGAGCTTATCAGGTTAGCCAGGACATTGCTCAACACTAATATCTGCCGGGGTATGTATACCTTGGTCACCAGGCTGGGCTTGGCGACTATGGCTTGAAGAGATGAGGTGGTACCTGTAGCGAAGAAACGAAATGCCATAAGGCCCACCAGCAAATTTATGGCAAAATTCTCCTCCTGACCGAAGAGATGTCTGAAAAAAAAGTACAGGACACTGGCTAATAGAAGCGGGCTGAGGAGAGACCAGAGAAAGCCGAGGGACGTATTCTGATAGCGGTTCTTGAAATCGGCGATAGTCAGGTTTTTGATGAGCTCTCTATATTGCCACATTTTTGCGTCTATTGTAGCCGTTCACAGGCTTTGTGTCACCCGCGCCTATTTACGCACCGATGTAGCCACGGGGTTTTAACCCCGTGCACCCGACCCTGAAGGGTCGGGACTACAGGTGTTTTGAGGAGGCAGCAAGAGAGAAGACTCATAAGAATTTACCTTTGACCCATCCCACTCCTATTCCCAACAGCCTGCTGGCTTCATAAGCTACGGAATAAGGTAGCCATTTCCACCACCTTTGATTCGCCATGATATACCCGGCTTCGCTCATGAAATATCCCAGTCTGTTAATAACCAAATTTCTTGACCTGGGCACATTGACACCCTGCTTTAGGGCCACCCCAGCATCCAGGCTCCTTTGAAATATAGACCGCAGGCTAAAATCATGCGCATGATATACCACTGCGTCTGGTCGGTAAACAATTTTCCAGCCAGCAAGTAGCGCACGCCTAGCAAATTCCTTATCTTCAGCCAAAACTACCTTTTCAGAAAACTTGAACTGCTGCCAGACGTCTTTCTTTATGGCTGAGTTGACATTGGATATGAACATATTGTCACGATAGTAATCCGGAGCACCAGAGACCACTTCAATCTTGTGCTCTGGAAAATAGTAGCTGTAGAAGAACTTTTCAGGAGGTTTGGTATCAGGCCAGGGAATCTGCCTGCCGACAACCATCGCCACCCGTGGGTCGTTAAGGTCTTCAGTCAGTTTTTGAAGCCAGTTATCATAGAGGGGCAGAGCATCCTGCGTGATATACACCAGAATCCTGCCGCTGGCTAGCTCAGCGCCCAGATTCCTGGTCCTGCCGTGATGAAATTCTTCTGGCTTTATCCTGGTTATCTTGGTGGGAAAACTGTGAGCTATTTCTAGAGTGCTGTCTGTAGAACCCGAGTCGAGGACGATGATTTCATAACTTCCAGCGAGCTTTTGGGAGGAAAGCCGTTGAAGTAAGGTGGCGAAGCTCACTCCGGCGTTTTTGCTCAGGATAATGATGCTTATATCCATATTTATATTCACCAATATAGTGCGATTTTTTGGGGTCGCTATCTCGTCAAGGGGGCAGAAAAACGACCTTGAACAGTCGAACCCAGTCCAAGTTCCAGTTTAACCTGCGAAACAGGGCAAGGTCAGAGATTTTCCTCAATCCCTGATACTGCTTTCGCTTTTGCTTGATATATCTCCGCTCCCGCCACAGCGAAGCGAAGGCGGCAATCTTAGCCCTGATATATGTCTTGCCCTTTATCATACTGTATATCACTATCATAAGCTCAATCACCAGAAAAACAGGGAGGCAAATTACCAGGGTGAGCGGCTTTAAGCTGGAGAGCAGTAAGGCTTGCCGGTTTTTCTCCAAAAGAAAAAACTTGTCTGGGTCCGTTTTGGCGATATATTTGTGGAAGACCACTGATTTGGGAACACAGTATATCTCAAAACCCATTAGATTTAAGAGCCAGGAGATAATCACATCATCATAAGCCATGAAGCTTTCCTCAGGTGCACCTCCCATTTGTTTAAGGACCTCATACCGAATCAAATAGGAGCAACCGCTGATGCCGGGAACTTTTTCTGGATTAAGCGAGCCATCATCCCGCTGGTACAACCTACGACAAAAGCCAATGCCGGTAATGTGAATATCCAGACCCTTAGTGTTAATCCTGTCTCGTTCAGCAAAAATCAAAATCTTCGGCGTGACTGCTCCAGCCAGTGGATTGGCTTCCATGAAGTTGACCATGCTTGACAGCCAACCAGGAGCCACTTCTGTGTCTATATTGATTGGGGCAATATATTTCCCGGTGGCGTGAACCAAACCAGAATTGATGCCGCCAGCATAACCTAAGTTGCTCTCATTTGTAACGAAAATTAACTGCGGAAAGGCTTTTCGCGCATATTTAAGGCTGCCATCGGTAGAAGCATTATCAACGAATATAGTTTCAAAATTGGTGTAGTCCTGCTTCAAGATAGATGATATACAGCCATCAATATGAGGCAGGCCATTATAGTTGACTACAATTACCGATACTCTTGGGCTATCATCCATGCATTGTCACAATAAGGTTGTTTATCAGCGTTCTCTTTCCAATGTAGTCGCGACCCTTTATCCCGACCAGTCGGGATTTAGGGTCGCCTCTTGTAGCGAGGCTAAAGCCTCGCATCTACATTAGCAAACATACGGTGTCACAATCATGCCGGGTCACAAAGGTCAGAATATGTAAAATCTATCAAGTTCACTTTGTATCCAGCATACCACTCATCTTAAAAGTATAGCCCTGCTCATTGGTTTTTAACACCAGCAAAAATGATTTTATCCTTTTTCGTTTCTACCTTGAAGGGTCCAAGAAGTAATTAAACTGGTCATTTATTATGTCTCTTAGACTATGGACTATCTGGAAGCCCAGTCCCTTAATTTTTGCTGTATTGGCTAGTAGGACTGGCACCTCGGCTGGCCTGAATTTCTCTTTGTCGAATTCTACTATTACCTCCCCTTTATCGGTAACTGCAATAACCCCCACGTCAGAAAGTTGGAACTCCAACTTACCTTCTATCATCAGCTTATCCACCTTAGTTTTCTCAAAGCGCAGGCCGAACTTCTCTGAGCTGTCCAATTCATTAGGATTATCTACTACCTTCTTGCCATCAATCGTTTGAATTTTATTTACAGTATAACCGGCACACTCCAGACTCAGTAGAAAATAGCTCAGCACCGAGTTAGTTCGCTGCGAGCCCTGGTTATAAACGTCTCCATGCTTGCCCTTCTCAGCCAACAGGCAATAGCCTTTCAGTATATCATTAACATGCGACCAGTCCCTAAAGGCATTAACATTGCCTATTACAAGCTTGTCAATTTCACCACGCTTGTACTGCATAACCTGGCGGGTTATCGCTGAAGTCACAAACATCTTGCCTCTGCCAGCGCCCTCATGATTAAAGCCTCTGGAGACCACTGTCCTTAAGCCAAAGCAAGCATGATAGTTTCTGGTTAGATAATCGGCGTAAACCTTACTGACAGCATAAGGAGACATAGGACGGAGAGGATTGACCTCGGAAATTGGCAACTCTGGGATACCAGTCGGTTCCGGGAAAATCGTACCGTATTTTTTCAAAGCACGACGATACTGAGAATCTGAAACGAAAGCCAGTCCGTATTCCTCACTGCTACCGGCAAAGACTATAACTGGGTCTAATCCCTTGTTTCTAATCGCCTCGAGAAGATTAGCTGTACCCAGACAGTTTATCTCCATTGTTTCTCCGGGACATGAAAACGACCTGGGAATGAAAGACTGGGCAGCAAGATGAAAGACAATATCTGGCTTGCTCAGGTCTAATGCTGAAGCGATGCTAGAAATATCTCGCATGTCGCCCTCTAGCAGGACTATCTCATTTTCAATCCCCAAATATTTGATATTCTGCGGTATGCTGCCATCAGCCCGTCTCCTGACCAGACCGAAGACATTACCATCTTCATCGAGCACATGCTTGGCCATGTGAGAACCGACAAAGCCGCTTATGCCAGTGATGAACACGTTCTTGTTTTTTAAGCTCATTTCAGCCTCCTTTTATCCATGTCATTGGGTTTATTGAATTTGTTGAGTTATTGAGTTCATTTTGTGTTGAGTTCATTAGCTTTAATCTGCTTATGCTAGTGTCTGAAAAGGCGGAGCTTTATCACGGTGAGGGCGATGCCAAGACCATGAATTATAGAGTTGAGGCTTATAGTTCCTTTGCTGTAGCCAAAACTTCTTTGAAGAAAGCCCTCTCTTTCATCTCCTCAAACTCTGGCTCAGTATAAACCAATGGCTCTATCGGCAGGGAGGTCAAATCAAGAATTTTCTGTATGCGCTGTGGTATTCTGCCGTCAAATTCGCCCACTATGATGAGGTCTATATCACTGCCTTCATTGAAATTACCCCGGGCGAAGGAGCCATAAAGATAAACTTTTTTGGCTTTATGCTGGCTCTTAAGCAAACGGGCAAATTCCTTCAGCTCTGCATAAATCTTTTCACTGTCTTCAATATTAACTCGGCATAGCTTATACACTGGCTAGCATCCTCCTGAGAATAATATTCAGACGGAATCTCATTACCCACTAGACCATCAGGATATCTGGTAGGAATATAATAGCTGTCCAGAACTTTCCCCTGGCTAACTAAATTGCCGAAATCCTTGTTAAATTTTGAGCAGTCTAAAACCAAGTCTCTAATAGAGTGAGTCAATATAGCTCGCAAGCCTTTGGAGTAAAGAAAAGCTTTTAAAGCTTTCTCAGCAACTTGCTGTGACTGAAAGCAAGCCCACTCATAGTGCCTGGCTGTGCGACTGTCTCTGGCACTCTCGAGATCCTTTTCGGCTTGTCTTAGCCACCTTTGCACTTCCATATTAACAATAATAGCACAATTATTGCTCACCCGGCAGCAAGAAGACTTTTGAGGCGGAGCTTTATCACGGTGAGGGCGACGCCAAGACCGTGAATTACCGGATTAAGGCTGGAGCCCTGAGAGTGATAGACACAGGAGATGGGCACTTCAGCGATAACAAAGCCCTTTCTTCTGGCTTTGATTAAGACTTCAACACTGAACCCAAAGCCTTTCTCATTGATATCTATAGCTTCAAGTAGCCTTCGACTATGGGCACGAAAGCAGCTCTGCGAATCAGACACTCTTGACTTTGAGCCGAAGTTATAAAGCCAAGTGATAACGTCAATGCCAAATTTGCGATAGCGACGAATATTAGTTTGTTGAGTTTGTTGCGTCCCTTGAGTTGGTTGAGTTGGTAGGAGGAAGCGGGAACCAATGACCATGTCCGCTTCGTTGCGAAAAACCGGAGCCAAGACTTGAGGAATTTCATCAGGATTATGCTGCCCATCACCATCCAGGGTTACCAGTATGTCGGCATTGCTTGTTTTTGCAGCTTCAAAGGCTGACCTGATAGCTGCTCCTGCCCCTTGCCTCTCTCTATGTATTATAACTTCGGCCCCAGCAGCCTGAGCAGCTTCAGAGGTATTGTCAGTTGAGCCATCGTCGATAACAATTACTTTATCGACATATCTCCGGGCTCTAGTTACTATATCACTGATGAACTGTTCTTCGTTGAGGCAAGGAATGGCGGCAACGACCTTTGGTTTAGTTCCTTGAGTTTGTAAAGTTGATAGAGTTCGTTGAGTCATCTGAGTTATTGAGTTCATTGTGTCTTGCGGGTTTTGGATTT
>Ga0194112_10002218_pt1 | contig 28034 bp, 22 predicted proteins | sample TA2MahC400mmetaG_FD_146191 | JGI IMG/M metagenome (GOLD analysis project Ga0194112, IMG submission 146191) | Freshwater microbial communities from Lake Tanganyika, Tanzania - TA2015016 Mahale Deep Cast 400m | ecosystem: Environmental > Aquatic > Freshwater > Lake | place: Tanzania: Lake... | reverse complement strand
TGGCATCAGCCTCGGCACACTTGACTTCCCCGTTGCTGACGACAACGGTCCCCGTGCTCTTGCGCCGATAGCCCCGGCTCACGATTGCCACCTTCCGGCCGCGCTGTGTCAACCGCCTCACGAGCAGCTCCACGAACGGCGTCTTGCCGACCCCGCCGACGGAGATGTTTCCAACCGAGATCACCGGAATCCCGACGTTTCGGATCTTCAGAACTCCGATATCAAAGAGCAGGTTGCGGAGCGCTACTCCTGCGCCATAGAGGTATGAGAGCGGAAGCAGAAGCGCGCGCATGGCGTTCAAACCGAGGCGACGTTGAGAATGCGCTCGGCGACGCGATGCGATGCGCCGGCTTCACCGAGTCTCTCTCTGACTTTGGACAGCTCCTGCTTGACTGACTCAAGCAACGACTTATCCCGGAGAATCCTGAGCGCTTCCTTCGCCATCGCAGGCCCCGTGGCCCGGTGCTGAATGAACTCGGGCACGATTCGCCTGCCCGCAACGATGTTCACAAGCCCAATGTTCTTCACCCGGATCAGCACTCGGCCGATCAGATATGTCAGCCACGACGTCTTGTACACCACAAGCATCGGAGTCCCAAACAGACCGGTCTCCAGCGTCGCCGTTCCCGAGGTAACGAGCGCAAACTCCGCGTGCTGCATGACCTCGTATGACGCGCCTTTGACCAAATGGACACCGGCCACGTTGTAGAAGGTCTCGAAGTACCTGGCCTCCAGCGTGGGGGCTACAGCGACCGCAATTTCCATATCCTGGTCCTCAGCAATAGTACGCGCGGCTTTGAGCATCTCCGGGAGGATCTTTTCGATTTCCTGCTTGCGGCTGCCGGGCAAGAGTCCGAGAAGCTTCTTCGTCGGGTCGATGCCGTATCGTTTGCAGAAGCCCTTTCGATCGAGGCTGGAACTCAGCACTTCAAGCAGAGGGTGGCCGACAAACTCGGCGTCGACACCCTCTTTGTGGTACAGATCGACCTCAAAGGGGAAGACCACCAGCATCTTATCGACGGCACCTCGCATCTTCTTGATGCGAGACCGATGCCACGCCCACACCTGCGGACTGATGTAGTACACTACTTTGGCTCCGTTGAGCTTTGCCGTTCGTGCGAAACGGAGATTAAATCCTGGGTAATCGATCAGCAGGACAGCATCGGGCTTCCGATACTTCAGAATCATTTCCAGAGCGCGCTTCACCGAGCGGATGACGGGGAGATGTTTGAGCACTTCTGCGAATCCCATGAAGCTCAGCTCTCTCACGTGATATATGAGCTGCATCCCCTCGCGTCGCATATTGTCTCCACCCACTCCGAAGATCTCGATGTTTGGATTCATTCGCTTCAGCTCCCGAACGACGCCCGATCCGTGGAGGTCGCCGGAGGCTTCGCCCGCTATGATCATCACGCGCTGAACCATGCCCAGCCCCTCAGCCAGATAGCAACAAGGATAAGCAGAACAATGGCAATCGCCTGCAGCGTGCGCGTTTCCGATTTGAGCGCCTCTTGCCAGTTCGGGAGTTGATGGTCCTGCGCCGGGTGCTTAAATGGGGTGAGTCGCGGCAGAAAGCGGGGGACGTTCCTCTTGTACTCCAAATAGTCTGCACCGAATTCCGTTTCCAGAAATTCCTCTTCGAGGGACACGATCAACGCATACTGCAGAGAGAAGAACGCCAGCGCAATGATGACCAGCCAGGGAACAAGAGCATTTGCCATGATCCCGATGCCGGTGTACAGAAGCAGGTTTCCGATGTAGAGCGGATTTCGCACACGGGCATACGGTCCGGCAACGACCACCTCCGGCGCTCCAACACCTCCCGTCGCCCGGGTAAGGCTGCCGGTGTAGGCCACACTCCAGAGCCGCAACATCTCGCCGAAGAGTGCGACGATCGCACCGATCAGCATCGTAGCCTCCGTCGGCCGTGCGAAAAGGATCATAGCCAGCAAGAAGGGGACCGGCGTGTATCCCCGGTACTGAAAAAGCTTCTCTCGAACATCACTCACGGCGCACAGCTCCGGAAAGGGCTCTTATCCTTGCATGAAAACTTCGCGTCTGGCCATAACAGCCTCACGACGCTTCTTGACCCGCTTCCGCTGCAGAATCTGGTCGAGCCGATGACGGACGTCGCCAAAATGGACAAACGCATGGTAGGAGATGTTTTGCTCCTGACAATACTTGATGAGCCGTTTCTTCGCGAACACAATGTCGGCATAGCGGATCGGGCAACGATCGGAGATCCCATCGCCGACATAGACGATGAGGTCATCATCTCCCGAGAGGATCAGCAAATGGTTGCGTTTGCAGTTTGCGCACAGGTCGCATTCCGAATCGGTAAATGGGAACGACGGTACCAGCTTTGTCCTTGAATCCTCCCGAACGAACTCGACATGGTTCGCGAAGAACGGCAGGTGCTCCACGCCGTGCCGCCGGAGGATCCGGCCCACATAGAAATCGAGACCGTCGCTTAAGATAACAACAGGGATCTCTCGTGACTCGCAGAACCTGATGAACTCGTCGAAGTACGGATCCAGGGCGAATTGCTCGATGAACCGCTCAAACTCTTCCGGACTCAGGCTCTCGACGGCAGCGCACTCCTCCTGCAAACACTGCCGCGCGTTGATCTCCCCTCTGAAATATCGCTGGACAATCTCGACGGCCTTCCCGCCGGCAGATGTCCGGAACAGTTGCTCGCCGACATCATCCGAAGCCGCCGTTCCGTCGAAATCGCAAAACACTCGCAGCATCCCTGAAACGTGGCCCTCCTTTCCGTCAGGCACTCGTGACAGGCTCGTTGAAGCGCACAGAGACCAACTTCGATACGCCTTCTTCCTCCATCGTCACCCCATAGAGTGCGTTGGCGGATTCCATTGTCCGTTTGTTGTGGGTGACCACAATGAACTGCGTATTGTCGGAGAACTTTCGGAGAATCCTCGTGAAGCGGTCGATGTTCGAGTCATCCAACGGCGCATCGACCTCGTCAAGGATGCAGAACGGACTCGGCTTCACGAGATAGATGGCGAACAACAGAGCGATGGCCGTCAGCGTTTTCTCGCCACCGGAGAGCAGGTCGATTGACGTCGGCCGCTTGCCGCGCGGTTTGGCAGTAATCTCGATGCGGGCCTCGAGCGGATCAACGCCTTCTTCGAGCTTCAGGTCGCACTCATCCCCTTCGTCAAAAAGACTCTTGAAGGTCGCAATGAAGTTCTCACGGATGCCGCCAAAGGTCTCCAGGAACTGCCGCTGAGCAGTGGTGTTGATCTCTTCGATGGTCGAAAGCAGCGTCTGCTCGGATTCCACCAGATCCTTGCGCTGGGCGTTCACAAAATCGAGCCGTTCTTTCTCGCTCTTGTACTCGTCGAATGCGGCAAAGTTCACCGGACCAAGGGCGCGGATTTTCTCTTTCAGCATTCTCGCCTGTTCACGAGCCGCGTGGAAGTCAAACGTCTCGTTGTCCGCGAAGTGCTGGAGCTGGAGCTCCAGCTCGAAATCCTCCTTGGCGCGCGCCTTCAGGTTCTCGGCCCTCATGGTGAGCTCCTGCATCTTGATCTCGAGATCGTGGGCAGCTTTCAGCGATCCTTCGTGCTGCAGGCGCTCATCTTTCAACCTTAGTTCGATCTCGTGCACCTGGCCGCGCTTTCCCAACACTTCCTTTTCGGCCGCTTTCTTCTTCTCCATCAGGACATCAAGCTCCGCCTTCGCCGCCGTGATATGCTCTTCCGTTTCCTTCGTATCCTGACCGAGTTGATCGATCTCTTCGCGCCCTGCAAGGATATCGGCCGATCGTTGGTCGAAGGTCGCAGTGAGCGTTTCAACGGTGGATGCGGCGTGCTCAATGTCCTGCTGAATGCTTCGTTCCTCACCCTTGAGCGACAGCACCTGAATGTTCGCCTCGCTCGCCGCACGCGAATACTCACTCCAGAGCGCCTCCATCGCTTCGACTTCGCTCACCGCCACCCCTGATTGGCGCTCCGCCTCGGTCTTTCGTTCTTCAAGCTGTCCGAGCCCAGGCACCAGCGTGCTCAATTCCTGCTCGAGAACTTCGATCTCTTGTTGGAGCCGTTGGCCTTCCGTCTCGTTCCGCTCGATCACATCGGCGGCTCGCTTCTTCTCAAACTCAAGCTGGGCGATGCGGATCTCCACGGTCGTCATCTGCTGCTCGATTTCCTTCGCCTCTTCAACTAGCTGCTTGACATCGATGCGGTTGAGCTCATCGTTCTTTCGGTCCATCTCCTGCAGCAACCGCTCCCGCTGACGCACCAGCCCCTGAAGTTCCTCCTGAAGCTCACCGAGCTGCGAGCGCTGGCCGATGTGCCCCCCCTCATCCTGACGAACGCTGCCGCCGCGCACGACACCTTTATTCGTGACGATCTCACCATCAAGCGTGATGCAGCGGATGCCCTTTTCCCGTCCGACCATCCGTCGCGCCACGTCGTTATCGGTCACGACAAGCGTGTCGTCCAGAAGAACCTGGTAGAGCTCTCGATAGCGATCACTCGCGTGCACGAGGCTCCCGGCCCATCCGATGACGCCGGGTTCGCTGAACAGGGGCCGGTGATCCATCAACCGCGGGAGCCGGTCAAGGCAGATGAACGTTGCCTTGCCTTTCTGGCTCTTCTTCAAGAAATCGATCGCGGCGTATGCATGCTCGGTGCTCTCGACGATCACATACCCCGCGGTCTCGCCCAACGCGGTCTCGACCGCGATCCGGTATCGCGGATCGACGGTCGCTGCTTCCCCGACCGTTGCGTGCACAATCGACTTCCAATCGCCGCTGGTGACGAGGAACCGCGCCCCTTCGGAGTAGCCGTCGTAACTCTCGATGAGTCCTTTCAGGAAATCCATTTTGGCCTGTTTGCGCTCGAGTGTGCTGCGGAACTCGAAGTCCCGATCACGGAGCGCTTCGATCTCCTTTTGGAGCTCGACCTTCCGCTCCTCCATTTGGTGCACGCGCACCTCGGCCTCGGCGTGTCTCCGTCTCAGTTCACGGTCCTCGGCCGTCAAATGCCGCACCAGCTCAGAGTTCTTCTCAATCTCCTCCTGCGCAAGCTGGTTCTCATCGGTCGTATACTCGATCCTGCCCCGCAGGTTTTCGATGCGTGCTTTTGCCTGGCTCTCGCGGTTTCGCAGCTCAGAGATTTCATGAAGCAATCCGACTACCCTGTCTTGGCACTCTTTCAGTTCGGCTTTCTTGGCGTTGAGCTGCTGCTCAAACTCCTCAAGCTCGGCTTTCTTCCGGTTGAACGTTTCTTCCGCCGCGACATTCTTTTCCCTGACGTTGCTGAGCTTTGCTTCCAGAGTCTCCTGCCTCCGGCACAGGTCTTCTTGACGCTGCCGGATCTGGATTTTTTCCTTTTCATACCGCTCGATATTTGCCGAGAGGAAACGCCGGCGTTCATTCGATGTGGCAACGATGCGCTCAAGCTGGTGGACGCGAGCCTGCTGGTTGGATAGGTCGGACTGGATCTCCGCCATACGGTCTTCGTGCTCAAGCATTTCGGCACGCAGCACTTCGAGCAGCGCTTCCTCCTGGGAGAGCTCGACATGAATCTTGGTTTTCTCGGTGACCGTCTGATTGAGCTGCTCCTGTAGCGGTGATATTTTGGCCAGGATGTTCGCGTATTCGCGGGCGATGAGATTGATTTCGAGAGTTTGCAGCTGTTTGGCCAAATCGTTGTACCGTCTCGCCTTCTGGGCCTGGCGTTCGAGCGAGTTCACGGCTTTCTGTACCTCACGAACGATATCGCTCACGCGCGTGAGGTCGTGCTGGACGCTCTCTAGGCGGCGGTACGCTTCTTTCCGCCGATGCTTGTACTTCGTCACCCCGGCGGCTTCCTCGAACAGTCTCCGCCGCTCATCAGCGTTGTCGCTCAGAATTGTCTCCACCATCTTGAGCTCGATGACGGAGTACGCATCGGATCCCATGCCGGTATCCATGAAGAGGTCGCGTATGTCTTTCAGACGACACAATGTCTTGTTAAGGTAATACTCGCTCTCCCCCGAGCGATAGACGCGGCGCGTAACGACGACTTCTGCATATTCGGACGGAAGGATTCCCCGGGTGTTTTGTATCGTCAGCGAGACTTCCGCGATGCTCAGCGGTTTCCGATTCTTCGTGCCGTTGAAGATCACGTCCTCCATCTTGTCGCTGCGGAGCATCGTGGGCCGCTGCTCGCCAAGCGCCCAGCGGATCGCGTCAACCACGTTCGTCTTCCCGCAGCCGTTGGGGCCCACGATGGATGTGATCCCCGCGTCAAACGTGAGGTTGATCTTCTGGGCAAACGACTTGAAACCGAAAAGCTCAAGCTTCGAGAGATACATTAGCCGAGACTCCCCGCCATGTGAAGGATGAGCTGAATGTAGCCCGTGATCGCATAGGTGCTCTCATAGAAGGCGAACAGACCCGCGGCGACACCGAGCGTCACAAGGATACCCCCGACATACGCTTTGATCGGGCTGATGTCGTAAATGACCGAAACCCCCTTCAGCACACGGAAGAACGACCAGAGGAGAAATGCACATATTATGATGAACGCGGGAAGAACATAAAAATCGCTCTGCAGGAGCTTGAACAATGCCATGCCGAGCGGACTGAGTAAAACCAGCGGGAGCGATCCCCAGACGGCGATTGCGAATGCGTGATACCAATACACCCGTGTCTTGACGAGCATCGAGAAGAGTCTGATAAGGGCTGCCGTGAGCGGATACCACATCAGGAACACAACCGTGAACGCGATGATACCTTCGAAGGGATGCCACGCCGCATCGATGATGTGCTCCTTGAGAGCGTCTGAAATTACCACCTGCGTGAGGAGGTAGTCCGCGATCGGCTCGGTGCGGAACCGGTAGAGAGTACCTGAGACCACGACTGAAAGCGTCACCGACACCGCGACGGCGATGACAATCGTCTGCGGTATCGACACCGAACGAAGATCGCGAAGGTCGGCATAGAGATTATACGGCCGGATCAGTGCGCGCTTGAACGTCTCGTTGAACCGGCGGTTGTAGTGATACAGGTAGGCCATTACAAAGATCACCACAAATCCCCAGGCGATATGCGCGACAGGAAATGTTGCGCGGTAGCGACCGATCGGGAGTGCGGTGGTTTTTTCCGCATTATACAATGACCTCACCATTTCATAGGCGGCGCGCTTTTCCCGGTCGGCGCTCACAAGGCCGACGGGATAGACGTACGGATCGCCATCCTTGACGGCGAGCAGGGGACGATCCCCGCGCCAGTCAGCAAACGCATCGATAAACGATCCGGCGATCTTCGCCTCCCTCAATGCGGCGTAGTGGCGCTCAAAGAACCGCGCCTGCGCCTGCTGAGACATCGGATCGCTCCAGCCGTTCCGGTTTTCAGCCTCGACCTCCTTTCCATACGCCAACACGATCGTCGGCTGCGCCGGGTGCCTACCCTTCCACTGCACAATCAAGTTCCTGAATGATCGCACGTCATCTGCCCGTACGCTCACCGCAGCGAGATCTACCTGGTCTACACAAACGTCTCGGGACAACGTGCGAGATCCAAAATAGACAGGACGGTCATCCTGCTTCCGGATTGTCGCGACCATCCGCTCCACGTACGCGCGCGCGCGCGGATCGGCCGAATCGATGGCATCGCCGACTCCCCACGCCAGAACGGCGGGATGGTGCAGATCACGCTCCACCATCTCGGTGATCATCCCTTCTGCGAGCACTTGAAAGGCTTCGTGACCCAGGATTTCCGCCGGAACGTTCCAAGCCGGGATTTCAAGAACCGCAAACAGCCCGTACCGGCTGCAGAGGTTCATCACGTACGGGTGCGGCGGGTGAAAAGCAAACCGTACGGCGTTCGCGCCAAGGGTCTTGATCAGCACGACGTCCTTTTCCATCTCCTCATACGAGAGGGACGCACCGTGTGTGGGCGAGTCTTCATGCCACACGATGCCGTTCAAGACAACCGACTTGCCATTGACCACGAACAAGCCCTTCTCGACGTCAACTCTTCGAAAGCCAAGCAGCTGCTCGATGTCATCGATCATACGCACGAGCTTCCCCTGCTGGACGAAGAGCCTCACCCTGAGTGTATACAGATCCGGGGTCTCCGGACTCCACAGCCTGGGTGTCGTCACAGTGAGAGACGCCTTAACCTCCAAGTCGCGATTCGGAAGAATGTTGACCGGCTGCAGCGCGGATTGGCCCATCATTGCGCCGGAAACCTTGTCGAGCAGCTCGGCTGCAAAGAGCACCTGAGCGGATCGAAGGAGCGGACCGAGCGTGTCTCCGGAGCTCTCTGCCAGATTGCTGGTCAGCGTCGCGGAGACATCCACGTGGCCCTCATTTAGATTCTCGCTCACGCTCGAGCGGGCGAGAACTTTGTCGATCCATACTCTTGGCGTAACAAGCAGGTAGATATCGCGCAGGATCCCGCCGTAGTTCCGCCATCCCCAAATCTGCTTCCGGAGCGGCAGCGTTGACCGTGCACTGAGGGTGTTGGTGACGATAATCTTGAGTGCGTTCTCGCTGCCGAGCTGAAGCGAGTTCTCCGGCAGGTTGAGCTGAATGGTCGTGTACCCGCCGACATGCTTGCCAACGAACACGTCGTTAACATAAATCTCCGCATCGTGGTTGATGCCCATAGCAACGAGATGAATTGCGGCGGAGAGTAATGTTGATTTGTCGACTGTGAACTTCCGTAGAAAAGTGATGCGGCCGCGATAATCGAACGAGCTTGGCACTCTGACGTCCTGCCACGTCTCGTTGTCGAGAGAGTAGCTCCAGGTCCCGGCGAGATCGATTTTCCGGCGCGTCGGGGAATCAGCGTGGATACCCGCCTCAGGCCCACGCAGCGTGGGTTGCCCGATCTCAAAGACTCTCACCTGACCGAACGCACGAGGGACCGCAAGCAACAGAAGAACCAGCAGGCAAAGGGGGGAGAACAGAAGGAAAGTGTAGACTCTTCTTGTCAATTCTCTATGTCGGCGATAGAAGGGAGAAGCCTGGATTGGGCCGGAAGGCCTATGAACCAAGCTTGCCGACCAATATAACACAAAAAAGGCCGGAAATCAATGGAAATTATAGCATTAGCAAGTTTGGGAATCTCGCTAACTGCCATCACTGCAACGATTTCAGGCCCTCATTTGAAGGATAAGGCGCAAAATCGGCAAAAGAGCCCCAACAGGGACACGAGTTCGGAGTCCTTCGCAGATTCGGGGAACGACACCTACAAGAGCTGATGCAGCAGCCCCCTAAGGGCGAATTGCGATCTTCAGCCTACCTTCTCCTTCCAGCGTCCGGGCTCTGGATCGTCCCCGGAGGCAGAGCCTCGATCTGCGGCGCAAGAGGATTCTCCCGCTGACGGTACTGTTCGGGAATGTAGCACTCATACCCTCCGTTCAATTTCTCGCGCACGACCGATGTGAAGGAGGTGGTCGAAGTATCGTCGTTGCTCCACGTGCTGAAGCTCGATCCTTCAACACACGTCACGGCAAACGTCGCGTAGACCGGCCATCCGACGTACTTTTCTTCATACTCACCGATCTTCGTGATAGTCAGATGGTCCACGGTGACCGAGCCTGCGCAGGATCTTCCTTTTTCCATAGTGAGAAACGTTCTCAGTGCGGGTTCGACCTCGGCGACGGTGGGCTTTTTGCTTCCCGAGCAGCCGACCAGCAGAAGAACGCTCAATCCGAGCACGAGCAAACGAGCCGCGTATGCCATTGATTCTCTCCTCCTTTGTGATTGAACCAGTGGAGACCCTTAATACCCTCAGAGGATAGCAGCTTTGATGATCGCGGCAAACGAATCGGCCTTCAGGCAGGCACCCCCCACCAAGGCCCCATCGATGTCAGGTTGAGCCAGCAAATCGCCGGCGTTATCCGGTTTCACGCTCCCTCCGTACTGGATGATGAGGCGCTCGGCTGTCGCGGGACCATACAGCACGCTGATGAGCTCCCGGATGAGAAGATGGACTTCCTCCGCTTGCTGAGGGGTCGCGTTACGTCCCGTGCCAATCGCCCACACCGGCTCATAGGCGATGATCACCCTTTCGGTATCGCTTGCAGAAACGTCCTTCAGGACACCCTTCACCTGAGAGGAGACAATTTGGTGCGTTATGTTCTTCTCCCGCTCTTCGAGAGTCTCTCCCACGCAGACGATAGGAATGATTCCGGCGGCGAGCGCCTTCTTGACTTTCTTGTTGATGAAATCATCCGTCTCGCGGAAAAGCTGGCGACGCTCCGAGTGTCCAAGAATGACGTATTGACATCCGACGGCTTGGAGCATCTTCGCGGAGACCTCCCCCGTGAACGCACCCTCATCTTCGAAGTACATATTTTGTGCCCCGAGCAGCATGGGTGTACCCTTGATGAGCCGCACCGCCGTCTCCAAAGACGTGAACGGGGGACATACAACGACTGTAACATTCTTGAGCTCGAAGTCCAGAGCATTCTTGAGGCCGTTGATCAGGTCCTCGGTCTGATGAACATCCTTGTTCATCTTCCAGTTGCCGGCAATGACTTTGTTTCTCACGGATCGCACCAGTTTAGTGAATAGTGATGAGTGAATGGTCAACAGTGGCTGCCAACAATTGCTGCCTGAGTGGTCAGGCTCTCATCCTTTGTTTTTCGACAATCTGTTTTCCAAGGTCACCACTCCACCCCTCCATTTTCCCATTTCCCCATTTTTCCATCATTCCCCTACCCGCCCCTACTCCTTCCTCCCCTCCAACTTCTTCCTCAGCAACTCATTGACGATCTTTGGGTTCGCTCTACCTTTCGTCGCTTTCATTGTCTCGCCGACGAAGAATCCCAGGACCTGAGTCTTGCCGCTGAGATAACTCTCAACCTGCTGCCGATTCTTCGCGAGGATTTCGTCTACGATCGTTTCAATGGCGGCGATGTCGCTGACCTGAACCAGACCCTTCTTCTCGACAATCACTTTTGGTGATTCCCTCGTTTTCAGCATATCCTCGAACACATCCTTTGCGATCTTCCCGCTGATCGTTCCCCCGATGATCAGGTTGAGCATCTCTGCAAGATGAGCGGGTGGAAGCGGAAAGTCACTCACTGCGATCTTCTCGGTATTAATGACACGAAGGACATCACCCATCGTCCAGTTGCTTGCTAACTTGCAATTCTCCTCACTCTTCGTTTTGAGACCGCGGATGACAGCTTCGAAGTAGTCTGCCAGCGCCTTTTCTGAGGTCAGGATATCGGCATCATACTTCGGGATGTTGTATTCAGCGACAAAGCGGTTGCGCCGTTCCGTTGGATCCTCTGGGAGTGTCTCCTTAATTCTGTCGGTCCATTCTTGCGTAACGACTACGGGAACAAGATCAGGTTCGGGGAAATACCGGTAGTCGTGTGCTTCTTCTTTCGACCGCATCGGCAGCACGATGCCCTGACCGGCATCCCAGAGCAGCGTCTCCTGCACTACCTGCTCTCCGCTTTCGAGGAGGTCTATCTGTCGGTTGATCTCGTACTCAAGCGCCTTCTCGACGAACCGGAACGAGTTCATGTTCTTCACTTCCGTCTTCGTTCCGAATTTCGTCTCCCCTTTTAGCCGCACAGAGACGTTTGCATCGCACCGGAGGCTTCCCTCCTCCATGTTCCCATCACAGATGCCGAGGTAGGTAACAATCTGCCGGATCTTGTGGACATACAGGTAGGCCTCGCGAGGAGATCGTATGTCGGGCTCACTCACGATCTCGATCAGCGGCACACCGCATCGGTTCACGTCGACCAACGTGTCGACATCAAGATCATGGATCGATTTGCCGGCATCCTCTTCCATATGGATGCGCGTGATTCCGATCCGCTTCCATCTCCCTTCCTCCAGCTCGACCTCCACGTATCCGCCGTGGCATATCGGCTCCTCGTATTGCGAAATCTGGTAGCCTTTCGGTAGATCGGGATAGAAGTAGTTCTTCCGCGCGAAGGTCGATCGCGGCGCAACCGAGCAGTGAGTTGCCAGACCCATTCGTAGTATGAACTCGACCAGGCTGAGGTTCAGCACCGGGAGGACACCGGGCATCCCGAGGCACACCGGACAGACATTCGAGTTCGGATCCTGCCCAAACTTTGTCGAGCAACTGCAAAACGCCTTCGATTGGGTCAGCAGCTGCGCGTGCACTTCAAGACCGATAACGGGTTCGTATCGCTGGTCCCACATAGCCATTCGACAAAAGGCGCTGGAGGTGATGAGGTTTGGGTTCAGGGTTCTTAGTTCAGAGTTCGGAGTTCATCAGGCAATCGCTCGTGTCACTTTTTCCGCCGCATCTTTCAGGCTGTCAGCCACCAGGAAGCTCAGGCCGGAGTTCTTCAAAACATCCGCGGCAACCTCTGCATTCGTGCCTGCTAACCGGACGACGATAGGAATCGTGACATGCACGTTCTTTGCGGCCTGGACCACACCGTTCGCCACTCTGTCGCACCGCACGATTCCGCCGAATATGTTGATCAAGACGGCTTTCACGTTCGGATCTTTCATGATGATGCGGAATCCGGCTTCTACGGTCTCCGCGCTCGCGCCGCCTCCAACGTCCAGGAAGTTCGCAGGCATGCCGCCGGCCAGCTTGATAATATCCATCGTTGACATGGCGAGCCCAGCTCCGTTGACCATACAGCCTACGTTGCCGTCGAGCTTGATGTAGTTCAGACTGGACTTTGACGCCTCGACCTCGAGAGGGTCCTCTTCGTCCAGATCGCGCATGGCAACAACCTCGGGGTGCCGATAGAGACCGTTGTCGTCGAAATTCATTTTCGCATCCAGCGCGAGCACATCCCCTTCCTGAGTGGTGACGAGTGGATTGATCTCAGCCAACGATGCGTCGGTGGCTTCATATGCCTTGTAGAGGCCGAGGAGGAACTTTGCCCCGTTCTTGAACGCGTCGCCGGACAGCCCCAGCCCGAAGCACAGCCTTCGTGCTTGAAAGGCCTGAAATCCGGCTGCCGGGTGTACATACTCCTTCAGGATCTTCTCGGGCGTTTCAGCCGCTACCTTCTCGATCTCCACGCCTCCTTCTGTCGAGACCATGACCACGTTCTGCGACCGCCCGCGGTCAAGCGTGATGCCGACGTACATTTCTTTAACAATGTTCATTCCCTGCTCGATGAGAAGTCGCTTGACGATGCGGCCGTCGGAACCCGTCTGATGAGTGATGAGCCGCATGCCGAGGACCTCCGACGCGCGGTCGCGCACCTCGTCGAGACTGCGAGCGAGCTTGATCCCACCACCTTTGCCGCGCCCGCCAGCGTGGATCTGCGCTTTGACCACCCATAGGCGTCCTCCGATAGCTTCCGCTGCGCGCACCGCTTCATCCACAGTGAAGGCCACCTTTCCAAGCGGTACTGCCACGTTGTACTTTTTGAGGATTTCTTTAGCCTGGTATTCGTGAATCTTCATGGTTTCTCCTGCCTAGACTTTTTTTGGCTGCGGAACGGATCCATGTCACCATTTCCAATTGTGATCTTTGACTACTTGAAGAAAATTCACACACTTCAGGTTGTAGTAGCGACAGATGTTTGGGATCTTCCACTAGACCTTGCTTGGAGAACTACTCCAAGTTTCCTCGGAGACAACCGTACCGTTCTTCAGCAACGCGAGTGCAATCACGACTGGATCTGCCCAGGGAGTAGTTCTGTTTTGATCAAACCAGTCCGCGTGATCCGCAAAGATCTGCTTGCTGATGATTTTTTGAACCTCTTCGTCCATCGGATAGAAAAGGCTCTTCTGCGATCTTGCCCAATCCTTCAGCTCGTCAGTACCCCTTTCCAACTCCAGGAGGACCTCGTCTGGACATATCAAAGTGCCACTCTCTGCTAGCCGTTCGATCTCCTTCCAGAGACTTGGGAAAACTGCCGGCGGATACGCCTCGTTGTATCCTGCAATCAGAGCACTTGAATCGATGCAATAGAGTGAGTCTGGCAACTCCTATCCTTTGGTCAAAAAAGCTCAGATTGAAGTCTATGAATATGCTGAATTCTTAGCCCAAGATATTCTGAAGCTTCGGCAAGCGAGATCTTCTTTTCATTGTATGATCTGAGCACCAATGTCGAGAATTGCCTCCCATTCCTTGCCAAAGCCTGCAGATGTACGGGGATCGCCATTTCCTCCTTCGATTTGCTAACAACACTCTCGGATCTAATAGCTGCAACCTTTGCGTCATAGAACTGCTGCCCAACAAGATTCAGTGTCAACAATCTTCGCAGTATTACTTCCCGGCTCACTTTGTACTTTCTTGCCGCACTGCTAATGGTCAAATCGGAGGCAGGATTATTCTCCAAGTCGAAGAAAGACTGGTCGCGCACCACTTCTTCCGCAGGAGCGAGGAAAGCTCCTGCGAAATGATTGCAGAAAACTTCTATCCTCTGCAGTTCTAAGTTGCTCGATGTCAGGTAAGGATCGCAAAGCTTCCCCATCTTCAGCATGATGTGACAGTACTCATGAAAGAGGGAGAAGATACGTGCGTTCTCGGCGTCCTTGGGATTCAGCACGATAGCAGGCAAGGGCAACTCGGCGATTGAGAAAGCCCTTAGCTCTTCAGTTTTGACTCGAGTACACTGGAAGACAAGGACACCAATCCTCTCCAGAGTTCTCTTCCAGAAGCTCAACGCTTCAGCGCTGCTCCTCAGGCTGGAAAGCTGCTCGGTCTCCACATTGATCCTACCTCGTTCCTGATTTGCGAGGATCTCTGGATCTTCAGCAAGCTCAGCAAACGCGTACTCCTCTGGTACCGACAAGTCAAGTATCTGCGAAAGATCTAGGGCAAGCTCTCTTCTGCGACGAGCCAGTCTGATCTCAACGATCGCTCGAGGGCTCAACGCCCCACCCGTGCTTCCTTGAACCAGCCGAAAATCAATAGGCATGGGCACTTCTCGAGGAGGTCCCGGCAAGAAGAACGCAACTGAAGGCCGTCGATAGACCCTCGCGGCCTCACGCAGTTGCCTGATTGTCGGCTGAGCTCTTCCTGCTTCCCAGTCAGACAGCGTCTCTTCTTTGACGCCGATCTTGGTGGCAGCACTCGTGAAGTCGAGCCCGGACGAACTCCGCGCCCAGATCAACAACTCAGGCTTTATTGATGCCCTTAGCCTTTCCATAGTTCGTTCCTCAAATGAGCCTCCTGACGCTATTTGCGCAGTCCGCCCTCATCCGAATTCTCCCTGCCGGAATTCCATTCCTGCACTGTCTTAACGGCTCTCAGGTACTCGGGGATCGGCACAAATATCTTCGCTGGCTTGCCCAACGCGCTTCGGGAGAGGGATGAATCGCCCCCACCTCCCCAGACGAATCCAATCGAATCGAAATTCTGCACCTGCACCGTGTACCCTGCTGATTGCAGCACTGATCTCACGAGCTCTGCGTCGTTGATATCCGTCGATTGGAAGATCCTCGCCCAATCCTGCTGCACCTCAATTCCTTTGTGCTCGCGGCAGAATGTCCGGCCATGCCCTCGAACGCCGCACTCATCGCAGACGAGCTTCCGGCATATGATGCAGATTCCACCTGCCGCGCGCCCGGGATGAGCGTCGCACCTCACACTCCCAGCAGCCTCGAAAATCACTCCGCAATGGGGGCAGAAGTCGCTGTCCGAGGTGACTTCCTCGCCGCAGCTACCGCAACGATCATATTGAGGTTCAGCCATCGCGCCGTCCGCCTCTTTCCTCGGGAGCTTGCTCTTTCTCAGCGGGTCTTTTCGGAAAGCGACTTCGCCTGCAAGAAAAGCAGCAGATAGTCCCGACCCCCGGCTTTTGAGTCTGTGCCGGACATGTTGAATCCGCCAAACGGATGAACGCCTACAAGCGCACCCGTGATCTTCCGATTGATATAGAAATTCCCGACGTGAAACACCTTCTTCGCCTTTGCTTTCTTCTTTGGATTCTTCGTCCAGACTCCACCGGTGAGCCCAAATTCCGTATCGTTGGCGATCTCCAGGGCATGGTCAAAATCCCTCGCCTTGATCACAGCCAGAACGGGGCCGAATATCTCTTCCTGAGCAATGGTCGACTTCGGATCAACATCGACGATGATGGTGGGCTGAACGAAGTATCCATCCCCTTCAACCCTCTTGCCACCCACCAGCAGCCGTCCGCCTTCAGCGATCCCTTTATCCACATAGGCGAGGATCTTGTTCATCGATCCTTCGTTGATGACCGGTCCCATGTAACTCGACTGTTCATCTGAAGGCCCGACGCTCAACTTCTCCCCCTTCTGCTTAAGGATCTCCAGGAACCTATCGTATATCTTCTCGACAACGATCGCCCGAGATGCCGCGGAGCATTTCTGACCCTGGAATCCGAAAGCCGAGACAAGGGTCGCCTGCGCGGCGGCATCGAGATCTGTCTGGTCATCGACCACGATCGCGTCCTTGCCACCCATTTCTGCAACCACGCGCTTGAGCCAAAGCTGCCCCGGCTGGACCTTCGCGGCGAGTTCGTTAATCTGGATACCGACCTCCTTCGATCCAGTGAATGATACGAACCGCGTCTTCGGATGTGCGACGAGCGTGTCACCGACCGCTCCGCCGGGCCCCGAGACAAAGTTGAGGACTCCGGCAGGAAGCCCCACTTCACGCATAAGGTTGACGTACATCCAACCCGTGAGCGGGGAGTCGCTCGACGGCTTCAGAACCACCGTGTTGCCGGTAACGATTGCGGCTGAGGTCATGCCAGTGAGAATCGCCAGCGGGAAGTTCCATGGCGGAACGACCACGCCGACACCCAGCGGAACGTACCACAGTTCGCTCTTCTCAGTCGGGATTTTCGTGACCGGCTGAGGAGCGGCGTAGCGCAGCATTTCCCTCGCGTAGAACTCGATGAAGTCGATCGCCTCCGCCGTGTCGGCATCAGCTTCGGGCCAGGTCTTCCCGACTTCGTAGACCATCACGGCGCTGAACTCGTGCTTCCGTTTCCGCATAAGCTTCGCGGCCTTGAACAGATAATCGGCGCGCTTTCTGGGGTCCACCCACTTCCATTCCTCGAACTTCGCTGCAGCCGTTTCGATCGCTCTGCTGGCAAGACCAGCGTCGGCTTTCTGAAAGACACCCACAACCTCACTTGGTCGAGAGGGATTGAGAGAATTGAGTTTGCTGCCGGTGAAAATCTCCTCTCCGCCGATGACGATCGGATATTCTTTTCCAAACATCGACCGCACCTTTGCCAGCGCCTGCTCCATCGCCTTTCGGTTGACCGGCTTCGAGAAATCAGTCAGGGGTTCGTTCTTGAACTTAGGGATTGGCATGCGTCTACTCCTTCATTTAATCCTAGTTGGCTGATAGAAAAAATCTACGGATGCGTCTTGTCTAAAGCCCGCACGATAGCATCATGCAGCTTGGGCCGGACTTCGTTGATCTTGCCGCTCGCTCGAGTCGGATGCACGCGGTTTGTCAGAAATATCACAATCAGGTTCCGCTCGGGATCGGCGGCGACTGAGGTTCCGGTGAAGCCCGTGTGAAGAAACGTCTTGTTCGACAGCAAGGTCCCCGCCCAGGACCGCGTCGGATTCTTGGTATCCCACCCGATGCCCCGCGTGCTCTTCTCTGATTGCCGTGTCGTGAACAGCCGAATGGTCTCCGCTTTCAAGTATCGCTGGCCGCTATAGGTCCCACCATTGAGCAGCATCTGCATCAGGACCACTAGATCAGGCGCCGTCGAGAACAAGCCGGCGTGACCAGAAACGCCGCCGAGAACCCAGGCATTCTCGTCGTGGACGGTCCCGAGCACCGCTTTGCCAGTCTTGCGCCAAAAGGTGTCGACCTCCGTCGGCATGATGCGGCCCCACAGATGCTTCGGCGGATTATACATTGTATGATTCATGCCGAGGGGCTTAAAAAACACCGAGTCGACGAAGCGGTCGAGCGTCGTTCCAGATGCCTTCTCGATGATCTTGCCTGTCGTGATCAGACCGAGATCGCTGTACAAGGTCGAATCCCCGGTGCGGTAGATCAGCGGCGATGCGAAGATGGAGTCCAGCACACACTCCGGTGTGGAACAAAACTCGTAAAACCTGCGCCATGCGGGGAGTCCGCTGTTGTGAACCATCAGATTGTAGATCGTGATCTTCTCTTTTCCCTTCTCCCCGAACTGCGGAAAGTACTTGACCACCGGATCATCCAGCTTGATCTTGCCTTCCTCGACGAGCCTCATGAGCGCGCTCGTCGTTGAAATCACCTTCGTCACCGACGCGAGATCGAACATCGTCTGCGGGCCGACGCGCTTCGCGTAGAGACCGTAGTTGTACGCACCGTACGCCTTCTCGTGCGCAATCACGCCGTCCTTGGCGATGAGGAGGACAGCTCCGGGGAATGCAGAATCCCTGATCGCCGTCTCGACAACATCATCAACCTTTCGTACTCCTTCCCAGTCGAATCCGACTTCTTCCGGAAGACCTCTGCGCAAGGCCTGCTTCGGATAAACAACGCCCTCCCCAAACTTGTAGACACCAGGAATTGTCACCGGCAGCTTCCCCTGCGCCTGTTCTTCACCGAAGAGCGCCTCAGCGACGGCCTGCCGCATAACCGGTGCATCGGAGTATGCGCAGACGTATGCGTCCGGTTTGGGAAATTCCATTACGACGTACGGATTTCCGAACGCGATAGCGATGACGGGCTTACCGAGGCCAAGGAGCTGTTGCAGGAACTCTTTCTGCCTCTGGTTCACGAATCCGGTCATCTCGCCTGAGCGAGCGTAGAAATGGAGTTGACACAGAATGAGATCTGCTGCGCGTGCGCCTGCCAGCGCGGAGTCATATTCGGCGCTGTTACTCCGCAGATCGACTTTCGCGAATCCCAGGTTCGGGTGCCTTCCTCTGATCATCGCGTGGAATTGCCTGCCGTCAGTCGGATCTTCTGTGTCAGAGATGACCATGTCGAGGATCTTCCTGCCGTCGACTCTTGGGAGCGGAAGGATCGAGTTCGTATTGCCGAGCACGGTGACCGCCTTACGAGCGATCTGGCGCGCCAGCAGCTCATGATCCTTCGAGCTCACAACTTCAGCGACCAAGTCGACGTCGACGAAGCGATTGCGTTCGAGCCCCAGCCACTGTTTCGCTGCCAGGATCTTGCGGACCGAGGAGTCGATCCGCTGCTCCGTGATCTCGCCGCGCCGGACAGCAGCAACGAGAGCATCGATGGCAAGATCAGGATCCGCCGGCATCAGCACCATATCGGTCCCGGCTTTGACCGCGAGCACGGCCGCTTCATCCGGAGCGTATCTGCTGGCAACTGCCCGCATCCTCATCGCATCGGTGACCACGAGTCCGTTGAACCTCAGCCGCTTCTTCAGCAAATCCGTTGTGATCGCCGGGGAGACAGTAGCGGGGATGCCGGCAGCCGTGTCGTACGCCGGCACGGCGATGTGTCCAACCATAACTGACATTGCACCGGCTTGAATCGCCGCTCTGAACGGCGGGAACTCCACCTGGTCGTATGTCGCCTTTCCGCGGTTCAAGGTCATGAGTCCGAGGTGGGTGTCAACGTCCGTATCGCCGTGGCCGGGGAAATGCTTAATCGTTGCGATCATACCGCCTACTTGCGTCCCCTGAACAAAGGCAGCACCCATCTCGCTCACAAGCTTGACGTCATCCCCAAACGAGCGCGTGTTGATAACGGGATTTTTCGGATTATTGTTCACGTCGATCGTGGGAGCGAAATTCTGATGGACACCGAGCGCCCGTCCCTCCAGCGCCGTAATCCTGCCGACCTCGTACGAGTACCGGGGATCGCGCGTGGCACCGATGGCCATCGCTCGCGGGAAGGTGGTGGAGTTGTGAACCCTCATCCCTGCGCCGTATTCGAAATCCGCCGCAATGAGCAATGGGATCTCAGCGAGCCGCTGGAGCCTGTTGATCTGGACCGCATACTCGTACACTTCCCCCATTGAAAGAACAAGGCCGCCGATCTTCTTTTCGGCCACCAACCGTTCCATGTCACGCCACTGCTCTGAGGTCAACGGGTAGTATCTCCCTGGCGTCCACACCGAAATCAGCTGAGCCACCTTTTGCTCGAGGGTCAGACGGGCCAGCGTCGATTCTATCCAGTGTTTGCCGGCCTGGGAAGCAGCAGGGATAATCTCCTGAGGAGGTTCTGCGGTCTTGTAGAAGGCAATACATCCGAATGAAAAGGTGATGGTGGTCAGAAGAAGAACGGCCGTATGTCTCATCGTAACACTTCGTCCAGTACGTAGTCGGATAGCAGATGCCCACCGCCGTCAGATCGGGCGAATGGACCAAATTTCAAAATGAAAAACTACGAAGGAAAGGCTAGAGAATCAATTGCCTTTGTCCGCGGTGTCCAAATATGTGCTGTCGGGACTTTCGTCCCGACAGCAACAGTTATTGTGTCGGGTCCGAAGGACTCCTTCGGAGAGGAAACTCCCGACACCACTACGCGCCTTATGAAAGTAGGACACTACCCCTTCTTCTCTTGATCGGCTTTCTTGCCGAACTGCGGATCAACTTTCACCAGCGCGGCGACAACGAAGCCGGGAATTGTGGCGAGGATGACCCAGATGAAGAAGTCTTTGTACCCGAGTGCCTCTTGAATCATGCCGCTGAACATGCCGGGCACCATCATGCCGATCGCCATAAATCCCGTACAGATGGCGTAGTGGGCGGTCTTGTGTTCACCCTGGGCGATAATAATCATATAGAGCATGTACGCTGTGAAGCCAAAGCCGTAGCCGAACTGCTCAAGGGCGACAGCGGCGTTGATGAGCAGGAAATTGGTTGGCTGGAGCTGCGAGAGGTACACGAACATCGCGTCAGGAACATGAATAATGAAGACCATGATCCACAACCAGAACTTCAGTCCCTGCTTCGAGACAACCCATCCGCCCAGCAGTCCGCCGAGCGTCAATGCGATGACGCCAACCGTCCCATACACGATCCCCACTTCGCTCGTGCTCAGACCGAGCCCTCCGTTCTCCCGAGCATCGAGCAGGAAGGGCGTCACGAGCTTCATGAGTTGTGCTTCCGCAAAGCGATAGAAGAGCAGGAAGAGAATGGATCCCACGATATTCTTCTTTTTGAAGAAGAGAACGAAGGTGTTGATGAATTCCTTCCACACTCCTTGCGTCGCCTTCTCAAGCGTGGGTTTGTCCGATTGCGGATACGGGAGCATAAGCCTGTGATAAGCAAAGAACATAAGGAACATCCCTGCGATCACACCGAACGTCACCGACCAGGCCAGCGGGATATTCCCGCCGCTGCTGGTTTCAATTTGCCCGGCGAATACCACCAGCAATCCCGTCCCGGTGATCATCGCGAGGCGAAAGAACGTACTCCGAACACCGATGAAAGCAGCCTGGTGATGCTGCTCCAGTGCCAGCATGTAGAACCCGTCGGCTGCGATATCGTGCGTTGACGACGCGAAGGCGATGACCCAAAAGATGGCGATGGTGTACGTGAAGAACGCCGGCAGCGGAAGAGCAAATGCGATGCAGATCAGACAGATACCGATGACGAATTGCAGCATGACGATCCAGAAGCGTTTGGTGGAGTACATATCGACAAACGGGCTCCACAACGGCTTGAGGGCCCACGGGAGATAGAGCCAGCTCGTATACAATGCAATGTCCGCATTCGATATGTCCAGACGCTTGTACATGATGACTGAGACGCTCTGCGCCACCACGAATGGAATTCCCTGCGCAAAGTACAGCGTCGGGACCCAGAACCATGGCTGGCGGTATGTCGGTTTGCCCGTATTCATGAAGTAACCCCCTGAGTAGAGTGGGCTCAATACAGCTTCTGAAGCTGTGCCCCCCGAAAGTAGTGAGTCACAATCTCTTCCGCTTTCTTCCCGTTATTTGCCATCACCGCAGCCCCAATCTGGCAGAGGCCAACACCATGCCCCCAGCCCGCACCGTGCAGGATGAACCGGACAGGAATGCCGCTCCGATCTCGCTCTATGTCTGCAACGAAGGCCGAGCTATACAGGTGGCTTTTCGAAAGCCACTTCCGTATCTCAAGCTCCTTGCCCACCGTCATCGTCCTCCTCGTTCCCACGATCTTCAATCGTATGATCCGGCCGGACGGCCCTCTCACGACAGGAACAAGATCCATGAGCACACCAAAGTCGATACCGGATTTGGCGCGGAGAAGTTCTTCAAGCTGCTCCCTTGTGTACTCGACCTTCCACCGGAAGAAGTCTGTCGTTTCCTGATCGAACGACGGCAAGATCTGGCGTAGGACGTCCCCATCCGTCGTATTGCAGTATGCCTGCGGAGCCGAGAGGATCCACCGCCGCGCATCAACTTCTGATGAGACTCGAGGGTGATCAGCCGGGGAATCTGAGACGGACTTCAAGTAATCGACAGGGGTATCCTCCCAGGCGTTCTCGAAATTCTCTGTGAGGCCGCCGCACGCCTTGAAAAACCGCGCGTCGCAGACCTGCTCGTTGTGGACAAGGAATACGCCCCGCGTGGCATCGACGGCCTGACTGGCGGCGGAGGTCAGAATCTTGGTGATCCCCTGGTATCGCTGGCAATGGTCGTCAGCGCAGACGTCGAAGAGCGGGTGATCTTCGCGGTCGTACCAGCGAGTAATCTCCGTTTCGCTCTCGAACGACCGTCTCGGCGTCCCAAGGTTCTTTCCCCTCTGCTGCCTTTCCAGCATCGCGACGAGCCAGCTGCGCGAGGTGATGGCGTGAGCTTTGAGCAGCTCTTCAGGAGCCTCGGCGCTCATTTCAGAGGAGATGACGCTCTTGAGGTAGTTCTCGACGCTCACCTCGTTGATCACCGTCAACGTCCCACCTTCGTGTGCTACAAGGCGAAGATCTCCTTCGAAGGTCTGATCTTCCCTTCTCTCCCAGTGAAAGTGCAAGCCGATTGTCACGTTTCGGATCGTGAACGTTGCTCCCGAGAGCGGGCGGCAGACGATCTCTCTCCTCCGCCAGACCTCGATCCCTTCATCATCGAAGATGGCGAGCCTCCCTCCTTCACTTCGGACGCTGAACGGTCCGCGGAGGCGTACCGTGCTCGGAAGCTCGTACACGCCGTTGAACACGCCATGCATTTCCGGGACACGTTCAATGATCCCGACTTTGATGATAGGCTCCTGGTTCAGCATCACTCCACCTGTTCAGACCATCTCGTTCGACAAAACTCGACTGTTCTCACGCACGGATACCCTCGATCATTTCTTCGAACATCTGTTGCTCGATGCTGACTTCCGCGAAGATCCTCTCGATCATTCCCGCATCGACGCTTTCGAAATCCCTCTCCAGCGGGGTGATCACCAGTCCGCCTATATCCACCGCGGCGGGACTGATGAGGATTCTCTCCTTCCCTTCTTTGAAGTAGGCGTCCGGCCGGTGCTTGTCTCTCGGGAAGAGAATCACCCGCCAGATGTGCGGTTCGTACGAGGCAAGAATGTTCAAGAGCGGTTCCTCGCTTGTGCCGATGAGCCGCTGGATTGATGCGATCGTACTACGGAGAACGGTTTGTAGCGCCTCCTTGCTTGCACACTCCAGGACAAGCACGCGGCGCCCATATCGCTCCAGCGAGAAGAGAGAAACATCGCCTATGCGTTTTCTCAGTTCCCGGCGTGTTGTGTCACCAGAGTCCTTCTCGACGGGAATCGCTCCGCTCGGGTTGGCCTGAAAGTGCATATGATCGGGAGCAGATGCCCCACATCGCGCTCCGTTGTAGAACAGGGAGAATCCCGGACTCAAATCCCGCGCAAGACTGAGAAACGTATCAAGAAAGGGTCCGATAGCTTGCGGGATATGATTGACGTTAGAGATGGTCAGATGCTCGCGAAAGATCGGTGCGGGGTTGCAGAGAACCAGAAACTCCTCCCCGTAGAGAATTCCCTTCTGGGGCTGTGGCAGGTTTTCAACACAGAGAAAGCATGGCCGCTCACGAATCGACCTCTCATCGACTTTCGCCCCTGTGCTGACGATGCGTCCCGGATTGAATTGCAGAAAGACTCTGTACCCGTCGCATTGGAGCTCCCGCAGCTTCACGGTGGCAAGCGACGCATACCCCTGAGCCAGCTGTGGCCAGGATTGCTTCTGTTCTTCAAGGAGCTGGAGGGAGAGCCCGGAAAGGGAATCCGTGGGTGACTTCGGATCGAAAACCGCGAAGAATCTGGCCTGGGTCAATGGGACCTGCGTGTTCTGGATTTCTTCATTCGAGACGTTAGCCGCGTTCGGCTTCACAGCAGGTAATCAACCTATTGACTCGAGCGGAACGAAGCCGATGTAGTGATCGACAGTCGAATTTCCCATTGTGAAGGGCTCGGTCCGGACCACCTGGTAACCCATCTTCTGATACCACTCCACTGCCTGCTTGTTCTCAACCATGACACCGATCCACACTCTGTCGAGGTGGAGCCGTTTCGCCTCAGCGGCTGCCATCTTCATCAACTCTCTGCCGAGTCCCCTGCTCTGGTATTGAGGCAGGACATAGATCGACGAGACGTAGTATCGATTCTCTTCCGTTTCACGAGCAGTGCGCATGAACCCGATGACTGAGCCGTCAACCTCCGCTACGAATCCGTCAGCGAGAGGGTTGCAGAACAGATCGGTAAGGGCATCCAGATCATAGTGCTCCGTGAAATAGCTTCTGAGGTCGACTTCCGGGATGTAGGAGGAATACGAATCGACCCACGTCTTCCAGAGCACATCCTGGATGACATGCAGATCTTTTTGGGTCCATCGGCGAACGAGTTGTGCCATCTTATACTCCTTCTCGATTCATTCGTTGGCGCGCCAGCATTTCAATAGTCCGGATCTTGTCTTTGTAGAAGTCGTTTCGGTTGGCTTTCTCAATCGACAGGGCAGCGTCGGTGTTCCCTTCCCACCGCCGGCAGAGGTAGACCGGCTCGTAAATCCTTCCGATCTGATATTCACGCGAGAGACGAAGTGCGACGGCGTAGTCCTCGCCGTAGCTGACGTTGGGAAGTGGCATCTGCCGCAGCAATGCCGTATCGAACGCGCGCGGCGCCCCCAGGCCGTTGATCCGCAGTGCGTTGTTGCGCCCGTTGTCCGGCGTCCACTCGCGGTGGTCGATCAGCCCCGGCGGGATCTCCTCGAGCTTCATGTTAACCAGCTTGTAGGATCCGATGACCATCGCATAGTCGCCCGAACGGAAAACGTCGGTGATCGTCTGGAGGGTGTTCGGACCGCTGTAGAGGTCGTCCGAATCGAGCTGCACGGCGTATCGGCCGCAATGCTCGGAGAAGACGGCCTCGTTCCAGCATCCGCCGATGCCCAGATCGTGACGCTCCGGGATAATGTGTTTGACAACCGAATGGCGTGAGGCAAGCTCCCGTAGGATCTTCGTCGTGCCGTCCGTCGAGTGGTTGTCAACCACAATCACATTGAAGCTTCCGCTGAATTTCTGATCAAGCACACTGCCGACTGCATCTGCCACCGTGCGTTCCCGATTGCGCACAGGAATCACGACGCTCGCATCAACCGGGAATGCAACGGCCGGTTTCGGGACGCTCTTGAATTTTGGCGACAGATACACACCGACGTTCTTCAGGTGTTGGGTCGCTACACTCTCCATTTCCTTTTGAACAGCCTGATTCCGCGGATCGACGTAATCGAAGAGCTTCTCACCTGTCAGCCGCAGGTCCGATTCGACCTTCGTGTAAAGGAATTCCTGGATATGGAAGAGACTATGACGCACCGAGACCTTCAGTCGCAAATCATAGATCCCCGCGACGTCGACATCCTCAATTGCGCCGAACTCGCTCAGCGCCGACTTCACAGCACCCGTTGAGAACAGCAGGAGTGACCCGAAATCGAATCCGTCCCGTATGCTTCCGAACTGGTAATCATTCAGCGGGTGCTCCGTCCTGATCCCGCCTTTCACCTCGACGTAGTCCGCGTAGCACATCCCCGCTCCGGTCTGCTCCATAATGCCGATCATTCTCTCCAATGCGGCTTGCCCGAGCTGAAGTTCCTGCGATTGGGTCACAAAGAGAAAGTACTCCGAGGACATCCTGTCCAACAACTCACCAAGTGTCTTGCCCGACGTGTAGGTGGAGGACAGAAGCGTCTCGCATTTCTCGTGAGACCCTTTGTACTGCCCGCTGTGAACAAGGAAGACTTTTTCGACAAGAGGGGATGATGTGAATTGCCGCAGAGTTGAGTCGAAATGAGCCTGCGTCGTAAACGGGAGAACGACCGATATCTTACCCATAGGCGCTTTTGACAGACTGGATAGCTAGCAGGACCGCTCCGTACGCAGGCGGCGCCTGAGGTGCAACAATTGTCACTTGGGGTAATGAGTAGGTGATCTTGTGTTCCAGGATCCTTTTATAAACGCTTTCCGTCGTGATTGTGCTACCGATAAAAGAGAGAGGGATCTTCGCCCGCATGTGGCTGGACTTCTCGATCTTGCCCACGAGCACTCGAACGTGTTCGGAGAGCTCGAAGGTCGCTTTGTTCAGAATCCTAGCCGCCTCACTGTCCTTCTTGTCCGCTGCCTCGATGACCAGCGGCGCCACCTGGGCGATATCGAAGTTCTCACGATAGACAGCTGTGATGATGGCTTCTTGATCCACAAAGCCAAACCGTTCTGCAACAAGTTTCGTTATGAGCGTGGCCTTGGTCCTCCCGTCGAGATGCTTGGTCACAGCGTTCAAGCCGTCCCTCCCGATGATGTAGCCGCTTCCTTCGTCACCCAGGATTCTGCCCCATCCCCCGACGCGATGCACTACCCCTTTGTGGTCCTTGGCAAGTGCAAACGATCCGGTCCCGGCAATCAGTATGATCCCCGGCTTTCCTCTGAACGCGCCCTCAAGCGCGATCCGGCCGTCACTCTCGATCGCCACCTTGGAGATGCCGGACTTCCGCCTGCGTGCTTCCTCGAGGACCGCAAACTTCATCCTCTCCTTGTCTCCTTCCCGCCCTGCTCCGGTCAAGCCTGCGACGGTCATCTGAATTTCGTTTGGTGTACAACCGACCTCATCGCAGCATCTCTCAATGAGGGAGATGATGACTTCGGAAGCCCTTTGTGTACCGATAATCTGGAAATTCGACGGTCCCGCCGTATCCTCGGCCAAAACGTTCCCGTTTATGTCGGCAAGCGAAGCCGCCGTCTTTGTTGCACCTCCGTCTATTCCGATCACGAACTGTTTCTTGGCCATCGACGTTCCGGTCGAAAGTAGCCATAATTGGAGGGAAAATCAAGGAAACAGCCCGACTGAGTGCTTGCACGCGCGTTCGACAGCAGCGCGCCTGACGAACCGTCTCGTTGCCCTTTCGATGATTCTTAGCTATACTATCGTCGCTTCGTCTTGCCGTTTGTCATTCGTGACACGATGTGGGTGCCGAAGATGTACCGTTGAGCGGATCATCGCAGTGAGGTTGCGCATCGCGGTCGCGGCTTCTCGAACTGAGAATCTTTCCCAAAAATGGAGCATCTAAGCTGGCAGAGACAGCAAAAGGACTTCTACCCACAAACACAAGATGAAAGGTATGGCATGAAGGGAATCCTCATCGTCCTCCTCGTGATGGCTCTTGGCGTTTCACTCGACGGTCAGCTCTCCGCCCAATCGAAGCAGAAGGCGCCAAATTTCGCTTTGAAATCGGCTGACGGCAAGACTTACGAACTCAGCAAGATGAAGGGCAAAGTTGTTGTTGTGAATTTTTGGGCGACCTGGTGTGGACCCTGTCGGAAGGAGATACCGGACTTCATAGAGATCTACAAGAGGTATGAGAGCAAAGGCCTTGAGATCATCGGCATCGCGCTCGACGAGGGTGGATGGGAGGATGTGAAGCCGTACGTCAAAGAAAGTAAGATCAACTACCCCATCGTGCTTGGTGGCAGAAAAGAGGCGTCCGACTACGGCAACGTGGCGGCGATTCCTACGACGTTTATTATCGACAAGAACGGATTCATCGTCGATCGGCATATCGGCGTGATGACCAAAGCGCAGCTCGAATCCAAGATCAAACCTCTCCTGTAAGTCGGAAAAGACGGCTCCATAGTAGGGCGAAGAGGCTCTTCGCCCTACAAAAGGGCTCCTCACAGACCAATCTCCTTTACTCACTATGTTAGCATCGCCATTTCGTTTTCGCAGACTGACCGCGGCGG
>Ga0194112_10002204_pt1 | contig 28133 bp, 15 predicted proteins | sample TA2MahC400mmetaG_FD_146191 | JGI IMG/M metagenome (GOLD analysis project Ga0194112, IMG submission 146191) | Freshwater microbial communities from Lake Tanganyika, Tanzania - TA2015016 Mahale Deep Cast 400m | ecosystem: Environmental > Aquatic > Freshwater > Lake | place: Tanzania: Lake... | reverse complement strand
CTCACCTCCTCCTCCGACCTCACCCATACGTGCACCGCGTTCCATCCCTCCACCCTTTTCACGTGCATTCCGGGCAGACTGAGCACACTCTCTTCCCAAGGCATGGCATCCTCCGTTCTTCTCTTCTTGGCCTATCGTATAGGCCTACGGTTGATGCCGTGCCCCCTTCTTTGATGGAGAGCCAAGGCTCCGGATTGCCGCTGTGGCGGTGATCGCTTGCGCAGCCGTCGCGGCGAATGGACAACTCTCGGGCATGGCGTCCGGCGCTGCCGACGACATCATGATCCGGCGGGGCTCCCGCGTGCGGCCGGGCTTGGACGATGCGCCGCTTGCGCCCACCACCCAGTCGATCGTCTCCGCGGAGGGGCGGGCCACTGCGCGCGTCGACGTTGTGGAGGCGGCCGCCGCGCCCCTCGCCGTGACCGTTCCGGTGCAGGCCGTGACAGCGATCGCTCCCGTGACGGTGTTCTCGCCCTACCCCTACGTTTCATCCAACCGTCGTCCGCCGCTGCCGACCGCGGTATTGACATCGCCTGCGCCCGCGGCACCCGGCATGACGGTTGCGCCCGCACCGGAGGCGCCGACGGTGACCGTTGTCCGCACGGCTCCGGCCGTGCTCCAGCCGGTGCCGGGCATCCTTCCGGCGTCGGCAGCGGCCGCGACCTCGGCCCTCACGCTGGTCATCCAGTCCCTTCCGTCTCCGGCGGTCACCGCGACGCCGGCGGGGATCGTGACGACGCCGGTTGCCGCTCCCGAGCCCGCGCCGGCATCGCCCCCCCCTGCGGTCGTCGCGGCGCCGGCGGTTCCCGCCGCTGTGCCGGCTCCGGCCGTCGCCATCACCACGCCGGATGCGCCTGCGAAGCCGGCCGCACCCACCGTGCCCGCGGAGCCTACGGTCATCGAGCCCCCGGCGGAGCCCATGGCGGCGGCGGGTTCGTCCGGCCAGGGGATCTTCTTCGATCTGTTTCAGAAGCGCCCCGCGGCGGCGATCCGCACGACGTCCCGTCCGGCGACATCCGCGCCCCTGGCGCCGGTCATCCGTCCCGTGACCAATCCCGCCCCGGCGGCGGCGACGGTCACGCGCGACCGGCTGGAGGAAGGCATCGCGCTGGCCCGCGAGCAGCGCCATGCCGAGGCGATCCCGATCCTCGAAGAGGTGATCCGCATGGAGCCCACCTCGATGCCGGCGTGGGAGCAGCTCGGCTGGTGCTACTGGATGAGCGGCCGCAAGGAGGACGCGGTGGCGCTCTGGCAGCGTCTGCTGGCCCTGGACCCCGGCAACCCCGCCCCGTACAGCTACCTGGGCCGGGCCGCGGTGGCGAACAACGATCTCGAGAAGGCCGCGGAGTACAACCGGAAGAGTCTCGAGCTGAATCCGAACCAGCCCAACGTGCGGTTCGATCTTGCGCGCATCCTGCTCTGGAAGGGCACGCCGGACGACGCGATGCCCATTCTCGAGGAGATCGCCGCCCGCGATCCCAACCGGGTCGACGTGATGCTGGAACTGGCGCGCGCGAAGACCTTCGCGTGGCAGTTCGAGAGCGCGCTCCCGCTGTGGCAGAAGCTGCGCGAGACGGCGCCGGACGAGCTGAGCTACATGGCCGCGGAGGCCCTGTGCCGCCTGCACACCAACGAGCCCGACGCGGCCCGCGAGCTGGCGACGCGCGTGCTGGAGACGCTGCCCAACGACCCGTACGCGCTGGACGTCATGGCGTGCCTCGCGGAGTTCAGCGAATCGCCGGCCAGCGCGATCCCCCATTTCCGCAAGCTGATGGAGGTCGCCGCGACCCCGCAGGAGCGCGAGCGCTGGCGCGTGAGGACCATCCGGATGATGGTCCGCCTCAACCGCGCCGAGCCCCGGGTCCACGGACTCCGCGACGCCGTCTCCCTCACCCGCGAGCGCATCGAATACGACCCGAAGTCGGTGGATGCGCGCCTCCTCCTCGCCGAGCTCCAGCTCATGGACGGCATGCTCCCCGACGCCGAACGGCAGTTCATCGCCGTGCTGCGCGAGTTCAACCCGTACAACATCCGGGCCCGTCGCGGCCTGATGGAAACGTATCTTGCCGCCAAGCAGTACGACCGCGCCCGGGAGCAGCTCGTGGCGATCAGCCGGTTCAACCCGCAGGATCCCTACCTCCTGTACCAGCTCGCGCGCCTTGAATCGGCGCGCGGCGACTTCTTCAAGGCGCACGAGGCGCTGGACAAGCTCGAAGCCGCCGGACAGCGGGGCGCCGTGGCCGTGCTGCTGTACCACGGCCTGACCCCGAGCCGGTACTTCTCCGAAGCCCTCGCGGTGGAGCGCTTCCGCGAGCACATCGTCGCCCTCCAGAAGGTGCGCGCCCGGTTCGTCACGTGCAGCGAGATCCCCCAGATGCTCGGCCAGAACCGGACGCAGTCGCCGTCCTCGCAGCCCGTGCTGCTCGGTCCGGGATTCGCGCGGCCCGCGGGCGCCCTGCCCCTGACGGTTGCGATCAGCTTCGACGATGCACGCCGCGACTCCATGAAGTACGGAACCGAGATCGGCAAGGAGCTCGGAACGGTCTTCTCCATGCACGTCCCCGCGGGGTACATCCTCCGCAACCACTCGTTCATCAGCTCGTGGGACCAGCTTCGCAAGTACCAGCAGGAGGGGTGCTGGGAGTTCGGCGGACACATGCTGGACGGCGCCATTCTCGCCCCCGTCGACGCCTCGGGCCGCCTGTGGCACGCGTTGCCGAACCTGAACTGGAACACGAATGCGGCCCGCATGGAGACCCTGGCGGAGTACGAACGGCGCCTCGGCACCGAGTTCAGCGAGAGCCGGCGGGTCCTCACCGAGCAGCTCGGCGGCCCGATGAACTACGTGTCGTATCCGTTCGGCGACATCGGCCAGGAGGACGAGACCAACGTCGACGACCCCAGCGGCCGGATCCTGGTCCACGCGCGCCGTCACTTCGAGGCGGGGTTCATCCAGAGCGTGTTCGGATACGCGGTCGCCGGCGACGACCCGCTGCTCTACCAGCGCCACGAGATGGACCGCTGGATGAGCGGCGAGGACATGGTCGACTACCTCTACGAACACCACCCGATCTTCCTCGCGCGCCGCCTCCGCGCCGAATACTCCGCGCTCCAGGGCAAGCTCTACCGCGCCCGCGAGGCGCTGGAATCCCTGGAGCTCGACGGCTATCCCGAGCGCCCGCTCGCGAAGGTGAAGAAGTACGTCAACGACCGTCTCTCGCAGGCCTTCGGCGCGCCGGTGCAGGGCCCCGGGTCGATCACCAAGTCGCCGTGGACGGTCGAGATCCGCAAGCCGTACGTGGGCGCCAACGGCGAGTTCTTCCGGGACAACCAGGAGCGGCGCAACTGGCGCCTGTTCGGGCTGGCCGGGGTCAACGTCACCCCGAACCTCCTGCTGGAGGGCCGCGCGGGCATCGGCCGCCTCACCCAGGACGTCACCGACATCGTCACGAACGCCGTGGTGGCCGGCGCCACGACGAACACCACGTTCTCGGGCAGCTCGAACCGGATCGACATCGACGAGCGCGACGCGGGCGGACGCGTCGTGTTCACCTTCCCCAACGGGATCTACCTCGCCGGCGACGTCCTGCAGCGGTCGTTCTCCGGCGACGTCAGCCGCGACCGGATCGCATGGGCCCTGGAGACCCAGGTCCGCCCGTTCCAGCCGCTGGACATCCTCGCCCGCTACGAGCACGACATGGCGCCGTCGGCCCTCGCGGTCCTGCAGGACATCGAGTACGACCTGTTCACCGTCGTGGGCAACGTCCGCGTGCGCGACGACTGGAACGTGGTCGCCGCCGCCACGCGGTACGACTTCTCCGACGACAACACGCGCGACCACCTCACCGCCACCTCGTCGTGGACCCTCGATCCGCGGACCGGGCTCCGCCTCGGCGCCCGCGTTTCCTACGACACGGCCGAGCAGGAGAGCCGGGCCTACTGGACGCCGTATCACCTCCAGCGCTACTACGCCGAGGGCGGCTTCCAGGGCAACTACCTGCGGATGTACTACAACGTCCGCCTGCGTCTCGGCATCGGCAGGGAAGACGTGCGGCCGGAGGAACTGCAGCGCTACCAGGCGACCGTCGCTCGCGCCGCCGTGCAGCAGTTCGATGCCGGGCCGCCGCCGGAGGAGGACTGGGAGACCGTCTTCGGCCTCGCCGCCTCCGCCCGCAGGCCGATCGGCGAGCACTGGGTGGTCAACGGCGAGTTCTCCTACAACAAGAACCCGAACTACAACGAGGTCACCCTGCTGGGCGGCCTGCGCTACCGGTTCTGACGCCCGGAGGCCCGGCGCGGACGCGACATGCTGTTCCCGACGGTCACGTTCGCGATCTTCTTCGTCCTGGCCTACACGGGGCACTGGCTGCTCCATCGCCGCCCGCTGGCGTGGAAGTGGTTCCTGCTGGCCGCCAGCTACGTCTTCTACGGGTACTGGGACTGGCGCTTCCTCCTCCTGATCGGCGGATCGACCGTCCTCAACCACGGGTTCGCGGTGGCCCTGGCGCGCGCAGCGGCCCCGGGGCGGCGCCGGATGCTGGTGGCCGCGGCGGTCGCGTCCAACCTCGGCACCCTCGGGTTCTTCAAGTACTACGGCTTCTTCGTGGTCAACGTCTACGCGGCGTGCGCCTCGCTGGGCATCCCCTGCCCGCTTCCCCTGCTCGACGTGGTGCTCCCGGTCGGCATCTCGTTCTTCACGTTCCAGGCGATGAGCTACGTCATCGACGTCCACCGCGGCACGATCCGCCCGGCGGCCTCGTGCCTGGACTTCGCGGTCTACCTGGCCTTCTTCCCGCAACTGGTCGCCGGCCCGATCGTCCGGGCCAGCACGCTCCTGCCGCAGATCGAGCGTCCCGCGATGCCGGCCCGGATCGACATCGGCCGGGCCTCGATCCTGATCCTGGTCGGTCTGTTCAAGAAGATCGTCGTCGCCAACGCCCTCGCGACGGGGATCGTCGACCCCGTCTTCGACAACCCCGAGAACTTCGGGGCGCTCGACACGCTGTTCGCCGTCTACGGCTACTGCATCCAGGTCTACTGCGACTTCTCGGCCTACTCGGACATCGCCATCGGCATCGCCCTCCTGATGGGGTTCCACTTCCCCATCAACTTCGACGCCCCGCTCCTCGCCGCCTCCTTCCAGGAGTTCTGGCGGCGCTGGCACCTCTCCCTGTCGACCTGGCTTCGCGACTACCTCTACTTCCCCCTCGGCGGCTCGCGGGGCTCCGCGGCCCGCACCTCGACGAACCTCTTCCTGACCTTCGTTCTCGGCGGGCTCTGGCACGGAGCCGGGTGGAACTACCTCATCTGGGGCGCGCTCCACGGGGCCTTCCTCGTCGTCGAGCGGATCCTGCGCGTGGGCACCGGCGTTCTCTCGCTCCCGCGGCGGCTGGCCGGCATCGCGGCGACGTTCCACCTCCTCGGGTTCTCCCTGATGTTTTTCCGCGCGCGCACGCTCGGCGACTCGTTCGCGCTGATGAGGTCCCTGGCCGAATGGACGGCGCCCACACTGGTCTCGGCCACGGTGCTGGCCGCCATGGCCGCCGGCTTCGCGGCCCAGGCCTTCGACGGCGACCGGGCGCGCCGCCTGTGGGACGCCTGGGCGCGATGGCCCGCCTGGGTCCAGGGAGCGGCGGCGGCGGTCATCCTGACGGTCATCTGCGCGCTCGGGCCGCGCGGGGTGGCGCCGTTCATCTACTTCCAGTTCTGAGAGGAGCAGGCCATGGAACGACCCATCGAGCTGGCACGGATGGAGGAAGGGGCGGGCATCACGCGCGCCGGAGTCCATCTCGCCGTCGGGGTCTTCTTCGTCGTGGGCGCACTGCTCAACGGGGAGAACCTCCTCGCGACGGCCGAGACGATGGAGCACGGCAGCCCGGCCCGTACCGTGTGCGTCGCGGCGGCGCGGCCGCTGGCGGCGGCCGCGCGGGCCCTTCACCTGGGCGCGCCCCGGCGCGCGATCGAGGCCTGGGTCGACCGGATCTCCGCGCCGTAGGCCCCGGCATTCCGCGCCGCCCCCGGTTGAAACCCGACCCGTCCTCCCGTACTCTGGGATCATGAACGACACGGCGGTCCGGCTGTTCGGGGGATCGGGGTCCCGGAGGGCGTTTCTGTCCATGCTGGCGGCAGGCGCCTGCGTTCTGCCGGGGCGCAAGGCCGGTGCGCAGGCCCCGCAGAGGGGCCTGCTGGTCTGCGGCGACTCGATGGTGAAGACCGTCGCCCGTTCCCTCACCCGGGAGTTCGCCGCATTCCCGTCGGTCCGCTTGTCCCAGCTGATCTCGATCGGAACGGGACTCGCCCGCCCGGACGTCTTCGACTGGCCCGCCAAGCTCAAGGAGGCCGCCGCCGACCGGCCGGCCGCGATCGTGATCATGCTGGGCGCCAACGACGGGCAGAATCTGCGGACCGCGCAGGATACCGTGGTGACCGAGGGTACGCCCGAATGGACGGCGGAGTACGCCGCCCGCGTGGCGGCGCTTCTTGCCCAGGCGCGCGAGTCGGGCGCCGGGCACGTGCTCTGGGTCGGCATGCCGGACATGCGCGAGAAGAAGCTGCAGGCCGACGCGCAGAGGATCAACGCCGTCGCCCGGGCGGAGTGCGCGAAGGTCGCCGGGGTCGAGTTCCTCGATACGACGGCCCTGTTCAGCCCGAAGCCGGGCACGTACAGCGCCTACGTGATCCGGCCCGGCGGAAAGCCGCTGCTGGTGCGTTCGAGCGACGGCGGCCACCTGAACGCGGATGGCGCGGACCTTCTGGCCCGCGCCATTCGCGAGAAGCTTGCGCCCCGGCTGTCGCCTCAGTAGCCGAGCATCACGGGGTCGGGGCTGGAGACCTCCGCCGCATCCTTGAGGTCGCCGCGGCGGACGATGCGGACATCGATCGGATCCCCGGTTCCGTTCGTGAACTCGCCGCCGCGGGCCACGGGCTGCATGCGGGCCCGGCCGGTCTTGTCCACGGCCGCGACCATGATCCGGAGGCTCGACCCCTTCATCCGCTGCCGGACGGAGGCGACCCACTCGTCGCCGGGCCATTCCTTGAACATCAGGATGAACCCGTCAACTCCCGCCTCCTTGGCCTTGGCCTCCAGATCGTCCGAGATCACGCCGGCCGACGCGCGGCAATCGACGAGCGGCGTCATCCACATCCGGTGATACCGGGCGAAGACGTCGTAGATCCGCCGGTCCGCGGTCTGGGCCGAGACCCAGCGGCCATCGGGCTGGATGGTGAACCACGCGGGGCAGAGGGCGGTCAGCTGCGAGACATCCTGCCGGACGGTGGCGAGCTGGGCATCGGCTTCGGCGGCCGTCGCGACGGGCGCCAGCACGCCCAACCGCATGGGCGAGGCGCCGGCCGAGATCCCGTAGACCTCGGCGGAGGCGCGGCCCTTCTCGGCCGCGTGAACGGCCAACCCGGCCCAGCCGAGGCCCATGTCCGGCGGCAGGAGCAGCCGGGCACCGAACATCGGCCGGCCGTCGACGTAGCCCATGATGCCGTCGCCGTTGGCCTCCATCCGCATGCGGAAGCGGCCGTCCGGGCGCTTCCACTCCATCTTCCGTTCGGCGACGAGCCGTCCGCTGCGCCAGGTCTGGAGGTGCAGGAACCCCGCGTCGCTGAAGCCGAACCGGGCCATGTGCTCCGTGGTCCGGCTCGTGTACAGCCAGAAGTTGCCCGAGGTCCGGCCGACGGTCGCCTCGACGAAGACGTTGCGCAGGTTCAGCGATCCGAGCAGCCGGAGGGCGCCCTCGGAGTAGGCTTCGCCCGCGGAGAACAGCGCGCCGCCGTCCGCGCCCGGCGCCAGCACGCCGCCCTCCACCCACCACCGGCTGGAGAGGCGGCCGTCGGCCAGCGTCTCGTTGACCGGCTCGACGCGGGGGGCCATGCGCCCGAAGATCTCCGCGACGCGCGGGTCCTTCGTCTTCGACGCGATGTCGCGGACGAGGGCGACGAGGGACTCGGCGCCGGGGAGCGACGTCAGTTCGTACTTCCACACGGCCTGGCCGAGGGCGAGGTGGTTCTCCGGCTCGCCGCCGGCGGCGACCAGGCGTTCCATGACGTCCCGGTACTCGGCGTCGGACCGGGAAAGCCGCAGCATCATCGTGAGGGCCTCGACGTTCTTCGGCTCGATGTCCACCAGCTTCCGGGCCACCTCGGCGGCCTCCTCGCCGCGGCCGTTCTCATTGAGCCAGCGGGCCTGGGCGAGCAGGACCTCGGGGTTGCCGGGGAACAGCCGCGCGTAGAGGTTGAGCGACTCGGCCGCGCGCTCGGGCTCGCCGAGCGACGAGTGAAGCTGGGCGCGGCGGATCGCGAGGGAGATCTGGCCGGGGTCGATGTCGAGGCTGCGGTCGTACTCGCGGGCGGCGCCCTTCAGGTCGCCCTTGCGAGCGAGGGCGTCGCCGACGAGCATGTAGGCCTTGGGGTTGTCGGGCTCGATCGTGAGCCACTCCCGCCACAGCTGGATGGCCCGGTCGAACTGCCCGTCGAGGAAGACGGCGAGCCCCTCCTGCTGCAGGCGGGCGCTCTTGGCCTCCTGCGACTCGATCGTCACGCCCTCTCCCGAGGTCGGGATCATGTAGAACAGCGGCAGCTCGTCATCGGACGCCGGGGACGGCACGCTCTCGACCCGCACCACCTGCCCCGGCTTGCCGGCGGCGTCGGTCCTCACCGGCGACGAGGAATCCACGACGACCTTCGCGTTCGGCACCACCGCCAGGAGGGAGTGAATCTGGGCGCGGGTCTCCAGTTCCTGCGGCATCCGGACCAGGACCCGCGCGCCGTCGCCCAGGGCCTCGGCGCACTGCCGCAGCCACGCGGCGATGGCGGGAAGCGTCGAGTCGCGCAGGGCGGTCATGTTGACCAGGAGGCCGTCGAACTTCTCCCGCCGGGCCCGCTCCGCCAGCAGCGTCGGGGAGATCCGCGTGAGGGCGGCGTCGGACTCCACCGACACCTGCGGCCGCAGCTTGAGGTGGTTCACGCGGGCGAGCATGCGGTAGATGTCGAAATCGGCCAGGGAGGCGGTCAGCTTGCCGCCCTCGCCACCGGCATCCATCCACCGCGGGCTGAGGTCCGTGAGCCGGAACGCATTGTCGTAGATCCAGCGGAAGGCGTGCGACTCGCCGGCCTTCTCGACGTTCCACGCGGCGACGGTCGGGCTCTGTTCGCGCACCTCCATGCCGAGCAGCCGGGCCCGCGCCATCCCCTTGTACGGCGACCAGACGCTGAGCCCGACCATGCCGGGCTTCAGTTCGCCGCGCAGCATGCTGCGGCTGCGGAAGAGCTGCTTGCCGTCGAGATGGGCGAAGAGCAGCCGGTCGCGCAGGAAGACCTCCAGGGTGTGCTCGGTGAGCGCGTTGATCGGCACCTGCGACGAGGCCAGCGTGAAGCGCTCGTCGCCGACCTGCTTCTGGCGCAGCCACACCCCGCTGTCCTCGGCGTTGTCGGGGATCGCAAGCCGTTCCTTGCCGCGCGCCATCTGGCGCAGCCACACCTCGCCGCCCGCGTCGAGGCCGAGGTAGACGTAGGACTCGCCGTCCGGCGAGGCGCGCAGGTAGATGCCGAGCTGGCCGCGCTCGAGCCGGAACTTCACGCGCGTGTAGAAGTCGCGGTTCATGTCGCTGCCGGCGAGCCAGATCTTGGCGCCGGTGGCGCTGGGCGGGGCGAAGATGGAGAGGGCGCCGTCCTTCTCCTGCTCCATGTTGCCCCAGTCGACGATCCACGAGGACGCGATGGGATTCCCGTCCTTCTCCAGCGTCGGCGACTCGGCGGGCCACGCCTGGTCGAGGCGGGCGACGAGGTCCTTGCCGGTCCACTCCGGCTGCACGAGCAGGCGGTTGAGGCGGCGCGGATCGCTGTGCCGCGTGTTCAGCGCCAGGTTGCCCTGGATGAAGCCGAGCTTGTAGTTCTTCTCGACGATGCCGAGGTTGATCGGGCGCGTCATGACGGCGCGGTGCTGGTACTGGCCGAAATCGCCGAACGGATAGGCATACGCATCGGGCCGGATCCCCAGCCCGTCGCTGATCTGGTCGAGGCAGGTCCGATGGTCCGCCTCCAGCCGCCGCTGGAACTCCAGGAGCGACTCGTAGCGCTGCTCGGTTTCGTTCCACCGGGGCGAGGTCATGAAGTTGCCCCGCAGGCCGCCGGAACTGGTCTGGATGCGCTGGACGCCCTCGTAGCTTTGCGCGCCCAGTTCCCAGGTCCCCGACCGGATCATGCTGCGGAGGTAGGGCCAGAGCAGCGCGTAGGAATCGCGCTCCATGATCGGCTTCGTCCACAGGAACATGACGGCGTTCCACCCGGCCTTCCGGAGCGCCGCGTGGGTGGCGAAGTAGGACGTCTTCCGGGCATGGTCGAAGGTCACGAGCACGGCCTTGCGGGGAACCGCCTTGCCGTCGCGCACCAGCCCCTCGACGTCCTTGAGCCCGATCGGCGTGTACCCGGCGGCCCGAAGCGCCGACAGGTGATCCTGGAACCGCTCGGGGGAGACCTCGTTCGTCTTCGCCGACACGCCCTCGTAGGCCAGGGAGACGAAGGCCGTGGCGTCGCGCGGCCCCGCCGGCGCGACCTTGGGCCACAGCAGGTGGCCGATCAGGATCTTGGCGGGGAACCACCAGGCGATCAGGAGGCACGCCACGAGCAGGAAGTGCATCCAGGAGGTCCCGTAGCTGACCTTGACGGCCTGCACCGGGCGCTGGTTGAACAACGTTGCGTTCTCCCCTGCGGAGACCGGGGTCGAAGGACGAGGATTCGGATCGGCATGCGTCGACGTGTTCATCGAGTCCCCCAATGCGTCTTGCGGACCGTCAGCAACGAGTAGTACCCCTGCCAGCTGAAGAACAGCGCGTAGGTGATCGTGAAGAGGAAGCCCGTCCACCAGTGCGGGCGCCCGGTCTTCTCCAGGTAGAAGAAGGACCACAGGAGCGTCACGAGCAGCACGCCGCCGATGTAGAACCCGGCCGGCCGGTGATAGAGCAGCGGACCGAGCACCAGCGCGTGGAACATGATGAGCGGCGCGATCAGCGGCAGCACGGTCATCGCGTACCAGGAGATCACCGCCATCGGGTGCTTCTTCCACATCCAGCGACCGGCGAAGAGCATCTCGCGCACCCACGACCGCTTCCAGCGGGCCTGCTGGCGGATGTACTTGCCCCACTTCTCCGGGACGATCGTCGTTGCCAGCGCCTCGTCGTCGTACAGGATCCGGTAATCCTTGAGAAGGTAGTTGGTCAGGCTCCGGTCGTCGCCGTACGTGCAGTACCGGCCCAGGAACCGCTGGTGGAGCCAGCGGTCAAGCACGTTCAGCACGCAGGATTTCCGGTAGGCGGAGAAGCAGCCCGGGCAGCAACTGACCGCGCCGAACACGCTCTCCGCCGCCTTCATGACGCGGTAGGAGACGAAGTAGCGGACGTCCTGCATCTTCGTCAGCGCGTTCACCGAGACGTTTTCCACGTCCGTGTGGCCCGCGACGGCCGCCACCGTCGGGTCCGCCAGCCCCTGGAGGATCTTGTGGATGGCGCCCGGCAGGAGGAAGCTGTCGGAGTCGACGTAGATCAGGAATTCCGAGCGGGCCAGCAACGCGCCGATCGCCATCCCGTGGCGCTTGCCCTTGTTCTCCTCGAAGTCCACCACCACGAGGCCGTGGTGCCGGCCCTGCGCGGCGAGCATTTCGTCCAGGGTGTTGTCGGTGGAGCCATCGTTGACGACAATGACCTCCAGCCGGTCGTGCGGGTAGCCCTCCGCGTAGATGCGCCCGATCGTCTTCCCGATGGAATCCCCCTCGTTGCGCCCCGCGATGATCACGGCCGCGGTGGGCTGGAATCCGACGTCCGGCGGCGCGACGTAGAAGGCCGCGATGATGAACCGCGACAGGATGAACGCCCCCACCGCGATGCTGTAGAGGTTCACCCACGGCTGGTACCAGAAGTAGGTGAGATTGCTGAGCTTGATGAAGATCGCGATCGCCAGCATCGCGATACCCACAACACTGAGGATGAGCGCGATCCCCTTCGCCAAGCTCTTGTATCCCTCGTGGACCGACTTCGCGCCGACGACGCCCTCGGGTTCGGGCGTTCAGGGCCGGATCGCAACGGGCTCGGCCGTCAGTCGCGCCTGGCAGAACGGGCACACGACCGGAACCGGCGCTTGCACGACATGGAAGCTCATCCGGCAGGCATCGCACCTGCACCGGGTACCCGACACGGCGACCGCGCCGGGCGATGCCTCCGTCCGCCGCTCGACGAACGACGGCGCCCCCGCCATCACCGTCTCACCCGCAGCAACCGTGGCCATGAAGCATCCCCCTCCCCTCCGGCTAGCCGGCGGATCGCATCCATAACACTCGACTCGGCCTCCATACGGCGCGAGAGTACCGTAAACGGAATCCCACGACAAGCTTGGACCGCGGCTTTTTGTGCGCTCCCGTCGCTGCCCGATCCCCTTGCGTCCCGCGAGAACTGGACTACGGTATCCGATGCCATTAGAGTGAGGCCCGGGGTTGGACGACCTCCACTGCGGAACCCAAGGATCTGGATCATGAATGGTGTGCCCTGTCGGGATGACGACACGGACCGGGAGGAAACGGGGGACTGGCTGGCGTCGCTGGACGACGTGATCGCCCGGTCGGGCCCCCAGCGGGCCGTCCGCCTGCTGCGGGAGCTCTCCCTCCGCGCCCACGAGCGCGGCTTGAAGCTCCCGTTTACCGCGAACACGCCCTACATCAACACGATTCCGCGGTCCGAGCAGCCGCCCTATCCCGGGAACCGGGAGCTGGAACGCCGGATCAAGAGCCTGATCCGCTGGAACGCGATGGCCATGGTCGTCCGCGCCAACCGCGAGGAGGAGGGCATCGGCGGACACATCTCCACTTACGCCTCCGCCGCAACTCTTTACGAGGTAGGCTTCAACCACTTTTTCCGCGCCGCATCCGGCGATCATCCGGGCGACCTCGTCTACTTTCAGGGCCACGCGTCCCCCGGCGTCTACGCCCGCGCCTTCCTCGAGGGCCGCATGTCCCCGGACCGGATCGACAACTTCCGCCACGAACTCCATACCTCGCCCGGGCTCTCCTCCTACCCCCACCCGTGGCTCATGCCCGACTTCTGGCAATTCCCGACCGTGTCGATGGGGATCGGGCCCATTGCGGCGATCTACCACGCCCGGTTCATCCAGTACATGGAGGACCGCGGCCTGCGCCCGCCGACCGACCAGAAGGTGTGGGCCTTCCTCGGCGACGGCGAGACCGACGAGCCCGAGGCGCTCGGCGCCATCACGCTCGCGTCGCGCGAGAAGCTCGACAACCTGATCTTCGTCATCAACTGCAACCTCCAGCGCCTCGACGGACCCGTCCGCGGCAACGCCAAGATCATCCAGGAACTCGAGGCCGCCTTCCGCGGCGCCGGCTGGAACGTCCTCAAGGTCGTCTGGGGCGACGACTGGGACCCCCTCCTCGAACGCGACCGCGACGGCGTCCTCGTCCGCCGCATGACCGAATGCGTCGACGGCGACTACCAGAAGTACGTCGTCTCCGACGGCGCCTACATCCGCAACCACTTCTTCGGCGCCGACCCGCGCCTGCTCGACCTCGTCCGGAACCTCTCCGACGATCAGCTCCAGGGCCTCCGCCGGGGCGGCCACGACCCCGACAAGGTCTACGCCGCCTTCAAGGCCGCCACCGGGCACCAGGGCGAACCGACCGTCATCCTCGCGAAGACCATCAAGGGCTACGGCCTCGGCGAAAGCGGCGAGGGCAAGAACATCACCCATTCGCAGAAGAAGCTGAACGAGGAGGAACTCCGCGAGTTCCGCAACCGGTTCGGCATCCCCGTCTCGGACGACGACATCGACCGCGTCCCGTTCTACCGCCCGCCGGAGGACAGCCCCGAGATGCAGTACCTCCTCGAGCGCCGCGCCGCGCTCGGCGGCTTCGTGCCGTCGCGCCGCACGACCTTCCTCCCGCTCAGGACCCCGGGCGCCGACCTCTTCGGCGAGTTCCACCAGGGCGCGGACCGCGAGGTCTCCACCACCATGGTCTTCGTCCGCATGCTCGGGAAGCTCCTCCGCGACCCGGAGGTCGGGAAGCTGATCGTTCCGATCGTGCCGGACGAGGCGCGCACCTTCGGCATGGAGTCGCTCTTCCGCCAGTGCGGCATCTACTCGCATCCGGGCCAGCTCTACGAGCCCGTCGACAAGGACAGCCTCCTCTACTACAAGGAGGCGACCAACGGCCAGATCCTCGAGGAGGGCATCACCGAGGCCGGCTCGCTGTCGTCCTTCCTCGCCGCCGGAACCGCCTACGCCAACCACGGCATCCCGGCGATCCCCTTCTTCATCTTCTACTCGATGTTCGGCCTCCAGCGCGTCGGCGACTTCATCTGGGCCGCCGGCGACTCGCGCTGCAAGGGCTTCCTCGTCGGCGGCACCGCCGGCCGCACCACGCTGGCCGGCGAGGGTCTCCAGCACCAGGACGGCCACAGCCACGTCCTCGGGCTGCCCGTCCCGAACCTCGAGTGCTACGACCCGGCCTACGCCTACGAACTCGCCGTCATCATCGAGGACGGCCTCCGCCGCATGTACGCCGGCGGCGAGAACGTCTTCTACTACCTGACGGTCATGAACGAGAACTACGCCCAGCCGGCCCTGCCGGAGGGCGCGCGCGACGGCATCCTCCGCGGCCTGTACCCGCTGCGAAGCACCGGCGACGCCCGGGCCCCGCGCCTGCAGCTCCTCGGCAGCGGCGCCATCCTCAACGAGGTCGTCAAGGCCGCGGACTGGCTCGCCGCCGAGGCGGGCGTCGGAGCGGACATCTGGTCCGCCACCTCCTACAAGCGCCTCCAGCGCGACGCGGTCGACTGCGAGCGCTGGACCTGGATGCACCCCGGCGAGCCGCCGAAGGTCCCGTACGTCGCGCAGCAGCTCGCGGGACGGATCGGTCCCGTCGTCGCCGCGTCGGACTACATGAAGGTCCTCCCCGACGCCATCGCCCGGCATGTGCCGAAGCGCTGGCTCTCGCTCGGCACCGACGGTTTCGGCCGCAGCGACGGACGCGACGCCCTGCGCCGGCACTTCGAGGTCGACGCCGCCCACATCGCCGCCGCCGCCCTCGCCGCGCTGGCCGCGGACAAGACCCTCGAGGCCGGGGCCGCCGCCGCCGGCATGAAGAAGCTCGGCATCGACCCGGAGAAGACCAACCCGTGGACGGCATGAGCCCAACGCTCCGGACACGGAAGGTCCAAGCCTTGGAACGTCCGGCTCCGCGGCGTTCCAACCCTTGGAACCCCGGAGCCTCCGGCCCCTTGAACCTGCGAACCGGCGAACCCCTGAACCTGCGAACCCAGGCAAGCCCATGCCCACGCCCCTGAACCTGCCCCCCCTCGGCGAGAACATCGACGGCGGCGACGTCGTCAAGGTGCTGGTGAAGGCCGGCGACGTCCTGCGCGCCGATCAACCGATCCTGGAACTCGAGACCGGCAAGGCCACGCTGGAGGTTCCGTCTCCCGTCGCAGGGACCGTCGGGGCCGTGCTCGTGAAGCCGGGCGACAAGATCGTTATCGGGCAGCCGGTCCTGATGCTCGCCGATGCGGGCGCACCCGCGGCGAGGCCTGCGACCGCCCCGGCCGCCGCCGCGGCGGCGGCGATCGCGAAACCCGCGTCGCCACCGAAACCCGCCCCCGCCCCTGCGGCCACGACGCCGGTCGGGACGGAACTGAAGCTCCCGTCGCTCGGCGAGAACGTCGAGGGCGGCGATGTCGTGAAGGTCCTCGTGAAGGCCGGCGACACGGTCGCGGTCGACCAGCCCCTCCTGGAAATGGAAACCGGCAAGGCGACGGTCGAAGTCCCCTCGCCCGCCGCCGGCACGGTGGCCGCGGTGCTCGTGAAGCCCGGCGCGAAGCTGAAGATCGGCGATCCCGTCCTGACGTGGACCGGCGCCGTCGCGTCCGCCGCGCGGGCGGTCGCCCCGTCCGCGCCGGAGCCCGCCGCACCGGCGCCGGTCCGGCCGCAGTTTCCGCCGGTCGCGCCGGAGCCGGCCGTGGCGCCGGTGATCCCGACCGCGAGGCCCTCGCGCGTGCCGGTCGCCGCCGCGCCGTCGGTCCGCCAGCTCGCCCGCGAGATCGGCGTCGCGATCGAGGAGGTCAAGGGCTCCGGCGCCGCCGGCCGCATCACGATCGACGACGTCAAGCGCCACTCGCGCCAGGTCAACACGGGCCGGAAGATCCACACGCACTGCGCGCTGGAGGCCGCCCCCCTGCCCGACTTCTCGAAGTGGGGCGCGGTGGACCGCGAGACGATGTCGAAGATCCGCGTCGCGACCGCGGAACACATGGCCCGCGCGTGGGCGACGATCCCCCACGTGACCCAGCACGACAAGGCCGACATCACGCAGATCGAATCCCTGCGCAAGCGCTTCGCCCCGCGGGCCGAGGCGGCGGGCGGCAAGCTGACCGTCACCGCGATCCTGCTCAAGGTCGTCGCCGCGGCGCTCAAGGTGTTCCCGAAGTTCAACGCCAGCGTCGACATGGCCGGGCGCACGGTCGTCTACAAGAAGTTCTACAACGTCGGCGTCGCGGTGGACACCGAGCGCGGCCTGCTCGTGCCGGTCCTCCGCGGCGTCGACCGCAAGAACATCGTCCAGCTCGCCGTCGAACTCGGCGAGATCTCGAAGAAGACGCGCGAGGGGAAGATCGCGCCGGACGACCTGCAGGGCGGCACGTTCACCATCACGAATCTCGGCGCGATCGGCGGCTCGTTCTTCACGCCGATCATCAACGCGCCCGAGGTGGCGATTCTCGGCGTCGGCCGCGCCGCGATGGAATCGGTCTGCAACCGCAAGGACGCGACCTGCGCGCCGCGCCTGATGATGCCGCTCTCGCTCTCCTACGACCACCGCCTCATCGACGGCGCCGACGGCGCGCGCTTCCTGCGCTGGATCGTCGAGGCGATCGAGGAGCCGATGCTGATCTCCCTGGAGGGATGAAGGATGAAACCGGAAACCTGAGGGAAAAACCGGACTTCGGATCCGGCATCCCGCGTTCAGGTTTCAGGTTTCATCCTTCCGCCTTCTCTCCCCCGCTCAGGTCCTGGAATCCGACGCCGGCCTTCCGCAGCGCGTAGCCGCATTCGCGCAGGTAATTCCCGTACGACATCATCCAGTGGAATCCCTTCATGCGTTCGAGCAGCGCGACCTCGTCGCCGCGGATGCGGACGTCGCACTGCGAGCGGCAGATGTCCAGGAACGGGTTGCCCGCGATCTCGCCCTCGAAGCCGATCCACTCCTTGTTCGCGAAATCGGGCACCAGGTTCGTGCAGACCTGGCCGACGCGGAACTCGACCTTCGGCGCGGCGCCGTAGTCGGATTCGAAGTGCGTGAGGATCTTGACGGGCTCCAGCCGTCGGCCGTCCATCTTCCGCGGCGCCGTGCAGTGCGCGAGCGTCACGATGCCGCCGTGCGGCGTGGTCGGGTCGTTGAGGAAGACCGGCAGGCCGCTGATCTTGTGCAGCAGCACGCCCGAGGGGATCACGACGAAGTCCGACTCGCAGAAGGCCAGCCAGCCCTCGTCGTTGAGGAAGCTCAGCGGCATGCAGGCCGTCGTCTTCGAGATCCCCATGATCGTGCCCATGCAGTGATTGACCGTGATCGCGCCGGCGCCGGCCTCGCGCATCAGGTCCCGGAAGACGTCGGTCATGATGAAGGCGCGGTCGAGGAAGTCGCGCCCGGTCCCCATCGCGACCCGCCACCCGCCGAGCAGCCGCCCGGCCTCCGCGGCGGCCCTGCGGCGCCGGTCGGGGTCGTCCATCGCCGCCTGCAGGCGCGGCGCGAGCGCGGCGTACGGGACGTCGACGATGTCGAACTTCCACACGTCCTTCGCGATCGAAGGGGCCTTCTGTCCGCCCGCGCCCCAGCCCGACGCGCCGCCGATGGCGACGATCTTCGTCCCGAGCGTGTTTCGCAGTCCCGACAGCGCCCGCAGGCGCCACGCGAGCTCGTCCGGCTCGTCGATGGCGATGTCGTGAACGTCGAGGCCGGGCTGCCCGTACTCGTCGACCGTCTTCCGCAGGAGGCGCGGATGCACGATCTCGTACCAGACGTAGACGGGCCCCGGGTCGTGGCGCAGGAACATCAGGGTGTCGCGGTCCGGCGCGATGAGGCTCTCCAGCGTCCGCACGCCGCCGCCGGCCGCGTAGAGGATCCGCACGTCGCAGGGCTTCTTCGCAACCTCCGCGGCGGCCGCGTCGGACTTCACCTTCTCCACCGGCCCGATCTCGAGCGGCACGCCGGCCGTCGCCTTCACCCGGGCCAGTTCCTTCCCGATCCGCGCGACCTCGGCGTCGGCGTCGCCCTCGGTCTGGATGCCGCCCCACCCCCGCCAGCTCGTCGCCTCGCGGCGGACCGGCGTCGAGTAGACCAGCACCGGCTGCACGCTCAGGGCGCGCCGCGCGGGCGGGCCGCCCGCATCCGCAGCCAGCGCGCGCGGACCGGCGAGGCCGACGCCCGCGGCGGTGGCGCCGAGGCGGACGACGAACTGCCGGCGCGTCAGGCCGGGCGGGGGGTGAAGGGAGCAGCAGGAGCAGGAACAGGGACCGTGCGGACCGTGGCTCGCGTTCATGGCGGATCCTCCAATCCGGCTCGAAGGATGCCACGCGGGGATCGCCGATGCAACCGGCCGGGAGACCGGGGCAGACGCATCTTCCTCGAGGTCGTGGCACCTTTCGGTCGGCGGGGCGCGGAGTGGCGGGTGGACGCTGGAGCGCTTGCGGTTGCGGGGGTGCGACGCGCACCAGGCCGGCCGGATCGCGCGGGATCCCGCCCCGCCTGCGGCGTTGCCGAAGGGGGCGCGGACACGAGTCCCGCCTTCGCCCCGCAGGGCGGGGCTCCGGCGTGGCACGCCAGCCTTCGGCACGACGCGCGTTCCCGGCCGGGCCCCTCGCGGGCTCGGGGCCACCTGGTGCGCGCCGCGGCATCGCCTTCGCCTTGATTCAAGGATCGTTCGGCTGGGATCCCCCTTTCCCGGCGATGGAAGGGGAATCCTGAGGATCCCGCGCATACGGCCCGGTTTCGACAGGAACAAGATGCGTCTGCCCCGGCCGGGAGACCCGCTCACCGCTCCGCGGGCGCCAGCGCCACCGAGGTCTGGAACGGGTACGGACACGTGCAGCCCGCGCTGGCCTCGGGGATCAGCACGAGCCCGCCCGCGGGGATGATGTTGATCCAGCATCCGGGGCGCGTCGCGCGCGCGAGCGGAATCCGGCCGCCGCCGACGAGGTCGAACTGGTACGGCAGCTTCTCGTCGGAGAACCGGCTGAACGCGCAGTGCCGCGAGGCCGAGATCGTCGCGCACTTGTGGCTCTTCTCCCACCGCGGGCCGGTGTGGGGCTCGCCGGTCGCCAGGCGGCAGGCGAAGTCCGGCCCGTAGACGACGCCCCCGACGATCGCCGGGTGCTGCACCTGCTCGCCGTGGCCGCCGTCCAGCACGTGGTCGTAGTTCGGCGTGAACGTCCGCGCCCAGCGCCGCGCGCCCGTCGCGGCATCGAACGCGAGGAGGTCGTAGCGCACGCGCTTCCGCTGCGACGGCTTCGGGCGGCCCGCCACCTCCGCCGGATCGACCTCGGCGTAGCGCGTCCCGGTGACGAGGAGCGTCTCCGCGTCGTAGCTCATGTACAGCGCATGCTCGAAGGCCGAGAGATCGACGGGGACGTCCCACGCGACCGCGCCCGTCCGGAGGTCGAGCGCGACCAGCCGCGCGCCGGCCCCGACCAGGTCCGGGATCGGCACCCGGCCGTCGGCGGAGGCCAGCGTCGCCGCGTTCCCGCTCTCCACGAAGACCACGCGCCCGCCGCCGATCGTCAGCGACGGATTCGGGATCATCCCCCTCCGGGCCCGGTAGTGCCACCGCGCCGCGCCGGTTTCGGGATCGACCGCGAAGATCGCCGTGCTGCACACCAGCGGCTGCCGGTTGCGCCAGATGATCGTGTCCTCGGCGTCCGTCATCCGCCGCATCGATCCGCCGCGGCGCGCCGCGCTGCCGACGAGAAGGCCGTCCGACACGGCGAGGTAGCCCCAGGCGGCGTCCGGCACCGGCGCCGGGATCTCGCGCGCGGTGCGGCCGGATTCCGCGTCGAGCACGAGGCACGAACCGCCGGCCGCCACGTAGACGCGCCGGCCGTCCGTGGCGAGGCTGCTCGAGTCCTTGAACGCGCCGACGCGGACGGAATCCGGAATGGACCGTTCCCACAGCACGAAGCCGTTGTAGGCGTCGACCGCCGCCAGGTAGTCGAAGCCGGGCACGAAGAGCCGGCCGTCGGCGCAGAGCGGCGCCGGGCCCTTCTTGTGCCGGTCGACCATGGTCGCCGGACCCGGGCGCCCGAACCACTGCACGTCCATCGGCCCCGGCGGGAGTTCGTCGCCGCTGCACGCGGTGTTGGCGGGGTCGGCGTAGAAATGCGTCCACGCGCCGCCGCCGGGCGGCGCGCCGCGGCGCGCGGTCGCCCGGCGCAGCGGCCCGGCTCCCTCCACGCGTCCCTCCGGCAGAAGGGCGGCCCATGCGTCCAGCGAGCGCGCCCCGGCCGAGTCCGCCGGCGCCGCGATGCAGACCGCGCCGCCGAACGGCCGCAGCGCCCGGGCGACCGCCGCCGCCGGAGGAGGCGCCGCGCCGTCGGTGAGGGTGCGTTCGCTGACGACCAGGTTGGCGAAGCCGCGCGGATACGGGAGGTCCGCCGAGCCGCCCTGGTGGACGACGACGCGCGCGCCGTAGACGCCGGCGCGGGCGAGCAGGGCCCTCGAGGCCGCCACCGCCGCGGGGTCGTCCTCGCGGCAGACGATCCGGTAGGCCGAACGCCGCGCGATCTCCAGCGCGAGCCGGCCCGTGCCGGACTGCAGCACGAGGCAGTACCCGTTCGAACTCGACGCGGCGGCGACCGCCGCCGCCGCCGCCGCCGCGAGCGCGGGATCCGAATCCGGAACGGGCGGGGCCGGCGCCGCGGGGGACGCCGCAGGCCCGCCGGCGAGGCAGACCAGGTCCCCGTTCGACAGGCTCGCGATGATCCGCCCGTGGGCCGCCGCGAGACCCTCGACCACGCCGTCGACACGCGCCGAGAAGAGGCGACGGCCGTCGGCGACGGCCAAGACGGTCACGTGGCCGGGACCGCCCGCGACCAGCGCGCCCCCGGCGCGGATCATCGTGGTCGCCCCTTCGACCGGCGCGGACCAGAGGGGCTCTGGCAACCGCCGCACGGCGCCGCTCCCCGGGAGCCCCGCGCGCGGGAGGGCCTGGATCCGTCCCTCCGCGAGCAGATAGGCCGCGTCGCGCTCGACGATCAGGCAATCGCCGCGCGCCGCGAGGACCGGGTCCTTCGACATCGGCTGGAACCAATGGATGCGGCCGTCCTCGCTCGGCCCCGTGGCGAGCACGCCGTCGGCCAGGACGGCGAAACACCCGCCGACGAGGTTCGACTGCCACGGGTTCGAGGTGCCGTGCCGGACCAGCGGCCGGCCGGTCGCGAGATCGCAGGTCCAGTAGGCGGTACGCCCGGTCGAAAGGAACAGCCGGTCGGCGGAGGCGAGCATCGTGCCCTGCGCCGTGAACGGCAGCGTCTCCAGCCGACGCTGCTCCCCGGTCGCCGCATCGAACGCGCCGAGGTGGACGCCGTGCTCGGGAAACAGCCCGGCCGTTGCATGGACGGTTCCGTTCTCGACGACGAGGCCGCCGCGCACGGGCCACAGGGAGATCATGCGGCCGTTTCCCGGAAGACGGCGGTCGTCGCCGGGCGCCACGCGGCGTGTCCAGCGCGGCGCGCCGCCCGCGGCGTCGAGGGCGTGGAGGCACCCGTCGTCCGACCCCGCGATCACGAGTCCGCCCGAGAGCACCGGCGGCAGCCGCACCGGTCCCTCGGTGACGAAACGCCAGCGCAGGCGGCCGGTGGCGGCGTCGACGGCGCATACCGAATCGTCGCCGGAGGAGCCGTAGTAGACCGAGGCGGCGTCGGCGACGGCGTGGTAGGCGCGGTCGAAGGTCAGCGTCGGATACAGCGGACCGTGCATGACGGCGTAGTTCGTCGCCGCCGGCGCGGGCCACGCGGGCGCGGGGGGCTGCAGGGGGCGATGCGTCCAGACGTGCCGCAGGGGGAACGTCAGTTCCGCATCCGTCGCGCCGGACCGGTGGTTGTCGTGACGGAACGCGGGCCAGTCCCCCGCGCCGGTCCCCGCCGCCGCGCCCGCACCCAGGGAGAGCACCCCCGCCGCCACCAGCCATCGACGCGCGCAGATCATGCCCGCCTCTACGGGATCCCCCCGTACAAGTCAACGCTCCACCTGCTGGATGTCGGCTGCTGGACGTTGGCTTCTGATTCCGAACTTCGGTGTTCGATGTTCGGCGTTCGATCTTCAGCCCTCGTCCATTGACTCCCCGCCGCCCCGGCGGCATCATGGCGCGCGACGGGCAGCGGAAACGGCCCGGGGAGACCCATGAGCGAACCCTTGTTCCAGATCGGCGCGGACGGCGTCGACGCGGCGGCGATCGAGGCGGAGATCCGGTCCTCCGTCGACTCGCGCATCACGGCCGGCGCCTTCGCCGACGCCCGCATCGGCCGCGCCGAGCGTCTCACCCTCGTCAACCTCCGCCGCGACGGCGCCTTCATCACGCACTACCTCCGCAGCCTGCGCGACGCCGTCGAGGTCGACATCTCCGACTTCGAGATCCGCGAGCGCCGCGCCGGCCTCGCCCCGCTGCTGGTGCGGCTCAAGAAGGCGATCTGGGGCCTGCTCAGGTTCTACACCTACCGCCTCTGGTCCCAGCAGAACCAGGTCAACAGCATGCTCGCCGCCGGGCTCGAGGGAATCGACGAGCAGTACGCCGCGAAGATCCGCCGGCTCGAGGAGCGCCTCGCCGAACTCGAGCGCCGCGGCGGCGGGACGCAGGGCGGCTGACATGGCCGCGCCCGCCTCCATCGCCGTCGTCGTGCCGCGCCATGCCGACGGGGTCACCGCGGGCGGCGCCGAGACGCTCCTGCGGCAGCTCGCGCTCCGCTGCGCCGGCCGCGGCCTCCGCGTGCGGCTGCTGACCACCTGCGCGACGAGCCACTTCACCTGGGCGAACGAGCGGGCGCCCGGCGTCGTGCGCGACGGCCCGCTCGAGGTCGAGTACTTCCCCGTCGACGACCGCGACGCCGGCGTCTTCCTCGAGCACCAGCAGGCCCTCAGCCGCGGCGCGGACCTCACGCGCGAGCAGGAGGAGGCGTGGCTTGCCAACAGCGTCCACAGCCGCGCCCTCTACGACCACCTGCGCGCGGCGGACTACGACCGCGTCCTCGCCGGCCCCTACCTCTTCGGCCTCACCGTCGGCGCCGCGCGCGTTCGCCCGGACCGCACCGTGCTCGTCCCGTGCCTGCACGACGAGCCCTTCGCCTACGTGTCGCCCATCCGCGAGATGTTCGGCGCCGTCCGCGGCTGCCTGTTCAACTCGGAGCCCGAGCGCGACCTTGCCGCGCGCATCGGCGGCCTGCCGGAGGCGCGCGGCCGCGTCGTCGGCATGGGGATCGAGCCGTTCGACGCCGACCCCGCCGCGTTCGCCGCGCGCCGCGGCCTCGACGCGCCCTACGTCCTCTACAGCGGCCGGCGCGAGGCGGGCAAGGGCGTGCCGATGCTCGCCGAGTACGTCCGCGTCTTCCGCGAGCGCACCGGGCGCGACGTCCGGCTCGTGATGACCGGCAGCGGGCCCGTCGACCCGCACCCCTTCGTCCTCGACGCCGGCATGCTTCCCGAGGCGGAGAAGCGCGAGGCGATGGCCGGCGCGCGCGTCTTCTGCCACCCGTCGCGCCTCGAGAGCCTCGGCATCGTCCTGCTCGAGTCGTTCATGGCCGGCACCCCGGCGCTGGTCAACGAGGGCAGCGAGGTGCTCCAGTGGCAGTGCCGCCGCTCCGGCGCGGGCTTCGGGTTCCGCCACTACCCCGACTTCGAGGCGATGCTCGACCGCCTCCTGGCCGACGAGCCGCTCCGCGCGCGGATGGGCGCCCAGGGCCGCCGCTTCGTGCAGACGGAGTACTCGTGGGCCGCCATCGACGCGCGCCTCTTCCAAGCCTTGGAAACCCTGTGAAGCGCGGTTTCCAAGCCTTGGAAGCGCCGGGCACGGGGGCCATCGCGAATACTCCGGGTTCCAGGTTTCAGGTTTCAGGGGTCACGTGTCAGCCGTTCGGAGATTCGCAGGTTCGGAGGTTCACAGGTTCACAGGTTCGCAGGCTCGAGGGCGGGGCGCGGATCGACGATCGCTTTCAGGTTCCGGGTTTCATCCCTCATCCCTCCTCCCTTTGCTGTTGGCCGTCGTCTGTTGGCTGTTGGATGTTGGCTGTTGGCTGTTGGATGTTGAGTCCGTCATTCGATGTTCGATGTTCGACGTTCGGTGTCCGGTTCTGGCCCGGAGGCATCCCGTGACCGCCCGCTCCCTCCACCAGATCGTCGCCGGCTACAGCAAGGGCGATGCGATCAGCAACGAGGCGCTGACGATCCGCGCGACCGCGCGCGCCCGCGGGCTGGCCTCCGAGATCTACTGCGAGACCGCGCGCACGCTGCCCGAACTGCGCGGCGACGTCCGCGACCTCTCCCGCGCCGCGGCGGATCTGGGGCCGGACGACGCGGTCCTCCTGCACCTCTCCATCGGCTCGCCGGCCAACGGGCTCTTCCCGTCGCTGCGCGCGCGGAAGGCGATCCTCTACCACAACATCACCCCGCCGGAATGGTACGAGGGCGTGCGCGAAGCCACCGCCCGCCTGCTCGCACACGGCCGCGAGCAGGCGCGCGCGCTGGCCGGCTCCGCGACGGTCACGCTGGCCGACAGCGCCTACAACGCGGCGGAACTCGAGGCGATGGGCCACCGCGACGTCGGCGTGTTCCCGCTCGCGCTGGACTTCTCCCACATCCGCACCGCGCCCGACCGCGGCGTGCTGCGCGAGTTCAACGACGGCCGCCTCAACGTGCTCTTCGTCGGCCGCGGCGTCCCGAACAAGCGGATCGAGGACCTCGTCGGCGCCTTCTACTACCTGCGACGCTACATCGATCCCGCCGCGCGTCTGATCCACATCGGCTCCTACGCCGGCTGCGAGCGCTACCTGAGCCTCCTGCGCTCGCGGGTGCGGGAATGGAAGCTGGAGGACGTCCTCTTCCCGGGTTCCGTTCCGCAGCCGCAGCTCGCCGCCTACTACCGCTGCGCGACGGTCTTCCTGTGCATGAGCGAGCACGAGGGCTTCTGCGTGCCGATCGTCGAGGCCATGGCCCACGACGTGCCCGTGCTCGCCTACGCCGCCGCCGCCGTGCCCGAGACCCTCGGCGGCGCCGGCGTGCTCTTCCGCGAGAAGCGCTTCGACCTCGTCGCCGAGGCCGTCGCCCGCGTTGCGCGCGACGACAAGCTCCGCGCCGCCCTCCTCGCCCGCCAGCGCCGCCGCCTCGCCGACTTCGAATCCCGCGACCTTGGCGCCGAACTGTGGCGGAAGCTCGCCCCGGTGCTGGCGTAAGCCCCACGCGGAGACCCAGGCTGCGGACGGCGGAGGTCGGACATCGGTGTCCCTCATTACCGGGCGCATCTCCGGCCCGTTGCAGCGATGACGAAGTCGCTCGCGCGGGCTTTCCGTTCGGCCGGGCCAGCGGCCCGGCCCTACCCATCGTCCCGAGGAATCCGTGGTGGGGCCGGGCCAGCGGCCCGGCCCTACCTACCGTCCCGAGGAATCCGTGGTGGGGCCGGGCCGCTGGCCCGGCCGTTCGACGGATCCCGGTAGCCTTTCGGACTCCGAGAGGCGCCCGCAGGATCCGATCCGCGAACGCCGATGCCCTCCTCATCGTCTTCTTCCGCCTTTCCTTCCCGCCGCGCGGCGGGCTATGCTGGCGGCAACCGGAAGGGGGCTACGATGCACACGTTCATCACGGCGACGGAATGGCAGGGCGGCGAGAAGCTGGTCACAAGGACGGAGAGCGGGCTGGCGCTGGATGTCTCGTCCCCGCCCCAGTTCGGCGGCGAGGCGGGCAAGTGGACGCCCGAGGACATGCTCGTCGGCGGCGTCGAGGCCTGCATCCTGCTCACGTCGATGTACTTCGTCACGAAGAACGCCATCGGGCTCAAGAGCTGGACCAGCCGCGCGACCGGTTCGATGGAAAAGGGCGCCTCGGGCCTGCGCTTCACGCGCATCGACGTCCGCATCACCGCGCGCGTCGCCACCGAGGCCGACGTGCCGAAGATGCAGGACGCCGTGAGGCTGGCCGAGAAGTACTGCCCGCTCAGCGCCGCCGTGAATTTCCCCGTGGCGTTCACGCTCGACTGCTCCGTCCAGTAGCCCCGGACGCCGCCATGAAGCCGCTCCCGGTCCCCCGCGCCGCGGCGGTCGCCGCGTGCCTGGCCGCGTTCGCGGTCTCCCCCGCCCCGGCCTGGGGCCCGCACCCGCAGATCACGGCCGCCGCGCTGAAGGCGGTCGGCACGAACGACCCGCTGGCCGCGGCCCTGGGCCCGGAGCGCGCCGCGCTGACCGACTACTGCTGGATGCCGGACTGGCGCCGGAGCTGGGTCGCCCGCAAGGAAGGCCCCTTCCTCGCCGACGACTTCCTCCCGTTCCCGGGCATGCCGGTCCATGCGGGACACGTGATGCCCGGCGTGAAGGACACATGGGCGCCGTACTTCCGGCGCGCCCTCCAGGCCCTCCGGTCGGAGACGCCTCCCAACGCCGCGCGCTGGGTCGGCAGCCTCGTGCATTTCGTCGAGGACAGTGGCGCGCCGCCGCACGCGCATCCGAAGGGCGGGGACATGCACTACGTCATGGAGAACTGGGTGCAGTCCGCCGCGATCTCGATCGACGGCTACCGGCCGGTCCTGCTCGGTGCGACCGACGACGAGGCCTTCGCCGGGTTCCTGCGCCGCATGGAGTCCTACGTCGCGGCGGCCGCGGAGCGCGGGCGCGCGATGGAGCCGCTGGCCGCCGTCTCGAACCGCCCTGCGGTCGAGGCCATCGCCCTCGTGTCGGCCAACGAATCCGCCAAGGCGGTGGCGGACGTCCTCCTCACGCTCGGGCACATCCTCCCGCTCGCGCCCGCGGGCCGCGGCGCCGCGCACGGCAGGGTCCGCTTCGCCACCGCCGGCGCGACGAACCGCACCCCGGCCAAGGTCATGCTTGCCGGCCGCGACGAGTCCACCCTGTGCAACGCCGCCGGGGAATGGTCGCTCCGCGGCATCCCGCCCGGGGACTACGAGATCCTCGCCATCGCACCCGGCCACGCGCGGGCCCGGGCGACGCTGTCGGTCGCGGCGGGCCGCGACACCGCATGCGACATCGACCTGCCCGCCGCCGTCCCCGCCGGGAACCTGATCATGAATCCGGCCTTCGACCTCGCGTGGGCCGACGGGAAGCTGCCGGACTACTGGCACCGGCAGAAGGACGCGTGGGAGAGCGAACCGGTCCCCGTGTCGCCCGGAACCCGCCTCCGCCTCGAGGCCGCGTGGAAGGACGCGGCCCAGGGCTCCGTCGTGATCCGGTGGCGCAACACGGCCTCGCCCTCCGGCGGCCAGACCGAGGTCTCGGCGCCGCTCGCGGCCGGCGAGTCCGCGCGCACCATCGAGGCGCCCGCGGGCACGAAGTTCGCCCGCGTCGCCCTGCTGACCGCCGCACCCCACCCCTCCGCCGTCTGCAGCCGCATCGGCCTCGCGAACGCGGAGCCGGCGAAGTAGGAAGACGCCTCCCGCAGCCGCCCTCGGCGTTGCCCTGCGCCCGGACGTCCCTCCGCGCCCGCTTTGCGGTTGCGCGCCCGGCGCGGCTCCCGCATATTCGGGCCTTCCGGCGGGATGCGGACCGTGGGCGGACCCGACCCGGGGCCGCCGGGGCGGGACGGCACCCGGGCGGACGGACACACATGAAGATACTGGTCACCGGCAGCGCGGGGTTCATCGGCTCGCACGTGGCGGGGGTTCTCCTCGACGACGGCCACGAGGTCGTCGGCGCGGACAACTTCAACGACTACTACCGCGTGCAGCTCAAGCGCGACCGCCACGCGCGGCTCGCGGGCCGGCCGGGCTACACCGGCGTCGAGATGGACCTCGCGGACCGCGACGCCACCGCCGCGCTCTTCCAGACCCACCGCTTCGACGTCGTCTGCCACCTCGCCGCGCAGGCGGGCGTCCGCT
>Ga0194112_10002198_pt1 | contig 28169 bp, 20 predicted proteins | sample TA2MahC400mmetaG_FD_146191 | JGI IMG/M metagenome (GOLD analysis project Ga0194112, IMG submission 146191) | Freshwater microbial communities from Lake Tanganyika, Tanzania - TA2015016 Mahale Deep Cast 400m | ecosystem: Environmental > Aquatic > Freshwater > Lake | place: Tanzania: Lake... | reverse complement strand
TGTTGTTTGTCAAAGGCGCGTATCGGTCGAATTGCCACAGTATCGTAACGGTATAACATGCAGGTGAATTGGGACTCGGCGTCGAACTCTCTCCGTGAGCTGGCCACTCAGGGAGGGATTCTCATGCGTTCACCGTTGACGCCGGAGCAGCGCGTGGCTATTCTGGACCGCCATCGAGCCGGCGAGTCGTTGGCCGCGATCGCGGCAGACCTGGGCATTCACTATGAGACGGCCCGCAAGTGGTGGCGCGAGGGGCGGGCGAAGGGCCGCCAGGCCCTGGCCGACCGCCCCCGGAAGCCGATCGGTCTGTGGCATCGGACTCCGTCGGAGGTGATCGAGGTGGTGCGACGGTTGCGGCAACAGCACCCGCAGTGGGGCCTGCCGTATTTGCGCCAGCACGTCTTGGCCGATCCGAAGCTGACCCCCGAACTGCGCGCCGCGGTTCCCGCCTTGTCGTCCTTCTATCGGTATGTGCGGGACTGGGAGAATCGCCCCCCCAAAGTGCCGCTGCGGCAACAGGTGCCCGTGACGCCGTTGGCGCGGCAGACGCAACACGCCCACCACCTCTGGCAGATGGACCTGAAGGAGAAGTGCCGCGTCGCGGGTCTGCCGCACCAGGTCACGGTGGCCAACGTGCGCGACGTCTACTCCTCGGTGACCGTGGGCGCGGAGGTCTTCCAGCTGCAGCGCACCAACGCCACGCTGACCGGCCGCGACATGCAGGGCGCCTGCCGCGCCTGCTTCGCTCGCTGGGGGCTGCCCGACATCCTGCGCACCGACAAAGGCTCCTGCTTCGTCGGCACCATGCCGCAGACCGGCTTCCCCTCGCATTTCACTCTCTGGCTCGTCGGCCTGGGCATCGCCCACGAGACGATCACCAAAGGCCAAGTCACGCAGAACGGCTGTGTCGAGCGGTTCAACCGCACCTACAACAGCCTCGTCCTGCGTGGCGGACCGTTCGCCTCGCTCGACGAACTTCGGGAACTCTCCCGCCAGACGGTCGATTTCCTCAACCATACCTATCCGTCCCGCGCCGGTTCGTGCACCGGACGTTCGCCCTTGCAGGCCCATCCCGAAGCCGCCGGGCCCCGACGACCCTACACGCCGGATCGTGAGTCGCAGTCCTTCTCCCTCGACCGTGTCGATCAGTACCTCGCCCGGTTCCGCTGGCAGCGACGCACCGATCGCGTGGGCAAGACCTCCATCGCCGGCTGCGACTACTCCTTTGGCCGCGAGCATCGCGAACGCCTCTTCGACGTCACCTTCGACCCGGCCGACCGACACTTCGTCTTCCAGACGCCCGACGGCACCGTCACGCTCCGCTGCCCGGCCCGCGGGCTGGACGCTCACGACATCCTCGACATCCAGAACAACCGCCGGGCAGCGTTACGACAATCTGGCAAGCGCTGACCGTTACGCGCCTGCGGCAAGCAACAGGAATGCCTGTCCTCCAAAGGCCCCGGCGGGGGCCCGCGGGGGAAGGTCCTGAGACTGGGAGCCTCAGATGCCGCCGCAGACCTCGCTGATCGTCGTCTCCTACAACAAGCAGCCCTACACCGCCCTCTGCCTTGAGTCCTTGCTGAAGGGCGAGCCGCTTCCGGGCGAGATCATCGTCATCGACAACGGCTCGCAGGACGGCTCGGTCGATTACCTGCGAGACTCGTTCCCGGCTCTCGCGGAGCAGGCGGGCGTAGCCTTCCACCTGATCGAGAACGACTCCAACGTGGGAGCGTGCACGGCGCGGAACCAGGGGCTGAAGATTGCGGCGGGCGCGTACATCGGCTTCCTGGACAACGACACGGCGATGCGCAGCCGAGGGTGGCTGAGCACGCTCATGCGAACGCTGGAGGACGAGCCGAGCGCGGGGATCGTCGGGCCGAAGCTCGTGTACCCCTTTCCGCCCTACGACATCGAGCACGCGGGCGCAGCCATCTCGCCGAACGGCCGCCCGAAGTACCTTGGCCGCGGTCGACCTCTGGATGATCCCGAGCACAACGTCCGCCGGGAAGTGCAGTGCCTCATCAGCGCCGCGTGGCTGATGAAGCGCGCCGTGCCGGACGCCATCGGGGGGCTCGACGAGATCTTCAACCCCGCACAGTTCGAGGACTTCGACTACTGCTACCACGCCCGGCAGAACGGCTTCCGCGTCCTCTACGAGCCGGTCGCCGAGCTGTACCACTTCGAGAACGTCACCACCGACGGCTCCGTAGACGTGAACTTCCGCTACGTCACGATCAAGAACGGGATGACCTTCAAGAAGCGCTGGCGGCACGTCTTCTCGCAGGAGAGCGGCCCGGCCGACGAGGAGTGCGTCTGGGAGCCCCTGCCGACACACCCCCTCGCGGAGACGGGCGTGCCGCCGGTGGTCTGAGGCGGAGGGAGCCGCACTCCTTGACACCAACAGACAGGCGGCTTACAGTGAGGTCGCCGGCTGCCCAGCCGCGGAGACAGAGGATGGCCCTCACGGACGCGAAGAAGCGACTCGGCCAGTACTACACGCCGCCCCATGTGGTGGCGTCGCTCACCAAGTGGCTGGTCCGCGACCGGACTGACTCGCTTCTCGATCCGTCGTGCGGGGATGGTCGCTTTCTCGAGGCGCACCGCGAGTCCACGGGGGTCGAGTCCTGCGAGTCGTCATGGAGGGCTGCGCGAGAGCGGGCGCCGCACGCGACGGTCCATCACGCCGACTTCTTCCAGTGGGCCCTCCGCTGCGAGCACCGTTTCGACGCGGTTGGGGGCAATCCACCCTTCATCCGGTACCAGCACTTCACCGGCAAGACGCGGGAGATGGCCCTTGCGCTATCGCGCAGACTGGGGGCGAGCTTCTCGCAGCTCACGTCGTCGTGGGCGCCCTTCGTGGCCGTGGCCGCAGGTCTGCTGAGACCGGGAGGGCGGTTGGGGTTCGTCGTGCCGGCGGAGATAGGGCACGCCACGTACGCCCGTACACTGCTGGGCGCGCTCTGCGCGCACTTCAGCCGGGTTCTGGTGGTGGCGGTGCGCCACAAGCTGTTCCCGGAGCTTTCGGAGGACACATGGGTGCTGTACGCCGAGGGCTGCGGTGGGAAGACGGACGGGGTGGACCTCGCCGTCGTAGACCGGTTCGACTGCTCCGAGGCTCCCCCCTCTGCGTCGCGGCGCGTGCCCGTGAGCGAAGTGACACGGGATGGGGCGAGGCTGCGGAAGCACCTTCTTCCGCCGGCCGTGCTCGGGCTCTACGAGCGACTCAGTGCGGACCCCGGCACGAAACGGCTGGCCGATGTCGCGGACGTCAGCATCGGGTACGTGACCGGCGCGAATGACTTCTTCCATCTGACCCTTCGCGCGGCCGACCTGTGGGGCGTGCCGCGGGCGTTCACCCGCGTTGCCGTGCGTCGCGGCGAGCAGCTTCCGCCTCGCGTTGTCGATGAGGCGACGGTGGAGGAGTGGCTGCGGAGTGACCTTCCCGTGCTCCTCCTTGCGCTGCCGCCTACGGGCCCGCTGCCGGACGGCGTGCGCCGGTACCTGGACTCGGCCGAGGGACGAGAGGCTGGGCGCCGCTACAAGTGCCGCGTGCGCGATCCGTGGTACAGCGTCCCAGGGGTCGTGGTGCCCGATGCTTTTCTTTCCGTGATGAGTGGCAAGGAGACGGCGCTGGTCCAGAACCTCGCGGCCTGTGTGTGCACCAACTCGGTCCACACGGTGCGGATGCGTAACGGCGAGGCGTTCGGCAAGCTGCAGGAGGCCTGGTGTACGCCGTTGAGTCGGCTGAGCCAAGAGGTGGAAGGGCACCCCTTGGGAGGGGGCCTGCTGAAGCTGGAGCCCAGAGAGGCGGGGCGCGTGGTCGTCCCCTGGGGCGGCCTTGCGCTGAACCGTCAGGACCTGGACGTTCTTCTGGAGGGGATCGACTTTGCCCGACAGTGGCGACACGTGGCTTGAGGGCACGCCGCCCTACCTGTGCCTGCGGCCGGCCCTGGAGGTCTTCGCACGCAGCAGCGAGACCCAGAGCCAAGCTCACATCCGACCCATCCACCAGTACATCGCGCTGCGACTGGTCCTGGAGGGAGGATTCCTGCCGGATGAGGTTACGCCCCATCCGCCGCTCACGTACCGGCGGGCAGCGGGGCAACACCTGCTGGAGTTCGACCCCTCCGTAGCGACGGTGTCAGAGCGGACAGTGATCGGCGGACTGAGGACCAAAGGCATCGATGTCGTGGTCACCAAGCCTGACCTCGGGCCGGTGCTGGCGGTCTCGGTGAAGGGCACGGGGGGTGCGTTCCGCAATCTGACCAACCGGATGGAAGAGGCGATTGGCGACTGTACCAACGTCCACATGATGTATCCGGGACTGGTCTATGGCTTCCTGTCGCTGATACGGGCGAACCGCTCAACGAGGCCGGGCATTGCGCAGAACGATGTGTGCGTGGTCGGCGAGGGAGATGCGGCCGCGGTTGTGGCCAGCGTCGTCCGGTACCATAGTGTGCTCGCGAACCTCACCGGGCGCAGGTTCGTGCGGAACGAGTCCTCGCGCTACGAGTCCGTGGGCCTCGTGTTGGTCGATCCGGAGGAGGAGCACGCCGGGGAGGTCTACAGCGCGTTTCCCCCTCCGGACAGCCTGCTGCGCTTCGAGTCGTTTCTCTGCAGACTCTACGACTGCTACGACCTTCGCTACCCGTACATGGCTACGGGCATGGTCGCCGCGCAACGAGTCTGTTGGAGTGAGAGGTCGCCCGCTGTGCGTGCGCTGGCGGAGACGCTGGGTCCGCCTCAGGAGTCGGCCCTCGGCTACACCGTACGGCTTGAGTAGCCTGGCCCTCGGACGCGGTGAGAATCGTGCGCGGCCTCGTTGACAAGCCTTGACCCACTTGGTATACTCGACCGTAGAGGCCGGATCGGTTGGGCCTCGTCGAGCGTCATTGAGCGTACACCGCGACGCCAGACTCGCATCCAGAGCGATTCCCCGGCTGACTTGCCCGTGAACGTTGGTGGCAACGAGACGCAGTAGGGTCGGCCGTCGTCTTGTGCCCCACGGCAGGTTCGAGCGTGTCGATCTTGGACGGTTGTGAATCCCCGATGGCGTGACCGGATGAGACCGCCGCGTGCCTCGGCAGCGAGACCACATGGCAGCGCCCACGTAGAGTGATCCGGATGAACCCCAGCCCGGCCGACGCGCCGCAGTGCATCACAAGAGGGTCGCACCACGCATGACGCCGGATTCCCGTTCGCACGAACTGGCGGTCGTCCTCGATTTCGGGGCGCAGTATGTGCAACTGATCGTGCGCAAGGTTCGCGAGCAGAACGTGTACTGCGAGATGCGGCGGCACGACGTCCCGCTGGCGGAGTTGCTGGCGGAGCGGCCGAAGGCGATCATCCTGTCGGGCGGGCCGGCCAGCGTGTACGGCGAGGGCGCGCCGACGGTGGACCCGAAGCTGTTCGAGGCGGGGATACCGGTGCTGGGCATCTGCTACGGGCACCAGCTCATGGCGCACGTGATGGACGGGAACGTGGAGCCGGGGACGACGCGCGAGTACGGCCTGTCGCAGATCGCGATCGAGGAAGACGGAAGCGACGGGCTGTTCGAGGGCATCGAGCGACAGCCGACCTGCTGGATGAGCCATGGCGACCACGTTACGGCGCCGCCGACCGGGTTCCGGCGGCTCGCGGTCAGCGCGGACGGCATCCTGGCGGCGATGGGCGACCCGGACCGGCGGCTGTACGGCGTTCAGTTCCACCCTGAGGTTTCGCACACGCCCTTCGGGCCCAAGTTACTGCGCAACTTCCTGTACAACGCCGCCGGGTGTAGGGGCGACTGGACCAGCGCGGACTTCGTCGATGAGGCTGTCGCGCGCATTCGCGAGACAGTCGGGGACCGGCGCATCCTGTGCGCCATGTCCGGGGGGGTGGACTCGGCGGTCGTCGCTCTGCTGGCCCGGCGGGCTGTGGGTGAGCGCGCCGTCTGCATGTTCATCGATACGGGCCTGATGCGCCTGGGTGAACCGCAGCAGGTCAGGGCGACCTTTGCCCCGCTGCTGGGTGAGTCGTTCGTCGCTGTCGAGGCTTCCGAGCGGTTCTTGCACAACCTTGCGGGCATCTCGGACCCGGAGCGCAAGCGCAAGGTGGTGGGGGAGACCTTCATCCGCGTCTTTGAGGAGGAGTCCGCGAAGCTCGGGGACTTCGAGTTCATCGCCCATGGCACGCTGTACCCCGACGTGATCGAGAGTGGGGGAGGGGCGACCGCCCGCATCAAGAGCCACCACAACGTGGAGGGGCTGCCGGAGGACATGCGGCTGACGAATGTTGAGCCACTTCGGCTCCTGTTCAAGGACGAGGTTCGACAGGTCGCTCTCGCCCTGGACCTGCCCGAGGAGATCGCCTATCGGCAGCCGTTCCCCGGGCCCGGGTTTGCGGTGCGCGTCAATGGCGAGGTTACCCCGGAGAAGCTAGACATCGGGAAGCGGGCGGACGCGATCGTGCGGCAGGAGATCGAGGCGGCGGGGCTGCAGCGCGAGATCAGCCAGTACTTGGCGGCGCTGCCGGATGTGCGCACAGTCGGTGTGCTGGGCGACGACCGAGTGCACGGGTATCCGGTGGTCATCCGGGCGGTCGTCACCGATGACTTCATGACCGCGGACTGGGCGCGGATTCCGTACGACGTGCTCGGGCGGATTGCGACGCGAATCGTGAACGAGGTGCGAGGGGTCAGCCGCGTCCTGTACGACGTCACCACGAAGCCGCCGGCCACCATCGAATGGGAGTAGCGGCGACGATGAGCGCCCTGGCGGGGCCTGCCGCGTACACGGAGCACATCGCTGAGGTCTTGCTCACGGAGGAGCAGATCGCGGGGAAGGTGGCTGAACTCGCGGCGGAGGTCTCCCGGGACTATGCGGAACGGCCGCTGGTGGTCGTGGGCGTCCTGAACGGATCGGCGGTGTTCCTGTCGGACCTGCTGCGCAGGCTGACGGTGCCCGCTACGGTTGAGTTCGTGGGCGCGTCGAGCTACTGCGACGGCACGGTCTCGCGGGGCGCGTGTGAGCTGACAAAGGACCTGGACCGTCCCATTGAGGGAATACACGCGCTTGTGGTAGAGGACATCGTGGACACGGGGCGGACCCTCGCCGCCCTCGCGGAGTGCCTGCGAGCCAAGGGTGCGGCCTCGGTCGAGGTGTGCGTGCTACTCGATAAGCCCTCACGCCGAGCGGTGGAGTTCCACCCTCGATACGTCGGTTTCGAGATCCCAGACAGGTTCGTCGTAGGTTACGGGCTGGACTTTGCCCAACACTACCGCGGACTGCCCTATGTCGCAGTCCTGAAGCCAGAGGCCTATGAGTCCCCCACGCAGGAGTAGACAACCGGTCGCAGACGAGGACGTTTCCCTGGAGCCCGTATTCGAGGCCGAGGCCGAAGAGCCGGAGCCGGAGCCCGAGCCGGCGCCTGCCGAGGAGCCGGTGGATGAGCTGCCGCGCGTCTCAGTGCGGCCGAAGGGTCTCGCCTATCCGGAACTGGTGGGCAAGACGCCGCCGGAGCTGCGGGAGATCTGCGCGGGCCTCGGCATCCCGGACGTGCAGGCGCTGAAGAAGCAGGACCTGCTGATGAACATCCTGCTCGCGTCCCGGGGCGACGACGATGGGCTGCAACGCCGCTACGGGATACTGGATGTGCTGCCGGATAACCGCGGGTATCTGCGGTCGGGCTCGTACACGTCCGATCCGCGCACGGACGTCTACGTCGCGGAGACGCAGATCCGGCGGTTCAATCTGCGTACCGGCGACACCGTGAGCGGACCCGTGCGTCCTCCCAAGGAGAACGAGCGCTATCACTCGCTCCTGCGGGTCGAGACGATCAACGGGTTCGAGCCGGACCGGCTGCGCCGGCGGCCGATCTTCGAGGACCTGACGCCGGTCTACCCGAACGAGCGCCTCTACCTGGAGACCAACCACCCGCACAACGTTACCGGCCGATTCATGGACATCATCACCCCGATCGGCAAGGGACAGCGCGGGCTGATCATCGCCGCCCCGAAGGCCGGTAAGACCACGATCATCAAGCAAGTGGCAAACTGCCTGACGGAGAACTACCCATCCTTGCGCTTGATGGTCCTTCTCGTGGACGAGCGGCCGGAGGAGGTCACGGACATCGCGCGATCGGTCGATGGGGAGGTCGCGGCCTCCACCTTCGACGAGATGCCCGAGCACCACATGAAGGTCTCCGACCTCGTGCTCGCGCGCGCCAAGCGCCTGGTGGAGATGGGGGAGGACGTGGTCATCCTGCTGGACTCGATCACGCGCCTGGCGCGGGCCAGCAACCTCACGGTGAACCCCAGCGGGCGGACGCTGTCAGGCGGCCTGGACCCGTCGGCGCTGCACCGGCCCAAGCGCTTCTTCGGCGCGGCCAGGAACATCGAGGATGGCGGAAGTTTGACGATCCTGGCAACCATCCTGGTCGACACCGGCAGCCGCATGGATGACATGATCTACGAGGAGTTCAAGGCGACGGGGAACATGGACCTGGTCCTGGCCCGCGAACTGTCCGAGCGCGGGATCTTCCCGGCGATCGACATCCAACGCTCCAACACGCGGCACCAGGAGCTGCTCTTCACGGACGAGGAGATGCAGAGCATCTGGCAGGTGCGGCGGGCGCTGCACTCGCTCGACACGGAGAACGCGACGGAGACGCTGATCGCGGGCATCCGCAAGACAAGGGGCAACTCGGAGTTCCTCGCGATGGCGGTGGAGTCGTTTGCACGGTAGTCTGTCGGCTTGCTGGGGAGGACTTGGCGCACTGCGTGGCGCACTAAGCGGTCAGGACTGACCTTTCGCCGGGTCGCCGGTGTTCGGCGGCCCGACCGGGACTTGAGGCCAAGGGTCATGAAGCGCCCGCCGGCCGTGCATGAGTTCAAGCCGACCCTCACCGAGGGACGCCTGGCCGGGCCGGAACCGGCCGCGTTGGGGTTTGCGCGCTACAAGCGGATCTGGCAGATGCTCATCAGTGGGTGCATCATCGGGCTTGTAGTGCTGGCGCTGATTCTGACCTACTTCAAGGCCGAGGGCCCGGCACGCCTGACGGACTGCCTGGGGCGAGAGCGCGTCCTGGGCAATGCCCTGGAGATGTACCGCACGGACAACGGCAACCAGATGCCGCCGGCGGCCATATGGCGCTGGGCGATTTCGGAACATGTGGACATGCTCGGGATGGGGACGGACGGCATCGAGGACATCGGCCGCACCATTCGGCCTCGGGGTTTCAGCAGCCCGATGCGGTGCCTCGGGAACCGCACGACGATCCCGATCTCGTACTTCTACGCAGACCCCGTGGAGTTCCGCGCGTACTACCCCGAGCTGTACGACGAACCGAGGGCTCCCGTGCTCGTGGACGAAGTCCACCATCGGAGCGTCACCGTCCTGCGGACGGACTGGAGCTGCGGGGCCGTCAGCCGAACGGACTGGGTGCGCGACCGCGGCTCCGTGTATCACCTCGTTCGTCGGCCCGACTGGGAGCAGACGTTCGCCTACTACGTGAGCCCGCCGGCGCTGACGCCCTGAACAGACCCCAGACGCCTACCAAGTCCAGCCGCTGCAGCCACTCGGTTGATAATCTGCATTATGTTTACCCGCGCATGACGGTGTGTCGGGACCGCGATCCCGACCTACGGACGGCAGCGGGACCCCCGGGCGCGACAGCGGGGCGGCCCTATCGCCTACCTCGGTGTCTGCGGTGTGGGATCAGGAGTGGAGTGCGAGATCCGGCACGCGCACGGGGATGCCGCGGGCGTCGGTGGTCGGGACGGCTGGGAGGGCGCCGGGCCCCAGGGTGAGCTGGATGCGGTCGGCAACGCGGTCAAGCTGCTTAAGGACTTCGGAAACGCGCTCGTCGGCGCGGCGGTCGTGGGTGCGCCAGAGAACGTAGATGGCGGCGCCCGCAATCCCGCAGACGCCGCCTACGATGGCTGCCGTGAGAATGGCCTTCCCTGTCGCTGTCATCCGTGAAGGACTCCGCCCCGCTCCCTAGACCTCCCACACCTTGCCACCGTCGTCGTCATCCCCGGGGCCCTGGTCGAGACTCTCGAAGATGCGCATCACGAACGTGAGGAGCTCGCGCGGGTTGAAGGGCTTGGTGAGGTAGGAACTCACGCCCGACTGCCAACCCGCGAAGATGTCCGCATCCTGCGCCTTTGCGGTCAGCATGATGACCGGGATGTGCTCGGTGTCCGGATTCGCCTGCAGCTTCTTGAGCACGTCGAAGCCGTTCATCCGGGGCATCATGACGTCCAGCACGATCATGTGCGGCTGCTCGCTCTGCACCTTCTCCAGCGCTTCCACGCCGTCGTAGGCGCAGACAACGTCGTACCCGGCCTTCCGGAGATTGATCTCGACGAGCTTGACGATCTGCCTCTCGTCGTCTACGACCAGGATCTTCTTCGGCATTTCCCGTCGTATCCTCCCTAGGGCAGAGCCCCCAACGGTGCCGGCTCAAACCGCACTGGAGTAACGCGCCTGGTTGGCTTCGGCCGCCACAGGCTAAGCACGAAAACAGGCCACCGCCTGCACCGGTGTCCCCCAACCCTCTCAAACCGCCGCCAGTATAGCAGAAGCCTCTTGCCGTGTCAAACACCGCAGCGACTGCATTTGTGGCCTGTTCAGCGACAGGGCGTGAGGCCAATCAGGCGCCGCCCGACGCAGCCCGTTGGGCGAACCACCGGGGGAAGTCCACTTGCGGGTCGTAACCCAGCTCGCTGCGCGCGCGACGGATGTCATAGTACACGTACACTGGGTTTGCGGTCTCCGGTCGGCCCAAGATGAAGTCGCGGGCCTGCGGGAAGTAGCGCAGGTACACGGATCGTGGGTCGGTGCGCAGCGCCTGCGCATCCTCCGCGGTATATGGGACCGGCGCGGTGCAGTAGAACGAATCACAGCGAATGTCGCCTCGATCCAGAGCCCGCACGTGGGCCTGGGCCACGTCGCGGAAGTCCCCGTAGGTCGTGAGGAGCCCGACACCGTAGTCGTCGCCCGTGCGCGGGACGAAGCACGGCGGCCGCAGGCTGATGACGTGCAGGCCCCGGCTGCGGGAGAACGTCTCGCAGAAGGTCTCCCCCATCTCCTTCGTCGCACCGTACAGGTCGTTGGGCTTCCGCGTCACGTGTTCGGTCAGCGGCAGCTCGTCGGGCTGTCGATCGTAGCCCACGGCCGCAATGCTGCTCGTGTAGATCACGCGCGGGACACCGTGGTCCACACACGCCTTCAGGAGGTGGTAGGTCCCCTTCACGTTGCAGTCGAGGTACTGATCGTCCGTGTAGGGCTTCCACGGATGAAGCGCCGCACAGTGGATCACGACCTCGGCGTCGCGGACCGCCAGGCAGGCTTCGTCGTAGGCCGACAGATCAGCTCTGACAAAGTCGCGAGCCCGTTCCCTGGGCAAGTCCACCATGTCCGTGAGGCGGAGTTGCACATCTTTGCGGCCCTCAAGTTGGGCAGCTATCTCCGTGGCCAACACTCCGGCGGCGCCGGTGAGGGTGATCCTCACGATGTTCCGGGCCTCCTATCAATGGCGCGCGAGACTTGTCCCGAGCTGCACTTCGCCCTACCCCTCGCCTTCGCCTACATGGGGAACTCCTTGACACGCGCGTGCGATGGTGTACTGTAGGCCGGTCTACCTGGTGAGCACGAGCAGGGAGCACGATGCCTGAGCAGAGCCCCCCACGCCCGGCCGGGCGCCTGCCGGACTGGCTGAAGGTCAAGATGGGCAAGGCTCGGCTGTCGGAGAGCACCCGGCGGCTGGTTCAGGACGCCCGCTTGCATACCGTGTGCCAGAGCGCCAAGTGCCCCAACATCGGGGAGTGCTTCGGCGCCGGCACGGCGACCTTCCTGCTCATGGGCGATCGGTGCACGCGCAACTGTGGGTTCTGTGCGGTGAGAGCGGGCCCCCCAGAGCCGTTGGACGAGTATGAGCCGCGGCGCGTGGCTGAGACGGTGGCCGAGATGGCGCTGGACTACGCGGTGTTGACCTCGGTTACGCGCGACGATCTACCGGACGGGGGCGCCGGACACTTCGCGGCGACCGTCATGGCCATCAAGGCTCTGCGCCCTGAGGCTCAGGTCGAGGTGCTGGTGCCGGACTTCCAGGGCGATGAGACCCCCATTCGCACGGTGCTGGAGGCGGCGCCGGACGTCTTCAACCACAATCTGGAGACCGTACGCCGCCTGCAGGCGCAGGTCCGCCCGCAGGCCGGCTACGAGACCTCGCTTGGCGTGTTGCGCGCCGCACACCGCCTCGCGCCCGCGATCCCCACTAAGTCGGGCCTGATGGTTGGGCTGGGCGAGACAGACGAGGAGGTCGCGGAGGCGTTGCGCGACCTCGCAGAAGTTGGCGTCTCGATCGTGACCATCGGCCAGTATCTGCAGCCCTCGCCCACGCACCTCCCCGTGGCGCGCTTCGTCCACCCGGACCTCTTCGCCCGCTACGGGCAGGTGGGAGAGTCCCTGGGGTTGAAGCACGTCATTGCGGGGCCTTTCGTGCGGTCCTCCTACCATGCTGAGGAGGCCGCGCGAACTCTCCGGGCCCGAACCGAATCATGATCCGCCGTGTCGTGCTGCTCCTGCTCGCCGTGGTTGTGCCCGTCGCCACGCTCACCCTGGCGGGCATCAGCGTGGGCGTGCGGAGTGAGTCCGCCCGGCGCGGGCTGCAGGAGGCGCTGGTGATCGGCCTAGCCCAGCGCCTCGACGCCGAGGTGCGCGTGGGGCAGGTCCAGGGCGATCCCGTCAGGGGCTTCCGCCTGCGCGATGTTGCCGTATCCGAGGGTCGGAGCTTCGCCGAGGGGACGCTCGCCTCGGTCGATACCGTCGAGGTCAAGTGCAACTCGTGGGCCGCACTGTGGCGCGGCACGCCGCCGATCGAGGCGGTCGAGGTGGTGCGGCTGATCGGGCTGCGCGGCCACCTGTCGCGCGGAACAGACGGCAAACTCAACATCGACCGGTTCCTCCCGAAGCCGGCGCCGCCCGGCGCACCTCCCAAGCCTCGCTTTCGCGGACGGATCGTCGCGGAAGGCGCGACCCTCGCCTACGAGGATCACGCACCCCGGCCGGTCGCCCTGCGAGGGTTGGAGCTTCGTCTGACCGGCATCGACGCGGTCGCGGACTTCGCCGACGCCAATGCCGTGAGCCTCGTCGGAAGGGCAACAGGAGAGCAGGCGCCCTTCGCGCGGATCGAGGGGGCGGGCTCGTACCAGCTCGCAACGCGTGCGGTGTCGGGCAATGTCGGTGTGGTCGGCGCTGACGTTCCGGCGCTGTACAACCGGTTCGTGCGTCACAAGTCGTTGCGCGTGCTGTCGGGCCGCGCGGATGCGACGGGGAACGTGTGCGTCGTGCCGGGGGAGCTGGTGGACTTCGCGATCACGGGCCATGCGAGTGACGTAACGGCGGAGGTGGCGGCCCTGCACGGGGAGCGGGTGGTTGCGCAGGGCGACTTCCTCGCGACACCCGCCGGTGTGGGGCTCCGCAATGCGCACGCGAAGGCACTCGGCGCTGACCTGACCGCTGACGGGGCGGTCATTGGTCTGTCGCGGCCGACGCTGGACCTTGCGGCCTCCGCGAAGGGTGTGGACTTGGCGCGGTGGAGCAAGCTTGCCCCCAAGGTCGCGGCGTCGCTGCCCAAGGTGACGGGGGCGCGGAACGTCCGGCTGCAAGGGCGCGTGCTGGGCCCTCTCAGGGACCCGGACATCACGGTCGCGGCCGACTTCCCCGAGCCCGTCCTGGTGCACTACAAGACGCAGCCGGAGGCAACCACGCCGGAATCGGAGCCGCCGCCCCCCGTCGAGGTGACAGCGCGGGCTTCGAAGCTCACGGCGACCGTCTCCGTACCGGACACGAAGCGGCCGGATGCCACGGTGCGCCTCTCGGCGGCCGAACTCGATGTGAGCGACCTGGGCGTCCTGCTCCCTGAGCAGAAGTACCTCCGACAAGCCAAGCCCGGGCCGTTGCGCAACGTGAGCGCGGAGGTCATCTACTCGCAGCATTCCGCCTCGACAGCGGGCCGAGTGGCCGTGGATGAGGTGCAGACGGACCGCGGACCGGTTCGCGGTGTGGAAGCGCGGTATGCGCTCGTGGGACGCGTGATCCGGGCGGAGGCGTCTGCGCGGCAGGTGTTCGGGGGACGGCTGGCGGCAGATGCGCTGATAGACCTGTCGAGCGATAGGCCGAAGACCTACGCGCAGTTTGACGCCGACAACGTTGACCTCTCCCCTATCGCCCAGATGGTGGCGCCGGAGGGATACGAGGTGCAGGGGCGCGGGAGTGCGTCGGGCGTGCTGGCCGCGGCAGACGGCAAGCTCGATCTGGCCGCGGAGGTCTCAGGCGGCGGGGCGAGGTTGGAGTCGGTAGAGGTGGACGCGTTCCATGCGCACGTGGGCGCCACGGATGAGGCGCTCGATGTGCGGTACGCAACGGCGCGCGGGCCACTGGGGGCGCTCTGGGCGCGCGGGTCGATTGCCTGGGACGGGCCAGCGGACCTGGAGGTCAGCCTGGCCGATGTCCCGCTGGCCCAAGCGCGGGCAGCGGTGCAGCAATTCGACGGAAAACCGATACAGAATGCTACCGCCCAGAAGCCCGCCGACGACCACTCCACGCCGAGGGGGACTGGCTTCGCTCATGGCTTCGTGCGGGGCGAGTGGAGCGCACCGCAGGTCACGGCGGATGTAGCGGTGTTCGGCGGGGGATTCGGTCGGATCGCGACGGACGCACTGACGGCCTCGGTGGCCGCCTCGCCCAGCGAGGCAAGCGTCTCGAACCTGGTGGCCTGCCGAGGGGCGGCGGTCCTGACGGGCGCCGCGGCGCTTCGGGAGATTGTGTGGCCGCCGGGTAGTCGCTTCTCGAAGGAGCCGCCTCCGCCTGAGGACGCGCCGGAAGTGGAGGCCGAGGTGGATGGGAAGCTGGAAGGGTCTGTGCAAGTTGCGGGGCTTGATCTAGCGCGAAGCGATGACTTCCTCGAACTCCCGGCGAGCGTCCGGCTGGCAGGCGTGGTGACCGCGGACCTACAGATCGGTGGAATATTGCAGGAGCCGTGGGCCGAGGGGCAAGTGGCGGCGTCGCACGTGAGGGTGGCTCAGAGGAAGGGCGACCTGGCGGCCGGTCCGATCGAGTACACGGGGCACGTCGCGGCCACGCGCGATCGGGTTGCGCTCAGCGAGGGCTCGGCGACGTCGGAGGCGGGGTCGCTGAAGGTATCGGGCGAGGTGAGCGGGTTCCGGGCGGAGGAGGGGCCGACCCTCCTCGCGGACTTCCGGGCGCGCGAGGTGCCGCTATGGGCGTACGCGCCTGCGAAGGGGACGGCCGGCCTGGTGGACGGCACGGTGGAGAGCCTGGAGGGGACGGTGGCAGGGCCCCTGAGCGCTCCGTGGCCGAAGGTGCACGCAGAGGTGTACGCTCCGGAGGTGCGGCTGGCGCGGCGTCGGGCCACGGAGGTGCGCACCCGCCTGGACTACTCGGACGGAGTCCTGTCGGTCACCGGGCTCACGTGTGGTGTCGCCGGTGGTGGGCTGGAGGTGCGGTCGGCGAGCTACCGGCCGTCTGACCGGAAGCTGTTCGCGGACCTGACGGCCCGCGACCTCGATGCGCGGGAACTCGTGTTCCTGGCCGCCGATGTGGCGGCGCGCGGACAGGACGACCCTGACACAATCACGCGGCGCAACCGGATGTACGCGTACGGGCACCGTGTGCGGGGAAGGCTCAGCGCAAGCCAGGTGGCCGTGGGGGGCTTCCCAGGGAACCTGGAGGGCCGCGTGAAGGGGCTAGCCGCCTACCGGGTCGAGGTGGACCGCAAATCCGTCCCCGGCTTGACCGCGGACTTCCACTTCGCCGGGCTGGCGCTTGATGCGACCAAGCCCCGGCCGCCCGAGGGCGAGGAGGGCGGGCCGCCGGCAGCTCTCGCACACGCGCGCGTCGATGGGTTGCGCGTGCGGAGCGACCCGATCGGGGATGGCGTGATTCTGGTGCACGGGGGCGACGTGACCCGCGGGGGGAGCGTGGATTGGAGCCCGGAAGGCGCCATGGAGTTGGTGGCGGAGGCCGACCTGGTGCCCATGGGCGCGATCAACGAGTGGCTCCCGCGCGGTCTGGCCGTAGGAGGCGATCTGGCCCTTACCGTTCGCGCGGAAGGCCCCACGGAGGACCCGCGGGTCGTGGGCTCGTTCGAGGTCTTCCGGCCAACGGTGGCCGGCGTGGAGTTCGACCTCCTGCAGGCGGCGCAGGTGGAAGTTCGCCCGACCGAGATCGCAATGACCGACGGCCTGCTGAAGCTCGGCTCTAACGAGGTGCAGGCCCACGGTTCGCTGCCGTTCGACCGGGATCGGCTGCGGCTGGACCTTGATGGCCGGGTTGCCTTTGAGGCGCACGTGGACGACCTGCCGGCACACGTGCTCGTGGATCTTGCGGATGAGCTGGGCGCCGGGCCGTCGGCGACCGGGGCGCCGCCATCCTTCTGGAGCCGGTGCAAGGCCGACGGGTTGCTGACGGCCCGGCTGAACGTCGCCGGCACGCTCCGGCAGCCGGAGGTCACGGGCGGCGTGGGCATCGCGCAGGGAGCCACCTTCCGCCTGGCGGACTGGTCGTCGCAGAACACGATCACCGACATCGGAGGGGACCTGCTCCTGGGCCGTTCCCCTACCGGCGTCGGCGCAACTGTCGAAGCACTGAACGTTAGGGGGAAGTGGCAGAACACGCAGTTCGCCCTGGATGGCCAGGCCGAGGTGTCGCACCTCGACCCCAACGAACTGCTGGACAACCGGATCGATGAACTTACGCTCACGGTCGATACGCCCGAGGGTGGGAAGCAGCGGTTCCCCGGGGGCACGGTGGCGCGCGACCTCCACGCTGTGGTGAAGGCACGGACGCACGAGGACGGGTGGCACGTTGTCAGCGTGGAGAAGGGGTCGGCGCAGCTTGGGCGCGGTACGGCGACCTTGACGGGGAGCGTTCTCGTCGATAGTCTAGGCGTGCGCAAGCTCGCCCAGCTGCCGTGTGACCTTCGGTTGGCTCTCGACAAGGCCGAGATGCAGTACGAGTCGATGCTGCCGCGGGCGCAAGTGGATGGGGCGATCGTTGCGCGGAAGTTCGCCTCGGCGACGGGTCGCGCGCTACCGGAGTGGTTCCTGGCGGGGAAGACGGCCGACGACTCGCTCGATCCGGGGGCTGCGCTGCTGATCGCCACGGCGCCGAAGGGTGCGCCGGGCCAGCGCGGGGCGTTGGAGGTTACGCGGGCGACCCTTGGCCTGCCGCCGCGCAGGACACCTTCGGAGGCGACGCCCGCCAGGCCTCCCGCGCAGCCCGGCCAGCCGAGGACGGTCGTCGGTGTGCCGTCGAGCCTTCCGGCGCCGCGACTGGACCTGACCGTCGCGCTAGGTCGCAGCGTGGACTTCCAGGCCCTGGTGGCCCGCAGGACGTTCGTGGTCGCACACGGAGGCGTCGTGCCGGATGGGACGGCGCTGCGGCTGACAGGCACGCCTCAGGCACCGGAGCTGCACGCCTCCGCGTCGATGCGGAACGGCGGCCTGCGGTTGCTGCGGGGGACCCTGGAGGTGCCGAACGCCGGGGTGAGTGTGGACATCACGCCGCTCCCGGAGGTCGGGGGTCACCCGCCCGTAAGGCGCGAGCTGGCGCTGACCAGTCGCGTATGGGGGCACGCCGAGGGGAACGTCAGCGGCAGTGGGGCGTCGGGCGAGCCGCTGGGGCCCTTCAAGATCGCCCTCGACCTGGGCGGGGCCCTGCCGCCCGACCATGTGCTGACAGCGAGTTCGGAGCCGCCGCTATCGACCAGCGAGGTGAACGAACTTCTGGCCATCGCACCCGTGCGCCCCGGGGAACAGCTTTCGGCGGATCGGGGCGAGGGCATCGATGACATGCTCGCGAATGCGGTGGCCTCGCGCATGTTCCACGGCGTACTGGCGCCGCTACAGCAGGAGCTGCGCGAGACGCTGGGGCTGGAGCAGTTCGACATCACGGTGGGAGTGAACCAGCCGGTCGAACTGCGAGTCGGAAAGTACCTGGTGAAGAACCTGCTCGTGTCGTATCGGCGAACGGCCGGGGGGCCGGATGAGGAGTACGACCTGCGAGTCTCGTACCAGGTGAAGGGCCGGTACGAGACGAGCTGGCATTCCGACGAACGGCGGCGCAGCGAGTTCGCCGTCCAGTATCAGTGGCGGTTCTGAGGGGAAGGCAGCTTCAGGGACAGACAACGGAACTCGAAACGGCCCGAGTTCCGTCGTCAGTCCCCAACGTCAGTCCCCAACGTGGGTCAGAGAGAAGCGGGAACCAAGGGCCGCTGAATCTGTCTATACGAAGGACCGTGCCCGCCAGAGATGAGCGGCACCCACATGCCCGCAGGCGACGTGCGCGACATGGACTCGGAGGCCCATGCCGACGGTCGATTCCGCGCCATCGTCGCCGGGTATCATGCGAAGGTCTACAACCTGATCTACCGCTACGTGGGGGAGGCGGACGAGGCGGCTGACCTCACGCAGGATACCTTCGTCTGCGCCTACCGTGCGTGGTCCGGGTTTCGCGGCGACTCGGCAGTCTACACGTGGCTCTACCGCATCGCCATCAACCTCAGCAAGAACCGCCTGAAGCAACTGAAGAGACGACGGTCGGCGGAAGTTGTCTCATTAGACGAGCCTCTCCCCGCCGATGGGGAGACGCTGGATCGAGAAGTGGAGGACTGGAGCCTCTCACCGGAACGGGCGCTGGAGAATCGAGAGCTGGGGCTGTTTCTGGCTACGCAGGTCACGCGGCTTCCGACCGACTTCCGGGAAGTTGTCATCCTCCGCGATTACCAGGGGCTGTCGTACCAGGAGATCTCGGAGGTCGTGGGCTGCTCGGTCAAGGCGGTGAAGTCGCGGCTGTTCCGGGCACGGACACTGTTGCGGGATAAGCTGCGGCGCTACCTCGTTGATTGACCCCGCGAGGGGAGCAGGTGGCGTGGGTCGGGGAAGCGAAATAACACCCCCTCGTTCGCCTTGGGCATAGTTGTCAGCAGAAGCGTCAGGGAGCGGTGATCATGACCTCGGTATCGAGACTACAGCGCGCGATCCGGGGACAGGCAAGATTGCCTGTCCTACTCGTCGCCGTGGCGGTGCTGCTCGCACTGGCGAGCCAGACGGCCTGGTCGCAGGCGAACGTGATCGCCAACATCAAGGTCGAGGGCTGTCGGTTCGTGTCGGCCGATGGCGTCCTCGCCAAGATCAACGAGACCCTCAAGGTCGGCGATCCCTTCAACCCGGATGCGCCGGAGGACCAGGCGAGGCTGGAGACGGCGCGCAAAGCGGTGGTGGCGCTCAACTTCTTCGATGGCGTCCGCACTTCGGTGGAGCGCGGCGATGAGGGCGTCACGATCACGTTCGCGGTGGTCGAGAAGAAGCGGATCACTCGCATCACCTTCGTCGGGAACACGAGCTTCACGGATGATGTGCTGCTCGACCAGATCGCCAGCCGCGAGGGTCAGATCATCGACCCGGCGACTCTGCACCGCGACGCGCAGAAGCTGAGCGACTACTACACGGCGAACGGGCGCATGGCGGGGCTGGTCTCGCCCGACATCGATGACTTCGGCGTCGTCACCTTCGTGATCAGCGAGGCCGTGGTCGAGGACATCGTGGTCGAGGGCCTGAAGAAGACGAAGCCCGGCATCGTGCGACGCCAGATCAAGACGAAGCCCGGAGACGTGTACGACGAGCAGAAGGTCCGCAAGGACGTGCTCGCGATCTACAACCTCGGTTGGTTCGAGGAGCCCACGGTCCAGTACCGTCAGGGCGTGAAGGACCCCGAGCGGGGGATCGTCATCGCCATCACGCTCAAGGAGAAGCGCACGGGCACCGCGACCGCCGGCGTCGGGTACAGCTCGCTGGACAATGTCGTCGGGATCGTGTCGGCGCAGGAGACGAACTTCCGCGGTCGCGGGGAGCGGGTCAGCGGGACGATTCAGTTCGGAGGGCGGCAGAGCTACGAACTGGGCTTCTTCGAGCCCTTCATCGATTCGGCGGGCACGAGCTTCGAGGTCAATGTGTTCGATACGGAGCGTCGGCGGCAGTTCCTGCCCGGGGGCGGATCGTTCAGCACGGCGGACCGGGAGTTCGATGAGCGGCGGCAGGGGTTCAACCTCACGGTGGCGCGGCCGATGGCGGACACGCTGAGGCTCAGCCTGCGCATCCGCCAGGAGAAGATCTCCGACCCCTTCTTCCAAGTAGCGCGAACGCTGTCGCCCGGATCCGCCGCGATCGGGACCGCGGGGTCGCTGCCGCCGGGGTGGGGTGGGCGCGAGGATGACGTGCCGCCGGTTCCGTCGAATCCTGACCTCAACCCCGACGTCGCCGAGCCTGGGGACTCGCTGCTGCCGCTGATCGTCTATGCCCCGCTGGCGGACGTGGACCTGAGCAGCGCCACCTTCGGCGCCCTCTTCGATACGCGGGACATTCTCGCCAGTCCCACGCGCGGCCAGTTCACCTCGCTGTTCCTGGAGCAGGCCGGCGTCTTCGGCGGCGATAGCACGTTCACGAAGGTCTCGCTTGACGTGCGCCAGTACCTGAAGATGCCGAAGGCGGACCACGTTCTCGCCCTGCGGCTGCTGGCGGGGACGACGCTGGGCGACCTGCCGCTGGTCGAATCGTACAGCGCCGGCGGGTCCTACACGCTGCGCGGATACCGGGAGGACCGGTTCCGCGGCGAGAACCTGGCGGTCTTCATGGCCGAGTACCGCGTGCCGATCAACAAGAACCTGATGGGCGTGGCGTTCGTCGATATCGGCGACGCGTGGGGCGGCCGGTTCCCGACGCGGTCCCCGGGGTTCGTCATCCCCGCCGAGCACGAGACCTTCCATCCCAATCTTGGTGTCGGCGTCGGCGCACGGATCGACGTCGGTCCGTTCGGCAAGATGCGCCTCGACCTCGGCCGCGGGACCGAGGGCACCGAGGTCCATCTGAGCTTCGGGCATACGTACTGAGCGGGCGCCATAAATGGCGCCCCTACGTTTGGGCGTGATGAATCACGCCCCTACTTGCGCCAAGTTGGTTTCGATGGGGCGTGTAGGTTCGTTCCTTGCGCCGGCCGTCTCGCCCGGGACGGTCGGTGCATCGCTTTCTCGGGCCCGCAGGGCTGAGTGCCCTCCTCGGGGAATCTGGTGCAGGCCACACAGCGACGGTTGGAGGCGCGCCAGGTGAGCAGGGACCGTTGGTTCAGCTGTCAGGAGTGCGGCTGGACGGTACGCGAGGACCGGACGCGGACATACCGCTGTCCGGAGTGTGAGCTGCCGCTCGTTGCCACGCGGGAGACGGGGAGCCGATCTCCGTTGGCGTCGGTGTGGCTCCGTCTCGCGGGGTATCTCGCGGACACGGCGGTTACCGCGCCGCTGCTCGTCATCGCGCTGTACGTGGGCGCGGTTCTGGAGGCCTCCGGGCGGGGCAACGCCGGCGTCTTCCTCTCCGCGCTCACGTGGATGAGCGTGGCCTCGGTCGTGTACTTCGTGATCCCCATCGCGATCTGGGGCCAGACCGTGGGGAAGTGGATCGCCGGCACGAAGGTCGTTGGTCCTCAAGGGGCGGCGCCGGGCTGGGGGCGAGCCGCTCTCCGCGGCGTGGTCGCCACGATCGCCGATCTTCTCACCAACACCATCGGCGCCGGTCTCCTGGACCCGCTCTGGATGCTGTGGGACCCGCACCGCCAGACCCTCCACGACAAGGCGGCCGGCACGATTGTCATGGCGGTGCGCCCCCGGCCGGTGGCCCTCACCGTGGTGCTCAGTCTGCTGCTGGCGGCCGGGGTGCAGGCAGGTCTCGTATTCGCGGTCATCCGCCCGTTCATCGTGCAGGCCTACTACGTGCCCTCCGCGTCGATGAACCCCACGCTCCTCCAACACGACCGCCTGATCGTCAACAAGCGCAGCCACCGCGACGGCGAGCTCCGGCGCGGCGACATCATCGTCTTCCTGGCGCCCAGAGCAGCGCTCTACGCCAATCCCATGGAGAACCCGAACCTCAACGCGCGGAAGGAGTTCATCAAGCGGTTGGTTGCGCTCCCGGGGGATACGGTCAAGGTAGAGGATGGTCGTCTGTGGATCAAAGAGCGGGGGGAGCGCGCCCTGCACACGATCGAGGAGCCGTACCTACAGGACGCTCGCATAGACCGCAACTGGGGTCCGGTCACCGTGCCAGAGGGTCATGTTCTGGTCTTCGGTGACAATCGGAACAACAGCAACGACTCCACTCGCTGGCTCGCGCCCGGCACGGACGCGCGCGGGCGACCAAAGGACCGGCCGGCGCCCTTCCTGCCCATCGAGAACATCCGCGGCCGCGCGATCTACCGTTACTGGCCGCCCTGGCGTTGGGGTGAACTGCCGCGCGGGGAGCACTGATCCGATCGTTGCATGAGGTGCAGCATGTCGCTTGTCCCACTGCTCGCGATGGTGGCTTCCACCGCGTTCTGCCAGGGAGGCGAGGGAGCCATGCAGGTTCGCCCGCCGGACGGCTCGCGCATCGAGTGCCTGGGCATCTTCGGCTCGCCGGAGGACTTGTGGAAGCGGGGAGCGACGCTTGCCGACTACCACGTGAATGCGGTCTTCGTCAGCCACGGTGACCTGACCGACGAACTCATCCGGCGCTGCCATCGCGAGGGTGCGAAGGTCTATGCCGAGTTCGGGGTCTTCGCCGGCGCGGCGACCGCCGAGAAGTACCCCGAGCTGTGGCCGATCAACGAGAAGGGCGAGCGACAAGCGCGCGACGACTGGTACCTGGGCCTGTGCCCGAACGTGAAGTGGTACCGCGACGAGAAGGTCAAGCTCATCGGCGAATGTGCGGCGAACTATGAGATCGACGGCCTGTGGCTGGACTTCATCCGCTACCCGGGACACTGGGAAGTGCACCAGCCGCGTCTCGAGCAGGGCTGCTTCAACGAGGCGTGCCTGGAGGCGTTCAGGGAGGCCACCGGCATTGCGCTGCCCGCCGGCGACCTCGCGCGGAAGGCGCAGTTCATCCTCGGCGAGCACCCGGATGAGTGGACGCGCTTCAAGTGCGAGACCATCCGCGACTCCTGTCGCGACGCGCGCCTCGCCCTCAAGGCCGCGCGCCCCAACGCACTCCTCGGCGCGTTCGTGGTGCCCTGGACTGAAGCGAACTACGACGACGCGATCCACCGGATCATCGCGCAGGACTTCGCGCTGCTCGCGCCGGAGCTGGACGTGTTCAGCCCCATGTCCTACCACGCGATGTGCGGGTGGCCAGAGGAGTGGGTGGGCCAGTTCAACGAGTACCTCACGCAGAAGACGGGCCGGGACGTGTGGCCCGTCGTTCAGGCCACCGAGCGCGAGGGGCGCTACGGCGACGCGCCCGTTGACGCCGAGGGCTTCCGGAAAGCGCTCACCCAGGGGCTGAGCGGCGGGGCGACGGGTGTGCTGATGTTCCGCCTCGCCGATTGCACGGAGGACAACGGGAAGCTCGCGGTCATCCGGGATGTCTACGGGGAGTTCGCGCGGTGAGCCGCACGCGCCCGGAGTTCATCGACACGCACGCGCACATGAACCTGCCGGAGTTCCGGCTGGACACCGTGAAGGCTCTGCACCGCGCGGAACACGCAGGCGTGCGCCGCGTCGTCAACATCGGCACGCAGATCGACTCCAGCCGCCGGGCGATCGCGCTGGCCGAGCAACACGAGGGCCTGTTCGCCACGGTGGGCGTTCACCCGCACGACGCCTCCTCGTGCGATGCAGAGACGATCGCCGAGCTGCGCCGGCTGTGTGAGCATCCGAAGGTGGTGGCGGTCGGCGAGGTCGGCCTGGACTTCTACCGCGACCTCTCGCCACGGCCCGTGCAGGTCGAGGTGTTCAAGCGGCTAATCGAGCTGGCCTGGGAGACGTCGCTGCCGATCATCGTGCACGACCGCGAGGCGGACGAGGAAGTGCTGACGATCCTGGAGGCCGAATGCCCGGACGACATGGGCGGGGTGCTCCACTGCTACTCCGCAGGGCCGGACCTCCTCGAGCGCACGCTGGCGCTCGGGTTCCACATCGGAATCGACGGCCCGGTCACCTACACGACGGCGGGCGCCCTCCGCAAGGTCGCAGCCCGTGCGCCGCTGGACCGGATTCTGCTCGAGACCGACTGCCCCTACCTCGCGCCCAAGGGGCGCGACCGCAACCAGAACGAGCCGGCCTTCCTGCCGGACATCGCGGCGAAGATCGCGGAGGTGCGAGGGCTCACGCCGACCGAGGTGGCGGCCGCCACGACCGCGAATGCACTGCGGCTCTTCCCGCGGCTGTCGGGCTGACGGACCATCGTGCTGAAGAAGGCGTCTCCCCGGGAGGGATGCCTCTTCCCAGGAGCGATGCCTCTTCTACGCGCCCCACGTATCTCGTAGGTCGGGATGCCAATCCCGACCATGCCTTTGCCAACACAATCGGACTCCTTCCCGGCGAGGTGCATCGACCATGAGCGACCCTCCGGCCGATCCCAAACAAGCCCTGCTGCGCGGTCTCCCGTCGGTCAATGACATGCTGGCGCTGGAGCAGCTGACGCAGGCCAGGGCCGAAGCCGGGCATTCGCTGACGGTGAAGGCGATTCGGCGGGTGCTCGAACGCGGGCGGGAGGAGATCGCCTCCGGTACGCGCCACGAGGCGCTCTCACCTGAGGAACTGGCGGGGATGGTGCTGAAGGCGTTGGCGGCGGGCGCGCGGCCGGCGTGTCGGCATGTCATCAACGGGACGGGGGTTATCATCCATACGGGCCTCGGGCGCGCGGTGCTCCCCGAGGCCGCGCTGCAGGCCATCGCCCAGGAGGCGCGCGGCTACTGCCTGCTGGAGGCGGATCGCGAGACGGGTCGGCGCAGCCATCGCGACGAGGCGGTCGCGCGGCTGCTGTGCGAGCTGACCGGCGCCGAAGCGGCAACCGTGGTCAACAACAACGCCGCCGCGACGCTCCTGTGCCTGCGCGCGCTGGCGAACGGCCGCGAGGTCGTGGTCTCGCGCGGGCACCTGGTCGAGATCGGCGGCTCGTTTCGAATCCCCGAGATCATGGCCGAGAGCGGTGCCCGTTTGCGCGAGGTCGGCGCCACCAACAAGACGCGCATCGCGGACTACGAGGCCGCCATCACCGAAGAGACGGCCCTGCTCCTGCGCGTGCACCCGAGCAACTTCAAGATGGTGGGCTTCACCGAGCAGGCCTCGCTGAGCGAACTCGTCGAGCTCGGTCGGCGACACCGCCTCCCGGTGATGGACGACATCGGCTCCGGCGCGCTGATCGACCTCTCGCGGTACGGACTGCCCGATGAGCCCACGGCTCCTGCAAGTCTCAGTGCCGGCGCCGACCTCGTTTGCGCGAGCGCGGACAAGCTCCTGGGCGGCTGCCAGGGCGGCGTGATCCTCGGCCGCCAGGACCTGATCGCTCACCTCCGCCGAAGCCCGCTATACCGCGCGCTGCGCGTGGACAAGCTGACCCTGATCGTGCTGGAAACGACCCTCCGGCTGTACCTCGATCCCGACACGCTGATGGAGGCGAACCCGACGCTGCGGATGATCGCCGAGCCGCTCGAGGCCTGCGCGCGCCGAGCGGCCCGAATCGCCAGGGCGATTCGCCAGAACGCGCCGCACGCGAGCGTCGTCATCGCCGCCTCCCGCGCGCAGATCGGCAGCGGCTCCGCCCCCGGCGAAACCCTCCCCACCAAGGTCGTGTCCGTCCGCATTCCCGGTCTCTCCGCTGACGAACTCGCCCGGCGACTGCGACTCGCCGAGCCGCCCATCTTCACCCGCATCCGCGACGACCGCGTCGTCATCGATGCGAAGACCGTCCTCCATGGCGAAGCCGCAGCAATCGGGGAGGCGTTCGGTCGGGTCGAGCGAGCGCCCTGAAAGGACACCATCATGCCCGCTCTGGTTCGCCCGGGCTCTCTCGCTCTGACCCTCGCGCTCGTCCTCGCCTCTCGCCTCGCCGCCGCTCCCGTCTCCCTCGCCGGAGCTACGGCCCTCGTAATCCAGCCGGAGAACAGCTACAACGGGTATGACTTCACCATCTACGCGGCCCTGCTGCGCCGCGGGTTCGAGGTCACCCAAGGCCAGCCCGACGATCTGGTCGATGCGACGAAGCTCCAGGCGTTCGACCTCGTCGTCACGGACCTCAAGCGCAGCTTCACCCCGGAGCAGGTCGCCGGGCTGAAGGCGTACGTCACAGCAGGCGGCGCGACGTACGGGAACTGGGGCGGCCCGATGGGCTGCCAGCCGCTGCTGGCCCTGAGCGGCGTCAGGAACGCGCGTAGCGTGTACATCAACGAGCTGACGCTGACCGAGTCGCCCCTCACAACAGGGCTCGGCGAGCAGCGTTGGGTCTTCCCCGACTTCTGCGGCCATGTGCAACTGACCGAGAAGGGGCGCGAGATGGTCGCCTTCGACCTGCTCGACGGGATCGAGGTGGCCCACGACAACGAGGGGCGGTGCCTGGGGTCGCTCCGCGAAGAGGGTGCCGGGCGCTGCGCGGTGCTGGGCTTCTGCCCCTCGAACTACCGGTTCGTCACCGATGACAGCCGGCAGGCGGCCGCCGTGCTCGACAACCTGCTGGCGTGGTTGCTGCCGCGCGGGTCTCAGCGCCACGCCTCGCCGCAGACGATCCGGGTCAGCCTGCCGCGCGAGGCGAAGATCGCGTCGGTCTCCGTCGATGGCCGGCGTCTGCCGGACCAGGAAGCCCGGGCAGTGGGATCGCTGCAGACCGTCGCTGTGCCTGTCGCGGCGCTGGCCGAGGGGGAGACGATGCTCGTGCGTGTGGCCTGCGAGTTGCCCCCCGTGAAGCAGCACATCGGAACCTGGCTCCACGACCCGTCTGCGTGCTCATTCATCTCATTTGAGCCGGACGCCGCGGCCGACTTCCTCGCCGCGCTCCACGTCTCGGTCGTCCAGCCGCTGCTGCGCTACGAGGGGGGTGTCATCAACTGCCTCCACGGAATCCCCGGCGACCGCCCACGCGAGCGCTTCACTCAGTACCAAGGCGACCTGCTGGCAGACTACGTCCAGGCGTGCCACGCGCGGGGGATCAAGGTCATCGGCGGGCTGTACTTGGACTGGCGACGCTTCGAGCAGCACCTCAACGACGCGCCCCCGCACGTCGCGAGGAACCAGCCCGTCCCCGAGAAGACGCTCGGTCAACCCGTGTGCCCGCTGGACAGCGGCGTGTGGGATCACAACCTCGCCATCGTCCGCAGCCTGCTGGACAACTACCCCGATCTCGACGGTGTGATCCTGGACGACAACTTCGAGTTCGACGGCGATCCGTGCTACTGCGCGGCCTGTCAGGCGAGGTTCGCTGCCCACTGCGAGCAGCAACCGGGCAAGCCTGACCCGCAGGCGGAAGCCGACAGCCGAGGCGCGGTCTGGAAGGCGTTCTGGAAGGAGCAGAAGCTGGGGTTCTGCAAGCGCGTCCACGACCTGTGCGCCGAGCGCGGCAAGCCGGTGGGCGGCTGGACCGCTCAACGCGGCCCGATCGCCTTCCGGGGCGTGTTCGACTTCGCGGGCGACATGGTGTATGTGGAGCCCCCCTGCAGCGTGGCCCCCCTGTGGCCGCAGGTCGGCGACTTCCCCGTGGTGACGCTGCTTTGGGGCATGAACCGAAAGCCGGAGGGAATGGAGGGGGACTTCGCCGAGGCCATCCGCGCAGGGAGCAACACCGTCGGGTTCTGGATTCAGTACGCACGCGGGGAAGGTGTGACCGACAACCCCTGGTCGCTGAGCTGGTCATCGCCGAAGGGGTTCGCCCTCACGCCCGGCAGCCTTACGGCAATTGAGCGGGCCTTCGCTGGCGCCGAGCAGGCCTGGCGCGACTACTACCGCGAGAACCTCGTCCAGGGCGATCCGCGCTTCGCCGTCACCCGCGCGGAACTCAGACCGAAAGGCCTGACGGTCGAGGTCAAGAGGTTGGATCAGCCCGCCCCGAATCGGATCATGGGGCCGGTCAACCTCGCCGCTCTCTCCCCGCAGGAGTAGAGGCCCATTCCGAGACCCAGACGGCAGTCGGGGGAGCAGTCGGGCGGCTCGGCTGAGCGCCATGAATGGCGCCCCTACATTTGGGCGTGATGATGGCCATGCACATAATAACTTGGCGGGTGTCGTTGTAGGGGCAGAGCGTGCTCTGCCCAGGTGTTGCCCGAACCGACGGCGTGGGCAGAGCACGCTCTGCCCCTACAACGACCCGA
>Ga0194112_10002193_pt1 | contig 28196 bp, 29 predicted proteins | sample TA2MahC400mmetaG_FD_146191 | JGI IMG/M metagenome (GOLD analysis project Ga0194112, IMG submission 146191) | Freshwater microbial communities from Lake Tanganyika, Tanzania - TA2015016 Mahale Deep Cast 400m | ecosystem: Environmental > Aquatic > Freshwater > Lake | place: Tanzania: Lake... | reverse complement strand
AACTTAAAACGCCTCATCTTTAGTATATAATAATATATACTAAACTATAAAAATATTTCGCTACTACAAAATATACGTTTTTTACCGACGAGAACCTAATCACTTACCGACGGAACTTTCCACATACGAAACCGCCTTCAGGATAACCAATAGCATACCTTTTGTGAACTACGTTTTTCAGGTGATGCGCTAATTCTCCAGCAGAAGATATTTTAGTGTCCGGGCAGCTTAGCATTGAAGTGCTTAATGATTCGAAAATCTTCTTCAAGCCGGGGCTGTATCCTCTTTGTTTTATAAATTCAGAAACGCTGATATCATATAATGGCTTAATATCTGTAATTGTTAGTCTTAAAAGTTCTTTTAGAAAAACTGCTTTGTCCTTGTTAGGCAAGAAATTCATGCTTAATAACGAGCTTAGGCCGCCGCTTGAAAAATTGTAAAACTCTCCGTTCTCGTATATTGCGGTGTTTAACTTTTTCACCTTGAAATCTTTGACACCCAAGGTTTTCATTATCTCTCCGCAGGCGCCTTTCTCTCCGTATCTTAAGACGTGTATTCCGTATTCGTAATTGAAACCGTCATTCCTCCATATTCTTGCCCTTCCACCTATCATGTTACTCTTTTCTAAGCAAAGGACTTTATGACCATGATTACTTAATAAAGAAGCTATTGACAATCCGGACAATCCTGCGCCTACTACTATAGTGTCATATATCATTTGTGCTTCCTCCAATAATCAGCTATTATGCTTATGTATTCGTCAAGCCTTGGGCATCTTACACCAGTGTTTTCTAAATGTTTTGTAGTGTTTGTCGTATCATAAAAAGTCTGAGCGTCCATATAAGCGATTAATTCTTTCTTAATCTTCAATACTTTTCCCAGACCCATGTTGAAACTAATCTTTGCTAAAGAAGTAGGCATATGACCAATAATAGGTTTCTTGACGTTGAATTCTTTACAACAAATATCAATTATTTCATTGGCTGTCAAAGGATTATTATCCGCGATATGAAAAGTCTTACCAATCGTATCTTTCTTCTTAGACAAAGCAACAACTGCATCAATCAGATAATCCACTGGTATGAAATTAACCTTAGCATCACCCTTGCCCGGCAAAGCCAATAAAGAAGGATAACCTAAAAGAGTCCTGTTCAAAGCCTCGAAAGCGAAGTAAAGGCCGTTGAAACTTATAGTCTCTCCTGTCTTAGAATTACCTACAGTTATTGCAGGACGGAAAATCCTAATCGGCAGGTTGTTAAGATTAATCCTGACTGAAGCCTCAGCCTTAAACTTAGTCTCCTCATAATGATTATTAAACTCTTGACCTTCGTACAATTCTTCCTCTAATATTACCCCTTTCCTTTTTCCTGAAACATAACAAGTGCTGAAATAATTAAAAGCCTGCAAGCCTTTAATCTTCTTAGCATAATCAAGAACGTTCTTAGTACCGTTCACATTAACATTCTCCGCAATATCCTTCTTGACATCTAACATGTAAATAGCAGCCAAGTGAAAGAACTCATCCGCCTCTTCTACTGGCAAGCCTAATCCTCTCTTAGTAATATCACCTGCTAACATCTGAAGACGATCCTCAATATTAGCATAAGTTTTGCTATGCTTGGAAACCATCTGCTTAAACACTGGAACATAATTAGGCTCAACTATTATCTTAATACTGTTATTATAATCTTTAAGAAGCTCAGATACTAAATTACCACCTATAAAACCAGTACCACCAGTTATTAATATCTTTTTAATACTAAAAACACCTCTTGAGAAAAGGGATAGTTTATGAGTATAAAAGTATTACGCTTAATACTTGAGGTTTATTATATTCTTTAATGTAACGGTGGATGTTCCCAAAAGTGGCACGTCCGGAACATCTTTCTAGTATTCGGAATTTTGTAGTAGTGGACAGCGCGACAAGTGTGCGGCAAGAATTTATAAAGAAAAGAGTTTGAAGTTATAAAAATTTAATGTTAAGAGGTGAAAATTATCAGGGAAATGCCCCATAAACCGAAATGTTTAAATATAGCTTAAATGCTATAATATTATACTAAAATTAATATAATAAAAATGCTAAAAAAAAGTCAAATAATAGTACTGGACTTGTTCAGGAAAGATATCTTCTTGAGCAAAACAATAAGAGAGATTTCTCTCATGCTGAAAAAAGACTACCCGACAGTTCACAGGGCTGTAAGCGAACTTGAAAAAAAAGGCGTACTCCGTGTAAGAAAGGCAGGCAATGCGAAAGTATGCGAACTTAGCCTATCTGCAGAAACAACCACTATACTATCCTTCCTCGATGAGCAGGAGGCATTATCAAAAAAAATACCTAACATAGATAAGATTCTAGCCTTTAAAGAGTTTATAGAAGACATTATCATTATCACAGGCAGCTACGCAAAAGGAAAAGAAACAAAACAATCAGACATAGACCTTGTTATAATAACAAAGAACGATGTTTTCAAAAAGCAAAAGCTATTAGAAAATCTTACCTCCCTTTTCCTACCAAAAATCCACCCCATCGTAATAAGCCAAAAAGACTTCCTAACAATGTTGCTGGAAAAGAAAGCAAGCTTCGGCAAGGAAATATTCAAGAACAAGATGATATTTAGGAACACGTCAAAATATTACTGGCTTTTGAAGGAGGCAATCGAACATGGATTCAGAGGTTGAACTTTATATGATAAGAGCAGAAGACGAATTTCTGCTTGCACAAAAGGATATGGAAATTTCGACAAATAATAGAATCAAAGAAATACTTGGCATCTCAAAAGAAAAAACCTTTTTCTATTCTGTTATCACCCATTCATATTATGCTATCTTTTATGCTGCGAAAGCATATCTCCTAACCAAACATATCAAAACGAGGGCCCCTGAAGAGCACAAAAAGACTTTTGAAGAATTTTCAAAGATTGTAAAGAAAGGAATTTTAGATGAAGAACTTCTTAGGTTGTACGAAGATGCTATAGTCAAAGCCAACGCCTTATTGAATATATTCCGTGTCGAAAAAAAGAAAAGGGGGCATTTTACATATAATATAAGGTCAGAAGCGAACATCCCTTATGCAAAAGAATCATTAGAAAACTCACGGAAGTTTACATCCGCAATAAAATCCTTAATCCCTTGAATTATTCCCTTCTTTTTCTTGTTCAAACCTTATTTTTGTGTAGGCTTTTCATCAATTTCGTGTCAAAGACAAATTTTTCTTAATGATAATATGTGTATGTCACTTCGGGAACGAGAGAACATTATATCAAACCTTTTCGTGAACCTCAAGGTTTAAAAACTTAGTATTTTTCCTTTTTCTTATGGGAAAAGATTATAGTCTTATTGCGAAGGTAAGTCATGAATCTTTAGACTTAGTCATTCCTAGACTAGCGGAAGAGTATGATTTAGAGCTTCACAAGCCGGTTATTAGCATTACTAGTTATGATTACATGCCTGACGCGGCTGGGAGATTCATCCCTGTAGGGGATTATGGTTTGATAAAATTGCAGGAAGAGTCTAACAGGTTCAAAGTCACTTGTTGCGGCACAGTTTCTCATGAGATGGGACACGCTGCCGTTTATCAGAACTGTCCAGTCTACAAGGAGACTTTCGACAAGAACCCTGAGCTTTTAATGGTTGAAGAAGGAATTAGTAGAAAGTTCATGAAAAAAGGGTTGAAAGTGTTAAAGGATGAGAAATACTTAAACTCGCACTATTACTATTTTGAAATGATAAGCTTTTACTTATATAATAAGACCTTCGGAGAGTTCATCTTACCAAGCATTTACACCGTAGGAGAAATGATCATAGAACATTATGATAAGAAAGGAGTAAGCATAAAAAGGTTAATCATCAGCCCTAAAGAGTTCGAAGATGACCTAAAGAATCATTGGAAGGACATGGTCAAGCCTCAAAGCAGGCATGCTATAAATTTTTGGGAGAAAGTTTTCAACTACTCAAATTCTTAAACATATCATCTATAGTGTTTTCGAAAACCGGCAAGTGCTTTAACAAATTCTTATTGTAAAGTATCATGTTCTTATTTCTCACTTCTTTGAAATCTGGCTGGGAGAATATGTATTCTAAGTTAAGGAATAACCTTGACTTCTTTTTCTTGATAATATTTCTTTTCTTGCATCTTTTAAGGAATAAGCCGTAAGCTTCTTGTTTAGCCTTGTCATCTTTGAAATGCTCCAACAGGTTCAACCCTGTCTTGTTCAATGATACTACCATCTTGTCTAGCAATGATGTAAAGTCTTCTTTCTTGATGATGCAACAGTCCTTACCGGCCAAGTGGTATAAAACAGTAGAGGCGAGTTCTTCCAGGTTAACAGTTGTTAAGTTCCCTATCTCTTTCATAACATTATTCATAAGAATTATTTGCAAGTTCTTCTTTAAGTCTTCTTTAACTTCAGGTTCAGGTTTTAAGCTGTAATACTTGCTTATGAGTTCTTTTTCAACATCTATTGATTTTCCAAACCTTACTGTCATCATCTTCAAGTCTTTCAAAGGAACTCCTGCTATCGGGTAATAAGATATTCCCATTGGTATCATTTTCATGCCTTTTTTCTTCTTGCTGAGCTCAGGATCAGACTGTATCTTATGATAAGCCCTCCAGGCGATTTCTGCGCTTCCGAACTTTCCTTGCCCTAACAAGCCGTCATGAGAAATCCTCCCTTCAGGGAATATTAGTATCCTTTCCTGTTGTAAGAAGCTTTCTACTGAGTATTCTAATGATTTTTCTTTCTTTTCATCACCGTCTTCTTTGCCGTATATAGGGTAAGAGAAGAGTTTTGCCATCAACGGGCCTAATGTTTTATGATGAATATATGCCTTGTAAGCCGGAGCAGGTATTGGCTTGTCATTGCCTGATGTTAATGCTATTGCTACTTGCGCAAGTGGAGGATCAGTGTAGAATAGATGGTTGCATAAGAACATCTGATAATAGTCTTCTTCTAGGTTTTCTTTGCCGTAAAGTTCTAAAGAGTCCTTGAAAACATGGTCTGCTAGGTAATGGCTGAACTTCATCAAGTTCTTATACATCTTCTCATTAGGCTTGTGCTTTATCCCGAAATCTTCTAAGCTTACCATTTTTTCAGTTTTTTAGATAGTTTATCATTTCTGAGGCTTTGTTTATAAGTATTTCTGCAACTTTCGGACCATGGAAGTGCATCTTTGGCTCATAGCCTCCTTCTTCATACCTTCTTTCTAACATTACATAGCCGAAATAATCGTTAGCTTGTGATACTACAAAAGTATGCTTATAACTTGATTTGTTTTTTATTTCCAATCCGGCTTCTGAACCAAGATCACAAGGAGCGCCTATTATTAGAGCATCATTTATCTCTATCAATTGGAGGATCGCATCACTAGGCAAATAGTTCTTGACTAAAAATCCGAAAATGTTAAATTTTTTGTAAAGCTTTACAGGCGGCAGGTCAAACGCCGCAGTAACAGCGTTGAGTCTTACCTCTTCTTTAGTCTCAATTTTTTTAGATATTTCTAAAACTTTTTCTGCCAATCCTTCTCCCACGTTCTTAGCTTTCTCGAATTTGTCCTTGCAAGGCGAAGGGCTTTTAGCAGTCACGTCAGCTAATGCACCATTAGTAAAAATCGCTATCACTCCATCCTCCTCTAAGTACTCTGCCATGTATCCGGGATAGTCCGCGCTTATCTGCCTGTTCTTACTGCCCAGACTGGTAGGATGAGCGGCGAAGTTAACAATGTACGCTTTAGTCTGCCCATCAGCCTTGTCGATTTTTATCACACCTATCTCTTCATCAACGTTAGTTTTTTTTTTCTCTTCTGCTTCTGCTGAACTTCTTGTCATGATCAGGATAACCGCTACCACTACCAATCTTTGAAAATTCTAAATCTTTATCAGCTTCCAGCACAGTCTTAGATATTTTGTCTACCAAGTTGTTGAACAATTCTGGGTTGTAATGCCCTGTGCATACTATTTCTGCAAGACTATTATCCACATAGCCTCCTGGTCCTGAATGAGTATGAGTAGCTATTATCATCAAACTATCAAGATTAACCCCCTTTACCTTTTCTTCAACCGCTTTCTTAAGATCTCTCGTAGCGATTACTATATCAGCATTTATTATTCCTATCTTCTTATACCCATTATCAAGTATTACAGCCCTGGTGTAAACATCATCGTGTATTCCTTCAGCTATCTTGTCCTTAAAATTATGACCATAACCTGCCATCGGAATCTTAGAATGTTTAGTTATTTCAGAAATTATTTTGTTTTTCGCAACGCCTGCCTTAAGCTTGCCTTCACGTTCAGTTTTTTCGTAACAAGCCTTAGGTTCAAACTTAGGCATTGGCTGAATCGTCGCACAGCCAGTAAGCAAGAATAATGCTGATGCTGCCAGCGCGGTTTTTTTGAAAAGATTATTCAACCCCATCTTTTAATACCTCAACACTTCTGGTTTCGGCTCTTCGGTTTTGAAATAATCCTTATATTTTATCTCATCATAATCTTCTAACACCCAGGTGCGCAAGTCTCGGCCTTTACCAAACTTCTCGTAAAGTTTGAAAAAATCATCCATAGACCTAGCGGATATATGGCCGTATCGTATGCTAAGCTGCTTCAGGGAATCCTCCAAGCTCTTCCCGTTGTATTGCAACTCGTATATCGTTCCTGCCAGCCCCGCCCTATCCGCGCCTCTTAGGCAATGGACTAGTAAAGGATACTCTGCTTGTTCAAAAGCTTCAAAGAGTTTCAGCAAAGAATCTTTTTTAGGAAGGCTTCGAGCAGAGAATCTTATATCATAATGCTGCACACCATATTTTTCACACGTTCTTACCTCATCCTTATACCATTCATCACCCTGTCCGCATTTACCTCTCAAGTTGATAACAGTTTTTATCTCATATTTTTTAATCATTTTCTCTAAAGAACACTCATTAAGCTGCGCTGAACGGTAAACGACTCCTTTTTCAACAGCGTGTAGGTTATTGTTAAAGTAACCGCATGAAGTGGTCATAGAAGCAGTTAATAATAACGGCAAAGCCATGCCTGCTAGTTTTTTAATAAGTGTTAATTTTTTCAACTTCTATCACTTGTTTTTTCCCTAAAAGTTTTTCTTTAAAATGCATAACAGCCCTCGCTTTGGCATAGGGTAGATAAAGCGCTGCTGTGTAATGCCCGCAGAACATCTTTTCAATGTCTGGCTTGCCCATCTCTTCCCAAAGTTTTTCAGTAGAATCTTTCAATACGACTTTATCGAAGAGGCCGTTCATCATCAAGATATTCAAAGGGTCTAACACGTTAGCATAAGCTAAAGGGTCTATCTCGTTAGTATAAGACTTGCAGACTTCTTTGAATTGCTCTAAGGTCCAGTTGTTCTCTTTCAAAATCCTGTCCCTGTGCCTGACTATTTCCGGCTCATTAGTAGTGGATAATATGTATGCTAAGTCTCCCCCTCCAAGTAAGAAGACTCCTGCCTTTATCCTATGATCTGATTCTGCCACTAGACAGCTGACTATAGCACCCATGCTAGTCCCTTGTATCCCTATCCTGTCACGGTCTACTTCTGGCTGTCTTTCAAGCCAGTCTATGCTTCTTCTTACATCTATCACTGTCTGTTTCATGACTTGAACGGTGTATTCAAACATGTTCTTCTTAGTCTTGTCGAAAAGCTTGCCTTTCCTTTCAAGTCTTAGCACTGCGAAGTCGTTTTTCGCGAATTTTTTGGCAAAAGCCTCTTCTATGAAATAACTGCCTCCAAGTATTGGTATCACTATTATCGTAGCATGTTTCTTGCCGTCTTTAGGCTTGTAATAATGAGCAGTTACTATGTCATTCTTAGAATGAGTTTTTGTAAATGAAGGGAATTGTATCTTTTCAATATCATACTTTCGAGTTTTTTCCTCTAAAGTTATCGTTGGTTTTATCTCTTGTTTCTTATAATCAAAGCAACTCATCTCTTTGTAAGGTCTTAAGAACTCATCACTAACCTTATGATGGTAAGGCATGCAGCTAGCCAAGAATGCCAGTGAAGCAGCTAATCCAATATAAGAAGCCTTCTTCTTTAGGCTGTTGAAGAATCCTACTTTCTCTTCTAACATTTTTTTAGTTTTTTGAAAACAAATGAGCAGCTATCACGTTCTTCTGAACTTCTGCCGTGCCTTCATAAATTGATAGTATCCTGGCATCCCTGTAGTACCTTTCAACGTTGTATTCGTTAAAATAACCGTAGCCGCCTAAGACTTGCACTGCTTCGTAAGCCACTTCGTTAGCAATATTTGCAGCGTAAAGCTTTGCCATTGCCGCTGCAGTATGGGTTTGTCGTCCTTGGTCGAATTCGTAAGCCGCCTTATGCACTAGGTTTCTTGCGTTTTCTATCTTTACGAGCATATCTACGAACTTGTGCTGTATGGCCTGGAAGCTGGATATCGTCTTTCCGAACTGTTTCCTTTCTTTAGCGTATTTGAAGGCTATGTCGTAAGCGCCTTGAGCCACGCCAACTGCCTGTGCAGCGATTTCTATCTTAGACTCTTCGAAGAATTTCATCGCTTGGTAGAATCCTTTGCCTTCTGTTCCGAGCAAGTTTTCTAAAGGCACTTTCAGATTGTTAAACACTAACTCTGCAGAGCTTGTTAATCTTATTCCCATCTTGTCGCCTAACTCGTTGACTTCGAATTCCGGGCCTATCATGCTCCTGTCAGCTATCAAGATGCTCATGCCCTTATATTTAGGATTTGCGTTAGGGTCTGTCTGGCATAACACTGTGTAAAAGTCTGCTATTGTCCCGTTAGTTATGAAAGTCTTGACACCAGTAAGCAAGTAATGGTCGTTCATCTTAGTAGCTACTGTATTCATTTCTGTAATGTCACTGCCATGGTCTGGTTCTGTCAACGCTATTGCTGCGCCGTATTCTCCTGATGTTATTTTTGATAAGTATTTCTTGTTCTGCTCATCATCGCCGAACCTATAAAGAAATTTACATGGTAGCGCCGCTAAGTCGATTGCTAATCCTATGCTAGAATCCGCCCTGCAGAACTCTTCAACTATTAACGTGTTTTCTAAGATGCTTAATCCTTGTCCGCCGTATTCTTCATTTACGTAAGGCGCTACGAAGCCAAGGCTTGCCGCTTTCTTGTACAATTCATTAGGAAACTCATGTTTCTTTTCCAAATCCCTCGCTAATTCATGATCGAATTCTTTGTTCGCAAAATCCCTAGCCGCTTTTTGAATATCCTTCTGTTCGCTAGTTAGTTCGAATACCATTTTAAAACCCCCTAGTTTTATCAAATAATTGCTTCAGAAAAGGGATAAATGGCTTGTTTAAAAACTTATCTTTTATCATTATAATCCCCGTTGTAGAAAGGTTTAAAAACACATAATTTAAGGAGTTTCATTAAGGGGATTAATAATATGAACGATAAAGAATGCCTGGTTGAAAGGATTTTGAAAGAAATGACAGGGCGTGGTTTGTACTCAAAAATCCATGACAAAGCGTGGTATAGCACAGAAAAAACTAAGCTTATGAAACTAGAAGTTTATGAGTTAAAAGATATGGAAAAAAGATATCTTCAGTATAATAAAAAAATATAAAAAAATTTCTTAATAATCATTTATCAGTCTTTTCTTATCAGTTATGTTTTGCCCTTTGTCGAATATTCCATCTCTTTCTATGTCCACTAGTATCCTGTCAGCATAACCGTCAAAGTCATCATCTACTATTAGTATGTAAGGCTTGTCTTCCCACCAGTCGCCTTTTTCATTCATCCTTCTCACTTCCACCATATCTTTTTTTCCATCTTCGTTCCTGTCGTATGATAATTCTACGCATGGCCACGGGCCGTCTTGTGTCGGGTAAGTTCTGCCACCTTGTCCAACAAGATTTGTTAATGGTTTGTAATCAGGCGCTTTCAAGTCTACGTCTTCTGCTTTAAGCATCGGAGTTAATGTCAGGCTTGCAGCGATTGCTGCTGATATGATTAATGCTTTTAGTTTTTTCATTTTAGTGCCTCGTATCGCTTTTTATTTAGAACACACCTTAAACTTGATGTATATGCTGGAGTATATAGGTTATAAAACTTTCGTTCGGATTACACATGCAAGCCATTTAGGGAACGATAAAACATTACGATAAAGACTTACGTAAGCCTCAAAGAAAATATTATAAACTGCATATTTCTAGGAAAGAAAAAGATGATAGAACTTACTTATAAGAAAAACGTAGAAAAATACGTTAACAACAATTTAGAAGTATTAGAAGACTTGTTAGACAAGGCTGCACAAAAATATATCAAATTAAAAAACAAGAAGAACAAGCTAGACTTCGGACAGAAACTAACCCCTAAAAACTTAGAAAGCCTAGCGCCGGTAGTCATAGCCAAAACAATGGACTATTTAGAAGTGAAACACGCTACTGACTGTTACATGAGCATGTTCTACCTCCCTGACCAGATTAAAAGAAGCTTAAAAGTAGCTGCTGGGACTTTCATAGTGGCAGGATTAGCATGCTCGTTAGACAAGCTTACAATATCTAACCTTATAATGTCCGGGATGATAGCCGCCTTGTTTGGCGCAGGATCTATAGTACTCGCAAAAGAATCCTATGCTAATTCATCATTTGATTACAAATACAACCATTTGATGATAGGGGCGAAAAACACGGTAAATGCAGTAGGATCAGTAGCACATGAGTACACTCACTGCTTACAACATTACTTCACCGATCTTAACATAAAACATAACTTGAATAACCCTATAATAGAAGGGCATGCGAGAGGCTTAGAAGGCATAATCTCAGAAAAATACGCACAAGATTTTAACAACGAAGCTTATAATTACTTACATTCAGAAAGGGTGGCAAGAGAACTAAAAATCGCTTACTTATACACTTGCAACAAGAAAGAAATAACACCTAAAAAAAGCCTGAAAGAATTACCCATACCATTAGACAGCATATTTTTTTATATCATAGACATAGACCATTACAGCCTTGGAGTAACAGCGATGACGATAGCCAGTGCTAAAAATGGCGATGACGTTTACAAAAAGGTAATGAAGAACGATTTCGACTTCTTAAAAATTATCCCATAAACTTAAATATTATTAAACACTAATAGTGATTTATGAAAAACTGGGTGAAACTTCTAATGTTCATACTAGTGTCAGAACTGGCAGGAATAATAGGTAGTTTTTTCACAAGACAATCAGTAACTACTTGGTATGCCACTTTAGAAAAGCCTTTTTTTAACCCGCCAGGATGGGTCTTCGGACCAGCATGGACTACACTATACTTATTGATGGGTATAGCAGCGTTTTTAGTCTACCGGAAAGGTTACAAAAGATCTAAAACAGCTTTGAAATTTTTCTTTATACAACTATTTTTTAACATGATATGGTCGTTACTATTCTTCGGACTGAAAAACCCGTTACTAGCATTCATAGATATCGTAATATTATGGTGTTTAATACTCATAACAACTTATTACTTCTACAAAGCAGACAAGACAGCAGCTTACCTGATGATACCTTACATACTCTGGGTTAGCTTCGCATCAATACTAAACTTTTCAATATACGTCTTGAACTGAATAATAATATTTATATCTTTAGATTATATTAATCATAGTCATGGAAAACAATGTGTTATGCCCGAAATGCAAGACTCCCCTGCAGAGGGAAGAAAGTATAGAGCCTGTAAACAAGAACGAAAGAAAAGTAATAGTGCAAAAACTGATGGACTTCAAATATTACAGGGTAATAACCCAATACTGCCCTAACTGCAACATGGAGATAAGGAAGAAAGTTCCTCTGTCTTCTTTCGAATACGCGAAACTAAAGCTTTGATAAAAGCTACTAGGCAATATAAGATTATTAACCTAGTTTTTAAGAGATTTAAGAATTTACGCTGCGTTCATCAGCTTCTTTAAAGTTATACCATTCTTTGTTATGTTAAAATGGCATGTGGTTTTCGGATGATTAGTTCCCCTCATCTTGAGTATTTCTATACCTCTAGTTCTTCTCATCCTTACCTTATCATGGTATAATAGTATTACACTGTCTGCTTCAGAACTTAGTGTTAAGTTAATCGCTGAATGGTTGACTTGTTCCTGCTCTGTCAGCAAAGTCGTGCACCCCCATTTGCTTATCATGTGGAACAGTTTTAACGCTGCTTCTTTCTTTGAAAACTCGGTCTTGTAAAGCATTGAGAATGATGTTATCGAGTCTATCACTAGCCTCTTAGCAGATATTTCAGTCATTAATGATTCTATAGTTCCGCCGCCTTCTGATATCATTTTCTTGATCTGTTCAGGCATGTATTTTAAGAATATGAAATCCCCTTCTTTTTCGTATTTTCTCAAATCCCATCCAAGGCTTGCCATATGGCTGTAAAACTTTTCTTTATCTTCTTCAAATGTTACATAGACTCCTGTCTCTCCTCGCTTGCAGCCTTCTAACAAGAATTGTGTTGCGAATATCGTCTTTCCAGCACCTGGACCTCCGACTAGTAAGTTTACACTATTCTCTATAAACCCTTTCCCGCATAGCTTGTCAAAAGATTTTATTCCTGTAGTGACTCTTGCAGGAAGCATACGCTTCAAATCATTTTTCTTAATTTTCATAATTTAAAAAAAAAGGAAAAAAAGTTTCCTTATCTCCTCAACCTTTTCATTACCTTTTGATATATTCCTAGCTGGAGTGTCAGTAATAGCGACAGTATTAGTAATAACATCCCTGCCGGTATCATTAACATTTTTTTGTTACCAAGGTTGAATCCTCCCAGCCCCGTTATTGCACCCGTTATTCCTGATGGTTTTGGAGTTTCTTGTGGTTCCTCATATGGCTTGTTATCCTGTGTCCCTGTGTTTTCTCCTGTATTGACTGGACATTCTTGTTCTTCCCGTGCTGTTCTCGTCCCAGTTATCAGTCCGCATTTTTCTCTGATTTTGCATGTCCTGTATTGTGTTGCTTGGTTTGTGCACGTGCTCCATTCATCACATGTTTTTGAAACTTCTTCACATGGGTACTCTTTGAATACTACATCACCCGGATTAGTAACTCCTCCTAAGCTAAGAGTTGAGAATACTGTTTCTATTTGTTGGTTTATAGTTTGCTGTAAATCTTCATCCTCATTATCTTCTTCATCGGACTCTTCACCACCGGAACCTTCATCTCCACTATCTTCATTACCGGAACCTTCATTGTTACAAGTATTCGTCACATCATCAGGACACTCATCAACACAATCTTCTTTCACCCGTGTAGGCCTATTTGAGAAATCAGATTTCTCATCATACCTGCTAATCCAATCATAAATCGTACTCCGAGGTTTCTGCAACTCACTAGCAATCCGGTCACCACTCCAACCCAACTTATACTTTCTAATACAAAACTCCCGCATCCGAACAATATCCCTTTCCATATTCTATCCCCCCCTCCAAAACAGGATTGATTCATTACTTTTTAAATGTCCGACTAATCCGGGATAGAACAGGGAAATCTGTTAACAGAAATATTTATAATACATCTATACAACCCGTTTCTTAAATAATAAAACCATAGGGGGATGTTATAACATGGCAAAAAAAAGTTATTTCTTGGAAGAAGACATACAATTCCATTTTAAGAACACGATAAAATGGGATAAGATAATACCATTATACGAAGAACTAGATGATAAGTTCAAGCTTGAAGACGCTGTAGCGATGTACGAAGCAACATTAAAAGAATTAGGAACAATATCAGCCAGTGAATTAGCAGAAACCGCAAAAGAAAGTGACGAAATAGGGGCAAAACTAGAAAACGGCGAAGTAATATACACCGAAGGATTCAAACAATGCTTACAAGCTTTCAAAGAATCAGAAGCACTAGCATTAAACGTCAAGAGAGAATATTCAGGCCCTGGAATGCCAGGAATCGTCAACGTCATAAACCTTGAAATGATGTGCAAGGCAGACCCTGCATTCATGACAGTCTACGCTTTCTACGCAGGAGTCGCAAAAACGTTAGAGCCTTTCGCATCAGAAGAGATGAAACAAAAATACATCCCTAAACTCGTCTCTGGAGAATGCAACGGCTCAATGTCCTTGACAGAATCAGAGGCAGGATCAGACCTGGGACAGATAAGAACACTAGCAGAGAACAAAGGCGACCATTGGGAAGTAACCGGTAACAAGATATTCATCAGCAACGGCAACGGAGAGCTAAGCCTAGTACTAGCCAGATCAGATTCGAAAACAGAAGGTAAGACAGACGGCTTAAGCATGTACTTAGTGCCGAGATTCGTAGAAAAAGACGGCAAGAAGACAACAAACTTCAAACTAGAAAGGCTGGAACATAAGCTAGGGATAAAAGGCTCACCAACCTTAGAATTATCATTCGACAAATCAATCGGATACTTAGTAGGGAAAGAAGGAGACGGGCTGAAACAAATGTTCTACCTTATGAACGAAGCAAGGCTCGGAGTGTCAGTACAAGCATTAGGAATCGCACAGAAAGCGTTAGAAGAAGCCAAAGAATACGCAAGCCAAAGAGTACAGTTCGGCAAACCAATAGGTAAGCATGAACTCTTAGCTGACAAACTAATAGACATGGAAACAGACGTCAAAGCCATAAGAAGCTTAATCTACAAAGCGGCAGAATACGAAGACATAAAAACAGGTCTTGAAGACCAATTAAAAAACTTCAACGGAAGCAAAGAAGAAAAAACCAAACTAGAAAAACAGTTCAAAAAATACAAGTACTTAGCAAGAGAGATGATTCCTTTGATAAAATATTTCTCAGCAGAAAAAGCCATACAAATAACAAGAGATAACATACAAATACATGGAGGCAACGGATACACTACAGAATACGCTGCAGAAATGCACTTAAGAAACGCTGTGATAACAGCGATCTATGAAGGTACTAGTCAGATACAATCGTTAATGGCGATGGGAGACAGCCTGAAAAACCCGAAAATAATACCTTACGTAGAAGGGATAAAAGGGTTTGGAAAGCATTTCAAAGAATTACCAAAAATGTTCAGCTTAGAAGGGTACGCGTTAGAATCAGAAAGGATGTTCAACGGCGCAGTTGATTACCTGAAAAGACCTTTCGCAATAGCCAAGCTGAAAAAAGACAAGAAAGCAGAAGGAGAAGCATTATCATATGCTATGCTTTATGCAGAAAGGCTTACAAAATTAAAGGCTTACAAGACAGTAATCGAAATCTTAGTAGACGAAGCTAAGAAGTTCCCTGAAAGGAAGCCTTTAGCAAAAAGATTTGTAAGAAACTACATGCCAGAGATTAGAAAAGAATACGAAATGATAACCAGCGGAGACAAGACGACACTAGAATATATCAAATCATCAAAATAAAGGAGGCAGTATTAATGAAAGACGTAAAAAAAGTCACAGTCTTAGGTTCTGGAGTCATGGGTTCAGGAATAGCAGCCCACTTAGCCAATTCCGGATTTGAAGAAATCTACTTGTTAGATATCCTTCCTCCAAAACTTACAGAAGAGCAAATACAAAAAGGCTACACGCTAGAAGACAAGAACATTAGAAACTTACTAGCAAGAAAAGGCTTGAACGCCATAATAAAAAGCAACCCTCCACAGCTAGGATCTTACAAGCTGACAAAAAACATCACGATAGGCAACACGACTGATGACTTTGACAAGTACGTCTCAGAATCAGACTGGATAATAGAAGTAGTCCCAGAAATAGCAAAGATAAAAAATGATACGTTCAAAAGAATCGACAAAACAAGAAAACAAGGAAGCATAATAACCTCTAACACTTCAGGAATATCAATAGACAACATGATAAACGGCTGCTCTGAAGACTTAAAGCAGAATTTCTTAGTAACGCATTTCTTCAACCCTGTAAGGTTCATGAAACTCTTAGAAATAGTAAAGACAGACGTCACAAAACCAGAAGTATTAGACACTATGGTAAAGATCGGGGAAGAAAAACTAGGCAAAGGAATAGTCTACAGCTACGACGTTCCAGCATTTGTCGGCAACAGGGTAGGCGGATACTTCCTGATGAAACTCATAAGCATGTTAAATAAATATAACATTGAGACTTTGAACAACGTATTCGACCCGAAACTAGGGTACGGTGGAAAACCATTCTCAACCTGCGACTTGGCAGGAGTAGACGTAGTATACCACGTCATGAAAAACATCTACGACAACACTAATGACGAATGCCATGAAACTTTCAAAACGCCAGAATTCATGGAACAGATGGTAAAAAAAGGATTACTTGGAAGGAAGACTAATCAAGGATTCTTCAAAAGAGACAAAATAAAAGGAAAAAAAGTAGACTTAGTCATTGATCCAAACACTTTAGAATACGTTCCTAAAAAGAACCCTGCAATACAATCAGTAATAGACGCTAAAAGAGCAAGAACTTTAGAAGACAGTATAAAATCAATATACTACGCTAAAGACTTAGGCGGAGAAATCTACCGGACTATTATAAACGAATGGATAAGATATGCTTTCAACAGGGCTCCAGAAATAAGCCCGGAAGGGATAGAAGGGGTTGACAAGGCAGTAAGATGGGGATTCAACCAAAAACTAGGGCCTGGAGAAATAGTCGATGTAATAGGCGGAGATAATGTTATAAAAGAATTAGAAAAAACAGGCGAACTCCCACAAACACTGAAAGAAGTAAAAAAAGAAAAATGGAAGAAAGTATACATCCGCGACGAAATGGGGCCAGACTTCGTCTTCAACAAGAACAATTACAGGAAGACCATAAGACCAGAAAAATGTTCAAGCTTCAAAGACTTAGCAAAAACAAAAAAACCAGTTTTTGAAATCAAGAAAGGCGGAAGGGCTTTCGACATCGGAGATGACGTCCTTGCACTAGAAATGCTGTCAAAGAACGGCACAGTAAACATGGAACTAATGGAAGCTATCAACAAAGGCATCGAAACTGCAGAAAAAAACTACAAAGGACTGATAATAGGTAATGATTTCGAAAACTTCTCATTCGGAGCAGACTTAGACATGATGCTCGGATTCGTACTAAGAGGAAAGACAAGAGTATTAGAAAAAGTCATCAAAGACTTCCAAATGATGAACTACAAGATAAAATTCGCCAAAGTCCCAGTAGTCGTGGCAAAGAAAGGAATGGCATTAGGCGGAGGCTGCGAAATGGGATACGGAGCACATATCAGAGCAGCACACGACTCATTTGTAGGACTTGTAGAATTCGGAGTAGGACTGATACCTGGCGGCGGAGGAGTAAAAGAAACCTTAGTAAACAAGTACAACAAATACTCTAACAAGAAAGGATCGAAACCGATAGACTATATAAGAGAAGCCTTCGAACAGATAGCATACGTGAAGATTGCGATGAGCGCTCACGAAGGTAAAGAACTAGGCTACATGTCAAAAAGTGACGGTATAAGCATGAACTCAGACTTCTTACTACACGATGCTAAACAAGACGTGCTAAGCCTTTCAAAAAACTACCAGCCACCAAAAGAAACACAAGTATTACTCCCAGGAAGGGATATGAAAGCAACATTATACACCGGGATAGACTTAGCAGTAGCAGGAAAACAAGTCCCACCGATGAAAGTGCCAGGATTCATAAGAAAACACTTTGAGTTAGTTACCAAGACATTAGCGGATATAGTATCAGGAGGAGACATAATCTACCCGAAATACTTTACCGAACAAGAACTGTTAGACAAAGAAAGAGAAGGATTCTTAAGACTGACAACAGAAATGTCTTACAAAGAAAAGTTCGCATGGCTTAACATCTCAGCAGCTACCCTTAAGAAAAACAGGAATTTGTTACAGCCATACGCATGGGCGTTCGGCTCGGTGAAGAATTCGTATCTTAATAAAGAAATTTTAAGGAAGGTGAAATCATGAAAGAAAAAATATATATCATAAACTCTAGAAGGCTGCCTTGCTGCAAAAGCAAAGGGGACAAGATACCGGCAGAAGAAGGCGGAGACGGCAAGAAAAGCTACCTGGGAAAATACGAAGCGGTAGGAAGCGTAGAACTATTGTCATACGTGATAAAAGACTTATTGAAAACTACTCACGTACCAGTAGATGATATTGACGATCTATTAGTAGGCTGCGCGTTACAAGACGGAGACCAAGGAGCTAATGTAGCAAAGATAGTACAATTAGTAGTAGGAATGCCTTATCACGTACCATCTGCAACTATCAACAGACTATGCGGATCAAGCCTTACATCAACCATGAAGGCTGCAGAATTCTTAATCGCAGGACAAACATTCAAAGACGAAAAACCAGGACTAGTACTAGTAGGCGGGGTAGAAAACATGGGCAAACACAACATGATGGAAGCCTTCACTCCAAGCAAATACTTCTACGACGAATTTGGAAAAAACAACACAGTCGCTCTTAGTATGGGACTCACGGCAGAAAAACTCGCAGAAGTCTACAAGATATCCAGGAAAGAACAAGAAATATTCGCATACAAAAGCCATGCAAAAGCCATAAAAGCACAAAACGAAGGAAAATTCAAAAATGAATTAATAACTGTCACACTACCAGACGGAGAATTCTTAACACAAGACATAGGACCAAGAAATTATTCCTGCCTAGAAGAAGCATTAAACGCTTACAGCAAGCTCAAACCCGTGTTCAAAAACGGCGGGACAGTAACAGCAGCGACATCAGCGCCATTCACAGACGGAGCAGCAGGGCTGTTCGTAGCAACAGAAACATACATGAAAAAGATGAAGCTAGAACCTATGGCAGAAATAATAAGCTGGGCGTCAGTAGGAGTCGATCCTAGCATAATGGGATACGGACCAGTAGACGCCACCAAGAAAGCCTTGAAAAGGGCAGACATGAACCTAAAACAGATAGGGCTGGTAGAGTTGAACGAAGCGTTCTGCTCACAAGCACTGACATGCATCAAACAGCTAAGCAAACACTACAAATTAGACGAAGAAGAATTCAAAAGCATAATCAACGTCAACGGAGGAGCAACAGCCTTAGGACACCCGTTAGGAGCTACTGGTGCAAAATTATTAACAACAATAACACATGAGTTACAAAGAAGACCAGACGTAGAATACGGACTAGTAACGATGTGCATCGGAATGGGACAAGGAGATGCCATAATATTGAGAAACTGCAAATACAAGTAATGAGAATAAGATGGGAAACAAAGGATTAGTAAAAAAAATCAGTACAGGAATAAGCGTTTTAGCATTAAGTGCCTTAATCGGAAGCGGAATCTGTTACTCAAAAGAAATAAACCCTCAAGGCTATGAAATTCCAGACTATGGCGACCTAGTCCAGCACTTAGGGCATAAACATATGGATTTGACAGACAAGATAGAAGGCAGAGAGACTCGTCTTGATTATTACCTTATAGAAAACCAGAGCGAAGACATAGAATCTGTTGAAATCACTGAACTGACAGTACAGAGCATAGCATTCGGTTACGGAGTAACAACAACATACAAACAAAAAGATGGAAAGTCACCAGCTAGACAAGAGCGTTATGCAATATTTGATGAAGACGGTGACGAAATTTTCGAAACTAAATACACAGAAGAAGAAATGAACAAAAAATTTATGGACGGATCTGTGCTACCAGACTGGATTTTAAGATAGGGGAAAATAAAATGATGAGAAAGAAAGATTACAAACTTGAAAACACGCTTGGAAAACTTATCAAAGAATTAAGAAACAATAAGTACTCTATCAATAGTTATACTGAAAGCTATCCATGCTTGACATTTGAAATAAGCAAAGATTGCAAAGAAAACCCTTACAGATGCAACCCACTAGGAAGAATCTACGTCGCAGACGAACCGAACGGAGTCGAAACTAAAATATTGATATACGGCGGGGAAGATTTCCTCAAAGACAAAGAAAAAATCTTAAGCATAGCAAAAAAATACTTAGAAAAACAACCTAAAATAAAATCAAAATCTACAAAACATAAATTTGAAGGATACAAGCATCATCAATGGATTAATGAAGGATACAGGGCGGCAAGGTCAAGCCCGCCACATTCCACTAATTTAAAGCCAAAATATAATGGGAATCTTGAAGAAGTAATAGAAAAGCGTAAAATCCCACCACAATAATCAAGGATAAAACTGTTTGTTGCTTATCGGCTCACGCTTTTTCTTTTCTATTTCTTTTTCTACCTCTTTCAGCAGCGACTGGTATAAAGAATCAGCTTCTATCATCACGTGTTTAGTCATCGGAGTTATCCCGCGATAAGTTTTAGTGTCACCGTCTTTTGTTATTCTCACGACATCATCACTTGGTTTTATCATGTTATCCATGTTGTTGTCAATCATCACCCATTCTTCACCATTTGAAAAATCTACTGTCATCTTGTAATCCGGCTCGTAACCAAGAGAAGAAGTGTATACTTTTTCATACTTAACCTTCTTATCACCAATCTTGCCGTCATAAAGCGTTCTTGAGCCTATAGCGCAGCCAGCAATCACACAGGCAGAAATTATCGTGATTAAGGTTTTTCCGGCTTTCATCGTATATTCTCCTACCTATCATCAGATTTTATAAACCTTTGGATATAAAAATTTAAAAAAACAGAGGGTTTTTATTTCCCTAATTTTTTTCTTCTCCAACCCTCGTAACTAAACACTTCGTTAAATCCTTCAAACTCGGTTTCTGCTTTTTTTATTTCTTCTTTGCTTAAGAAACCTTGCGCATATCTGGTAAGCTTAGGTAGTCTGTTTTCAAGATCAAAAACTTCACGTTCTTTCACCCAGTCATATTTCAAGTGGTTTTCCCAATTAACAGTCTCTCCTGACTTAACATTAACAATGCCTGCCTTTCCACCGATAGTACACGCGTAACCTTCCCAAAAACGACAATCAAAAACCGCATCCTTAAGGTTTAAAAGAGGAAACGGTGGCTTGTCTGGATTTGGACCATCAAAACGGTATTCTGAACCATGTCCTGAAGACGTAACTGCATACTTACTGTCTGTAAAACGAGATTGTAACGAGATAAAAGTTTCTCTCAACATGTCATACTTATTTATGAAATCGTATACTATCTTAGTTAACTTCATTTTATCTTTTATACATCTTATCGAACAATTCTTTGTAATGTTCTAAGACTTTATCCCTTTTCACTTTCAACGTAGGTGTTAATAAGTCTGGCAAGGTTGTTTCTTGGCCTTTAATTTTTACTGTGCCTTGTTGGGAAAGATCTGAAGGCAGTAATGCAAAGTTTGTCAGGCTTGCGTAATCTTCCAGCCCTAAGTCTTTGTTTATCTTTTTCACTTCTTCCCTTATCAATTTTTTTACTTTATTGTTAGTCACTAGTTTTACCCTTTCTTCGTAAGGCATAGGATGTTCTGGTGTCAAGTCCTGCATCGTGTTGAAGTATTTTATCAGGTCTTCATCGAACTTGTCGTCTAATGTTACTGTCGCTTTCAAGTATTCGTAATTCGGAACTATCAATCCTGTAATGTACGGCTCTGCTTGTCCGTGTATCATAACTTGGCTTATCAGTGTTGAGGCTTTCAAAGGCTCTTCTAACTCTTCAGCTAAACCAATATTCTGTCCAGTGTTAAGCCTTATGTCGTTTTTCATCCTTCCCACGATGTATAAGTATCCTTTTTCATCTAGTTTTCCTTTATCGCCTGTTAAGAAATATGTCTTGCCGTTGATGTTTTTGAAGACTTTCTTGGTTTTCTCCTCGTCTTTCCAGTATCCTTTGAACACCATAGGGCCTGATACTGTTATTTCACCATCGATTATTTTAACGTCTGCCCCGCTTATCGGTTTTCCTATCGTGCCTTTCTTGTTATAAGTCGGCGTATTAGCAGATATTACTGGAGAAGTTTCAGTCAGTCCATAACCGTTGTATAATGATATCCCTATCTTTCTTGAGAACAAGTCTTCAATCTCTGATGATAAAGGGCCTCCGCCTGTTATGCAAAACTCTAAGTTGCCTCCAGTCTTTTCTCTTATCTTAGCAAATACTAAATGATCCATCTTCTTGTTCATAAAAGTTAAGAATGCTCCAGGGTTCTTACCTTCTTCTAATGCTTTCAAATATTTCTCTTTCGTGCTCATCGCGGTGTTGAACATTTTTTTCTTAAACTTAGAGGATGCTAATCCCATTTTTATCTTGTCTAACACTTTTTCGTAAAGTCGAGGCACTGCGAGCATTACTGATGGTTTGAAAATTACTAAGTCAGTAGCTACTGTGTTAGCGTTTTCTGCAAATCCTATTTCTGCTCCGATGTAAAGGAGTGATAATAATCCTGTGTGTTCGAAAGCGTGGCTGTAAGGTATTATTGACAAAGCCCTTGCTTCTGGAGTTACTGTCGGAAAAGCTTCTTTAATGGCTTTGATGTTAGATATCACATTATCGTGGGTTATCATAGCCCCTTTAGGGCTTCCTGTAGTTCCTGAAGTGTACATGAGCATTGCTAAGTCATCATCTTTTATCCTGTTGCTTATATCTTCCAAATTTTGAGGGACTGTCTTTCCAAGTTCTAGAATATCTGCAAACGAAGCTACGTCTTCTACTCTTTCCATAGTTACTACTCTGTTAGTGGCTCCTTCTTTGCAAGGGATGTCCAAGCCGTACAAGTAGTTTATTGATCGTTTAGCAGATTCTATTGTGGAATCTTTTTCAGAGTCTTCTAAGGTTTCCATTATTTTTTCATAATTCTCTTTTGTAGAAGCTATTATCAGCCTGGCGCCTGAATCTTCAAGTATTTCTTTAATCTTCTTAGGCGTATAAGTCGTATAGATAGGAACTGTTATGTTTCCTAAAGCGTAATTAGCCAGGTCAGCCACTACGAATTCTGTCCTGTTTTCTGACATTACAGCTACTCTTTCGCCATTCTCATAACACTTTTTAGGGCCTATCCCTAAGTTCATAAGCCCGGATGCGAAATCATCAACCATCTGCCCTAAGTCTTTATAAGAAATAGACTCGTATTTTTTCTTATTTTTAGTAGATAAAGCTGGTTTGTCACCAAATTTTTTAGTACTTTTTTTAATAAGATGATAAATACTCATAATACACACCTCCTTAAGTCTTTAAAACTATTTTTCCTAAGTTTTTAAATATTATTACTTATTTAACTGTATGATAGAATGTTGTTTAATTTGTTGTATATACTGTTCTATTACTGGTTTTAAATCGCTTTCAGGGAAGGTTTTTAAGAAATAGTCTGCTTCTTTCAATGCTTTCATCCTTTGTTTAACAGCTTCATAAGATAGTATTAGGAAGAAACTTGTCCGGTCAGCCCTGAAATCTTCAGGCGTCATCTGTTGTTTTAAGAATTCAAAGTCTTGTACGCATTGTTCATACTTTTGGTCAAAGAAGTTCACATAACCATACATGAAGAATTTCCTGTTCATCTGGTCCATTTCTGACTTTGCAAGGCTTGCAATTTTTTCATCGCCAATTTTTTCAAGCTCTTGATATATGGCTTTGGCTTTTTCGTAATCGTTTAGCGCAGAGTAAGACTCGGCTAGCAATAGTTTCGTCTCAGCGTCTTGTCCTTTAAGGCTTTCTACAGCTTTTTCATAGTCTCCTTTCAAGTAATCGCTGAGCTCGCTTCTTCTTTTATAATCCCATAGTTTTTTAGAGGCTTTTGATACTACTTTTTCAGAATCTTTTCTTATTTGTTTATAGTGATCTGGCAGGAAGTCTAGTACGTCTTTTGCCCTGAATAATGCTTCGTAATAATTGCCAAGTTCCAGGTTAGATTCTGCTAGCCCTGCCATGGCTTCGTCAGCGAAGTTGTTTTCCATAATCCCTATGCTGGAGCATTCTTCGAAAAAATCAGCGGCTTGTTCATAGTCTTTCAGTTCAAAGGCTAAACATCCGAGATAGAATAGTGTTAGGTAATGAGTAGACTGGTCGAGCTTTTCCTTTTTCTCCTCGTCATCATATACTTCTTTTAGTAATGTGTAGGCTTTTGAGAAGTCTTTGTGATCTATGAATCCTATGTAAGTTCTTACTTCTAATCCTAAAAGTTCTTGTGAGTCGGGGTATTTTTTTACAAGCTCTCTTATCTTAGGCACTAGTTCTTTAAGCATTTTTTTCGAGCCTTTATGGCTGAATGGTTCTGAGACAAACTTTTGATAATAAGCCATGATTTCTTTTTCAAAGTTTAATTTCTGTAAGAATGATCCGTCTTTTAGGCAGTCATAATGGTGTTCTTCATCAGGAGGGAATACTAAGGTCTTGAGGTTGAACTTGTTTGAATAATCATGCCATGTCGGGTCAACGACTATGTATTCTAATGTTTTTTTGTTGACAAAAGCAGCGAAGACGTGCCCAGGCATCATCATCTGCACCATATCAATATCTTTTGTAAGCTCAGGGTATTTTTTCTTGGAAGTTTCGAACATTACTTGCAACGCGGATGTTAGGTTCCTGCATACCATCTCGACAGAGTTGGGCTCGCCTTGTTTTTTAGAAACTTTATAATATTTCATTGGGGTGTACCCGTCATAATTATTGTTGTCGGGGCCCATTGTTATTTCTTCTATCCCCATTAATAACATGTCTGCTGGCGTATAGTCAGTTTTTATGTTTTCTTTTATTGCGAGTTCAGGTCCTTTCTTAGGGTCCTTGATTATCTCTTTTTTTAGTTTGTCATCAATTTTTTGCAAGGAGCTCCAGCTTACACCATCAAATCTTCCGTCTTTGTTTATGTCTGATCCTATGCCTCCGCCGAGTAGGAGCATTTTCCAGTTGTATGTTGTTAAGTATTCTAAGGCCATGTTTAGGCCTACTATCAGGTCGGTTGGTGTTTTTATTTCATAGTTGAGTTTTTCTTTGAGGACTTTTTCGAATATGAAGTCTGAGAATTCTTGTTCGTTGACTCCTCGGTTGAAATTGAATCCTGTTCGTTCGTTTATAAAAACTTGGGTGTTTAGTTCTGTTATTATTTTTTGTAGAAATTCTTCTTGGTTTTCTATCTTCTGTTTGGTAGCTCCGTTGTCTAGGTTGTTTCTGAATGTTGTGTAGTCTACTCTTTCTATGACTTTTTTGTTATTGTCAAGGTATTCAGCTTCGGTCTGGTTAGCTTTGGCTAGTCCTGGCGTGAATAGCCATGCCGCGGCTACTAGTGTTGCTAGTGTTTTTTTTAGTTTTCCAGCCATAAATACCTCTACTGTAAACTATATATTACATTACATACTTGTTACAAGTTATATATAAGTCTTTGCTTCCCCCAAGAACAAGGTTTAAATAATTTCCAAACCTATAAAACATTAAACAAAAATGAGGTGGCCTAAAACATTTCTCAAAGACAAGAACCTAGAAAAGAAAATAGAAGAGTATTCTCAAGAAGTTGTAGAAAACGAGATGCCAGGAAGCTACAACGAAGAAGAAATGACCAGCAAGATATGCGACTACGTAGGCACATACCAACTTCTTTACTTCAACACTTACAGAAAAAAAGTCAGAGAACAAGTCCACGACCTAAACTACAGAAAACCAAAACTGTTAGGAGAAATAAAAGACAAGATGAACAATCTAGAAGAAGAGCTAAAAAAGTACAACCTAGAATGGGACTGCATAGCCAAAGACTGCTATAACGAAAAGGTTTACCAGGAATCAAAAAAAAGCATAAGAAGCTACTGGATGAGAATAGGATTCGTACATTACAGCAAAATAGTCAATTACTTGCCCATAAAAGCAGCCAAGTTCTTCATAGACAGATCGCCACCAGAATTAGTACCGACTTGGTGGGACATAATAGGCGGAGCTTCTTACCTAACAGTATTAACAGGAGAAACAATACTAATCAGCATGACATTAGGCTACGGATGGGTTTTCATGATCTCAGCTATGGCCACAGGACTAGTCCACGGATTCTCAGACCTCGAGCGAGAACGTGAAATGATAAAACAAGAAAAAGACTTTATCAAAAGATACAAAAAAGTAGAAGCAAAAAAAGAACTGATAAAAAGCTTAAGAGAAGAAAAAGAAAACATATCAAGTTTTATAAAAGAAAACATAAGAACAGATATTTTCTAAAAAAAACTTTATTTCATAATATTTATATAGAAGTTTTGCCATATAACAGATATAGATGGTTTGGTATAAACAACTAAAATTCAAAGAGAACCCGCTTGATTCTAGGCCGAATCCTAAGCTCATAAACTTAGAAGACCAAGAAGAACAGCTAGTAAACCATATAATGAAAGAAGAGATATGCTTCCTTAACGGACCTACCGGCTCAGGAAAAACAAGCCTACTAATGAGAGTAAGAAACTTACTGCAAGACCATAAGTTTATATACTTAGACGCTGACGACTTACCAAAAGACTTCAACATAGAAGAAGAGCTAAAAAAACAAAGAAACTTCTTTGACATGCTCACCTTCAGAAAATACCCTGCCAAGAAACCAGTGTTAATAATAGACGAGTTCCAAGCAACAGACCCTAATATAATACTCAAAGCAAGAAGCAAATGGGAGAACAGCGACGAAAGAGTCATCAGAAGCATAATAATAGCACAGATAGACAGACACTTGGCCAACGTCTCAGGATCATTCAAAGAACGACTAGGCAAAAGAATGATAAGCCTAAACATGATGGACAACAAAGGAATGAGAGAACTCTTGAAAATGAGGCTTAATAATAAAAAGACTAAAATGAATTATTCTGACAAGTTCACAGAAGAAGCCATAAACCTATTGATAAAATGCGCAGACAACAACCCAAGAAGACTACTAGAATACACAGACATAATATTCGACTTCCACTACACAAAATTCAAACACCTAAACCCGATACTCAAAGGAAAAGACTACAAAATATCACACTTCGTAGTAGAAGACATACTAAATGACAAAGGACTGAAAGTAGAAGAATTCAAGAAAAAAGACCTAAGAATCAAAAGACTGCCATTCGCTGAAAAGTTCGACGAAGAAGAAAAGAAAATACTACAGTTCATACTAGAGCATGATTACTCAACTTCTAAAGAAATATCACAAAAACTAGAAATGTCCCCAGTCAAGATAGCAAGGATAGTAAACAGCTTGAAAAACAAAGAAGGAGTAGTAGTTTCTGGAAGAAAAGGCAAATACAAAGTCTACGAGATAAGCCCAGGCGTCAAACGGGCGATGATAAACAAATAAAGCCCAAAGGATGTTAAGAAACAACAAAAATTGGCTTTTAGCGGTAGTATTAATAATTCTTGGGGTTGTTTTTATGTTAGTAATTTTTCACACAGACAAGAATAAATCACAAAGTATAAATTTACCTTCATGCGGAGATAAAAAAGAAATTTTTTCATTCTCCCCTATTGATCTGAATGCTGTAGAAAGAGTTACTCCGCAAGGGGAATTTGGTCCAAGTGGAGGGCATGTTTTTCCTGTAAAACATGTTTATTTCTTAGATAAAGATTCTCCAAAAACTTATAGTATGGATATTAACAGGCCAAAAGTTGAAATGCATGCTCCTGCTGATATGTGGATAACACACATTCAAAAATACTGGGATAAAAATCGGGGGGATGAATATTATGTACATTTTAGTCCTTGTAAAGAAATTTCCGGAGGTTTTTTTCATATGTCAGATATTTCTCCAAAATTAAAAAGTGAATTTGAAAAACATAAAGAGGATAAAAAAGACATCCAGGATAGGGGAATAGTAACATTTGAATCAATTAATAGTTTTGTTAACATAAAAGTTAATGCGGACGAACTTATAGGATACGCTAGTGTTAAAAGCACACAGATGTTTGATTTTAATCTTATTGATACAAGAGTGCCAGAATTAAATTTTATCAATAAAGAAAGATTCGCAAAACATCGCGCTTTTGACCTACTTCATGAAGTCTGCCCGTATGATTATTTTACTCCAGAAATTAAAAGCAGTTTATATTCTAAAATTTCTGGCTATTTTGATTCTAATAAAAAAAGAACTAAAGAACCATTTTGTGGGGAATATATGCAGGATATACCAAATACTGCTCAAGGTATTTGGTTTAGAAAAGGGACAGCAAACGGTGAACAAGGAAAGGAAAATATTATTGAAAGAGAAATTCTGCACTTAGCTTTAGCCCATGAAGCATATGATCCACAAATGCCAGTTCTATCTGCAGGTTCTTTAGAAGGATTAGAACCAATTTTATATTACATTGAGCCAAAAACAGACGGCTTAATAAATAGAGACTGGAAAGATATAACCTCAGATGGAAATATTTATTGTTATGATTTAATCTTTAACGATAACAATCTAACCCCTGTAGGTAAAA
>Ga0194112_10002192_pt1 | contig 28211 bp, 28 predicted proteins | sample TA2MahC400mmetaG_FD_146191 | JGI IMG/M metagenome (GOLD analysis project Ga0194112, IMG submission 146191) | Freshwater microbial communities from Lake Tanganyika, Tanzania - TA2015016 Mahale Deep Cast 400m | ecosystem: Environmental > Aquatic > Freshwater > Lake | place: Tanzania: Lake... | reverse complement strand
CCGCCGAGAGCGTCGATTTCCCGGACAAGATGGCCCTTCGCCAGCCCGCCGACGGCGGGGTTGCAGGACATCTGGGCGATCGTGTCGAGGTGCATCGTCGCCAAACACGTCTCGAGCCCCATCCCGGCGGCGGCGTGCGCCGCTTCGCAGCCCGCGTGGCCCGCCCCGACGACGACGATGTCGAATCCCTCTTTCGTTCTCATTTCCCGACGCAGAAACGGCTGAAAATCCGGTCCATGACCTCATCCGTCCGGATTTCTCCGGTCAATCGGCCGACGGCTCCGAGCATGACCCTGATTTCCTCGGCGACAACCTCTTCGGAATGCCCGTTTTCGAGCATTCTCTTCGCCCGGCGGAGACCGGCCAAGGCCTCCTCAAGAAGGACTTTGTCCCGAAGATGGAAGATGACCTCCTCGTCCGGGCCGGATTTTGGGGCGAACATTTCATGGATGAGGTGTCGCAGCCTCTCGATATTCGTCCCCTTGAGGGCCGAGACTTCGAGGCTTGGGCGGCCGGAGAAGCGGTCGGCCGGAAGGGAGCGCGGCCTGCGCCCGATTTTATCTATTTTATTGACAACAAAAATGATCTTTTTGTCTCGGTATCTTTCCGCCAGGGCCGCGTCTCGGGCGGGATCCCCTTTTGAGCCGTCGATGACGAAGAGGATTCCGTCGGCCTGCGAGGCCAACTTTCGTCCGCGCCTCATCCCTTCTCTCTCGACCTCGGAACCGGAAAGGCCGATTCCGGCCGTATCGATCAGATGGAACGACGCTTCGCCGATCTTGATCTTTTCCCGGAGATAATCCCTCGTCGTCCCCGGCCGGGGGGTCACGATGGCCCGCGGTTCGCCGAGAAGGGCGTTGAAAAGGGTCGACTTCCCGACATTCCTGCGTCCAAGGATGGCCAGGTTGGCGCCCCGGGCCATCGCCCTTCCCGCCTCGTAGCTCTCGATCAATTTTTCGAGGACTGCCGAAGTCTCCTCCATTTCGGCGGCCAGACGCTCGCGGTCAAGCGAAAGATCCTCATCGGGGAATTCTATCGCCGCCTCGAGCCCGGCGATGATCCGGACGGCCCCGTCCCTCAGGCCGGCGACCCGGCGGGAGAGGCGGCCCTCGACCGTGCGGAAGGCGAGCCTGGCCGTCTCGAAGGATTCCGCCCGGACGAGGTCGTTGACCGCCTCGGCTTGAAGGATATCGATTCTCCCCCTCAAAAAAGCCCGCCTGGTGAATTCCCCCGGATGGGCGAGTCTGGCCCCTTGACGGACGGCCAGCCGAACGACCGCCTCAAGAACGGCCGGGCTGCCGTGGCATGAGACTTCGACGACGTCCTCCCCCGTATAGGAAGCCGGCCCCTGAAAGTACGTCAGAATCGCCTCGTCGAACGGCGCCCCGGAGTCGGGCTCGCGAAGAAGGCCGAAAACCGCCCGACGGGCCGGGATTTTCCGGAGGGCCCGGCGAGGCCTGAAGAAAGTCCGGACGATCTCGAGGGAACGGTCCCCGCTCAATCTGACGACGCCTATTCCGCCGGCCCCGGGGGGAGTCGATACGGCGACGATCGTCTCTTCGAGGGACGGAATGCCCATGTCCGGGATTTTAGCGAACCCGTTTCTTCGAGTAAAGGCGGCCGGGGCCATCGCGGCGAAGTTCGGGCGGGGGGTTCGCCCCGGAAGAGGAGAGGGCGCTTCGTCGGCCGGCGATGACCGCCTCAGCGGGGGCGCTTGTCGGTCGGGAAAATCTTGACCCGCTTGAGGAAACCTTCGCCCAGGCTCTCGCTCGTGACCCCGGGAATCTGGTTGGCGACGATGTGGACGATCCTCCGCTCGTAGGGGTTCATCGGGTCCAGGACTTCGGGCCGGCCCGAGGCGGCGACCTGGCGGGCCGCGTCCTGGGCGAAATCCCGGAGCCTCTTTTCCTTGCGCTTGCGGAAGAACTCGCAATCGACCTGGACTTTCTGGGTCGATATTTTGTTCAGGACGTGCTGGATGGCGAGGAGGAGCTGGCCGTCTTTCCAGAGGAGGAGCTGCTTGTCGGCCCCGTCGAAAACAACGAAGATAATGTCGTTCTTCCTCCGGAGCTGGTAGGAGACCTCGAGGGGCAGGACGACGAGGAGCTCATCGAGAAACTTGGCCACGGCGCCCTCGTCGGCCGTCCCCTTCGGCCAGGCCCGGATGACGACCTCCTTGCCGATGCCGAACAGCCGGGTTTTTTCCGTCACGACTTCGTAGTTGAACTCGCTCCGGGGAATTTTGAGCTTGTGCTCGGCGTGGAGGATCGCGTCTTCGAGGTTCTTCCCCTTGAATTCGGGGACTTCGGCTTCAAGTTTTTCTTCTTTTTCCATCGGCTTGGCTCTTCTTTTTCTTCATGAGTTTATTCATCAGAGCTTGCTGCCCGATCTGAAGGACGTTGGACGTCAGCCAGTAAAGGACGAGTCCGCTCTGAAAATTCAGGAAGAACAGGGTCATGACGGCCGGCATGATGAGCATCATCCGGGCCTGGGACGGGTCGGCCGAAGTTGGGGTCATCTTCTGGCTGATGAACTGGGTGATGCCCATGAGGATGGGGGTGATAAACAAGGGGTCCTTGGCCGAGAGGTCCTTGACCCAGAGCATCCAGGGGCTGTGCCGGAATTCGATGGCCACCGTCAAAAGGCGGAAAAAGCCCCAAAAGACCGGGAGCTGGATGAGAAGCGGCAGGCACCCTCCGGCCGGGTTGACGCCGTGCTCCTTGTAGAGCTTCATCATCTCTTCGTTCATCGCCCGGCGCTGCTGGATGTCGGTCTTGGACTTCTTGTACTTCGCTCGGAGGGCCTTGATTTTGGGCTGCAGCTCGGCCATTTTGGACATCGATTTCGTGCTGCTGTAGGTCAGGGGAAAAAAGATGATCTTGATCACGAAGGTCAGGACGATGATGGCGAAGCCCCAATTAGGGATGGCCCTATGGATGACCTTGATCGAAGCGTAAAGGATCTCGGTCACGAAACCGAACATCCCGAAACGGACGATTTTCTTGGCCTCATGGCCGAAGGCGGTCAAGGTGTCGATTTCCTTGGGGCCGAGAAACGCCTTCCCGGGGTTCGCGGCGGCGAGATAGAAAAAGGGGAGGTCGTCGGGGCCGGCGAGGCGGAGATAGGCCGCCGATCCCGCGCCCTTGGCCGGGACGAACAGGGCGGTGAAATAGTTGTCGTCGTAAGCCGCCCAGGTCAAATAGTTGAAAGCGCTCGTCTCGGGCTTGTATTTCCGCTCGTCGACCCGGTAGAAGTTCGTTCCCGAGAGAACGCTGACTCCTCCGCCCGATCCGAACCGCTTGGCCAGATCGGCCGATGACGGATTTCCTATCCCCGGCCCCCAGAGAACTCTCGGTTCGACGGCCTGGCCGTTCCGGCGGACGGTGATCGCGACCTCGAAGTCGTACCGGCCTCCATGGAAGCGGAAGATTTTTTCGACTTCGAGCCCCCGCCCGTCGGCATGGACGAACTTGAGCTCTCCCCGTTGTCCGTCGCGAAGGTCGAGGCTCGCCCCCTCCAATTTGTAGAGGGCGAGGTTCGCCGGGCTCGAGGCGATGGCCTCGAGGCCGGCCCGGTCCGGATCGGCATCCTCAAGGAGGGCGAACGGAAAGACCCCGACTTCGCCGGCCGCCGCCGGGACAAGCTCCAAGTCCTCCTTCCTCTCGTTTCTGTGATTCCGAAGGAGAAAGCTCTTGAGGACGGCGCCCTTGCTGCTCCAGACGGCCCGATAAAGGGATGTCGCGACCTTCAGTTCCTCTTCCTTCAGGCCGGAGACGGCCTCGCCCGGCCGAACCTCCGGGGCTGGAGGGATTGGCTCGGGAGAAACGGACGGAGCCGGCGGCTTGGCCGCCGGCTCGACCGCGGCCGCGACCGGTCCGACGGCGGGGCCCTGCGTCTCCGGGGCCTTCTTCACGAAAAGAAGCTGGTAGAGAAAAAGAACGGCGAAGGAGAGGACGATGGCCAGGATGAGCCTTTTGGTTTCCATCATTGACCTTTCAGGGAATGGGGTCGAAGCCTCCCTTGTGGAAAGGGTGACAACGGAGGATCCGCCTCAGGCCGAGGAAAGATCCCCGGGCCAAGCCATGCTTGGCGATAGCCTGGGAGGCATAATCGGAGCAGGTTGGGTGGAAACGGCAGTGGTCCCCAAGAAGAGGCGAAAGCGTCGCCTGGTAGGCCCGGATCAAAAAGATGGCCAGGATTTTCATTTTCCGCCCGTTTCCCGGCCCGCGGCCTCGAGGGCCTTCAGGTAATCGTCTCTCAACGAGGTCCAAGGGGCCTCGACCATCGATTTTCGGGCGATGACCACGAGGTCCAGGGGATTGAGAATCAAGGCCTTGTTCCTTCGGAAAAGCTCTTTGGCCCGGCGGCGGGCTTTGTTTCTCTGGACCGCTCCTCCGACTTTCCGGCTCGCCACGGCCGCCATTCGGGATCGCCCCGACCGGCTGGGGAGAAAGACCAGGGTGAAATATCGCCCTCGATGGCTGCGGCCTTTGGCATATAGCTCGGAAAATTCCGATTTCCGGCGGATCCTCTCGGGAGGTCCGTACGATTCCATCATCCGACGGCGAGGCGTTTGCGGCCTTTCTGCCTGCGTCTCTTGATGACCTTTTTGCCTCCGGGACTGCTCATCCGGACTAGAAAGCCGTGGGTTTTTTTTCGCTTGCGGTTATTCGGTCGGAACGTGGGCTTCATGATCCTTCACCTAGAACTGGAATGAAGAGCGTATGTTAGCCGACCTCCAGCCCCATGTCAAGAACAACGAGGTTCTCTTCCATTCGGTGTGGATTCATGAAGCCGGAGCGACGGCCTCGCTCCCAGGTCCGGCTTTTCACGCCCTCCCGAAGCCGGCGAAATACGAAGATGAATGTATATTTATTGTTCACATAGAGGACAAGTATTATATCTTTTGTTTATAAGTATTTATAACTAATTTTTATATAGTGTATCAAAATTGGTCTATTAACAAGGATTCATTTTCTGGATATTATAATCTTATCTTATTTATTTTCAATTTGATTTAAACAAATATGCTTATTGGCATGATTTATGCTGTATATATAGCGCCAAGGTTGAAAAGGAGAAATGGACATGAAAAAAACGGGGACAACGATCGCGGGAATCATCCTGTCCGCGGTTTTTGCTTTCTCGGGACCGGCCGTCCCGGCCGGAATCGTTTTCGAGACGGCCCTTCCCCCCGTCGCTCCCCTGACCTCCATCTTGAGCGCCGTCGTCGCTTCTCCGGACCCCATTTCGATCTCCGAGACCTTGCTTCCCGCCTCCAACCTCCTCCCCCTGATGTCCATGGACCTCTATCCCGCCCCGGTCGCCCCCCCCGCCATCCGCGACTACTCCCGGATGAATCTGGATCCCAAGGCCGCGGTCCTCGCCGTCCCGGCCTTCCGACGCGCCGCCCCCCTTTCCGGCTTCGGCGACGCGATTTATGACGTCTCCCTCCTGTCCTACTTGGCTCTCAACGTGGCCGATTACGTCAGCACCCGAGAATGCCTGAAGTATCCCGGCTTGTCCGAGGGCAATCCGATGATGAAGCCGTTCGTCAAGAATCCCTACGCCTTCGCCGCGGTCAAGGCCGGCCTGAGCGCCGTCTCCTACCTCTCGATGAAAAAAATGTACCAGCGGAGCAAACCCCTGGCCTGGGCCGTCTCCCTCGTCTCCAACATGGCCTTGTCCTATGTCGTTTCGAACAACTACCGCCTCCTCCAGCAGGCCAAGGCCCGGTGCTCATGACCGACCGGTTTCTCCAGTCCTTCCTGAAATCCCGCCGAGACGGGGAGCGGCCTGAGGATGGGGGTCTGCCCACCCTCGACGACCTTGTCCGGGGATACATCCGTTATGTTCTGGCCCTGACCCGGAACAACGTCAGCCGTTCGGCCCGGATTCTCCGGGTCTCTCGGACGACCCTCTACAACCGGCTTCGCGGCGACCGCGCCTGAGCCGCCGAAATCCCGGTTGACGACAACGAGAGATTTTGCTATCATTTAGGCTTCATGATTGCGTTTAAGATAGGCGATAGGGTCATATATCCCAATCAAGGCCTCGGCGTCATCGAGGATATCCAAGAGCAGGCCTTCAACGGCGAACGGTTCACGATCTTCTACCTCCGCATCCTCTCCAACAACGCCCTCGTCCTCGTCCCGGCCCCCTCCTGCGATGAAATCGGGATCCGGAAGCTCATCCCGGAGGGCGCGGTCAAGGAAATCTTCCACTTCATGAGGAACGGGGCCGTCGAAGTGACGATGAACTGGAAGGGCCGGTACAAGGAACACGTCAACTTGATGAAGTCGGGGACGATTTTCGACATGGTCGCCGTCCTGAAGAGCTTGTACTACCTCAGCCTCCTCAAGCCGCTCTCCTTCCGGGAGAAGAAGATGATGGAAAAAGCCAAGGAGCTGATCGTCACGGAGATTTCGGAGGCCTCCTCGATGACCGCCACCCAGATCGAGAGGAAAATCACCTCGACGCTCTCCTCCTGCTTCAAAACCGCCAAGGCCGGCCTGGATATCTGACCGGCGCGGCCGCGATGCTCGGGCCCATCCTCCTGTTTTTTCTCTTCCTCGCCTTGAGCGCCCTCTTCTCCTCGTCGGAGACGGCCTACATCGGCGCGAATCCGCACACGGTCGATTATCTCGAAAAAAAAGGCTCCCGGCGGGCCGGCCAGGTCCGTCGGATCCTGGCCCGGGTCGACGACTTCCTGGCCACGATTCTCATCGGCAACACCCTGGCCAACGCCGCCGCGGCCGCGGTCGCGACGTCCGTTTTCGTCGCCCTCGTGCCCGACCGCCGGGGGGCCGTCCTCCTCTCGACCGCGGCCACGACGCTGTTCCTCCTCCTCTTCTCGGAATTCAATCCCAAGGTTTACGCGGCCCACCACCCGATCAAACTGTCGTTCTTCCTGGCCCCTCTCGTCCGGTTTTTCATGGTCCTTCTCTGGCCGCTCGTCAAGGCCTTCACCTTCTTGACCACGGCCCTCTTTTGGCGGAAGTCCGGAAGGCCGCAGGCCGGGGCGAGGGGGGCGATGACCGAGGACGAGGCGAGGCATCTCTTGACCTCCGGCCTCAAGGGCCTACCCGCCCATCGGCGACACATGATTTCCGAGATCTTCGAGCTGGCCGCCCGCCCGGTCAAGGAGATCATGATCCCCCGGACCCGTCTGAAAGCGATCGAAATCGGGGCTTCCCGAGACCAGATCCTCGAAGCCATCCTTCAGGAGGGGTTCTCCCGCTTCCCCGTCTATCGCGGCCGGATGGACCACATCGAAGGCTTGGTCTACACCAAGGATCTCATCCCCTTCCTGGCCGCCGGCAAGCCGTTCGAGCTCGCCGCCCTCCTCCGCAAGCCGTTTTTCCTGCCCGAGTCGGCCTCGGTCGAGAAAGCCCTTCTCCAAATGCAGGACCGGGCCGTCCACATGGCTTTCGTCGTCGACGAATTCGGCAATATGGAGGGGATCGTCACCCTCGAAGACATCCTCGAGGAAATCGTCGGCGACATCCGGGACGAATACGACGACCCGGAGGAGGACTGGAGCGTCCCCGCGGCCGGAGGAGCCTTCATCCTCAAGGGCTCGGCGGGCATCAAGGCCGTCAACAAGCGCTTCTCGTTCGGCCTTCCGGAAAGCGCCGACTATACGACCCTGGCCGGGTTCTTTCTCTACGAATTCGGCCGGCTCCCCAAGGAGAAGGACGTCCTCTGCCGCGGCGGCCGGCGGTTCATCGTCGAGAGGATGGCCAAGCGGCACATCAGCCTCATCCGGGTCGAGCCGGCCGGGGACGAGGCCGGCGGACGGCCATGAAAACCGTCGCCGTCAACAAGCCGGCCCGCTTCCATTACGAAATTCTCGAAACCTTGGAGGCGGGGATCGTCCTCCAGGGGAGCGAGGTCAAGTCGATCCGGGAAGGCCGGATCAGCCTCAAGGACTCCTACGCCGACGTCAAGGACGGCGAGGTCCACCTCTTGAACTGCCACATCAGCCCCTACGAGGCCGCCAACAGGTTCAACCACGAGCCCGAGCGGCCGCGCAAGCTCCTCCTCCACCGCCGGGAAATCAAGCGCCTGACGGGAAAAATCCGGGAGCGGGGCCTGACCCTCGTCCCGATGAAGGTCGTCCTCAACGACAAGGGCTTCGTCAAGGTCGAGCTTGCCCTGGCCAAGGGCAAGAAGATCTACGAAAAAAAGGAAGCGATCAAGGAGCGGGACCGGGCCCGGGAAGCCCGGGCGGCCTTAAAATACGCCCGTCGCTAGGCCGGCCGCGAGCCGGACGGCCTGGCCGAGGCTCCGGGGGTCGGCGGCGCTCTTTCCGGCGATGTCGAAGGCCGTGCCGTGGGCCGGAGAGGTCCGGACAAACGGCAGCCCGAGGGTCACGTTGACCCCCGTCTCGAACGCGGCCAGCTTGAAGGGGATCAGGCCCTGGTCGTGATAGAGGGCGACGACGACCCGCCCGGGCCGGTCGAGGGCCTCCCGAAAGGCGGTGTCGGGCGGAAGAGGGCCGCGAATCCTCATCCCCGACCGGCGCGCCTCTTCGATCGCCGGGACGATCTCCCTTTCTTCCTCCCCCCCCAGGAGTCCGCCCTCGCCGGCGTGGGGATTGAGCCCCGCGACGAGGTATTCGTACCTTCCGGGAGCCCCGCGGTCAAGGCGTTCCAGAAGAAGCCCGAGGAGGCGCGAGATGTTCGCCCGGGTCACCGCTCGGACGGCCTCGGCCAAGGGCCGATGATGGCTCAGGAGGGCGACGACAAGCCGATCCGACCAAAAGGCCATGGCCGCCCCCGGGTAGAGGGCTTCCAGGTAATCCGTGTGGCCGCGCCAGGGGATGCCGGCCAAGCTCCAGGACGTCTTCGAGACGGGGGCGGTGACCACGGCCTCGAGCTCTCCGCGCCGGGCCGCGGCGACCGCCTCTTCGAAATAGCGAAAGGAAGCCCTTCCGCTCCCCGCCGATGGGCCGCCGCCGACAGCCGCGTCCTCCGGCGCTCCGCACTCCAGGAGCCGGATGTCCGCGGCCCCCCCGGCCTTCGAACTCTCCGTCCCGTCGACATTCCAAAACGGACGGACCCCCGTCTCCCGGACGGCCTTCTCGAGAACCGGGACGGAACCGAAGAGGACATACCGGGCCGGCGGTAGGGCCGTTCGGTTTTGGAACGACTTGAGGACGACCTCCGGGCCGATGCCCCCGGGATCGCCGAGCGTCACCCCGATTCGGGGCGATTTCAGCTCGGGCCGGGCCCGCTCCTCGGGCTCCGGACAACGGGGCTTCCCCCCGCTCGTCATTTCTCGCTGTTGTCAGGGCCGCCTTCGGCCCCTTCCTTGCCCTCGGAAAGCTTGTACATGTACTTGAGCGCGCCCTTGTAGACGAGGAGATTGGGGGCGCCGACGCGGTTGAGCTTGATGCAGTTCCTGTCGTACCACTCGATATAGCCCTCGATCCGCTCTCCGTCCTGGAAGACGACGGCCACCGGCGTCTTCTTGCCCATCTGCTTGAGATAATAGTAGGTCTCGGCCGACGTGTCCGTCGGGGGATGAGACTTCTTGGGCGGAGGGGGCGACGAGGGCCCCCGGGAGGGATGGGGCGAGGCATGGGGGGGAGGGTGGGAGGCCGGGGAAGACGGCGGCCGTGGAGCGGGGGGCTCAGGCTTCATCTTGTCCTTGATGTCGGCCAAACTCGGCCGGATGAGTCTTCTGTTCATGATGGGTCTCCGCACTGTACGCAAGATATGTTCCCTCGGGAAAGCGCTTGGGACAAGGATATCACAGGCCGCGAAAAATCTCAAGCCGGATTGACGACGTGTTGACGGCGGACTCTATTCGAGATGAGGTTTCAGGGCCTCGTGCCAGAGGGAGGCCAGCCGGCGATAGCCTTCGGGCGACGGATGAACGCCGGGAAGCAGGGTCGGGTTCTCGACGAAAAGCCCGTGGACGTCCACCAGGGGCAGGCCTTCGGTCTCGGCCAGGGCCCGGACGGCCGGGTTGATCTCCGCGGCGACGCGGCGGACGGATTCGGCCGTGAAGGGAAAGGGCGTCCCGTCCGGGACGGGGGGGATGGTCGCGACAAGGATGCGCGGAGGCTTGCCGGAACGGCTCCGGAACCCCCGAAAAACCGCCACGATGTCCCTCATCTGGGAAAGAAACCGGTCCGTCGGGGTGTCGTCGGCGTCGGCCCGGACGTCGTTCGTCCCGAGCTCGAGGAGGATGAAATCCGGCCGTTCGGCGGCCAGCCGGTCCCGGTGGCGGAGAAGATAGCTCAGATACTCCCCCGAGGTGTGCCCGGAGCGGCCGTAGTTGAGAACCCGGGCCCGCGGGCCCTCCCGGTTGAGCGCTCTCTGGAGGAAATGGGGGTAGGCTTCGGCGGTGATGCTGTCCCCGGCGCAGAGGATGATGACCCCGCGGGGCGGCGAGCCGCAGAAGGAGACGAAGAACGGCATCAGGAGAACGACCGACCACCGTCCCGTCTGGATCTGCACCGCCCTATTTTATGACGTCCGCCCCCTCTTGACAAACTCCCCGGATAAGTCAATTGACATTTCCGCGGCCCTAAGTCATCATATTTCCTCAACATGAGGCGTCCCTTGCGGCGAATTTCCGCCCCCGGTTTGGCCGGCCTGGCCCTCTTCCTGTTCCACATCGCCTTCCTGCCCCGTCTCGTTTGGTGCCATAAGGCCGACGGCGGTTTAGCCATCGAAACAGAAATCGTGTCAGGCGAATGCTCCTGTGACGTGTGCCTGTCCTTTCGGCGCGACATCAGCCGTCTCCCCAATGTCCGCCGCCCCGGAATCCCGGCTTTCGAAGTCAGCGCCTGCACCCATGAACGAAGGCCCTTTGAATCAAGTCTCGGGGGAGTTACCAAGAAATCTCCGTTCTCCTTTTTCCCTTCTCCCCTCGACATAATTAGCTTTTCATCGGGCTTTACAGAGGCCGTTCTCCACGCCGCACCACTCAACCTCGACGCTCTTCTCGACAGGCCGCCTCCTCAATCCTTGGCCGTCCTTCGTTGCTGAATCTTCTTCCAGGGCCGTCCCCCAGGTCTGTCTGATCCCCCCTGGCCCAAGTCGGGCGGACACTTGCCGGCCATCCCGGTCGCCTGACTCGAAGATCTCTCGTCGAAAGGAGACGAACATGCGGAGACTCCGCCGGTCCTCTCTCCTAGGATTCGTGCTGATCATGTGGACTCTTCCGGCCGTCGCCCGGGAGAGCGCCTTGACTCTCGAAAAAGCCGTCGAGATCGCCTTGGCCCGCCATCCGGACGTCCTGGCGGCCCGGGAGGCGATCGCCGCGGCCCGCGGCCGGAGGCTCCAACTTGCGGCCCGGCCGGAACCCGTCCTCGCCCTGAGCGCCGGAGGCCTCCCCCTGCCGGGGTTGAGGAAGGAGGGAGACGAATCCGAGCTCGACCTCGGCCTCGGGCAGGTTTTCGAGTATCCCGGGAAGCGGGCTCTCCGGGCCGAGATCGGCCGGGTGGGCGAGGATCTGGCCGAGGCCGAGCTCGCGAGCCTCCGCCTTCGCCTCGCCGCCGACGCCAAGAAATCCTACTGGAGAGCCGCGCTCGCCCGACGGACGGCGGCCGCCCTGGAGAAGTCGAGCGAAATCGCCGAGGCCCTCCTGGCCAACATCCAGGCCAAATACCAGGCCGGGGCCGCCGCCTACGCCGACGTTCTCCGGGCCCGGGCCGAAAAGGCCCGCCTCCGGAACGAGATCCACGAGGCGGTCAAGGAGCGCGAGACGGCCCGGATGGACCTGAATTTTGTTCTCGGACGGCCGGCGGACGAGCCCCTGGACCTCCTGACCGAGATGGCTTATGCTCCTCCTCCCTCGAAAACCCTGGCCGAATGGACGGCCGAAGCCCGGACCTCCCGTCCGTCTTTTAAAATCGCCGCCTTGAGGAAGGAAAGGGCCGCGGCCTCCGTCCGGTTGGCCGGTCTCGCGGGCCGGCCGGACTTCATCGCCGGCCTTTCCTATCCCGGAAAGCGATTCAACGCCTGGGGCGTTTCCTTCGGCCTGACCCTCCCGTTTCTCCGGACCGACCGGGTCAAGGGAGAGCTCCTCGAAGCCGAGGCCGAAGCCTCGCTCGCCCGGCTGGCCGCAGAGGCCATGGAACGGCGCCTGGAGACGGCCCTCGCCGCGGCCCTGGCCGAAGTCAAGGCCGCCGAGGAGCAAATCTTCGTCTTCGAGCGGTCCTTGCTCGTCGACATCGAGGATGAGCTCAAGATCAGCCTCGATTACTTCGCGATCGGAAAAATCGACTTCACCGCCCTTCTCGACCTCTACCGGGCCCATGTCCTGACCGGGGTCGAGCATCTGCGGGCGCTCTATTTCTATCTGATTTCCCTGGCCGGCCTCGAAGCGGCCGGGGAGGACTTGGACGTTTGGAGGACACCATGAACCGCTCGACCCGATGGCTCGGCCTGGCCCTTTTCCTGGCCTTTTTGTCCGCCGGCTGCGGAAAGAACACTCCCGCCGAGGCGGGACACGACGAAGATGAGCATGACCACGCCGCGGCCCCGGCCGCGTCGGTCAGCCTCTCTCCGGAAGCCGCGGCCGCCGTCGGACTGGCCGTCGAGCCGGCCGTCTTGCGCCCGCTCGTCCGGAGGATTTCGGCCGCGGGTACCCTCGAGTTCAACGCCCGGCGCCTTCGGCATCTCACGGCCCGGACCGCGGGCCGGGTCGAACGCGTCGCGGCCGTCGCCGGCGACCGCGTCGGCGAAGGCCAGGTCCTGGCAGAAATCTACAGCCCCGACTATCTCGCCCTTCAGGCGGAATACATCCAGGCCGTCGAGCGGGCCCGCCGCCTCTCGGGGAAGGCCGAGGAGGCGGCCGCGGCCAAGGCCGTTCTCGAAGGCGTCGGCCGGAGGCTTCTCGTCGCCGGGGCGGACTCCGAGGAAATCGAGGCGCTCGCGGCTTCGCTATCGGTCAAGCCGTTCCTGGCCGTCCGGGCCTCCCTGGCCGGGACGATCATCTCCGGCCCCGTCGTCCCGGGAGACCACGTCGAGGTCGGAGACGGCCTCTTTCGGCTGGCCGATTTGACGACCCTCTGGGCCCGGATCCGCGTCTTTGAAAAGGACCTGGCCGTCCTCAGGCCGGGCGGCGAAGCCGTCCTCCGGACCCAAGCCTATCCGGACCGGGAGTTCCGCGGCCGCATCCTTCTCGTCGGCGACGTCGTCGACGAGACGACTCGGACGATCGAGGTCCGGGCCGAGGTCCCGAACCCCGGAAACCGGCTCAAGGCCGGGATGTACGTCGAGGCGTCCTTGGCCGTCGAAGGCGAACGGACGGTCCTGGCCGTTCCCGCGGCCGCCCTCCAGGAGATCGGCGGCCGGGCGGTCGTCTTCGTCCGGGCGGCCGAGGGGACGTTCCTCCGGCGGGACGTCGAGACGGGCGAACGATGGGCCGGCTTCGTCGAAATTCTCGGGGGGGTGGCCGAAGGCGAGAACGTCGTCGCGGCCGGAAGCTTTTTTCTGAAGTCCGAAATCCTCAAGGCCAGCCTGAGGGACGAACATGGGCACGATTGACCGGATCATCGCCGCCGCCCTCCGGAGGCGCATCCTCGTCTTCGTCGGCGTCGTCCTCCTCGTCGGCCTGGGCGTCTGGTCCGTTCTCCGCGTCCCCATCGACGCCTTTCCCGACGTGACGAACATCCAGGTCGAAGTTCTCTCCCAGGCCCCCGGCCTCTCGCCGCCCGAAGTCGAGCGGTTCGTGACCCATCCGATCGAGATCGCCATGCGCGGCCTGCCCCGGCTGGCCCAGCTTCGCTCGATCTCCAAATTCGGGCTGTCCGTCGTGACCGTCGTCTTCGAGGACGGGGTCGACATTTATTTCGCCCGTCAACTCGTCCTCGAGCGCCTGATCGAAGCCAAGGAAAACCTCCCGCCGGGGATCGCTCCGGCCATGGGGCCCGTCTCGACGGCCATGGGGGAGATCTACCAATACACCCTCGAGGGGGCCCCGCCCTCCGACGAAAAGGCCCTGGTCGACTACCTGACCGAGGTCCGGACGATCCAGGATTGGACCCTGGCCCCTCTCCTCAAGGCCGTCCCGGGCGTCAGCGAGATCAACTCCTTCGGCGGCTACATCAAGCAATACCAGGTCGTCCTCGACCCCGACAAGCTCCTGGCCCACGACCTCGTCCCGGACGACATCGCCGGAGCCCTCGAGCGAAACAACCTCAACGTCGGCGGGAACATCCTCCGGATGCACGAACAGCAGCTCCTCGTCCGCGGGGTCGGCCTTCTCCAGACCGTCGAGGACATCGGGGCCGTCGTCGTTCGCTCCGAATTCGGGACGCCTCTCATCATCCGCGACCTGGCAGAGATCCGCGTCGGCCAGGTCGTCCGCCAGGGAGCGGCGGTCAAGGACGGCCAGGGAGAGGCCGTCGGGGGGGTCGTCATGATGCTCCGGGGGGCCAACGGCCGCGAGGTCGTCCGGGCCGTCGAGCGGCGGGTCGAGGAAATCAACGGCTCCCGCGTCCTCCCCCTCGGCCTCCGGATCGAGCCGTTCTACAACCGCTCGGACATCATCCGGGCCAGCGTGCATACCGTCACCGAAGCCCTCCTCATCGGGTCCCTGTTCGTTGTCTTCGTCCTCTACGTCTTCCTGAGGAGTTTCCGGGGGGCGTTCATCGTCCTCCTGGCCCTGCCCCTTTCGGCCCTCTTCACCTTCATCATGATGCGCCTGGCCGGCCTTTCGGCCAACCTCATGTCCCTTGGCGGCCTGGCTATCTCGATCGGGATGATCATCGACGCGACGATCATCCAGGTCGAGAACGTCCAGCGCCATCTGACCGAGGCCGAGGCCGGAGCCCGGAAGCTCCCGACCGTCCTCAAGGCCGTCCTCGAAGTCCGCAAGCCGTCGATCTTCGGCGAGCTCATCATCGCCCTGACCTTCATCCCGATCATCGCCCTCCAGGGGATCGAGGGCAAGATGTTCCTCCCCCTGGCCTTCACCCACGTCATCGCCCTGATCGCCTCGCTCCTCTTGTCCCTGGCCGCCATCCCGGCCTTCTGCCACCTCATCCTCAAGCCCCGCCGGGAGAAGCGGATCGTCCTCGTCGATCTGGCCAAGAAGGCCTATCTCCCCGTCCTCCGCTGGGGGTTGAACCGCAAGGCCGTCCTCGTCGCCGGGGCGGCCGTCCTTCTGGCCGGGACGGCGGCTCTCGTCCCCCGCCTGGGGACGGAGTTCATGCCGATCATGGACGAAGGGGCCTTGGACGTCGACATCCAGTTTCTGCCCGGGATTTCCCTCGAGGAGTCGGCGGCCATGAGCCGTCGGGTCGAAGCCCGACTCATGGCTTTTCCCGAGATCGCGACCATCGTCGGCAAGACCGGCCAGACCGGCATCGCCCTGGAGGCCCGGGGGGTCGAAAAGACGGGCTACGTCGGCATCCTCAAGCCCCGGAAGGAGTGGACGACGGCCCGGACTCGGGAAGCCCTGACCGCCAAAATGAGGGAGGCTCTGGCCGGCATCCCGGGGATGGCCTTCTCCTTCAGCCAACCGATCGCCTGCCGGATCGACGAGCTCGTCGCCGGGACGCGGGCCCAGCTCATCGTCAAGCTCTTCGGGGAGGACCTCCACCTCCTGAAAGCCAAGGCCGGGGAAATCGGCGAAGTCCTCGGCCGGATCCGGGGGGCGGCCGACATCGTCGTCGAGACCGTGACCGGCCAGCCCTACGTCACGGTGACGGCCGACCGGGTCAAAATCGCCCGCCACGGCCTCAACGTCGCCGACGTTCAAGACGTCGTCGAAACGGCCGTCGGGGGAAGGACGATCACCCGGATCTTCGAGGGCGACCGGTATTTCGACCTCCAGCTCCGCTATCCCGAGGGCCGCCGGAATTCCGTCGAGGCCATGGCCGCCATCCTCCTCCGGACGCCCCGCGGCGGCCGGATCCCCCTCGGCCAGGTCGCCGACGTCTCGATCTCCGAGGGGCCCAGCCAGATCAGCCGGGAGGCCGGCCTTCGCCGGATCGGGGTCGAAGCCAACATCTCCGGCCGCGACCTGGGCGGATTCGTCGCCGAGGCCCGCCGGACGATCGGCCGCGAGGTCGAACTTCCGCCCGGATACTTCCTGACCTGGGGCGGCCAGTTCGAGAACCAGCAGCGGGCCATGCGGCGCCTGGCCGTCATCCTCCCGGCGACGATCGGCCTCGTCCTCTTTCTCCTCTACCTGACCTTCAACTCGCTCCGCCTCTCGCTCCTCGTCATCCTCAACCTGCCCTTCGCCCTGATCGGCGGCGTCCTAGCCCTCTATCTCGCCGGGCTGTACCTGTCGGTCCCGGCCTCGGTCGGGTTCATCGCCCTGTTCGGGATCGCCGTCCTCAACGGGATCGTCCTTCTATCCTACATCCACCAGCTCGAGGAGGAGGGCCGGCCGCTCGGCGAAGCCGTCGTCCAAGGCTGCCTGAACCGCCTCCGGCCCGTCCTCATGACGGCCACGATCACGATCTTCAGCCTGATCCCCCTCCTCTTCGCCCAGGGGCCCGGCTCGGAAATCCAGCGCCCCCTGGCCGTCGTCGTCATCGGGGGCCTGGCGACATCGACCCTGCTGACGCTTCTTGTCCTGCCGGCGATCTACGCCGGCGTCTCACCTAAACGCGCCACCAGTAGGAGAACTTGAGGAAGTAATACCGGCCCCTGCCCCGGAAGACGCCGTTCTCGTCGCGGGCCCGGCTGTCGTCGATCCCGAGATAGAAGACCGTCCCCGGACGGAGCTCGTAGGCGACGAGGAGGCTCAAGTAGGCGGCCTTGTCGTAATCGTTGTAATCGGCCACGAGCCGGAGGGTCAACGGCTTAGAGAGCTGAACCGTGATCCGCTCGGTGATCAGGTTGATCTTGTAAATCCGCTCCCCGCCCCGCTTTTCGAAAAAGGCGTTGTTCTGGACACCGGTGTAGAAACGGAGGTTCGTCAGCGGGCGGAGGGTCAGCCGGAAGCCGTACCCCGACCTCCAGCCCTGGAAGGGCTTATCGGAGTAATAGATCCCGTCGCCGAACTGAGTGCTGAGGTTGAGGTTGAGCCAGGAGAACGGCTCCGAGCCGAAGCTCAGCCAGGCGTCGCTTCCCCGGAAATCGACGCCTTCGTAGCGCTCGAGCCCGGTCGAGTAGTTCAGGAAGACGTGCGACTGCCGCCACCCGCTGAGGAAGAGGGTGAAGCTGTACTCCTCGTCGGTCAGGGTGTCGGCGAAATCGTAGATCCGGCGGTACGTCAGGCTGGGCGTCGCCGAGACGAGGAAGTCGGTCATCGGCAGGATCGAGTAGCCGAACCGGCCGCTGAGGGCCTTGACGTCCCGGCGCATGAAGAAGCCGGTCGCCGCTTCGAAGTCGGGGGGGAGACTGACCCATTCGAGCGAGGCCTGGACGTGGCGGGACTGGTGGGCGAGGTTGAAATTCATCGCCGGGACGATCCCGGTCCGGACGTCGCCGACCCGGCTCGATGAGCCGGCGACCTGGAAAGACAGGCGGTAATAATCGGCGAACTTGAAGCTCCCGTCCAGGCCGGCGACCCGGTTCCAGTTGTCGAACAAGGCCCCCGCGCTCCGGCCCATCTCCCGGTCGGTCAGGATGAGCCCGAGATGGGATTCGGTCATGAGGTCCCGGCGCAGCCGAAAGATGTTCGTCCAGCCCCGATTCCGGTCGAGGCTGAAGGCTCCGGCCGGCGCCCCTGGAAAATCGATCCCGTTGGAATCCTGGTCCATGGCGCTCAAGAAGCCCAGGGTCGTCTTCCCCGACTTGCCGGTGAGCTTCAGCCCCCACTGGGGGTCGGCGATCTTCCGGGTGTAGACGAGCTCGAAGGGCGTGTCGAAGAAGTCTTTCCCTTCGAGGAAGAACGGCCGTTTTTCGGGATAATAGAGGTCGTAGCGCTGGTTGACGGCGATCTGAGGGATGTCGGACTCGATCTGGCTGTAATCGGGGTTGACCGTCATGTCCGCGGTCAGGTTCGAGGTCAGGCCGTACTTGAGGTTGACCCCCGCCTGCGGCCTGAACGGGTCGGCGTCGGCCTTGGAGGCCGTGGTCACGGGCATGAGCTCGAGGTTCCGGCCGGTCTTGATGTCGCCCCGGAAGGTCATCGTCCCGGCCTGGACGAGAAAGCCGTTGACGCTCCGTGACCGGGGGCTCCAGTAGATCTCCTCGTTTTTCCGACGGATCGTCCGCTGGACCTGGAGCCCCCAGACTTGCTCGGAGGAAATCGGGAAGCGGAGGCTCTTGAAGGGGATGGCCATCTCGATTGTGTAGCCCTCGGCGTCGAGCCGGGCCTCGGCCAAGAAGTAGGTGTCCCAATTCTTGTCGTAGCCGTCGAAGCCGCCGCCCCCGCCGCCTCCGCCCATCCCTCCCCCCCGGCCCCCCATCCGCCGGCCTTCGGTGAACACGCCGTCGTTCTGGATGCCGCAGGGGTTGACCTCGAAGACCAGGGCCCGCTTCTTGTCGTTGAAGGTGTCGAGATAGACCCGGATCGTGTCGTCGTTGCGCGACTGGTCGCGCTGGGTCAGGCTGGCCCTGACGGCCTTCGGGTCGGAGTCGTAGCAGCGGAAGGCGAAGTAGAGGTTGTCCTCGTCGAAGGCGATGTAGCCGACGGTCCGCTCGCTGGGGGGGGCCGCCTCCTGAGGCTCATACTGGGTGAACCCCTCCAGGACCGCGGCCCCCCGCCAAACGGGATTGTCGAGGAGGCCGTCGATCTCGGGGGCCTTCTCGATCCTGGGAACCCGGAGTTCCGGGGCCTCGGGCCGGACTCCCGCCCCGGCCACCGCCGCCCCGAAGGCGGCGGCGGCGAGAAGAGCAAGCCTCATCCGCATGCGTCCGTTCTTCCTGGAATTCTCCGGGATGCGCACCGGCAAAGGGACCATTATACCCCAGAACGGGCTTGGGCCGAAGCCCTCGGCTTTTTCCCTCCGCCGCAACCCGTCGGGGACAGGGAACTCTCCCTAGTCAAACAATTCGGCCAGGCGGATGTTCCGCGACTCGAGGAGAGTCCCCATGGCCCGGTCGAGGCCGGCCTGGGCGATGTTGTAGTTGATGATCGCGTTGAGCTCGGCCACCCGCGAGCTCGTCAAGTCGCGCTGGTACTGGAGGACGACGTAGTTCGTCGTCTGGCCGACCTGGAGCTTGGCTTCCTCGGCCGCCAGCTTCTTCTCGGCCAGCTCGCGGGCGACCTTGTTGGCCTGGACGAGCTTGTAGCTCGTCTGGAGCTGGCGGACGACGTTCCGGATCTCGAGGACGGCCGACCGCTCCTGGTTCTCCAATTCGAGGCGGGCCCGGTCGAGGGCGAGCTTGGATTGGGCGTAGTTGGCCTTGGAGAGGAGGTTCGAGAGGGGGACGTCCAGGCTCAAGCTGACGTTCCAGTTGCTGTACCTGAACCCGAAGGCGTCCCGGAAGGCGTCCGAAAAACCGCCCGGAATCGTGTTGACGACGAGCCCGTCGAGGGGGCTGCCCTGGTAAATGATCCGCGTCCCGGCGATCCCGGGGCTCGAGTAGGAGGCGTTCAGGCTGAGGCTGGGCAGGAGCTGGTTCTTGGCGTAGGCGAAGTTCAGGTCGTCGGTCCTGAGGTTGATTTTCGAAATCCGGAGGTCGGTCCGCTTTTCCAGGGCGACGGCCAGGGCCAGGTCGAAATCGACCTGCCGCTCTTCGAACTTCGGTGTGTCCGTGGGGAGGATGGCCGCGAGTCCCTTCTCCTCGTCGGCCGAGAGGTTCATGAGGTTGCGGAGCTGGTCCTCGTAGTTTCGGACCTGGGACTGGGCCGAGAGGATGCTCGCCTCGCGGTTGGCGACCTCGGCTTCGGCGCTCAGGACGTCCATCGGGGCCAGCGTCCCGATCTCGACGGAGCGGCGGTTCTTGGCCAGAAAGTCCCTGGCCAGCTGGAGGGATTTCTCCTGGACCTTGAGGTTTTCGACGGCGTAGACGAGGTTCCAGTAGGTCTGCTCGACGGTGTAGACGGTGTCCTGGACGGTCTTGACGAAGGACAGCTCCGAGACCTCGAGGTTGTTCCGGGCGACGACGATGTCCCGGTTCGTCATCTTGAGGCCGAAATCGCGGAGAAGGGGCTGGGAAAAGCCGAGGCTCAGGGTCGACGAGTAGCGGGGGTTGATGACCTGGGCCCTCTGGTTCGTGTCGTTGATGTTTCCGGTCAGCCCGAGGGTCAGGCGCCCGCCGAGGGGGATCGTCTGGTTGACCTGGCCGAAGGTGTAGCCCGTCGTCTTCGTCCGGACGCTGTCGGAAGCGTCCAGCCAGGAGTACGAGGCGTTTTCGCTGTTGCGCTTGGAAAAGCTGAAGGCCATCGTCGGGTAGTATTTCTCCCGGGCCCGTTGGACCGACAATTCGGCGCTCTCGGGCCCGAACTCGGCCACCTTGACGGACAAGTTGTTCTTGAGGGCCCGCAGGACGGCCTCCTCCAGGGAAAGCCGAAGCGTCCGGGGGGAATCCTGGCCGAAGGCTGGGCCGGCGAACGCGGCCAGCAGGCCGAGGGCCCAGAGGTTTTTCATCTGGCGCATGTCTTGTCTCCTATGGCGCCTCCGCCTCACTCATAGCGGAGGGCTTCGATCGGGTCGAGCTTGGAGGCCTTGCGGGCCGGGTAGAAGCCGAAGAAGATGCCCACCGAGGCCGAGAACAGGAAGGCCAGGAGGACGGAGCCCGGGGTGACGACGGCCTGGATCGTCGAGAACATCGGGACGTACTTCATGAGCCTCGAAATCCCGACCCCCAGGCCGATGCCGAGGAGGCCGCCCATCATCGAGAGGACGATGGCCTCGGCCAGGAACTGGAGGAGGATGTCCCTCTCCTTGGCCCCGACGGACATCCGGATCCCGATCTCCCGGATCCTTTCGGTCACCGAGACGAGCATGATGTTCATGATCCCGATCCCGCCGACGAGGAGGGAGATCGAGGCGATCGACCCGAGGAGGATGGTCAGGATGTTCGTCGCGTCGGCCGCCCCCTCGGCGATCTCGGCCATGTTCATGACCGTGAAATCGTCCTCTCCGCCATCGGGAATCCGGTGCCGGATCCGAAGGAGGTCCTCGATCTGGCTCTTGGCCTCGATCGTCAGGGCGGCCGTCATGGCCGAGACGTCGATCGACTGGATGTTGTCGGCCCGCTGGAGGCGTTTCATGGCCGTCGTGTAGGGGATGGCGACGAAATCGTCGCGGCTCCCGAAGCCTCCGGTGTCCCCCTTGCTCTTGAAGACCCCGAGGATCATGAACGGGACCCTCGAGATGCGGATCGTCTTGCCCAGCGGGTCCTCGCCCTCGTCGAACAGGTTCTTGAGGACGTCGGACCCGATGACGCAGACCTTAGCCGCCGAGCGGACCATGCTCTCGTCGAAATACGTCCCCTGCTCGAGTTCCCATTTCCGGACGAGGAGATAATCCTGGCCCGTCCCCTGGATCTGGGTGCTCCAGTTCTTGTTGAGGTAGACGACCTGGGCCCGGGTGCCGACGCTCGGCGAGACGGCCTCGACGGCCGGAAGCTGGGCGATGGCGTTGGCGTCCTCGACCGTCAGACGGACCCATCCGGAAGCCCCCGTCCGGACGCCGTGGATGTTCCGGCTTCCGCCGCGGACGGAGAGGAGGTTCGTCCCCATGTTTTCGAAGCGCTTCTCGACCGCGGCCCGGGCTCCGGCCCCGATCGAGACCATGGCGATGACCGCTCCCACGCCGATGATGATCCCCAGGCAGGTCAGGAACGTCCGCATCTTGTTCCGGGCCAGGGCCCGGAGGGAGACGCGGAGGATCCGCAAAAAATGAAGGGCGTTCTTGATGATCATGCTTTGACCTCTTCCCGGACGATCCGGCCGTCGCGCATGTGGATGCTCCGCTTGGCCTTGGCTCCAATTTCCGCTTCGTGCGTGACCATGATGATCGTGATCCCTTTCTCCTCGTTGAGCTTTGTGAAAATCCCCATGATCTCCTCGCTCGTCTTCGTGTCGAGGTTGCCCGTCGGCTCGTCGGCCAGGATCAGGGAGGGGTTGTTGAGGAGCGCCCGGGCGATGGCCACCCGCTGCTGCTCGCCGCCCGACAGCTGGTTCGTTTTATGGCATTCCCGCCCCTTGAGGCCGACGGCGGCCAGGGCGGCCATGGCCCGATCGGTCCGTTCCTTGCCGCCGACATGGGCGTAAAGGAGCGGCAACTCGGCGTTCTCCAGGGCCGTCGTCCGGGACAGGAGGTTGAAGGACTGGAAGACGAAGCCAATTTTCCGGTTGCGAAGGGCGGCCAGCTGGTTCCGGTCGAGGTCGGAGATTTCCTCGCCGTCGAGGACGTAGCGTCCCGAATCGGGCTTGTCGAGGCAGCCGAGGATGTTCATCATCGTCGACTTTCCCGAGCCCGAGGGACCCATGATGGCCATGAAATCGCCGGCTCGGATGGAATATGACACCCCCTGGAGGGCGCGGACGACGTTTTCGCCGATATGGTAGGTCTTGGTCAGGTTTTCCATGTGGATGAGGGGCTTGTCCATGGGACTCTCCTCGGGATCGGGGCCGGGCCTCACCGCCCGATGAACATCATCCCTCCCGGACCGCCGCCGGGACCGCGCATCATCTGTTGCAGGGGCGAGGCCGTCGTCGTGCCCGCGGCCAAGCCGATGACGATCTTCATCCCCTCCCTGAGCTCGCCCCGGGTGACCTCGGTGTTCGTGTTGTCGGTGATCCCCGTGCCGATGAGGTACGGTTTGACCTTGTTGGTCGCCTCGTCGAGGACCCAGACCGTCCCTCCGGCTCGGCGCTGGCCCTGCCGCTGGGTCATCCGCTGCTGGAACTGCTGAATCTGCTCGGGGGTCAGCTGGCCGGGGTCGAACCTCTGGCCGCCGCCCTGGCGCTGCCCGCGCTGGGTCTCGTTCCTGCCCGGGGAAGTCTGCGCCCCGGGCTCGCCTTGGCCGGGCTTGCCGGGATGTTGCGGCCGGGCCTCGACCAGGAGCTTGTCCCGCTCCTCCTGGGAGATCGGCGGGGTGAAGCGGAGGGCCGTGTTCGGGACGCGGAGGACGCCGCGGGCCTCCCCGGTGATGATCGAGACGGTGGCCGTCATCCCCGGGCGGAGCTTGAGGTCGGGGTTGGGGGCGTCGATGATCGTCGGGTAGGTGACGACGTTCTGGCTCGTCGTCGGCGAGTTGCGGACCTGTTGGATCTCGCCGTTGAAGATCTCTCCCTGGAAGGCGTCGACGGTGAACCGGACCTTCTGGCCATCCTTGACCCGGCCGATGTCGGCCTCGTCGACGGCGCACTGGACCTGCATCTTCGTCAGGTCGCTGGCGACCTTGAAGAGGACCGGGGCCTGCATCGAGGCGGCGACGGTCTGGCCGATGTTGACCGCCCGGGTGATGACCGTCCCGTCGATCGGCGAGCGGATGATGGCGTAGGAGAGGTCGACCTTGCTGGAGTCGTACTGGCTCTTGGCCTGGGCGACGCTCGACTCGGCCGTTTGGAGTCCGACCCGGGCCGCGACGAAGTTCGCCTCGACCGTCTCCTTTTCCTCGAAGGAGACGAGGTCCCGGGAAAACAGGTCCTGGGTCCGCTCGTATTTCTTCTTGGCGTTCTCGAGGGTGACCTTGGCTTGCTCGAGGCGGGCCAGGGCGCTCTGGTAGTTGGCCTCGTTCTGGTCGACCTTGGCCTTGAGGATCGACTGGTCGAGCTCGGCCACGACCTGGCCGGCCTTGACCTGGGAGTTGAAATCGGCGTATAGCTTCTCGATCTTGCCCGAGACCTGGCTCCCGATTTCGATGATGTCGACCGGGTTGATCGTCCCCGAGGTCACGACCAAAGACTCGATGTCGCCCTTGGCCAGGGTCTCGGTCCGGTACTTGAGGCTCTCCGCGCTCCCTTTCTTAACCAGGGAATAGCCCAGGATGGCTCCCACGACGATCACGATGATCGCCACTGCGAGGATCACTTTTCTCTTCATCGGTGCGCTCCTTGTTCGGATTTCCTTGAGGGGTGTTCTTGGGTCGGGACCGCGAAGACGGATCGCCGCGCTCCGCGCTTCGTCGATGCTCCTCTCGGGCCCGCTTGATCATCTCTTCCTGTTTTTGGCGCTGTTCGGGCGTCAGGACGGCGTCGATCTCCTTGCGGAGCTTGTCCCGGATCTCGCCCAGGCGCTTGTAGTAGTCGCCCCGGAGCTCCTTCATCGGCCCGTCGTTCGACTTGAAGATCTCCTGGATGCTGGCCTTCTGCTCCTCGGAGAGGCCGAGCTCCTGGGCCCAGCGCTCGTGGGAAGGGGCGGGAGGACGGCCCGGCGGCCGGATTCCGGGTTTTTTCGCCAGCCAGAAGCGCTCGGCGAAAATCCCCGCGGCCGCCCCGGCGGCGAAAACGAGGACGAGGGCGAGGATGAAAACGAGACGGGGCTTGTTCATGGGCGGGGCGTCCTTCCCAGGCCGTTCAGGCGCTCGTCGCCGGCGAACAGGACGGCGATGTCGCGGTTCCCGGGTTTGTCGTCGTCGATGATCGTCCGGGTTTCGGCGAGGGGATTCTGCTCGCCGAACAGGAGGGCCTGGGCCGGACTCGTCTCCACCGACGCCGGGAGAAAGAGGATCATCGCCCCGAGAAAGCCGGCGATCATGGCCAGCGAGGCCGGGATCGCCCTCAGGCCCCAGCGCAGCCAGACGGCCTGCGGCTCGAGGGAGGGAGCCTCCGCCAGCCGCCTCTCGATCCGGCCCCAGAAGCCGGGCACCGGCTCGGGGCGGACGCCTTGGCTCAGCCGGGTCCGCAGGGCCCGGAGCTCGGAGGCCGCGGCCCGGCAGCCGGCGCATCCGGCCAGATGCGACTCCAGGGCCTTGCGGATGGAGTCGTCAAGGGGCCGGTCCAGGGCCCGGGACAGCCATCTTTCAGCGGTCCGGCATCTCATCCTCATCCTCCTTCCTGGGCCAGGGCGGCGGCCATTCTCTTGCGGAGCATTTTTCGGGCCCGGTGAAGCCTCGAATCGACCGTCCCCGGGGCGATGTCCAAAATTTTGGCGACGTCCTCATACGACAGGCCGTCGACGTCCCGCATGGTCAGGATCAGCCGGTATTTCGGGGGCAGGCTTTCGAGGATCCGGAAAAGAAGCCGGCGCTTGGCTTCGGTCTCGCGCTCCGCCTCCCGCTCTTCAGCCGGATCGGCCACGGCGATCGGGCCTTCGCCGAGATCCTCGAGAGAGACTTCCTTCCTCCGGGCCGTTTTCCGGAGATGGTCCTTGATATGGTTGACGGCGACCCGGTATAGCCACGTCCCGAATTCGGAGTCCGAACGGAACTTCTCCAGGGATCGAAAAATCTTGATGAAGACCTCCTGGGACAAGTCGTCGGCCGCGGCCCGGTCCCGGACGAAACCGTAGGCCAGATGAAAGACCTTCCGGCTATACATTTTGACCAGCTCTTCGAAGGCGTCCCGGCGTCCCCGCCGGGCCTCTTCGACGATCGTGCGTTCGTCCATTCGGGCTCATGGCCCTCGGCCTCCTTCGTTTTTTAGACGCGGCGGCCGGGGAATTCTTCCAAAGTTACCTGCTTGAACCTCCTGGAGAGGCCGTTCGTTGCCTTCCCCTTCGGGCCGAAAACCGCATCATTATACCAGAAGTCCGTCCGGGACACCGGAAGGCTTTTCGGGACGACGGGAAGGCCTCCGACGGACGGAGAGGAAAGAAGGGATTTACGCCCGCGGGGAAAACAGGCGTCCCCCTGGCCCCTCCGGTTGCCCGGGGGGCCAGGGGGAAAGGAGGGATCAGGAATGTGGAAAGGGCGTCTGGGGGGTCCTCGCTATTTGGGTTTCCGGACGGCTTTCCACTCGGGCGGGGCCATGTCCCCGCCGCGGCCGCCGAAACCGCCTTCGATCGTGCCTTTGAGGTTGTTCTCATCGACGATCTCGCCCTTGTAGACGATCGTCATCTCCCGGCCGTCGCGGCCCTGGCGGACGATTTTCCATTCGACGGCCTTGTCCTTGACCGTCCCTTCGCCCGTCGACTCGCCGCGCTGGGTGACGATCGTGACCTTGATCTTGCCGCCTTCCTGGACGATTTTCATGTCCTGGTCCATCGGTCCGCGCTGGCCGAAGGACATCGTGAAGGTCCAGTCCCCGGTCAGGTTGACCTGCGCGGCGACGGCCGAAATCCCGGTCACGAGAAGAGCGAGAAAGAACAGTGCGATCTTTTTCATCCTTGCCTCCTGACGCCGTTTAGACGTTCCGAAACGAGAAATCTTCCCGATTTTATTTTATGATTCTCTTCCAATCGGTGTGGGTTCACAAAGCCGGGGTAACGGCCTCTCTCCCAGGTCCGGTTCTTCACGCCCTCCCGAGGCCAGGCGGCTCGGCGACGAAGAACTCGCGTCCCGGCCCGTCATTTTACGGGCGCTCGCCGGGACGCTCAGACAGCTTCGCCGGCCGGCTTCTTCCGATCCGGCTGCCCTCGCCGCCGGGGTCGGGAGAGCTAAACCGGACATGTCCGCTCGATCCGTCACCCCGGCTTCTCGATCTTCACCCACACAAAATGGAAGAGAACCATTTTTTTTAAAGAGGTGGTCTTCCCTTGGAGCCGACGGCGCCGCCGGCGGCCGGTCAGAGACGGCCGAGCTTGATCAGGTCTTCGGGACCGTCGAGGTCTTCCAGGATATCCGGCTCCTCGACCTCGAGCCTCAGGAGGTCCTCCGGATGAAGCCGGAGAAGCCCGCGGAGCCCCTCGGCCGGGTCGAGCCGGGCGACGTCCTCCCGGTAGCGGACGTCGACAAGGAGGGGGTGCCCCCCCTTCCCCCCATGAACGGGGCAGACAAGCCCCCGGCTTCCGCCGAGGTAGGCCTCGACAAGCCGGTCGATGGTCGAGGCCTTCACCCAGGGCTGGTCTCCCAGAAGGACGACGGCCGCCCGGACGCTCCGGGGAAGGGCCCGGAAACCCCGTTGAACCGAGGAGAGCATGCCCTCCGCGGGCCGGGGGTTCCGCGTCAGGCGGACGGCGAAGCGGGCGATTTTTCCCTCGACCCGCCCGATTCGTCTCCCAAGGACGACGAGCGTTCTTTCGACTCTGGACGCCTCGGCGGCCTCGAGGACGGCCTCGATGACCGTCCGTCCCCGGTAAGGGAGAAGAAGCTTGGGCTCGCCCATCCGGCGCGAAGAGCCCGCCGCCGGGACCAAGGCCCAGATGCCGGCGGCCTTCTCCATCATCACGGCTTCCGGGACAGGGGCGGGCGTTTTTCTCCCGGGACTCGAGAGGCGTTTTCTCTTCTCACGGCGACGAGCTCGGCGGCGATCGAAACGGCGATCTCGGGGACGCTTCTGGAGCCGATCGGGAGGCCGATCGGGGCATGGACGCGGTCCCAGTCCTCTGGTCCGGCCCATTTTCGCCGGAGAAATTCCTCCCTCATGAGGCCGATCTTTCGGGCGCTCCCGATCATCCCGAGATAGGCCGCCTTCCTTCCGAGACAGGCCCTCAAGGCTTCGGCGTCGTGGCGGTGACCCCGGGTCACGATGACGACGTAGGCGTCGTCGCCGAGCCGAAGACGCCGGAGAGACCGGGCCGCCGGCCCGACGATGAATCGGTCGGCCTGGGGGACGGCCTCGGCATTGGCCAGCTCGGGCCGGTCGTCGATGACCGTGACCTCGAACCCGAGCCGCTTTCCCTGCCAAGCCACCGCCCGTCCGACGTGTCCGGCCCCGGCGATCAGGAGACGGGGGGGCGGGGCGTGCGGCTCGAGGTAGAGCCATCCGGCTTTCCGCTTTTCCCAGACCGGCCTGCCCATCCTGGCGGCCGCCTCAACCTCCCGGCGGCATCCCCGCCAAGGTTCACTCAGGGAAGCCCAGCCGCGGAAACTCTCGGGGAACCAGCGCCTGAGGACGGCGGCCGGCCGGGTCCGGACATGCGTCGCCAGGACGCCCGACCGGCCCGCTCGGACGGCCCGGAAGAGGGCCTGGAAAGCCGGGCGGTGTTTCTCCGGGTCCCCGTCGATGAGAATCCTCATCCGCCCGCCGCAGACGGCCGCGGCTTCGGCGGAATAGGCGTTCCCCAAGTCGAAGGCGAGGAGCCGGGAAGACCGGCGGGCCAGGGCGGCCCGAGCGGCCCGGATCGCGGCCGCCTCGACCGCGCCGCCTCCGACCGTCCCCGCGGCGAGGCCTTCGGCTGAAACGACGGCCGAAGCCCCGGGGACCTGCGGTGCCGACTCTTCGGCCTCGACGACGGTCGCCAGGGCCAAGCGCTCACGGGAGTGGCCTTGACCGAGAAAAAACAGGTAGACAGAAAGATCCGCGGCAACGGCGCGTTCCATTCTCGGTCGACCTCCTCGGGCCCT